>Ga0335070_10005511_pt1 | contig 14878 bp, 20 predicted proteins | sample Lox_Sample_13_FD_206722 | JGI IMG/M metagenome (GOLD analysis project Ga0335070, IMG submission 206722) | Soil microbial communities from Loxahatchee National Wildlife Refuge, Florida, United States - Lox_Sample_1.3 | ecosystem: Environmental > Terrestrial > Soil > Wetlands | place: USA... | reverse complement strand
GCTTCTTACGGGGTTCACCCATACGGACACCTCCTTGCATGGCCTTATATCATGCGCTCAGGTGTCCAACGCAATTGTAGACCGGGGGAAACCGAACATCCAGCTTCACTCATCAGGAGATTCAACGGGGGCTTGCCCAAAGATCGGATCGAGTCTCCGAACGAGCTCCCTCAATGCCTCTACCTCAAGAGGCCCGTCCCAGGAAATCGCGCGAATCGACGCTAGAGGGGAAGGGGATTCAAACACTTCGCGCGAGGGCACAAAAAGAAGCGGTCCCAACAAACGCTTACCATCTGGTCGTTCCCGGACCACCGTTTTCCCCCCGGTGAAAGACCACCCACCGGTATTTCGCCCTCAGGCAGGGTTACTAGGCCTGTCCGGTAGGCCCATCGAAATCTCTTTCTTATGGCCAACCGTGATGGTTCCCGCTCATTGGGACCAAGTGCAAATTACCATAATTGCCCACCTGAAGCAAGAGAATTCTTCCAAGCCTCCCTTCGAAGAGTACCAATCGCGTGAAGCTCGTGCAGAGCCGAACATACCCCCGCAACAGGGCAGGTCTTGGGCGATACCGCGTCACTAGCGATGCCAAGCCGGGCACTCCGTGGGCGGGAATACCCCCCATGTCGGGAAAGAATGGAAAACGGGAGTTGGGGGGACAAGACGGTGAGGTTCTTGGGGGACGGGATCCGAGTAAGGAAAAGAGGACCCAATCCCAGAATCATGATAACTTACCAGAGTGGTTGACGAAAAAACACGCGCTCTTGGCACAGGATGTGGTGAGCGGTCAAGGATTCCGTCTGGTGTTCTGTCAACGTCTCCCTGAGTGCGGCAACGGATGCCGACAAACAGGGCAGAGCTTCTCGCCCGGCCTGACCAGCAGACTCGCCTTGCATTTGGGGCAGGTGATCTTGATCAGTTTGATGCCTTTTCCTTGGCTCATGTTCTCAACAGAAAGCGGGGCCAGCAACCCCGCCTGGTCTGGGAGATATGTTGACATTTGTTGACATGTCACTCCAGTCCCCAGTCTGTGAGTGCAAAACCGATCAGGACCACCAGGAAGATCATGCTTAACATCACGAGCTCCAGGGGGGCAACATCGAGCACGCTTTCCATGTGTTATCTCCCAACTGGCTTCAGAGCCAGGACTCCAACCTGGAACATTCAAACTGGCACCGAGGAGATACCTCCCATCCCACTGAACGGGATTGGGGGCGAGCCAGTGCTTGTCAAAGGCGGAGTGCCACCACGGATGTTCCCCATCGAACTCCACTCCCAAGAAAACCAAAACCCCCGCTGACCTCAGTGCTCAATGGCCAACGGGGGCTGAGGGCCAAACGGCCCGTCACACCGGAATGCAAGTCTACCGGAATGCCCAAACCTTGTCAATCAGGGAATAGCCTGATTGTCGAAGGGCAGAAAATGGTAAAACCAGTGCGCGGGAACCTCCCCGCCCAAGTGCGCTCCCACTCTCAGATCAATAGCGCAAACGGCGCATTGCCCCGCCTCGTTCGAAGCGATAGAGTTTTCATTAACGTCATTGATCCCCGCGGTTCGTCATCAACCATGAACCCCAAGAGTAAATTGGCGTAAATCTTGGCGCTCGCTATGCTGCTCCGCGGCTGCAAGGAACCGCCGGCAGACGGTCGCCATGACTCCGCGGGGAGATCTACCGCACTCCGTGCGGGCCGAGAAAATACGGTACTGCCTTGAGCCGATTCCCGCGTCAGGGAGGGGCCGGTATTTTTCATCATGAAGGTTTGCCAATCTTTCAGACGAGAGAGTCCGAAGGGGGTGGTCGCCAATGATCGACGATATGGAGAAGTTGAGCAAGCACATCAGAGAGCAGGTGGAACACTATGAGGGACGCATGGCCACCGCGATGATGGAGGGGAATGAATGCACGGTGAAGCGCGTCCACCGCGAGTTCCAGGAGGTGGTGGGAAAAGAGGTGGCTGATTTTGCGGAAATGGCCGGCGACCCGGTGAAAAGCACCCTCCTCTTGCTGCTCTCTTTGCCGCTGGAAGCCGAGCCTGATCCCTCTTGCTGATTTGAGGGTCTTCGCATTTCTCCGCTTGCCGCTGCTTGACAGTTTTCGTTTTTGGGTTGCGGGCGCCTCCATCTGCAGGTAATCTCACTACCAGCGGCTAACTCCCCCGCTCGGGGAGAATTCAAGCCAGCTACCTTCAAGAACTCTGGGGGGATGCCATGGATGACACGAAATGGAGCGAAACACTCGTCTGCCCTAAATGTGGGTCAGATGACACCGATATCGGCTGGACAAGCGGAGACGGCACGAGGGTTACGGAGAAAATCTCTACTGGCATACCGATAGACTTTCCGCACGATAAGGAAACCGTAAGCACAATCCTACGAAGGCCAGTCCATTGTCTCGATTGTGGCGCAACCTATGAAGAGACCTGGATTCTCAAGAGGGTGGTGCTGGACGAGGAGGAGGTGGAGGCCTCCGCTCCTTGACAACCCCCATCTTTTTTGTCGTGTTCTCAGCCTGCTTGGCGGGGCACGAGGGAGCCGAAAGCCCCTGACCTTTGCGGATTGAGGGCACGAACCCACATGAAACACATCTACAAGAAAATCTCGGGTATCCCTTATGGGAAATTCAAGACCAGAGGCCAAAAGAACGCACACAAGGACTGGACCGAGGAAGTTATCAAGCAAACTCAAAACCTACCGAAAGTCCGAGAGGCCTGCATCCTGAGAGTCACCTTCCGTCTGCCGCCCGATAAGTTCCCGCCTGATTCTCCCTATGGGCCAGATCTCGACAGTCTCCTGAAAAGGTTGCTCGACCCCCTGAACGAAACCATCTTCAAGGACATCCAGGGAGGCGACTCTTGCGTAGTCTCACTCCATGTCATGAAGACCAAAGTCGAGTCCTCAAAAGAGGCCGGCGCCATCCTCGAGGTCCTGCCGGTCACTATTACCTAACCCCATGAAACCCAAACTCCTCCTTTCCCTAACCCTTATCCCGTTCACCGCAGCGCTTTTCTTATATTCCTGCACCGCGAGCCAGGCCTCCTCCCCCAACCCCGCCTACTACCCCGTCGCCAAAGTCGTGGACGGCGACACTATTGACGTCCTGATAGACGGCCAAAAGGCGCGCATCCGCCTCATCGGCCTCGACACCCCGGAGGTTGTCGACCCCCGGAAACCCGTTCAGTGCTTTGGTCGCGAGGCGTCGAAGAGGATGGCCCAACTCGTTGGCGGAAAGAAAGTCCGGCTCGAGCGCGACCCCACCCAGGCCGACCGGGACAAGTACGGTCGGCTCCTCCGTTACGTCTTTCTGCCTGACGGCACGAACGTCGCCCAGCAGATGATCCGCGAAGGCTACGACCACGAATACACCTACCACCTCTCCTACAGATACCAGAAACAATTCAAGGAGGCCGAACGCTACGCCCGCCACCACCGCCTCGGCCTCTGGGCGCCCGACGCCTGCAAGGACTTCCAGACGGCGCCTCCGGCGACCCCAACCCCCGCTCCCGCGTCCTCATCCTAGGAAGAGACCCCAACCACGACGGCCTACAACTGCGCCTCCGACACCTACAACTGCGGAGACTTCCAGACCCAAGCCCAGGCCGTCCTCCAGCACTGCCTCACTCAAACCGGCCGCGACATCCATCGCCTCGACGCCGACCACAACGGCCTCACCTGCGAGACATTGCCATAATCCCGACCAGTCCAGGATCCCGGCTGGCTCGGCAAAGTTACCTTTTTTAACCAGTAAGTTTCCCTGGTACGTGGGATTATCCCCTGTAGGGGATAATCCCACGTACCATCGAACCGCCCCCGAAAAACGGACATCACCGCGCCAGCTCGTCTGGCGAAATCTTCCCATGGCCTCAACTGGTTGGCGCTCCGAAAACCGCTATTGGCGTGTATTTCCGAAACAAAGCCTTGACAGCCGCCAGGCATCTTGCTTGAATCACTCGAATAGCGTTGCCAAAAAACCAAGACACGATAACGACTCGAAAATCTGATTTGACAGGGAAAAGTCCTTGACACAGTTATCATCTGGTGATAAGTTTAACTCGCGTGGCACGCCTTATTCTCGCGAGGATGCCACCTTAGAGACTTTACTGGACTTCGACGGAAAGCGGTACTATCTGGAGACCGGCTACTGGATCAAATTCTGTGCAAAAAGGGTCGAACCGGACGCTCACAGGCCGTCTGGCGTGAGTTATGCGATAACGTTGCATGACCGGAACAATACCCGAGTTCTAGGATTTGACAATGCTCACCGCTATAAACCAAAACGCAAGAAGTACGGAGCCCGCAAGATTACCTGGGATCATAAGCACGACAGAGATCGGGTGGAACCGTACGAATTCGAGTCCGCAAGCCAATTACTGGAAGATTTTTGGAGAGAAGTCGAGAAGATTACGTAAGCCAGCCATATAGGAGAATAATATGGCAAAAAAGGTCTTAAAATTTGGAATCATGTCCCGAGAGGACTTCAAGAAAAGAACTCTGGCGATCGCCCGGGGAGAATACAAGCCAAAAAGGCAAGAACCGAAGGTTTGGTTCGAGTCCTTACAGTCGATGGCGCAAGTCTTAAGCAACGAAAATCAGTTGCTTTTGAGAGTCATCTTGGAGGAAAAGCCAAAGTCTTTAAAGGACTTGGAAGAAATTACCGGGCGCAAGCGCAGCAATCTTTCTCGAACGCTCAAGACGATGGCTCAATATGGGATTGTCGATCTAGTGAGACACGATAGATACCTAACGCCCGTCGTCAAAGCTACCGGTTTTGAAGTCAACTTTGGCTTGGATTATTTGCCATTTAGATAAGGATAAACACAAGCAGAAAAACTGGCGTCCGCCCTTTGGGCGGACGTTGGCTCATGGTCCGGTAGATCATATCCACGATCCGGCGCTTGAGAGCGACCTCGTTGATACGGTTGATGATCTCCCGGAACTTCGGGTAGTCCTTCTAAGGCTTGATCCCGACAGCGTCTCGTCGGCATAAGAGGAACAAACCTGATTCTTTACTGCGTGGGATGCGCGCCCTTGGTGCCGTACTAGGGTCCCCTTTGTCTCCATTCCCCGAGATCCACCACCTTAGCCCCATTGTTTGTTTCAGCCCCCGCTCCCGAAGGACCATCCCCAGAGTGCGCCGACCCTCGGGACCGGGAGGGGGGCGTAGTTACCCCCCAGGGATTTTATCTCGCTTCGCCTCCTTGACCGTCGACAGCAAATAGGATGCCTTGGCTTTGGCGTCGAATTCCAGGAGCTCCGCCTCATACACTTTGGCCAGAGGCCCACCCATGCGAGCCTTGGCCCAGGCGACCATCAGGTCCTTGATCTCGGGATTTCTTGCCAGCCAAACGAGGAGGATCTGGGCTTCTTCTTGAGTAAGAGGAGATTTTCTATCGCGGGAGCGGCGATCGTCTAAGGGTGAGACCTTTTCGGAACCCCCAGGATCCCAAGGGGCAGAAGGAGCAGGTCCGCGGTTACGTAAAAAATCCTCCCATTCAGGCAGATGTTCCCGGACTGCATCCCAGAGCTTCCCACCCGTCCCCCTAGAGCGGCCTTTTTCTATGTCGTTGATGTAACTGGTTGAAAGACCGAGGAGGGAAGCCAACTGGTTGGCTCTTAGACCCTTGCTCTTGCGAAGAGTTTTCAAGCGATCAGCCAATGAATCTGTTATCACAGATTTTTCGATTGACATAATCCGCAATCGCATGGTATAAGGTTGCCGACCGTCACGAACTTACCACAACGGAGGTAACCATGTCCAAACAAAACGGCATTCATATCAAGATCCTGCTGCTCCAAAAGGGGGTGAGCCAGGCCGAGATCGCAAAACGCGTGCGCTTCACCCCGGCTACGGTGAGCAGGGTGATCGCCGGAAAGCGACGGACGCCTGCTGTTCGGAAAGCCGTCGCCCGCGCCTGTGGCGTCCGAGTCGAGGACCTCTGGCCGACCCAGGCTGCCTGAAAAAGAACACGACGATGGAAAAGCTCCTCACCGTCAGAGAGGCCGCGCAGATTCTCGGCATCAAGGAGCAGACCCTCCACTTGTGGGCGAGCCAACGACGTATCCCCCATTACAAGCTCGGCAAGAAGGCGGTCCGCTTCAAGGAAGAGGAACTGACCGCCTGGATAGACGCGCGACGGGTCGAGCCGTCCCCAGCCTTTGCCCGCCACCTTAATAATCACCCGGCAGGCCATCAAAGTCACACAAGAAAAATTGCTGCACTTTGTGAGGACACGAAATGCAGACCTTCTCGGAATACCTGGAGAGTCTGATCAAGCAATTCGGCTCGCAGATGGCCCTCGCCACGGCCGCCGGCATCGAGCAGGCCAGCATATCCCGCTTCAGATCCGACCAGATTGGCCTCAACAAGGACGCTATCGACCGCCTGCTTATGATCGGCAAGGCGGTCATTCTGACAGAGGAGGAAATTCGTGACTTCGAGGACACCCTCGACCACATGGCAGCCATGTGGCGCAGGGAAAGGCGCAAGAGAAAGGAGGGGGATCAATGCCGAAAGACCGATCAAGGGTGATCGCCCCAGAGCCAGAAGTCGGCGCCGTCCGGACGGACATTCTTATCTACGAGAGCACCAAGCTCGCCGCCGTACAAGCGGCCGATCCACTCACTAATCACCAACTCAAAACCTGTCTAGACCTGAAGCGACGGATGGGCAGGGACAGCGTTGTTTTTGAACTTCTCCAGTAACCCGCGAACCACAGGAGGGAGAACCAGTGACACAAACGGCATATGTGTGTGCCTGCGGAGCGGATCCCCCTGATGACACCCCAGAAGCCCAGCTAAAGCTCATCGACCGAGCGGTTATACACCGGCGAGGAGGCCATCCCAACTTCGATCTCACCGAGCAAGAACACGCGACAATCCGGGCCATCTATGACGCCGCCGTAATGACCGCCCATATGGCCTGCCCGGGCGAGCCGGCGAGCGGATTTACCGAGAGTTACCGCAGCGTCCTCGGCGTCGAGCTCCGGAAGCGCTGGCCCACCATCGAGCGAATCCACAAGAAGGCGGACCATCGGCGCCGTGGAAACCACCCAATCCCACCATTAGGAGGAGACAAGCATGGCGACGAGGAACGATAAGGCAACCACCCTGCCGGCCGTGAACCCGGCCAAGATGACGGCCGAGCAGATCGAGAGCATGACAAACGCCCAGCAGCTGAAGCCGGTAGCCCTGGCCCTGCTTGACCAGACGAAGCGCCTGCACGCGCTGGTCGAGGCCCGGAACGGCGAGATCGCAGCCCTCGGAGACATGGCCCTGTTCGTGAGAAGGGACGTCGCCGGCAAGGACATGCACGCCTACCGAGCCGAAGTGACCCTGAGCGAGAAGAGGAAGGAGATTGCCCTCATCCAGAAAAGCCCCATGGTGACCGCGGCCGGCGCCATTCGGCTCAACCAGGTCGCGAACCTTCAGGTCCTGACCCCTCCGAGCGTCGTGGTCGACGGCCGAGATCAGCCCAACCCCCATATCGAGCGCGACGACAGGACCAGGGCGATCAAGAGCGTCTACATCCGGCGCGTCGCCTTCGGCCCTAGCCCGACCGGGAACCTGGTGGCCGTGGACAGTACGCTCTACTTCAACGTGTACACCTACTTCCTCCAGGACCTTCAGGCCAAGCTGAAGAAGTACCCCGAGGCCGGCACCCTGGGTGTGCGGGACAACAAACCCACCAGCATCAAGTACCAGCCCAAGAGATGGGACCGGAACGCGAACGACGGCGCCGGCGCCTACGTCAATGCCGGCCCGGAAAAGACCGTCCAGCTGAAAGATCTGCCCATGGTCTTCTACCCCATAGAGGAGCCCGTCGGCCTCTGGGTAGACCTCAGCCACCCGGAGATCCAGGCGGCCTTTAACGAGCATGTCAGTCGTCAGAAATTCGGCGACCGCCACGCGAGGAGCATCTGCACCAGGAACGTGCTGCTCGAGCACCCGGCGATCGCAAACAAGGTCCCCATCCTCCGAGACAAGGCGAAGGATGTCACCGTCCCCGTCTACGGATGGCGGCATGACTACGATATCAAGGAGATCAACCGCCTCGGAGACAAGATCGCCAAGGGCGACGTCGAGGACCAGAACCTTCAGGTGATCAGGACCAGGGCGGAGGCCTCCACTGAGGATCTCCAGGCGGCGGCAGCCGGCGAAGGAGATGAATTCGGGCAAGTGGTCGACATGGAGCAGCCCGAGGAGCCGGAGGGCGACGCCGGCGAGGCCCCATTTACCGAGCCGGAGCCCCCATCGGGAGATCCTGAGCCTCCGGCCGAGCAACCGCAGCCGGAAGCCAAGAAGGACGGGAGAGCCGACATGATGGCGGCCATCCTTGAGGGCGTCTCCATCCTCGGCAAGGCGAAGTACGAGCAGATCCTTGCGGGCGACTTCCCGGGACAGAAGCTCGAGACCATGACGCCGGCGGCCCTGACCATCCTCAAACGGAAGGTCGACACCGCCGTCGATTCCATGAACGCCTAACGGGGAGGAGGACATGCATGGCCACCTTCGTCAACGTAGCCACGGCGATCTTGCTGGCGGCTGGCGCCCTTGTCGCCGTCGCCAGCCCTCAACAAACCACCAAGCGGAAACCGACGGACCGCCGATTCCGAGACATCTGGCGGCTCAACCCGGACATCCTGGAAGCAAGGCCCCGCGTCATTATCCGGGACCCGCGGGATTCCCACTGACCAGACACCAAGAGGAAGCCTGGTTCTACGATCCGACGGGAGAGCCCAGGCGAGGACCGGTCGTGAGCGACTGATGCGGGGGCCTCACGAGGAGGGAGACCATGAGAGCGAGATTGCGAATCAAGAACATGAACGGCGTGAGCACCGACAAGAGCGGCGAGATCCTTGAGGACATGGTGCTCTACACCGGCCCGAACGGGAGCGGCAAGAGCACCCGGCTTAAGGCCATTCAGCTGGCCTTGCTCGGCTACGTCCCGGATGGTCCCAGGACCGCCCGGGACATCATGCACTACGCCACGGCGAACGAGATGGCCGTGGGCTTCGAGATTCCCTTTCTCCGCGTAGACCGGATCCTGAGCGGGAACACCAGCAGTGCCAGCATCAAGACAGCCGTCGGCCCCGATGAGGGAGACTACAAAGACGCCGAGGCCACCGAGAAGGAAAAACAGAACCGGATCTTCGCTGAGCTCGGGGGCGAGCCCTTCGCCCTGGATCTCGGTGCCTTCACCGCCATGAACGAGAACCAGCAGCGAGCCTTCATCCTCGACCTCTGCGCGAGCAAGGACGAGGGAGACCCGCTTCAGTTGATACGCGAGCGCCTCGCAAAAGAGGGAGTGGGCCCTGAAACCAGAGCTATGCAGAAGGCCCTCAGAGCCGTCGAGGGAAAGCCGGAGAACCTGTCCCAGGCCCTCCTGCAGCTGACGGCGATACTCCGGAGCCAGAAGCTCGAGCTCGAGAATGCCATCAAGAAGGCGAAGGGCACCGCTCAGGACATGGCCAAGGAGCGGACCAGCCACAACACGAGCGGAGCCTCGATCGCCGAGACCAAAGAGGAGATCGAGAAGGCCCAGAAGGCCCTCGAGGAGATTGCGGCTGAGAAGGCGAAGATCCAAGTGGCCGGCCGGGTAAACCAGGCCCAGGCATCCCAACTGAAAGCCATCGAGGACCAGATCGAGGCGAAGCAGCGGAGCACGTCGTCCACCACGAACGCCGAGCATTCGACGGCGGCCAAGGTAACCGCGGAGAGAGAGGCGAAAGATCTGGCGGCGGAGCTCCAGACCCTGGACACGAAGATCGCCGACCTTGAGGCCCTGATCGAACGCACCAAGGTCGACCAGGCCGTGCTCGACAAGGAGATCCTGACCGGCCAGCAGCGAATCCAGAACGCCAAGCGGAGGGCCGATCTCCTCCAGGAAGGGAAATGTTCCCTGAACCTCGAGTGCAACCAGCCCCCCGAGGCGTTTCAAGAGGCCCTGCAGGCGGCCCTCAAGAGCATCGGCTACTTCAGCAAAGGTCAGGCCCAGACCGAGGCGGCCCTCAAGGAGATCGGCGACAAGATACTCGCCCAAGTAATGGAGCTCCGAGCGGCCGAGAAACGCCGGCGGGAGATCCCCAGCCTCATCGCCAACGCGGAGAGGAAAGCCACGGCCGCGGCCCGGCACCTTGAGATCCTCAAGGAGATCGCCGAGCTTCAGGCGACCCGGGAGACCCTCCAGGGACACGAGGCGGAGGCCGTGGTCACCGCCGACGAGGAGGCCCTGGCGGCCCGGGAGACCGGCGTCCGGACCCGGCTCGCCGAACTCAAGGCGCTGCTCGAGCAGAAGGAGCTCCAGAAGGCAGCTGAGATCGCATTTACCCGTGCCCTCCAGGAGCGCCAGGAGAACGAGGAAGACCTGACCGTCGTCAAGAAGGCCCTGGACGTCGTCGGCCCGAAGGGCATGCAGGCCGAGGCAGCGAAGGTCGCAGCCGGCCCCTTCTTGACCGCCGTCAACATGGTGCTCCGGAGATTCGATCTCAAAGCCTACGTCGAGACGGAGCGAAACGGAAAGGCCGTCTTCGAGTGGGGATTAGAGCACCCGGCCCACGGCAAGCGGAGATGGGAAGTACTCCCCACCAGCTACAAGGCCATCATGGGAGCGGCGGTAGCCCTCGCCTTCTTCAGCCTCCGGGCAGCCAAGAAGGCGATCCTGATTATCGACGACCTCGAACACCTGGACACCCCGAATCGTACCCGCTTCTTCGAGGCCGTGGCCGCGGCCATCAAGGACCGGACCCTGGATCTCTTCGTCGGCGCACAGACCCTACCCCAGAAGCCCGGCAAGGTCCTCAAGGTGATCAACCTTGGCTCCCCCGGCGAGGGACAGCAGCACGACACCCAGGCGGCGTAGGAGGGCACCATGGCGAGCATCGTGAAGGAACTCGGCCTGAATGCCGAGCAGACCAAGGCGGTCTTCAGCGCCCGCCCAAAGACGCTGGTGCTGGCGGGAGCCGGCACCGGCAAGACCCGGGTGCTTACCGGCCGCGTTTGCCACCTCCTGGAGACGGGAGCGAGCCCGCGGCAGATCCAGGTCTATACGTTCACCAATAAGGCGGCCCAGGAGCTAAAGCGCCGGCTCCAGGCCCTCATCCCCGAGAGGGCGAATCGCCTCATCGGTGCCGGCACCTTCCACAGTTTCTGCTACCGGGTCCTCGACGAGTGGGCAGCCAAGATCGGCTACCGGAAGGGCATCAGCATCCTCGACGAAGAGGACCGGATGGACATCATCCACGCCGTGATCGAGGATCTCGGCTACGACAAGCGGAAGATCCTCCGCTGCATAGAGGAAGGCAAGAGCACGCCCGAGCTCGCCCTGGTTCAAGACGAGTACCGGTACCGCATCCAGAGCTACAACTGCGTCGACTTCGACCTCCTGCAGGATTTCACCATCCAACTACTTGAGAACCACCCGGAAGCCCTCGGGCACGTCCGGCGCCGGACCCGGCATATTCTCATAGACGAATTTCAGGATACCGACCCAACCCAGGCCCGCCTGGTAGAACTCTTGGAGCCACAGACCTTGTTCTGTGTGGGGGACGACTGGCAGGCTATCTACTCCTTCCGAGGAGCCGACTTCCGGATCCTGCTGGGATTCAAGAAGCGCCACCCGGAGGCGGACGAGGTGATTCTCCCGAAGAACTACCGAAGCACCCGGGAAATCATCGAGGCGGCCAATCGCCTCATCCCCTACAACCGGGAGCGGACCGAGAAGAGCATGGCGGCAGCCGACGGTAAGGTGGGACCCGTCCCCCTGGTCAAAACCCACCGGAGCACCCACGAGGAGGCCCGCTGGATCGCCCAAACCGTCAAGGACCTGAACGAGAAGGGGGGGATCGAGCTAAAGGACATCGCCATCCTGGCCAGGACGAACGAGCACATCCAGACCGTGATCGACAACGGCCTCCGCCCCGCACGGATACCCGTCCAAGCGGTAACCCAGGAGCGCAACGCCTGGAACACCGCCCCAGCCCGCGGATTCCTCCACTGGTTCAGGGCACTCGTGAACCCGAGGGACTACCAGGCGCAGGCGCAGATCCTCAACTGGCCCTTCGCCCGCGTCGACAAGATCGCCATGGCGGGACTCCGACGCCACATGGCGGTCAACGACGTGGATCTGTACACCGCAGTTAGAGATCGGGCAAACGCCCTGCCGGACAAGACCGCAGCAACCTCATTCCTCGAGGCATTCTGGCATATCCAAGAGATCGCCCGGCTCGAGACTCCGGACGTCTTCAGCCTCGGCCTCCTGATCGACCAGAAGATCGGTATCCAGGAGAAGTACCACCAACGAAGCCTGAGCAGCAAGCTCGCCCAGACCGAGGGATTCCTTCACCGCCTCCGGATCTGGGTGCAGGAGCGGAAGCAGGAGGAGGACGTGGATGCCCAGGCTCTGGTCGCTTACGCCGTCGGCCTCAGCCTCCAGGACACCATCCGCGACGACAGCCAGGCCGTGAAGGCCATGACCGTCCACGCGGCCAAAGGTGTGGAATTCCCCGTCGTGATCGTCGCCGGCTGCACGGAGGGACTTTTCCCCCACGCCAAGAGCCTCAAGGAAGGAAACATCGAGGAGGAGCGCCGACTCTTCTACGTCGCCTGCACCAGAGCCATGGACCGGCTCATTCTGACTAGATACGAGGAGAGATCGGCCGAGCAATTCAGGCCCTGGGATAGGCCCGGGCTGATCGAGCCGAGCAGATTCATCGCCGAGGCCCTCGGGACGCCCCAGATCCACTGATTAACGGTCCTGGTTGGAGCCCGAGCCGGCCAGGACACTCAACCGCCACCCCCGGGACGCAGTGAGAACCGCCATGACAACACGAAAGCAGAAAGAGCCCAAGCAAGAGGAAGAGAGCGGAAGCGGAACCGCGATGACACCAAGTGGATACAACGCGGTATACACCCGGCTCTTCAATGGAGCGGACTTCAACCGCCTGACCGCGAACGAGCGACTCACGTTCCTGGTTATGAGATTGGGACCTCCATGCACCATGCCGTGCATTCTGTTTCGAGAGCCGGAGACCATTGCCAGGATGGCAGGACTCCGGGTCGCCGAAGTGAACAAGGCCCTCAAGACCTTAGAGCGGGACCAGTGGATCGCCCAAGACGAGCGCCTCATCTGGATCATTCGAGGGTTCGAATTTCAACCCTATCTCGCCAAGAAGGGAGCGGAGAATCCATATCACCTGGCAGGATTGAAGAAGGCTCTCCTGGCCTTTCCGAGGAGCAAATTAGTAGCGACTTTCATAGCTTATTACGACCTGCCCATTTCCTATCCAGAGCCTCCGGACCATCAACTCTTGAACTCCATCCGGAACGGGAGAAGGGATAGCCTTACCCATAGCCTATGCCATAGCCCCACCCAGGGGCTATCCCATAGACCCCCCGATAGCCCCACCCAAGGGCCATTGGACGGCCCCACCCATAGCCCCCGAACGGCCCCTCCGCCTATGAATAATGAAGAAAGAATAATGAATAAAGAAGAATCTAGTAAAGAAGTCTTTCCAGATAAGGCAGACCCACCCGAAAATTCCGCCGCAAGCGGCGCCTCTTTTAAATTGCCAACCAACGACGAAATCGAGAACTGCCCCACCGACCTCATCTGCGACTGGTGTAGAGCGATCGCAGGAGAGCTCAAACCGATCTGGCCGAAGAGTTTTTCCTTCTTCAGCAAGCACGTCCGGGAGGGAAGGAACAAGAGAGCCATCCTTCTGGCCTTGAAGCAGATCCACCAGAATAGACCGACAGGAGACTTGTGGGGATACGCAACCCAGATCCTCAACATCGAGGAGGGCAACTTCAATGAGCGAGAAAACCACCGTAACAAAGAAGCCCACCACCACGACCCGACTAAGGGCGGCGATTGAGGAGATGGTGACCCGCGGCGTGACCCCGAGGGAGATCGAGACGATCTGCAAGGCAATGGTGAGGACCCTGAACAATGAGGCCAACAGGGCGAGCAAGGAGACCTGGACCCATATCGGCAAGGTCGTCAATATCGAAGCCTACCAGGACCAGAACCAACCGGCCAGGTTTTACAGAGCCCTCGTGGAGCTTCGCCGGAAATTCGCCATGAGGACAACGATCGCCGGCGTCCGGGTCGACTTCCTGGTAGGGAACCGAGCCTTTTTCATCGACGCGGAACAGGAGCCGGTCGACCACCGGCGCGTCGCCCTGGAGAAGTACCAGTACATCCCGTACTTCTTCTCCCCCAAATTCTTCGCCGGATTCGAGGATGAGGACCTCCTCGAATTTGTTGACGTTATGACGGCCGAGCATGACATCGACCTATACACCGGCAACAGGATAGAGCCCAAAACCCATTAACTCACTTAACCCGGAAATAAAAAGGAGCCCATCATGCCCGGAGCAACCACGATCCCGACGCCCGAGCCCGAGCTCGGCGACCGGGTACCGCCAAAGGCTCTCAACGAAGAGCTACAAGTCCTCGAGGACCGTCTCTCAATACTCGCCCGGGAGGCGGAAGAGGCCATTTGCAAACCCAGGCCGGCCGAGGGCGTCATTGTCCGGATAAGCAAGACCGCCATGTTTGGCATGGTCCGGATCGACGTCGCGTTTGACAGGACCCGCTATGTTCACGTCGCCACCTTACCCCTGGCCGAAATGGACCCAGGGAGCATCTATGAAGCCGTCGCCTACCGGGACGGCCGGACCCGGGAGCTCGAGGAGCGGCCCAAGACCGCCCACTGGCCCCGCTAACGCACTTTCTCAGCCGGCAGGCGGCGCATTTACCACGACGCCGGCCACCGGGAGGCCCCCAGCATGGCAATCCCCACCCGACGCGACCAGATCCTCGAACAGGCGCTGGTCAAGGTCTGGGAATACCTGAAAGGAGACGAGATGAGCAGAGGACTTT
>Ga0335070_10005510_pt1 | contig 14879 bp, 11 predicted proteins | sample Lox_Sample_13_FD_206722 | JGI IMG/M metagenome (GOLD analysis project Ga0335070, IMG submission 206722) | Soil microbial communities from Loxahatchee National Wildlife Refuge, Florida, United States - Lox_Sample_1.3 | ecosystem: Environmental > Terrestrial > Soil > Wetlands | place: USA... | reverse complement strand
TTTTACGGCGATCCACGCGATCAGAACACCGCCGAAAAACTTGACCAGGCTGATGCTGAGTAGTTGTGCGGCTACGAATGTGAGGCCGACCCTCAGTATGACAGCCCCCGCCGCCCCAAGCGTGATACCTCGTCTCCGCTGTTTTGGCGCGAGGGAGCGAACAGCCATGGCAATGACCACGGCATTGTCGCCGGCCAAGATAAGATCGATCAGGATTATGCTCAAGAAGCCGAAAAAAAACTCCCACGAAAGACTAATATTTCCGAATGATTGTAACTGCACCTGTCACCTCCGCTTAAGAGTCTAAGGCAAACGCTGACCATATCCGTTCTTCACGCGCCACTCGATGAATACTACGAACCAACCTATTTCCCTTCGATCAACAATATACAAGCATTTCGACCTTGACTGCTTGTGAACGTTGTGAATAAATGGCTAATTGTATAGCTTATTAGTAAGGTAATGTCAATAACAATATTTTTTTAGTCAAGAATTAATCTTTGGTAACCCGTGTACGAAAAACAGCAGGCATGACGGATATCTTCTGGAAGGCATGAGGATTGTTCAACATGCGGTTTTGCCTCGATCCGCTCTTCGGGCCGCGCGATTGCATCTTTCGCGGAGCGGTATTAATTTGTAGCATAATCCTTGTCCGACTTGCGTCAGGGCGAGGAAGAAGACACGGGAAGGTGGTGATTAGCGTGGCCGAAGAGAACTATATATGCAGAAAGTGCGGTTGGGAGTTTAAGGCGATTCCGGGAGAGGAAGAACCTCCTGAATGCCCGGAATGTGCAAGTGATGACGTTGAAAAACTTGAGCTTGCTACATTCGGAAGAACGACGGAGCGTAAATAGGGTAGCCTCACCGAGGCGCCCTCAACTATTAATACCGATTTGCCTTCAAACGTATACCTTCCGGGTACCCGCTTGCGGGTGTCTGCGTCACTCTCCTCGACGTACTTCTGAGTACGCCCGCGGGTACCCGCGGGTGGGGCTTGCGGTATTCTTCTCATCCTATTGTTCTGAATCTAACTACAGGGACCACTTGTAAAGAGGAGGAAGTTTTCCCGCGAGGCTGGTCCGGATTGCTTCTGCCGGGAAGAGAATTCTGGCGTTTGTTCTGACTACCCAAAAACTGCAGTTAGTCTCAAATAACAGTTAACAAAAATCCTCCTTCCGCAGTAGAATCAACTGTCGCCAAACAACCAACCCCACGCGGAAGGAGGAATAAAACAATGCAGAAGAATTCTATCACACCGACCCCGGTAAACAAAGTACAAATTGTTCTTACCAGAAAGAAGATGACGGCTTACGGAGGCTTTGCCCTCATCGCCGCCTTCTTCCGGCAGATCGGTTTTGCGCAGATGATCGAGTATGCACTCCCCGTCATCGAGTCTTCTCCGAACGGCATGGGGATCTATGGCAAGGTCATCGCCTATGCCGCTATGGTCTATGCCGGTGCCGAACGGTTCTCCCACCTCGTCTACTTGGGAAACAAAGATGTTCTCGCCACGGTGTTCGGGGCGGGTCGCCTTCCCGCTGCCGCGACGACGCTCACCCGGCTGTTCAACAGGGTCAAGAGCCTGAACGACGCAGAAACGCTCTCCCTGAACGTCTGGACGTACCTCAGCCGGCTTATCCCCTGGGAGACCATTGGTGAAGACTGGCTTACGTTTGATTCCACCGTGCTCGTCCGGTTTGGAGCACAGGAAGGGGCAAAGAAAGGCTACAATCCTACCAAGCATGGCAGACCGAGCCATAGTCCCCTTTTCGCCTTCCTCAACAGGAGCAAATACGTGATCCATCTTTGGATGCGCTCCGGCAATGTTGCTTCCTGGAATAACATCGTTGCCTTTTTTTCTGCTTCCTATGCACGGGTCCATGGCCACATCACGCTCTTGGGCGTGATTGCGGACAGTGGTTTTTATCTCCGGCAATTCATTGAGGTCCTTGAGGAAAACCATCTCACGTACATCATCGCCGCCCGGCTCATCAGACCTGTTCAACGGGAGATTTATGGACTCACGAGCTGGAAAGAGATGGCCAGGGGCTTATGGGTTTCAGAGTTTCGCTTCATGCACCCCGGCTGGGTGAAAGAGAGGCGCTACATCGTGGTGCGCCAGGACATCACCCGAAGAACAAAGGCGATGGGGAAACCGCTGCCCCTCTTTGCCCATGAGGTTGATGTCAGGGACTACCGCTTCAGCGCGTGGATCACCAGCTCACAAGAATCACCGTATGAGGTCTGGACGAGGTGCAGGCCACGGGCGAACGATGAGAACACGATAAAGGAACTGAAAGAAGACTTTGCCCTTGGCGGCTTCTCCATGAAGAGTTTCTATTCGGTGGAGGCAGCCATGGTGCTCAGGGTGCTCCTCTATAACCTCTTCCTCCTCTTCAAACAGCAGTTCCTCGGGAGAAAGGAAAGGGGGCAGCAGCTCAAGACTCTCCGGTACAAGTACTTTGTGCTCCCCGCCCAGATGGGAAGTGACGGGAGAGAGCCGGTGCTCAGGATTTCGGTGATGGGAAGGAAGGTCAGGGCAAAGCTCTTTTCTCTGTTTGCCCGCATCAGTCTTTACGTCCCACAGTTTGATCCCAACTGCACTGCAGTTGGACCTGCCTGAACAACGGTAATCGGGGGTGGGCCAAAAAACCGCACCAGCAGTAGTCATTCTGAGGGGAAAGTGGGGAAGGCCTTGATGGGCTTTATGCTACAGGTATACCTATTGCGATCGCATTTTTTGGGACTATCTGCTTGGCGTGTCCGTTAATCGTTCTATGTTGGCGTCGATTAGGAGAACACCTTTCCCCTGCTCAAGAACCACGAGGGGATTGATGTCTACATTGATTATTTCCGGATGTTCGAACAGAAGGTCAGAAACGCGCAGAAGAGCGTCCACGAGGGCTTTCTTGTCGAGGGGAGGGTTTCCCCGGTAACCGTGCAGAATCTTAGAACCCTTTACCTCGTTGATCATTTCCAAGGCGAGCCTCTCGTTGAGCGGGGCCACACGAAGAGCGACGTCGTCAAAAAGTTCCGCGAATATCCCGCCCATGCCAAACAGCACAATAGGCCCGAACTGCGCATCTCGTCTTGTTCCGAGGATAATCTCACAGCCCTGGACCATCTGCTGGACAACATACCGGTCAGCCTTCATGTGCTTGAAGGCAAGCTCCAGAGAAGCATCATCGCACAAGTTAAGCCTCACCCCTTTTTTCTCGGTCTTGTGCAGCGTCATCGGAGAGGCAATTTTCAAAGCCACCGGGTACCCTATTCTGGCAGCTCCTTTCAAGGCTTCTTCAAGCTGTGAAACGACAACGTAGTCTGCCACGGAGAGACCGGAGGCTTTGAGGAAAGCGAAAGTCTCGTCCACAGGCATGATCTCTGATAACAATCTGCCTTCATTGATAGAGTTTGGTTGTCGCTGCGTCACTCTCCTCGACGTACTTCTGAGTACGCCCGGGTACCCGCTTGCGGGTGGGGCTCCTCGCTGCCGCCTCACTCCATCTTCGAATCCAAATTGGTATAAACCCGCAGGATGCCCAGTCGTCTGTGGGATGTGTTTGGGTGCTTCGGGGAGTATCCTTTTTTGCTGATTTTCAAAGTGGCGCACTGAAAAGGCCAAGGCACGTAAAGCCTCATCCGCATCCTCGAATAGAGGGAAGTACGGTTCGGGGTCTAACGTGAGCAGATCCTTCCTTCCTGGTAACAGGCAGATGACTGTCGGCTTTTGGTAAGTGCGTGACAAGTCGGCCACGGATCGGATCAAAGACTCAGTAGGTACTTTTTCCTCATCAGGGAAATAATGGAAGACAAGGATACCATCGATTCCCTCGTCTTTCAGCGATAGTTCGATCATCTTTTCATAGGATCGAATGTCGAAGACGTCCCCTAGGTCTACGGGATTTGTCGGCCTGATAACTCCTGCCTTCACCTGCTGAGAGATAAGCTCAGCCACTGCCAAAGGAAGTTGCGCCAGGCTGAACTCATTGGCGTGAGTAGCGTCCGCCAGTAGTACGGCCTGTCCTCCCGAGCGGGAGATGAGCATCAGATTTCGTCCTTTCAGACGCGGAAGAGTAAAGACCTTCATGAGCTCAATCATTTCGGTCAGACTCTCCACCTGGTGCATACCGCACTGCTTGATGGCAGCGTCAAAGACACGTTCATCGCCTGCCAGGGCGGCTGTATGGAATTTGGCTATCTGTTGGCTTGCGGCGCTTCTGTTGCCTTTGAGCACGATGATAGGTTTTTCGGATGAACCGGCCAAATCCATCAACCGGCGCCCATTTGCGACGCTCTCCAGGTAAAGCCCAATGCTGCTGGTTGATGGGTCGGCGATGAGAAATTCCAAGAACTCGTTCTCGTCGAGCATCAATTTGTTCCCGATGCTAAGGAGTTTGCCACAACGGAGCTTCTCGTAACGGCAGCGCTTCAGAACGTCATGCACGAGACCGCCGCTTTGAGAGATGAAGGAAATGTCCCCCTTTGCCATATCGTATGGGTCAACAGGGTAGAAAGGGAGCGCCAAACCGTTTTCGGTATTAATGATGCCAACGCAGTTAGGTCCCATGAAGGTAATATTCCATTTCTTCGCTATCTCCAGGATCTTCGTCTCCAGTTCTTCCCGCTCCTCGCGAAACTCTGAAAAGCCGCCCGTTTCGATCACCGCGTACCGTATCTCCTTTTTTCCGCACGCTTCCAGAGCGTCCGGTATGGTTTCAGCAGGGGTAAGGAGAACAGCGAGATCAGGAACTTCTTCCACTGATTCGATGCTCTCGAATATCCGTCTGCCGGCCAACTGTCCACCATTCCTGCCGACACAATGGATTCTGCCGGTGAACCCGTTACCTTCGAGATTCTCGACTATGTGTCTCGCGAGATTAGCAGGGGAATCTGATACGCCGACTACAACGAGACTTTCAGGGTAAAAAAGCTGTTTCATTTCCGCCGTTAACCCACGTTATGGTTGGCCAGCTTCTCCAGCGCGGTGACTATAACAGAGTGGTCAAGATCGATACTACCGTCGGCGCTGATGGTATTGAACAGTTCTTGGACGGTGGCAGTATTTGGGAGACTCACACCAAGTTCACGCGCAGTCTGCAACGCAAGACTGAGGTCTTTCTGGTGGAGGCGTACGCGAAAGCCTGGGGCGAAGGTTCGCTTGAGCATGCGCTCGCCGTGGACTTCAAGGATCTTGCTAGAAGCAAAGCCACCGAGGAGGGCCTGCCTTACCTTTGCAGGGTCAGTACCCGCCTTAGACGCAAGGACCAAGGCTTCGCTTATGCCTTCAAGCGTTAATGCTACGACGATTTGATTGGCTACTTTGCACATCTGACCGTCGCCGTTACTACCGATGTGAACGATATTCTTGCCCATGAGCTCGAAGTAGGGTTTCATCGCCGAAAATACTGCTTCTTTGCCGCCCACCATGATCGAAAGGGTACCGTTCTCAGCGCCTATTTGACCTCCGGAGACAGGGGCATCAAGCATCTCCACGTTAATGGAGAACAGGCGCTCTGCGAAGCGCCGTGTCGCAATGGGGGAGATAGAGCTCATATCGATCACTGTGGAACCAGGCTTGATTCCTTCTACGACACCATCCCTGCCGAAAAGCACTTCCTCCACATCCGGTGTGTCAGGAAGCATGAGGAAGACGATCGTCGCCTTCGCCGCCACCTCTTTGGCATGGGCGCATGGAACAGCTCCTTCGGCCGTGAGGGGCTCGACGCATGAAGCAACCTTATCATAAACGTAGATTCTATTACCTGCTTTCAGCAGATGCCCTGCCATGGGCTTTCCCATGATACCTAAACCGATAAAGCCGAGATCAGCCATGAAGATCCCTCCTTTCGCGCGTTGGCGTTCTTAACATGTTAGAGCTACCGTTCACCACCCGCTTCGCTACGCACGGCTTTTTATCGCAGCTAAAAGCGGATGACAGCCATGGATAACAGCGGATGTTTCATTTCTTGACCGCCTGTGTGATAGAGAGCCACAGCCGGTCAACCCGCAGCAGCTTTGCTGCAGTGGGTCCCCCGCGCGGAGCGCCGGGGCGTGGACAGCATTGACGCTGCATCACAATGCTGTCCACAGGTATACTCATCTGTGCACATCTTTCGTTGCTCTTACCCTTACAGGATGCTTCGCTATCTGCGTACATCCGCGATGAAAAGTTTATGCTTGCTCTGCTGAATACTCGTGAACAGCATCACAACCGCACGATTCACAGATATGGTTTGATCCAGCTTAGCCCCTCCTCTGTCGTCGTAAGGGGCTTGTACTCGCAGCCGATATAGCCCTTGTAGCCCGCCTCATCAATGAACCGGAAAAGGTTCGTATAGTTGATCTCTCCCGTACCTGGTTCGTGCCGTCCCGGATTGTCCGCGAGCTGCATATGGGCAATCGCATTGATGTTGTTGCGGACGGTCATCGTGATATCTCCCTCCATTATCTGCATGTGGTAAATGTCGTATTGGTAGTAGAGGTTCGCGTGGTCTACCTCGCGAATGAGCGCGAGGACAGCGGAGGTCCGGGAGAGGTAAAAACCGGGTATGTCCCGCGTGTTCACCGATTCGATCACAAGACGGATGCCTTCTTTCGCGAGCGCACTGGCCGCGAAACGCAGGTTTGTAACGAGCACCTCGCGCGTCTTCTCCTCCGGAACGTCACGAGGGGTAAGCCCGACGAGACAGTTGACGAGAGAACAGTCGAGTGTTTTCGCGTAGCGGATAGCCGACTGAACTCCATCCTCGAACTCGCTCTTGCGTCCCTTAAGAAGAGCGATACCGCGCTCGCCTTGCTCCCATTTTCCGGCAGGTAGATTGAAGAGCACCTGCTTGAGGTGACACTCGCGCAGCTTTTCCGCGATGCTGTTTATATCGTAGCTGTAAGGGAACATAAATTCGACCGCTTTAAAGCCCGCCCGCGCAGCACGCTCAAAACGCTCCATAAAATCGACTTCGGTAAAGAGCATACTCAAGTTTGCGCTGAATTTCGGCATGTCTATCTCCTCCAATCATCGCGACAAAAGGTAGATGCCTAATTATAGCAACTCAATTGCGCGTCGGCAACAAAGACAACAGACATCAGACGTTAGGCTTTAGCCATCATACAGGAGAATCGAATGTCTGGGTTGAAGGTCTGAGGTCTGAGGTCCGAGGTCCGATATTCTATGTTGTGGTATGATAATTTCCAATGATCAATGCGCTCGGACGGGAGATTCCTGATTACGTAGACGGCTATGGGAAGACTCTACCTTTCAGTGGCGCGTTTGCTGCGCGGCCGCAAATAAGCAGGTATGGCCCGATGGTCAAAGCCGCGCGACCAGGCGAGAGCAAGCTCGTAAAGAGCCTTGAAGAAGTGATTCGACGCATACCGGTCAGGGACGGCATGACCCTCTCGTTCCACCATCATTTCCGTAATGGCGACGAGGTGGTCAATGAGGTGCTTGCTACCGCGGCGAAGCTGGGGATCAAAGGCCTGAACGTTGCCCTCAGCGCAGTCTTTCCAGTGCATGCTCCGCTCATCGACCATATCAAGAGTGGCGTGGTAAGCGCTCTCGATACTAACTATTTGTCCGGGCCCGCGGCCCGGGCTGTCTCCGCAGGATTATGCGCCCGGCCCGTTATCCTGCGCACGCACGGGGGCCGTGCGCGGGCCATAGAGTGCGGCCAGCTTAAGATTGACGTTGCCTTCATTGCGGCTGCGGCAGCTGATGATTACGGCAACATCAACGGCGTCAGCGGCCCTGCTGCCTGCGGCTCGCTGGGATACGCCTTTCCTGATGCCGAATATGCCGATGTTGTTGTGGCTGTTACCGACCACCTTGTGAAGTACCCCCTTGCGCCCATTTCCATTCCGCAGACCCGGGTCGATTATGTGGCCATGCTAGACAGGGTCGGCGATCCGAAGGGTATTATCTCAGGTACGACGCGGATCACCGACGATCCGATGCAATTGAGGATTGCTGAGACCGCAGCTAAGGTCATCCAGGCCGCTGGCTTGATCAAGCACGGATTCTCTTTTCAAACGGGAGCCGGAGGCGCTTCTTTAGCCACGGCCCATTTTGTGCGCCGGATGATGGAACAGACCGGTGTGACGGGGAGCTTTATCTTGGGTGGCATTACCGGCCACATGGTGGAAATGTTGGAACAGGGGCTATTCAAGCGAATTATCGATGTGCAGGGGTTTGACCTTGAAGCTGTGCGATCGATTGCCACGAATCCCAACCATGTTGAAGTCGGTTCCAGCTTCTATGCCAATCCGTTTAATGCCGGTTGCGCTGTCAACAGGCTCGACTGCGTGATCCTGGGGGCCACAGAAATCGACACCGATTTTAATGTGAATGTGGTAACGGGATCAGATGGCATCATCATGGGAGGATCAGGCGGCCACAGCGATACGGCAGCGGGGGCTAAATTGACCATCATCGTTACAAACCTGGTACGCGGCCAATGGCCGATCATCAGGGATCGAGTACTGACGGCCACAACGCCGGGTGAGACGGTTGACGTGCTGGTGACCGAACAGGGTGTGACTGTTAATACGCGCCGCAGTGATCTCACGAGCCTGTTGATGGCAGCCGGGTTACCGGTATGCGATATTGGCGGGCTTAAGTTGCGTGCAGAACGCGTCGCGGGCAGACCTGAACGGCCTTCGATGGGTGGGAACATCGTAGCGGTGGTGGAATATCGCGACGGCACCATCATCGATGTAGTGCGGCAGACGATGAGATAGCTGGTGCTCCCCCCTTCCCAAAGAGAAGAGGGGAGCGAAGCATAAAAGATCCCGCAGACTTGCCTAAAACTTTATATTCAAAATCTTCACCAGGAAAAATACCGAGAAGAAAAAGCCGAAGAAGAGAAGATTGCCCACAAGGATCAGTTCTCTCCAGAGGCTCGGCTGAAATTCCTTCGGCAGGGTCTTTCTATTCAGTCTGATGGTCAAGACCGCCGAAAGGGCCATTGTAAAATTTGCGATGTTGGCACTGATCGCCAGGATGATGAGAGGAACAAACATGTTCATGTAGCTGACACCCCATATGGCGAAGACAAGCAGCAGCACATAGTAGATCTTCCGAATGTCATTACCTGAAAGCTTTCTGACCCGGTCCGATGCAAACCAGAGCATGTCGGTCGACTGCCGGACCACAAGGTCCACGTTGCTGATGGCGGTCGAATACAGGATCCAGAAGCCGAAGAAGAGGGCAAGGAACCATCCGAAACTGCCGAGCTGCTTTATCAAGCCGCTGGCCGAGGATGCCGCGATGCCCCATGCAGGGAGGCTCTGTCCGGCTGGTATCACTGCAACATACAGGATGCCAGGAAGGAACATGCCTGCCATGGCCCCAAAATAGAAGACGCCCCATTGGTCGATGTTGAGGAGCTTCCACCAGCCTTTCCATCTGGAAATGTTCTCTGCTGTCGGCATAGCCGCCTTTCCGCAGGTGGAAACGTGGACGGCCTTTCCGCCAATCAGCGCCGGGATGTAGCCGATCTTTCCCGCCATGCCGTAACCCTTATCCCGGTACCAATTGGTGATCGCGTTATTACCAAACCCCCCGTAAGCGGAATAACCGACGAGGGCGCCGAGCAGGAGCACATCTACTCCCTGGGGCACGTAGCCGAAGGTGACAAACCCCTTCAGACCGTCAAACCAGACTGAGGCTGGAACTATGTAAAGGTCGAGTAGGAAAAGCCCCCCGAGCACAACGATCATCATAATCCAGTTGGCCCATTCCAGCGTGCGCTCAGCACTCTTTCCCAAGGTAATGATAACTGCGCAGGAGAGGAAGACAACGTAGCCCCAGGGCATGACCGTCCATTTGTCTGCGACTCCTGGGATTCTGCCGAGCTGAACGGCGGCGACCGCGGTGGCAGCACTCAGCGCCCATCCCGGCAGCCCGCGCTCGCAGAAGCCGATGATCGTGAAGAACCAGCCCCAGAAGGCCTTTCCGGGCTTGAGCCTCATAAAGCCGACGGTGATCGGCTCCCCGGTGTACATGGTATAACGGACCATTTCGAGATTGAGAAACACTTGAAGAAGAGATGAGATAGTTGTAATCCAGAGAAGCGCAAGACCGTACTTCACGAACATCGAGGGACCAATCAGCCATTCGCCGCCGCCGATGGTCCCGCCCAGCGCAATAATGGCCGGGCCCAGGATCGCAAAAAGTTTTCTTGGAGTGAGCGTCCGCAGAGGCTCCGGAAAATCCTCGACCGGAAACTCAGGGCCGCACCCTGCTGCCACTTTGAATAATCTCTTGTCTTGTTCTGCCATCGTACCCTCCTTCTTCCCCCACCAAAGATTGTTTTGGAACGATGCATTCACCTAGTTGTCAACACCCGATTACCTATCGAGCCTCGCAACACAGCTCGTGAACAGTGAACAAGTCCTTTTCTTCTTCCCTCCTTTCCGGGGGCCTTTACCCACAGCCCCCACAGTCACTTTGTAACTGCATTCAACGCGAACCTTCTTGTTCGCTCTCTGCGACCTTACTTCCGCTTCCTATCAAACGCCGCGATCTCTTCCATGGTCTTAAGGATAGTCCGCGCGTTGTCGTACACGGGTGTGTCGACCATCTTGCCTTTGTAAGAGACAGCGGCCATGCCCTTGGCGATGCCTTCTTTTTCAAAGACCTCGACCACGCCCTTGGCCCATTCCACATCTTCTGACGAGGGCGAATAAATCCTGTTTGATGGCTCGATCTGGTTCGGATGGATCAACATCCTTCCCTCGTACCCCATCTGCCGCCCTTCGCGGGTACTCTTCTCGAAAGCCTCGACATCCTGGAACGACACAAAGGGGCAGTCAATGGCGATACAGCCGGCTGCGCGGGCCGCCACTGCAACGTGGCTCCGGGCGTAAAACTGCTCCACGCCCTCGCTCGTGAGCTTCACACGCATATCCTTCGTGTAGTCAACTGCGCCGAAGATCAGTGAGTTTACCCGCTTGCTCGCAATCGCGGAAGGGTAGGCGTTTATGACGCCCTTCGCGGTCTCACAGAGAATCTGAATGGCGACGCTGCCAACGGGCATCCCACGCCGGCGCTCCAGCTCATCCAGCTTCCATTCCAGGCGCTTCACATCATCCGGGTGGCCGCACTTTGCGAGGCATATACCAGAGAGTCCCGGATGGACAACCGCTTCGAGGTCGTCGTTGGTCATCAAAGTCTCCCAGTTGTTGACCCGCACGTAGACCGCGGAGCCGCCGGATCCGGCCAGCTTCAGATTCTCGCGCGACAGTTCCCTGGCCTTGGCCTTTTCGGCCGGTGGCACTGAGTCTTCAATGTCGAGGGTGATAATGTCGGCCGGCAGACTCGGTCCTTTCTGGATAAAACTCTCGTTGTTTCCTGGGACATAAAATACAGACCTCATTACTGGCATATTCGTACCTCCTATGTGGATTCTATTAAGCTTGTATCAACCTCTTGACGGTCGGAGCAATCTGGTCCGGCCGATCCACCACGTGAACGCCTGCTTCCTTGAGCGATTCGATTTTGCTCTTCGCTGAACCCTTCCCTCTTTCAATGATGCTGCTCGCATGGGAGAAGCGCATACCTTCGGGGGCCCACGCCCCGGCAACAAAAATCACGAGGGGCTTGGTGAACTCCTTCCTCCGCACGCAGCCAGCCGCCTCCTCTTCGTGAGGGCCGCCGATCTCTCCGAAGACAGCCACTGCTTTTGTGTCAGGGTCTTTCTCAAAGAGGGGCAGTATCTCCGCCATGGATGTTCCTGTCACCGGCTCGGTCCCGACGTGGAGTACGGTAGTCATACCGAGTCCCGCAAGTTTGAGAGCCCAGGGGACCGTCGCCGACTGGCCGCCGCTTCTCGAGATCACACCGACATTGCCCGGCACAAACACCCTTCTCGCAAACTCGGGAGTACCGCCCAGCCAGCCTGCTGCTGCTATCCCCGGACTGATGATGCCGATGGAGCCGGGACCCAGAAGCTGCACACCCTTCTGTTTCGTATAGGCCACCATCTCGAGGATGTCATAGAGCGGCACGCGTTCAACCGGACTCACGATAAACTTGATCCCCGAGTCAACCGCTTCAAACACGGCATCTTTGAGACCCGGTCCCGGGACGAATGTGACACTCGCATCGATGGGACCTTTCGCCTTCACCGCTTCGGCCACCGTGTTAAAAACGGGGATGCCCGAGACCTCTTCTCCGCCCCTTCCGGGCGTGACGCCGGCCACAACTTTCGTGCCGTAACCTTTCATGAAAGCGGCACGCGCAGAGCCCTCCCTCCCGGTAATGCCTTGGACCAAGATCGTGGTATCCTTTGTCAGTAAAATAGCCATATGGTCACCCCATCAGTTTCTTTGGTTGCTTTGGTTTCTCTAGTTTCTTTGGTTGAACCAGACAAACCAGAGAAACCAGATGGACCAGAGAAACGTCACTTGGCATTAGGCCACTCCATGTTTTTTCCTGTACTCGTCGAGGCCAGGGATGGGCGCTTCAATGGTAATCGCACTGTTGCCTCGGAACCAGCATTCATACTCGCAGGCGAGACACTCCGTACCCCGCTGTTTGCCGAATTCTGCATCCCCGCCGAGGACAGGCTTGCCATCCTTTAGCACCAGGATCCCACGAGCGAATTTCTTGCACGCGTCCACACAGACATGGGTTTTGCACCCGAGACACTTCTGATCATCGATGATGACCTTGATGGTCCGCTCTTCAAACTGCATGGTCTAGCCCTCCTTTATCCCTCGTTCCTTGCGATATTCCGCGATCAGGGCTTTCACTCTTTTGGCAAGGAACTCCGTCTCATAAACTTTATCGCCGCCGTATATCTCAATCCGTCCCGGCAGATCCTTTGTTCCTTCATGAAGTATCTTCAGGGATTCCTCCTCTGTGTTACCGCAGAGCAGGAGAACGCAAGGGAAGCCAGGTCTTTTCGGCAGCTCCTCGCGCAGGGCCTTTACGATCCCGTGGGCGTGATGCCACTGCTCCTGGTTTGCGTACATGAAGCCCCCCAGGAAATAGGCTTCGATGCCGGGCTGAGAGAAGATCACCTTCGCTGCCCGGTATACCTTGGCTGCTGTCGGGTTGCCACTCGTGTCAGCGTAGTTGGCAATCTTCAACCCCTCCCGGTTGAGAGCATCCACTCCCAGAATGGCGCCCCCGCCACCGAGACCATGGTACCCTACATAATTGGGGCCTTTTATTTCCTGGGTCATCTGCGCAATGTAGCAGGTCCCCCTTAGGTCTCCCTCCTCGATCCACCAGGCGATCTTGTCCAATTCTGTTGGAGGAGTGGGCGCTTCACGGGCCACGTCAATCCCAAATTCGGGATGGCGAAAGACTGAGGAATCATCGATGGCTATGCGACAATCTCCGGCGACTATCTTGCCGTCCTTTGTCAGGACGAGCGGGTTGATCTCAGCGATCCGGCAGTTGTAGTTCTTGAAGGTTTGGTAGAGACCCATTATGGCTTGACCGATAGCGGGAAGCACTTTCGTTGGCACCTTGAGCTGGACAGCGAGATTGAGTGCATCATAGAGCCGGAATCCACGAAGGACATCAACGTTCATCTGGGCGATCTTGTCCTGAGGCACTGCTTCAATATCCATTCCGCCCTCGGTACTGAACATGATGACCGGGCATCGGGCATTCATTGAAGGATCGATAATTACGCCTACATAATACTCCTTTTCGATATCGAGCTTCTCTTCTACCAGTATCTTTTCCACTTTCAAAGCCTTGATTTCCGATCCCAAAAGCTTTTCAGCCACCGATTGTGCGTCGGCGGGATTTTCGGCAAATTTGATACCTCCCGCTTTCCCTCGCCCCCCTGCCCAGATCTGGACCTTCACTGCAACGGGCTTGCCGATCTTTTCTGCGATCCTGGCGGCTTCCTGAGGGCTGGCGGCAACCTCACCCTTGGGGATCGACACCTTTGCTTCTTTGAGTATCTGTTTCCCCTGGTACTCATATAATCGAGCCATGCATACCTCCTCGATGCTGCTGTTCTATCCAGCCTCCTCTGCTGGAAAGAATAAGGATAATTCTTTGTTTCTAAGCGCTTCCCGCTGAAGGATTCAGGACCTTCCAGCCGGGATTATGATCCTGTCGGTGCACTGACTATTGTACCGATTATTTTAGAGTTGTCAATGAATTTTGTATTTGAAAGATTTTGATTGACAGTTTAAATCGCTTAGGGAAGAATAGACAGGAAAGGCTCGTTTATTATTCTTTGCTTCGATGAAGCGAGGGGGGTGACGCATACCGTTTATTTTCTTGACGTGAATCGAAAGGGCTTTACGCCCTATAAAAGGAGGAGAAATGAAACGGATCACGACGGCGTTATCAGGATTAACCTTTGCTGTGTGCACTCTGCGGGCCACTAACGGGTTTGCCGCGGAAATGTACCATCAGAATTACAATCCCACAGGCAACGTTTTCCTTTCCACACTCATAGCAGCGATCCCGATCCTGGCTCTCTTGTACTTCATTGCCCTGCACCCGCACAGGGACAAACTGGGCCACCGCCACCTCGGCATCAGCGCGCCATACGCGGCCTTCTACGGCGTCCTGGGTGCCTTCCTCGTCTCCTGCCTGATCTTCGGCATGCCATTCAAGTCGGCGTTTTCCGCCTTTGCATACGGTTCGCTTTCGGGCTTCCTGGGGATCATCTGGATCGTGCTTGCAGCTATGTTCCTCTACACGATGACGGTCACCACGGGCAAGTTCGAGATCGTTAAAGAGTCGATCATCCACATCTCTTTCGACCGGCGTCTGCAGGTGCTCTTGATCGCCTTCTCCTTCGGCGCTATCATCGAGGGGACCTCGGGATTCGGCACCCCGGTAGCTATCGCCGGCGCGATCATGGTTGGCTTGGGCTTCTAGCCCTTCGATGCAGCCGTGCTCAACC
>Ga0335070_10005509_pt1 | contig 14880 bp, 13 predicted proteins | sample Lox_Sample_13_FD_206722 | JGI IMG/M metagenome (GOLD analysis project Ga0335070, IMG submission 206722) | Soil microbial communities from Loxahatchee National Wildlife Refuge, Florida, United States - Lox_Sample_1.3 | ecosystem: Environmental > Terrestrial > Soil > Wetlands | place: USA... | reverse complement strand
AGCCCCACCCAGGCGGGCCGCGGGGACATCATGTTCCACTCGTGGAAGCTCAGGTAGAAAGAATAGACCACTGGAAACCCGACGAAGATCGCGAAGAAGAGAAGCGCAGGCGCGAGCGACAGCCAGGCGAAGCGCGCCTCCTCATGGCGCCGCATCCAGCCGAGAACACCCACCGCGCTGGCCGGCCCGGGCCCGGCTCTCATGGTCGGTGCCTGGGATCGTATCATGCCGGCCTCCCGGGGCGCGGAACCGGCGTCCGCTGCCCCGTCCGGGCCGCCGCGTAGGCCGCCACGATCATCGCCACCGCCCGCCGGCCGTCCTCGAGCGTGACGGCCGGCGCCATGCCGAGCGCCAACGCCTCCAGGAAGTGGAGCGCGTTCTGCTGGTGGAAGCCCCCGCTCTTGAAGCGCGGGACGATGGGGGAAACCGTCCAGCGCCGCTCGGGCTGGCCCCGGCGATACACCTTCAGGAAGCCCTCCGTCGTGAGGTCCCGCGAGGCCAGGTCCACCCCGGAGAGGATAGCGCTCCCCTCCGTCCCGTAGACCTCCACCGAGTTGTCCGCGGCGGCGAAGCCGGACCCCGTGCTGAGCTCGCCCAGTGCCCCGTCGGGAAAGCGGAACACCGCCACCGCCACGTCCTCCACCGCGAGGCCGAGGGCAGCGTTGGAGATGGTCGCGGTCACGCTCTCCGGCTCGCCCAGGAGCCAGCGCAGGAGATCTGCGGCGTGCACCCCCTCGTCGAGGAGGGCGCCGCCCCCCGACAGGGCCGGGTCCATGTACCACTGGCGGATGAACTCCGGCTCCAGGCCGTGGAAGTGGCCGTGGCGGACCCGCACCAGCCAGACCCGGCCCAGCTCTCCCTCGCGGATCATCCGGCGCAGCTCGTGGTTCACCGGGTCGAAGCGCTTGGGGAAGCTCTGCATGAAGGTGATCCCGGACTGCGCCACGGCCCGGGCGATCCGGTCGCACTCCTCCAGCGTGGCGGCGAGGGGCTTCTCGCAGAGCACGTGACGTCCGCGGGCGGCCGCCTGCTCGATCAGGGCAGCATGGTGGACCGTCTCGGAGGTCACCGCCACCGCGTTGCAGCCCTCCAGTAGCTCGCCGAGGTCGGGCCAAAAGCGGACGCCGTACTTCTCCGCCGAGGCCGCGCCCCGCTCGGCGTCGTGGTCCCACACCCCGGCAAACTCCGCCAGCGCAGAGTCGCGGAAGACTTCGGACCAGAAGTTGGCGTGGTAGTGGGCGAAGCCCAGGATGCCGACCCGGATCCGCGATCCCATCTCAGGCCTCTCCCCCGACGCGCTCCGCCTGGCCGGTGGCCGACGAGCGATAGATGGCTTCCGCCACCAGCGCCGTGGCCAGCCCGTCCTCGGCCGTCGGGTCGGAACGCACCTCTCCCCGCAAGATGTCCAGCCAGTGCGTGTGATGCCGCTCGCCAGCGGGGCGGCCGGGGAGCTCCGGAACAATCCATTCCCTCTTTCCTGTAAGCCCTGGCGCGAAGAGCGCCAGGGCTCCCCGCTCGGTCCGCAGCCACACCGTCGCCTCGGCGCAGTAGATCTCGAGCCGGAAGCGGTCCGTGCCCTGGATCTCGCTCATGCTGACCTCGTGGCTTCCCAGGGCGCCCCCCCGGAACCGGTACAGCGCCAGGGCATGGTCCTCGTTGTCCGGCCGCACCGTGCTCCCGTCGGCCAGGACTCGCTCCTGTCGCTGGAGCACCACCGTGGCGGAAACCGTCTCGATCTCGCCGAACAGGTGGCGGCAGAGGTCGATGCCGTGGACCCCCAGCTGCAGCACCGCCCCGCCCCCCACCCGCTCGCGGGAGAAGAACCAGGCCTGCCAGTCCGGGCCGGGGGTGGCGTTGCGCATCCGCAGGGCATAGACGGGTCCCAGGCGTCCGCCGGCCAGGAGTTCCCGCACCCGGAGGACTTCCTCGAAGTAGCGGTGCATGTAGCTCACCTGCAGGTCGATCCCCGCCGCGCGGGCCGCCGCGATGATCCGGCGGCACTCGGCGGCGGTGCGGGCCATCGGCTTCTGGAGCAGGATCGCCTTCCCCGCCTGCGCGGCGGCGACAGCAATCTCCTCGTGGGTGTCGTCCGGCGTGGCGATGATCACCGCGTCCACGTCCCGGCGATCCAGCACGGCGCGGTAGTCGAAGGCGACAGCCGGGATGGCGAATCGCCGCGCCAGCGCCTCGACCTTCGCGCGGCTCCGGCCCATCAGCACCCGCACCTCCGCCCCGCCGGCCGCCGCCAGGCCCGCCAGGTGGTACTCGCTGATGAACCCGGCGCCGATCATCCCGACGCCGATCGTCTTACCCATGCCACTCGCCCCCGTCAGCCAACCGAGAATTGTTCAATCAAGCAAAAAGCAATTAGCAAGAAAGCCCCGCATCGGACATTCCCCAATGGTCATTGCTCATCGCTGTTTGCTTTTTGCAGTTTACCGACTGCTTTCACGGCGTTACTTGAATCTTGATCGTCCCGTGGATGCGCTCCTGCATCCGGCGGAAGCCCTCCGGCGTCTCCGTCAGGGGCATGGACCCGCTCAGCAGCGGCTCCACCTTGACCTGCCCCTGTGCCGCCAGCCGGATGGCCGTGGGCCAGGCCAGGGGTGAGACCCGGGAGAACCGGATCTCCTTTTCCATCACCTTGCTCGGCAAGGCCGGAATCTGGAGGACATCCCCGCGGGCCGGGAGGGCGAAATAGACCACGATCGCCAGCTTGCCGGTGACCTCCAGGGCTTGCGTGAAGGCCTCAGGGCTGCTGGTCGCCAGGATGGCCCGGTCCCCCAGGGCGCCCCGGGTGAGGCCGGCGATCGCCCCCTTGAGATCGGGGGTATAGGCGGGCGAGGCGGCCTCACGCACGTTGAAGACCGCATCCGCCCCACACCGCCTGCCCGCCTCCAGACGATCGTCCCGGGTGCCGACGAGAATCACCCTTCCGGCCCCCACGGCCTTGGCCAGCTGCACGATCAGCAGCCCCATGGGCCCCGGCCCGAAGACGACGACCGAGTGGCCGGGCTTGATGTCGAGCTTTTCAAGCCCGTGCACGACGCACGCGACGGGCTCGATGAAGGCGGCCGCGGTATCCGCCAGACCATCGGGCAGGGCGAACACGTGCGTGTAGCGGGAGAGGCAGTACTCCGCAAACCCCCCGTCCACAGAGACCCCGGGGACGGTCGCGTGCGGGCACATGTGGGGAGCCCCGCCGGCACAGTAGGAGCAGGCGTTGCAGTTCTGGACCGGGTTGACCACCACCCGGTCGCCGACCTGGAACAGTCTCAGCCCCCGGACGGCGCTGCCCATCTCGACGATCTCGCCCGTGAACTCATGGCCCAGAACTAGCGGGCCCTTCCCGGTCGGCGTGCCGAGCGGATTCACCCCGTAGTAGTAGGAGAGGTCCGAGCCGCAGATCCCGCAGCGCCGCACCCGGATCAGGACATCGATCTCCGAGGGGCGGGGGATCGGTCGCTCCTCGAGCTGCATGACCTGCGGCTCGTAGAACACCTGGGCCCTCATGCGCTCGGTCATTCCCGGCCCTTCCCTTCCCGGGAGCGGCGAACCAGGGAATCCGCGAACTCCCTCGCCCGGCCGGTATCCGCCATGGCATCCGGCCAGAATCCGCCCAGGTCGATGGTCCACCATTCCCCTGAGTATCCGGCCTCACCGATCGCGGCCATTGCCGCATCCAGGTCGGGAGGGCAATCCAGCGTCCGCCGCCCGGTGGCGACCCCGTCGACGGCCGGCGCCTGTTCGTACCCGCTGAGGTGCGCGAGGCCGATCTTACCGGTCAGCATGTGGGCAAACTGCGGGATGCCCCCGGGCAGCGTTTCCGGCTCGCCCACCTGGCGCGCGCCGAGCACCCCGCAGTTGAAGGCGTGAAAGGTATCAAAGAGCACCATGAAGCCGGGGTGGTCCACCGCGTAGAGCATCCGCATCACGTCGCTGGGCTTGTTGAAGAGAAAGGCCGCCTCGAATTCCCAGACGAGCCGCACGCCCGCCTCGGCGCAGGTCTGCGCGGCGCCATGCCACGCCTCGGCGATCCGCCAGAAGCACGTTTCCCGGTCCAGCCCGCCGGGCATCGCCCCCGATGGACTCATCGTGTCCACTCGGAGCATGGGGATGCCCAGCTCATGGCAGATCTCCAGGTTGGCCTCCACGACATCGAAGTATCGGGCCGGCTCGACCAGCGCGGGGGGCACCTCGGCGAAGTCGGCCGCCAGGCAGAGCGCCTGCAGGCCCGCCCCCTCCAGCCACCGCTTGACCTCACGCCGCGAGGCGGAGGTGGGAAACGCCCGGGGGTGGAGATGTGGCGCGAAGCCTGCCAGCTCCACCCCGTCGAAGCCGTGGGCCCCCACCTGCCGCAGGACCGTGGCCAGGGGGACCGGACCGGCCGCATGCCCGCCCCGAATAAACGCCCACGTCCCGATCGCGACCTTCGGCTTGACGACCCGCCCGGTCACTCTGCACTCCTTGCCTTATGCTCCTCTTTTCTTGCCCTTTGCTCTTTGCCCCTTGCTCCTATGGTCGCCACCGCCCCTTCACCTTGACCAGCGTCGGATCCAGCTCCCCGATGATGTCGGAGTAGGTGTAGTCCAATATGTTGGTCCGCGACTTGATCCGGCCCGCGCTCTCGAGGAAGGCGGTGGTGCGCTCCATGTCCTTGACGTACTCATCGTCAAACACCGGGTTGAAGACGTAGTCCCCCCAGATCGCCCGGTTCGCCTCGACGTCCTGCTTCTGAAACTCGGAGAACATCTGCAGGACCTCTTCCTTGTTCTTCGGGTCGGCCACGTACCGCTGCGCCCGCAGCAGCACCTGTATGATCGCGCGAATCGTGTTGGGGTTCTTGCGGACGAACTCCTGCGAGGCCACGAACACGGAGCGGTTGTCCGAGATCTTCACCCGCTCCCCCTTGTTGGCGGCAAAGCCGCTCACCAGCCCCGTGTGGACCACCTTGGAATCCACGCGCTTCAGCGCCTCGTAGGGCCACGGCTCCCACGCCAGCAGCCCCTGCACGGTGCCCGAGACCAGGCTGGCCAGCTGCTCCGGCGGCGGCAGGTTCACGATCTGCAGGCGCTTCTCGTCGAGGCCGTAGTGCACGGCCAGCTCGTGCAGGTCCGCGCTCGCCGTGGAGCCCTGCAGCAGCCCGATCTTGATCCGATACAGATCCTGCGGCGCGTTGACGTTCGCATCCGTCCGGACCACCAGCTTGTCCAGGCCCCAGTTGACGCAGTTGGTGCCGAGAATCACCACCGGGATGCCGTTGTGGTACATGGAGATCGGCGGCAGGTTCCCCGGCGTCCAGAGCTGAATCTGGGCGGCCACCAGGGCCTCTCCCGCCAGGGCCCCGGCCGTGAAGGTCTTGGTGGCCACATCGGAGAACCCGACCTCCTTGAACCATCCCTTCTTGATGGCCACGATGTGCGGGGCGAACGGCAGGTCGATCCCGAAGCCCAGGGCCAGCTGCTTGACCTCGGGCTCGCCCCCTGCGGCACCCGCGGGGAGCGCCGGCAGCACCGCCAGCACCAGCGCACACACAAGCCACCCCCACCGCCGACGTGTCATGGTCGTCTCCTTTCCCCAGCGCCGCCCGCCCCCTGCGGGACGGCACGGTTATTGGCAGGATGCTGAAAAATCCGTCTTGGTTCAGGCTGCTCAAAAAGGTCCAGCTGCAAGGCGGCAAGCGACGGGCCGAGTGAGGCGTACTCCTGGTACGCCGCAGCGAGTGCCCGAGCGCGCCAATCCGCCTGAGGCGGACAGATGGGCCTTTTTCAGCAGCCTGTTAGGTTGCATGCCAGCGCCCCAGCCACCGCCGGATCACGCCAGCGAGGCACGCGTCGGTGGCGAGGTTCGTCGCCCCGATCAGCAGGATGCCGAAAATGATCACGCTGACATCCCCGAGCAGGCGCGCGTGCATGATCAGGAACCCCATCCCCTGCTCCGCCGCAATCAGCTCGGCGGCCACCAGGATCCCGAAGCTGAGTCCCCACCCGACCCGGAGCCCCGTGGCGATGTCGGGCAGCGCCGCCGGGATCGCCACGGTGAGCAGCAGCCGCGGTCCCGAGAGGCCCATGGTCTGCGCGGCGCGCAGCAGCAGCGCGTCGATCCCGACCATCCCCTTGTAGGTGTTGGTGAAGACCGGGAAGAAGGCCGCCAGGAAGATCACGAACACCTTGGACGGCTCCCCCAGCCCGAACCAGATGATCGCCATGGGGATCCAGGCCAGCGGCGGGATCGGCCGCACCAGCTCCACCAGCGGCCGCACCAGGGCCCCGAGCGTCCGGTACCAGCCCGACGCGACGCCGACCAGGATGCCCGGTCCCGCCCCCAGGCAGAAGCCCCACACGATCCGGAGCAGGCTGGCGCTCACGTGCTGCCAGAGCTCGTCCGGGCCGATCCGCCTCAGCGCCTCGGGAATGGCCGTGCTGGGGGGCGGGAAGAGCGTGGGGTTGACGGCACCGCTCCGGGCCGCCGCCTCCCAGACGAGCAGCACGCCGAGTGTGCCGGCGGCGCCGAGCGCCGCGTCCCCGAGCCGCATCCTCCGCCTCATCGCCGTACCGACTCCAACCCACGGGACCAGGGCAGGAGGACACGCTCCAGCCGCTCGAGTCCCACCGAGATGGCGAATCCGAACAGGCCGATCACCACCATCCCGACCACGCTGATGTCGCTCCGGTAATAGGTCCGGGCCTCCATGATCAGGGCCCCCAGGCCCTGGATGGTCCCGATCATCTCGGCGCCCACGATGACCATGAAGCCGACCCCCAGCGCCACCCGCGCCCCCGCGAACATGCGGGGGAGCGCCGCCGGCAAGACCACGCGCCCGAAGATGGCGAGGCCGCCCGTCTCCAGGGTGCGGGCCGCCCGGACCAGCAGAGGGTCGATGTACTTCACGCTGGCGATCACGTTGGTCAGCATCACCCAGAAGCAGCCGTAGGCGATGAGCAGGACCTTGGACAGCTCCCCCGCCCCGAACCAGACGATGACCAGCGGCAGGAGGCTGAGCGTGGCGACGGAGCGGGCGAAGGTGATCAGGGGCAGCGTCAGCTTGTCCAGCACGGGCACCCACCCGATGAGAATCCCCAGCGGGATGGCGACACCCAGCGCCAGGAGGTACCCCTGGGCGATGCGGCCGAGGGTGACCGCCATGTGGGTCCAGATCCGGATGCCCTCGGGGAAGCCCTCGCGGGCGAGCTCCCAGAACGCGATGGCCAGGCGGCTCGGCGGGGGGAAGTAAAAGGGCTTCAGCAGCCCGGCCAGCGAGGCGAGCTGCCAGAGGAGCACGAGGCCCCCGAGCGACGCGACCCCGAGCCAGCGGGGGCCGCCCCGGCTCGTCCCGCCCGGGCGGAACGCACCATCAGCCGAGACTCTGCCAGATGGTCTCATGGAGCGTGAGCAGCCTCGGGTCGGTCCGCTCGCGCGGCCGGGGCAGCGCCACGGCGAACTCCTGCCGGATGCGTCCCGGGCGCGCGGTGAGCACCACGACCCGATCCGAGAGCACCAGGGCCTCCGAGATGCTGTGGGTCACGAACACCACGGTCTTCTTCCGGCTCGACCACACCCGCAGCAGCTCGTCCTGCATCTCGATGCGCGTCAGCTCGTCCAGGGCGCCGAAGGGCTCGTCCATCAGCAGGATCTCCGGGTCCAGCGCCAGGGCCCGGGCGATGGCCACCCGCTGCTGCATGCCCCCCGACAGCTCCACCGGATACCGATCCTCGAAGCCTCGCAGGCCCACCAGCTCGATCAGCTGGGAGGCGGTCTCCCGTCGCACCTGCCGGGGCACCCCGCGGCTCTTGCCCGGGAACTCGACGTTCTGGATGGCCGTCAGCCAGGGGAAGAGGGCGTGCTGCTGGAAGACCATCCCCTTCCCCTGCCCCGGGCCGGTCACCGCGCGCCCATCGACCCGCACCTCGCCGCTGGTCGGGGCCACCAGGCCCGCGACGATGTTGAGGAGGGTGGTCTTGCCGCAGCCGCTCCGGCCCACCAGCGTGACGAACTCGTTGCCCGCGACGGTCAGGGAGACGTCCTCCAGGGCGAGGCCCTGCGAGGCATCCTCCGACTCGTATCGCTTGGTCACCCGGTCGATCTCGATCCGCGCCATCCCGTCCTCACTTGATCGCCCCGATCGTCAGGCCCCTGACGATGTGACGCTGCCCGATCAGCAGTAGGATCAGGGCGGGCACGATGGAGAGCACGGCGCTGGCCGCCATCTGCGTGTACTGGATCTCGAACTCCTGGGCATACTTGGCGATGGCCACCGGGACCGTGGCGGTCTGTTTCGCCGTCAGGTTCAAGGCCACCGCGAACTCGTTCCAGCTCAGGATGAACACCAGCAGGCCGCAGGCGGTCAGCCCCGGCCGGATCACCGGGACGACCACGCGCCAGAGCAGCCCCGGCGTGCTGGCCCCGTCGATCCGCGCCGCCTCCTCGAGCTCCACGGGCACCTGCGCCACGAACACCGACATCATCCACAGCACCAGGGGCAGGTTCAGCGTGAGATGCGCCAGCATCAAGCCTGCATAGGTGTTGTACAGCCCCACCGTGCGGAACATCACGTACCACGCCCCGACCATGGTGATGGGCGGGATCATCTGAAACACGATCGCCCAGGCCAGCAGCCCCTGCGAGACCGGCAGGGGCCAGCGCATCCGGCGCAGCGACCAGGCCCCCAGGGTGCCGACGACGAGGACGCCCAGCGTGCTCCCCAGACCGACGATGGTGCTGTTCAGAAAGTTCTGCACGTACTCGGAGGTCTTGGAGAAGAGCACGTCCCGGAAGTTGCTCAGGACCGGCGTGAAGGTAACCGCTCCGGAGAGGAGCGCGATCTGCGTCTTGAATGCGGCCAGGGTGATCCACAGGAACGGGAACAGGACGACGACCGCCGCCAAGATGAGGGCCCCGTGGAGCATCACCTCCGCCCGCCAGCGCCCCGCCGGCCTCATGGCTGCCTCCCCCAGCGGCGCGCCGCCGCCATGGCCAGCGCGATCAGCGCCGCGATCAGCAGGAGCGTGACGATGGAGATGGCCGATCCGTACCCCACCCGATCCTCGGTGAAGAAGCGGCGGTAGATGGTAAAGCTGATCACCTCGGTCGCCGTGCCCGGGCCGCCGCCCGTCAGCAGGTAGACCTCGTCGAAGACCTTGAAGGCCATGATCATGCGGAAGATCAGCGTGACCACGATGGTCGGGATCATCAGGGGGACGGTGAGGTAGCGGAGCTCGCCCCAGGGCCCTGCCCCGTCCACCTTGCCGGCCTCGTAAATGTCCTGGGGCTGGGACTCGAGGCCGGCCAGCAGGAGCAGGAAACAGAACGGCGTCCAGTGCCAGCAGTCCACGAGGATCACGCTCAGGAGGGCCGTCGACTTCAGCCCCAGCCAGTCCCGCGGCGCGAGGCCCAGCAGGCCCCCGATCTGGTTGATGACGCCGAAGTCGAAGTTGTACATCAGCTTCCAGATGGCGCCGATGACGATCCCCGGCACCAGGATCGGCAGGATGAAGGTGGCCCGGTAGAGCACCCGGCCCCGGGCCACCTTGGACGAGGCCAGGGCCAGACAGAAGCCCAGAACCATCTGGGCCGAGACCGCGCTCAGGGCGAAGATCAGCGTGTTGACGATACCGGCGCGGAAGAGATAGTCCTGGGGCAGGGCCGCCAGGTGCTTGAACCCCACGTAGGTCCAGCGGGGCAGACCCTGCACCCAGGTCACGTCGTGAAAGCTCATCGCCACGAGGGTGGCGATTGGCAGCGCCGTGAGCGCCACAAAGATCCCGATCGTCGGCCCGAGCGTGACGGCGCGCCACAAGCGATCGTGCCTCATTGCCGCTGTGGACTTTCTCCAGGTCCTTCGTGACAGTACAAGCTATCGGTCAGGGGGAATGGTCGAATCCCCATTGGCCATTCCCTCTTGCTCTCTGCCCCTTGCCCCATGCTCCTTGCTCTTTGCCCCTCCTACTTCAGGTCCGGCAGTCGGCCGGTCTTGTAGCCGGCCTTCTTCACGATCTCGTAGATTTCTTCGGCGCTCTTGTTCAGGGCCTGCGCCGACGTCATCTCGCCCGTGATGGCCTGATTCAGCCTCAGGTCCAGCACCGAGCTGACCTGCGCCCCGTCCGTGACTGTCCACAGGATGCGGGCGGTGAGGAGACCCTCGGCCAGCGGTTTCATCCAGCGGAACTCACGCTGCTGGTTCAGCCCGGGATCGTTCAGCACGTCGAGGCGAACCGGCGGGGCCCCGGCCTTGGCATAGATCACCTGCGCCTCGCGGGTTTGGAACCACTTGAGGAATGCCAGGGCGGCCATCTGGCGGTCCCGGGGCACGTTCCGGGGAATGGCCCCCAGGAAGTGGCCGATGCCGGGGCCGGGCTTGTACCCGGGCTGGGCGGGGGGTACCGCGAACTCGATCTTGCCGACGACCGCCGACTTGGTGGGATCGTCCACCTGGGCCCAGGCGGCGATCACCATCATGACGTGCGCCGCCTTACCCGTAACCAGGTTCTGGATCACCTGCGCCTGCGCCTGCGCGCCGGTCTGGGGGTGGCCGGCCTCCTTGGCCAGCTGGATGTAGAAGTCAAAGGCCTTCTTGGCCTCGGGGGAGTTGATGGTGACGGTGAAGTCCCCGGCCTTCTCGTCCTTGAAGATGCTTCCCCCGAACCCCAGCAGGTAGGGGAAAAAGTCGTAGGTGATCTCCGTCAATCCGCGGCTGCCGCGCTGGACGATGCCGTAGATCGAGGGCGGGTTGTGCAGCTTCTTGGCGTTGGCGAGCAGCTCATCAAACGTCTTCGGCACCTTGAGCCCCGCCTGGTCATAGAGGTCCTTGCGGTAGTACAGGAGCGGGATGTTGGGGTTCACCGGCACCGACATCAGCTTCCCGGTCTGCCGGTTGACCACCTTCCGGCTGGCATCCCACCACGGGGTGTCGTCGAAGGTGGCCACCTGGGGATCGAGCTGGAAGCTGGGGTCAAGGTCGTTGAGCGGGATCATGAACCCGCCCGCGTAGAACTCGATGAAGAAGGCCCCGTTCAGGAGCAGCAGGTCGTACTGCCCCTCCTTCTCGCGAACCGAGTTCCGCTGCTTTTCCAGTGTCCCCGCGAAGGGGTGGACGTCGAGGGTGACCTTGTTGCCGGTCTGCTTCTCGTAGGCCTCGACCAGCCCCTGGAAGCCGTTGAACCACGGCGACTGGTTGATGACGATGGTGATCGGCGCCTGTTTCTCGCCTGCGGTCGCGCTCCCCGTGAGCCCCGGGACCGCCAGCGCCAGGATCAAAAGCGTGGCGATGGCCAACCCTCTGCCACTGAACCCTCTCCACTTCCACATGGCATCCTCCTTTTGTTGGGCCTCCGTTGGGAACGGTTTCCGGGAAGATCTTTTGTCGCGTACCCTCGTCAAGTCACGGCGATGCTTCAGATTTCAGCGGCCTGTTGGCGGCGCGTAGTCGACGAACACCGGGCTGCTCCAGGCCATCTCCATGTCCGACTGGACCACCTTGAGCCAGTACGGGTTGATGCCTGGCTCGGGCGATGAGTCCTGGAAGTTGAACTCGACCTGCTCCGGACCGGACTCCGGCACAAGCTGCACCGTGACCTTGCGCCCCAGGATTCCCAGATCCAGGATGCGCGCCCCCTCGGCCAGGTCGCGGCGGGTGGTCTCGAACCGGACCCGGTCTGCAGGCGCGAACGACATCCGCTGCGGAACCGCTTCGCCGTGGTCGCCGAAGCGCGCACCCGTGATAAGGGAACTCGAGACCAGGACCTCGATCCGGGCATCGGCGCCGCCCGTGAGGTCGAAGGCCACCCCGTTCGGGTAGCCGCACGACCAGGCCTGCCAGCGGATCTCGCCCGCGCTCGCCGTCGAGACCCGGGATCTCGGGCTGTCGAAGCGGATCGTCCCGACCCCCGCCAGCGTGCCGCCCCGGACGCGCACGCAGCCGTCCCAGACGACGCCGGAGTAGCTCGACTTCCGGCTGGCTCCCTCGCAGAGGACGCGAACCCGGCTCCGGGATGGCTGCAGGTCGAGGGCGTGCCGGTGGATGAGGTCGAGCCCCCGGTACAGCTCCACGCGCTCCAGGGGCGCCGTCCCGCACACCGAGACGTCGATCCGGGGTGGCGCCCCGGTCCGGTACTCCGCCCCCATCGGGTGCCCATCCCCGGAGACCCGCACGATGATGCGCGCCCCTGTGGTGGCGTAGCAGCGGCGGGCCTTGAGGGCGTCCAGCACCCCCTCCAGAGTGAGGGCCTCCGCGTACACCCCCGCCAGGCCGGACTTGGCGTAGCGGCGCAGCTGGTACCCGGGCCGGTCGTCGCCCGGCCGGCCGGTGTAGGAATCGCTTCCCCCCACGAAGCCCACCATGTATCGGCGCTCCAGCGTCTCGCGCAGGAACCACTCGAACGAGCCGTGGGTCGAGGTCACCTCGACCACCGGCTCCAGCGTCGGCTCGTGGTGCGTGAGATCCGCGTGCACGCCGCCCACGTGGGGCATGATCAGGGCGTCGGCCTGGCGGTAGGCCTGGTACAGGTCGCGGACGTGCCGGAGGTCGGTCGCCTCGTCGGATCGATCGAGGGCGCCCCGATGGCTCGATCGCCGCAGGGGCTGGCCGAAGCGGCGGAAGAACACGTTGTGGTGCCCCCCCACTGCCAGCTCGCCCGACCACTCGAACCCGGGCAGGGGGACGAAGCGCCCCGGCTCGTAGAAGGCCTGCTCGGCCCGGAGCTGGAGGGCGTATGCCTCGCCGCTCATCACCTCGTCGTTCCGCTGGAACCCGGTGAACTGGATCCCGGCGGCGTCGCGGGCGTGGCGGAAGAACGCCTCGATCTTCTGTGGATCCACCACCTGGCCGCCGTGCGGATCGCCCCAGTAGAGGGCGTGCGCGGGGCGCTCCCGGGTGGCCAGCACCGGGTTGCTCTGCCCCCCGAGGCCCGCCGCGCTGTCCGCCGCCGTGATCCGGAACACCCCGGGCTCCGGGGCACAGCAGCCCGCGATCACGCGAAGGCCGCCATCCGTCTCGGCAAAGCCGACGGCGTCGGGAACCGAGAGCCCCGTCCCCTCCAAGGTCACCCGCCCCGTGTACCCGCCGGCCGGGTTGCCCCAGGCGTCCTCCGCCTTGACCCGCAGCTCGAAGGGCTCCCCCACCACGACCGTCGAGGGTGCGACCACTGTGAGACCCGCCGCCGACCCTCCGACGATCGCCAGCGCCGGGGGATCGGGGACGGGCGCGAAGCGGCCGCTCCCCTCCGCATCCACCTCGAGCCAGAAGCAGCGCCGAGCCTCGCGGAACGTCTGAGCGCGTGAGCCGGGGCTGCCCCCGCTCCGGTCCCCGTAGGTCAGCACGATCTCCTCGCCGGGGCGGAGCGGCCGTCCGGTCACTTTGAGCACGATGCCCAGGTGATCTCGGAGGCGGAGAGCCGCCTCGGCTCCCTCGGGGACCGCCAGCCCCAGGTATTCCGGGGCTCCGGGATCCTCGACTTGCGGCCAGCCCCAGTCGCTGTCCGAGTCGGTGTCGATCCGGAGCGCCCCGCCCGTGGCGATCCCGCGACCCCCGACCGTGTAGACGAGCCGCCAGGTCCCGACGCTCCCGGCCACCACAGGCCCGGCGGGCTCGATCCGCGCCCGCCCGTGCTCTCCCCGGGCGTCAGCCGACAGCCGGAGGACATCCGTCGTCTCACTCACCGTCTCGGCCTCCCGGTTTGTTGCTGAAAACTCTCTCCTCACCAGGCTGCTCAAAAAGGCCCAGATACAAGGCGGCGCGCCACAGGCGGGGTACCCACCGGAGGCGGGTCCAGGCGTACTGGTGGTACGTCGCAGCGATGCACCCATCGGCCCGCTGGGCCGATGGGTACCCGGGCGCGCGGGGCACCCATCCGAAGGATGGGTCCCAGCAGATGGGCCTTTTTCAGCAGCCTGCCAGCCCTCATTTGACCGCCCCCGCCACCAGCCCCCGGATCAGGTACCGCTGGGCAAAGAACACGAAGAGCAGGACCGGCGCCGTGATCAGGGTCGCCGCCGCCGACAGCCCGCCCCAGTCCACCTGATCCGAGGTCAGGAAACCGTAGACCGCCACCGGGAGGGTCTTGGTGTTGGCGCCGGTGAGGACCAGGGCGAAGAGGAAGTTGTTCCACGAATAGGTGAAGGCGATGATGCCGGCCGCCACGACCCCAGGCAACGTGAGCGGGAGGGCGATGCGCAGGAACGCCTCGACCCGCGAGCAGCCGTCGATCCAGGCCGCCTCCTCCAGCGCCACGGGGATGTCCTCGAAGAAGCCCACCAGGATCATGGCCGCATACGGGACGGTGAACACCAGGTGGGTCAGCACCATGGGGGTGTAGGTGTCCACCATCCCCGCCCCCTGCGCCATCAGGTACCAGGGGATGAGGAGGCTGACGTAGGGGATCATCCGGACCACCAGGATCAGGGTGACCAGCCGGCGCAGGGCGTACCGGGCGATGGCGTAGGCGGCGGGGATCCCGATCAGGAATCCCAGCAGCGTCGCGCTGCAGGTGATGACCGCACTGTTGAGCATGTAGGTGAGGAAGGGGTAGCGGTGGAACACCTCCCAGAAGTGGCGGAAGGTCGGCTGGAAAAGGAGCACCGGCGGGTAGGCGTTGATGTACACCTCGGGCTTGAGGGCGTTGGTGATCATGATGAAGAAGGGCAGCAGGAAGAAGGCCGTGACCAGCAGGACCGCCAGCCGGTGCAGGACGAGGTGGATCCACCGGCGGAGCTCACCCGGCTTCATCAGTAACTCCACTCGCGGGCCCGCAGGCGCGCCAGCAGCGCGCTCGCCGCCAGGATGATCAGCGTCAGCGCGACGGCCAGCGCCGAGGAGTAGCCCATGTGGAAGAACTCGAAGCCCTCGAGGAAGGTGTACAGGTTCAGCGTCTCGCTGGCGCGGAGCGG
>Ga0335070_10005508_pt1 | contig 14881 bp, 14 predicted proteins | sample Lox_Sample_13_FD_206722 | JGI IMG/M metagenome (GOLD analysis project Ga0335070, IMG submission 206722) | Soil microbial communities from Loxahatchee National Wildlife Refuge, Florida, United States - Lox_Sample_1.3 | ecosystem: Environmental > Terrestrial > Soil > Wetlands | place: USA... | reverse complement strand
CAACAGTGAAACGAAGAGCAACATAGCCAGGCGCACAACGGTATACGGCCAGGGATTGAAGTCGAAGGTGTGAAAAAGGGGTAGGTAGTAAAGGCCGCCCATGGGACGAATGATCTTGCGCCAGAGCAGAACATTGGCCAATACGACTTTCCACGCGCCGGGCTCCCAATACCAGTAGATGTTCATCATTTCGTCGGAGGACAGATGCACGTAGATGGCGCGCCAACTAACTCTGAGGAAGAATATGGCGACGGTCATCACCGCGGCAACTTCAGCCCCACGGGAGCCGCGAGCGGCGGAGCGTTCGCCGCAGGAGTCGAGAGACACACGTTGCACTGCGACCGTAGCCATTGAAAATCCGATTCCTCCGCGCCGGCTTTGAGAACGGCGTGGAGGTCCGTGTTTGCGGGAGGAGCCGCGTCGGGAACGGATGAATTCTCAGCGCTGCTCTGTTACTAAAGACCCAGGCAGGCGGTTTTCAACTACACTAGGTTGCTCTGCCGCTTTGGAAATCCACGGTTCGAGCGACCGGCTCTTAACGTGAAACCAGATTGCCAGGTATTCATCAGAGGCGACTCGACGCTTCATGATGCGGCGGCGCTTCGCGATGGCGCGCGGCAGGCACTGCGCAAGGCGCCAGAATGCCGGCAGCGAACTGGGTTCGTAGAACAGGCAACCTCCGATCACCAGCAAGTCGCGCGCCGTAGCCGACAGCCAGTTGCGCCGGTACAGATCGCCCGTCATGTTCTTGATCCGCATCAGGAACCGGTTCTTGACCGAATGCATTTTGAGAATAGCGGAAGCGCCATGCCGGGACCCGTTCACCAGGCGGCGAACATGGTGCGCAACCGCTTGTGGCGCGTAAATGCAGCGCCACCCGAGTAACTGCGCGCGCCAGGCCACGTCCGCGTCTTCGCGATAGGTAAAGAAGTCGGGATCAAAGAAGCCGTCGTCCAGGGAAACCTCGGCAATCATTTCACGGCGGTACAAGGCCGCCGCCGCACAAGCCCCAAAGACATACTCGGTTTGGTCGAAGCGCCCCTCATCGGCCTCGTTCCAGCCACGGTCGAAGTGCCGCACGGCAGGAGTGAAGTAAATGCCTGTGGAATCGATTCGCGCAGCCGGCGGAACGGTCAAGTCGCGCCCAAGCCGCAACAGTTTGCCGCAGACCGAGCCGGCGCGGGCGTCCAAGCCGCCGGCCGCAACCAGGCGCGCGATAAAGCTGGGTTCCAACAACACGTCGGGATTCAGCGTGAGAATCCACTGGCCGCGGCTCACGGCTATCGCTTGGTTCTGTGCTGCGGCAAACCCGGTGTTGCTGTCATTTTCAATCAGGAGGATGCGGTCGCGGTACGGAGCAAGAACCAGCCTGGTCTCGTCTTCGGAAAAATTATCGACTACAATAACTTCCAGAGATTCGTACTCCTGCCGCAAGACCGCGTCCAGGCAGCGTCCGATGAATGGGGCGCTGTTGTGTGTGACCACCGTGACGCTGACCAAAGCTGATTTCATGGCGTCCTGAAAACAAGACCTGGCGAGCCGCCCGTCAACTACAGCTGCCGGCGAAGAATTTTTTTCGTGGGAGCTGTAGTGGAAAGCGGCTGGTCCGGATCATTAGATAGACAACGTGTTCTCCGATTCGCTGCTGGTAAAGCTGACGGGCGTTCTCCCTGCCGAGCAGAGCCGCGTCAGCTTGCAGGATGAAGTGGCGGAGTTGTTCGAGGAGATGCGCGACGGGGTGTTTCGTTACGTCTTGAGCCTGGGGCTCCACCCACCGCAGGCGCAGGAGGCCACCCAGGAGGTGTTCCTTCGGCTCTACACCGCACTCAAACGCGGCGAGCCCATTCAGAACCGCCGCGCGTGGGTAGTACGCGTGGCCCACAATCTGGCCCTGAAGGTTCGAGCGCAGCAAAGTTCGCAATCGCCTTTCGAGCCGGACATCGAAGCGCGCTTGGCAAGCCCCGATCTGAATCCGGAGCAAAACGCACTCGAGCGCGAACGGATGATGCGCTTCCACCGCGCCATGGAGAATCTCTCGGAACAGCAGCGCCGGTGTTTGCACCTGCGGCTGGAGGGGCTTCGCTACCCCGAGATCGCTTCGGTGCTTGGAATCAGCGCGTCAGCGGTCGGCGAATTCCTCCGGCGCGCCATTGTAAGACTGAGAAAGGCGGCTCATGAGTAACCTGGGAACGCGGCACCCCAGCGACGAGCAACTGCTGTATTTTGCCGATGGCGAAATGACGGCTCCGCAGAGCGAGGACATCCGCGGCCACCTGAAGGCCTGCTGGCAGTGCCGCAACGAACTTGAGGAGATCGAGCAAACGATCAGCGAGTGCGTCCGCTACCGCAAGATCGTTCTCGATACCTGCCTGCCGCCTCCGCCGGCGCCCTGGTTTGACATTTATCCGCAAATGGCGAAGATTGACGAGTCACACACACGCCGGCGTTTGTTGAACCGCGTCCGGGAACCGCTCGCCACGGTGTGGTCGAATCCCAGGCGATGGATACCCGCGGTCGCGATGGTCCTGCTGATTGCCGTCGTCGTGCAGCAGTTCCGCCAGGCGCCGTCTGTGCAGGCAGCCGAGCTGCTGCGCAAGGCCGTGGCAGCGGCCACGTCACGGCCGCGAACGGCACGCCGCATTCGGATTCGAACGCGCACGCAGCATTTGACGCGCGTCGTAGGTAACGCGGGGACGGCAGTCAAGACCAAAACCGCTGCGGAGTCAACGGCGGCACTCGAATCCCTGTTTCAATCGGCGCACTACAGTTGGGAAGACCCTCTGAGCGCGAAGTCCTATGCAGACTGGCGTGACCAACTATCCGACAAGCAGGACCAGCTGACCCGGGAAGCGGACCATTACCAGCTACGCACGACCACGGACTCCGGAGAGCTCGTGGAGGCGACATTGAAGCTGAGTTCGCTCGACCTGCACGCGGTAGAGGGCACTCTGCAATTTCGCAATCGCGAATGGGTGGAGATCAGCGAGTTGCCGGATGCACCCGCGCCGTCGCCGGAAGCCTCGATGGAGGCGGCCGGCGCTGCCTCTGCTTCGGGAACATACCCGTCGACGTCAAACCAGCGTGAAGGCCCGGCGGCTGCGGCCACACCAGGCGAAGAGCTGGCCGTGTTGGCGGGCCTGCATAGTCTTGGAGCTGACCTGGGCGATCCCGTTGAGGTCACGCGCTCGGGCGGAGAGATCCTGGTGACGGGCACCGGAATCGGCCTCGAGCGTCAGCAAGAGATTCGTGAGCAACTGCGTGCCATGCCTCGTGTCACTGTGCGGCTCTCCTCGGAACCCTCCGCCGAAAGTCCCGGAGTTGAGGAACGCAGCCCAAGCCGCATTTCGGTCGGCCCGCGAACTGGCCCGCTGCAAGCGGAGATGGAGGAACGCCTCGGCGGCCGCGCAGCTTTCGAGCAGTTCGCCGATGGCGTCTTCGACTTGACCGACGCATTCATGTCGCGCGCTCACGCATTGCGCCGTCTTGCACAGTGCTTTCCCCCAGACGTGGAAGCACAAATGACTTCGCAGCAACGGCAGCTTCTCGAGCGGCTGCGCCAGGATCACGCCGAAGCGCTGCTAGGGAATGTCAGGGACCTCGAAGGGCGAATCCAGTCTGCCCTCGGCATGGCTCTCGATGACGCGCGGCAGGTGAATACATCCGGACAGTGGCAAGACGAGACCGAGCAGTTGTTCGTCGAAGCCCGCCAAGCGGAAACGATGTTGGTTGCACTTCTTGGGGCCTCCCCGCAAGAGACCCAATCTCCGGAACTGCCGGACCAGGTGGCGGCGAGCGTGTCGCAGTTGTTCCAGCGCGCTGAGAATTATCTTCGCTTGACAGCAGGGCGATGAGGAAACAGGGATGTTGCAGCGACTGACAGTGGCTGTGGTGCTCGGCTGCTTGTTCAGCGCCGGGCCATTGCGCTGCCAATATCACACATACCTTTCGGGCATGATCCGCGACCCCTCTGACGCCGCCGTCCCGGATGCAGCCATAATCGTGGTGAACCAGGACACTGGCTTTCGGCGCCTGACTAGTTCGCATTCCGACGGCAGCTACGGTGTGGTTTCCCTGGAACCGGGTTCCTACAAGATTACAGTCCGTCATCCGGGATTCCGCACTCTCATCCGGCTTGGGGTGCGGGTGGATGTGGAACTGCCGGCGCGTGTGGATTTCAGCCTGCCCCTCGGAAGTATGCAGGAGTCGATCACCGTTGAAGATACTCCGGCAACGCCGATCAGAGAGGATACCGCGGTCGCCACATTGATGACGCCGGACGAGATCGAGCACTTTCCGTCGAATGGGCACAGTCTCACGAGTTTGCTGGAGTTTACGCCCGGCGCCATCATCACGCCGGCCACACGCGGAGAACCAGGCCAATTCACATCGGGCGGGCAGCGGCCCAACGCCAACTCTTTCACGGTCGATGGTGTCAGTGCGAACACCGGCGTCAGCGCCGGCGGCCTGCCGGCACAAAGCACAGGCGGCGCATTGCCTGCCATGACCGCCCTGGGCAGTCTGCATGGCTTGCTTCCCCTGGACGCGGTGAGCGACTTCCGCGTGCAGACCTCCACCACGGCGCCGGAGTTCGGCCGCTTGCCGGGCGCGCAAATTGTTTTGAGCAGCCGCTCCGGGTCGAACGAGTTTCATGGCTCTGTCTTCGATTACCTGCGTAATGAGGCACTCGATGCCAACGACTGGTTCGCAAACAGCCATGGAGACTCGCGAGCGCCCGCCGGAATGAATGATTTCGGCGCTTCGTTCGGAGGCCCTGCGAGGCGCGATCGAACTTTCTTTTTTGTGTCCTATGAGGGGATGCGGCTGCAGGCTCCGTTTGCCTGGCGGGCCTCGGTGCCGGACGCCCCGGCAAGGCTGGATGTTCCCGGTTGGGTGCGGCCCCTGCTAGATTTGTTTCCCCTTCCCAATGGACCGGAACTCGGTTCCGGTCTGGCCGAGTGGACGGGACAAACCCATCGTCCTGCGCGGTTCGACGCAGCCAATCTCCGCATCGACCATGCCCTCACGTCGCGTATCACGCTGTTCGGGCGCTACAACCAGAGTCCCTCTTGGAATCAATTCGGGGCTACCCAGATCGATCAGATAGCCATCCGTTCTCGTGGCCTGACGCTCGGCGTTGACGTGCGCATGCGATCCAACGTGGCTCTAGACTTGCGAATGAACGGCTCACAGGCCAGCCTACGCTCATCGTGGGGTGCGCCAGGTTCCTCGCCATGCAATCTGCAACCCGTCGTTTATGCTTTGTTGCGGGCTCCGGATGCTTGTGACTACCTGCTGCGGTTTTCCATCGCTGGCGTGGGGCAGGTGGTTTCCGGAGAAGAACCTCGACAGAATCAGACTCAATGGCACGCGGCCCCGGTTTTGGCGGTGACTCATGGACGTCACGACTTCCGCCTGGGTGCGGACTATCGTCAGCTTACTCCGGCCATGCGCGCTACAAGCCCCAGCCTTGGAGTCATCTCCGATAGTCTCGCGAGCACCGTGGATACGCGTGATCTCTGGGTGGCCATTTCCGGCCCCCAGACCAGCCACAGCATTCTAAAAGAGGATTCGCTGTTCGCGCAGGATGTCTGGCGGATTCATCCCCGGCTCACCGCTTCGTTTGGGCTGCGTTGGGAGTTCACTCCGCCGCCGGAACTGAATTCGATCGGCTCTCTGTATGGCAATCTTAGCGGCCCCTCATTCGTCTTTTCAGGCCAGAAATCCATCTGGCAGCAGACCAACAAAAACCTTGCGCCCCGTTTTGGTCTGGCGTACCGTCCGTTTCGCCAAGGCCATACCGTGCTGCGAGCGGGCTGGGGAATCTATTACGACTCCAGCCTCAGCATCGCGACGGATCTTGTAAACGGCGGACCGTTTGGTCTTTCGCAGTATTCAAGCGCGCAGCACGCTCCGTTTCCATCCCTACTGAGCTACGGATTCATGCCCGGCTTGCGTCTTCCTTCGGTGAAACAGTGGAGCGGCACGCTAGAACATGTCTTTGGCAGTCGTCATACGGTCTCCGCTGTCTATGAGGGATCGGTCGGGCTGCAACTCCTCAGACGCGAATTCGGCGGTCTTGAGAATACCGATGCTTTGCAACTGGCCCTGGCGACGAATCATGGTTTCTCCACCTACCACGCATTCGAGCTTCAGTATCGCTTAAAGACGTCGCACGGATTTAGCGGGCTTGCGTCGTATTCCTGGTCGCACTCGATCGACAACAGTTCCAGCGATTCTGTGCTGTACTGGGCTGCGCCGGGATTGACGGCGTCGGGCGATCGCGGTTCCTCTGACTTCGATGTGCGGCACGCCTTCAACGCGGTGCTTGGTTATGAATCTCCGCAGCGCGCCGGAAATTCATTGCGGTCGCGGCTCCTGCGCGACTGGAGAGTGGACGGGGCTGTCCACGCGCGCACGGGATTTCCCATCACCGTGCTCGACGCGGATTATTCCATGGGGCTGAGCTTTGCGAATTTCGCCAGGCCGGACCTGTTGCCCGGCCAACCCGTCTGGGTGACCGACCCTTCGGCCCCTGATGGACGGCGGCTGAACCGCGCGGCATTTCAGCCGGCCCCGGATCTGGTCCAGGGCAACCTGGGACGCAATGCCGTCACGGGCTTCGGAATGTGCCAGGTCGATCTGGCCGTGCGCAGGGACTTCCCGTTTGGCGAGCGGCGGTCTCTCCAGTTCCAAATCGAAGCGTTCAACGCGCTGAACCATCCGGACTATGCCGATCCGATTCGGTTTTTGTCGAGCCCGCTCTTTGGCCAGTCACCCTCCATGCTGAACATGATGCTCGGCACTGGCAGTCCCGGCAGCGGCTTAACGCCGGTCTTCCAGAATGGCGGCGCCAGATCCGTGCAGGTGATGTTGCGTTTCCGGTTCTGAATCTGGCGGCGCTCGCGTTTGAGCAGACTCGCGCAAAAACGGACATCCGCCCGCCCGGTACGGCTTCTGATATACTCGCCCCGCCGATGAATCGCCGCGAATTTTTGCAGTACACCGCCGCGCCTTTCTTGGCGCAGCCTGCTTCCCAGCCATGGTTCGACAAGCCTATGCGGTGGGCCCAGCTCACCTTGGCCGAAAATGATCCGGGCTCCTACGACCCTGCGTTCTGGCTGGACTATTTTCGCCGCACGCATTCGGACGCCGCCTGTCTCAATGCGGGAGGTTGCGTCGCTTACTACCCGACGAAAATTCCGCTGCATCATCGCAGCCGGTGGATGGGTGATTCTGATCCCTTCGGTGAGCTCGTCAAGGGCTGTCAAAAGCTGAGCATGAATGTCATCGCGCGCACGGATCCGCACGCTACCTATCAGGACGTCTATGATGCTCATCCCGATTGGATCGCCGTCGACGAATCGGGAAACAAGCGCCGCCACTGGGCCTCGCCGGAGCTTTGGGTCACCTGCGCCTTGGGCCCTTACAATTTCCAATTTATGACGGCGGTCACGCGGGAAATCGCCGAGCGCTATCAAGTCGACGGACGCAGAAGCAGTCCCTGACGGTTCACCTGGTGAACCTGTCAAACCCCATGATGATGAAAGGACCCGTGCGCGAGATCATCCCGATTGGAACGCAGAAAGTCCGCTTGCGGCTTCCGTCCGGGAAAAAGCTGGCCGGTGTCAAGCTGCTGGTAGGCGGAGGGCTACCTGATGTTTCGAAAACGGCGGATGCAGTAGAGGTGCAAGTGCCTTCGATCGGTCTCCACGAAGTGGTGGCATTCGACCTGGTATGAGTCAAAGTTTGTGTGCGGGCTTGACCGCGGAGGCCCAGCGGCGCGAGACTCGGAACCAGGGGCTTGGCGCGCCGTCCAATTACACACATGAAGTTCTGTCTTGCTCTGCTTTTTCCCACGCTTTGCGTGGCCGCCGTTTGGCCGGATAATTTCGGCGCCTTTCACCGAACGGCCGATCAGCCGGTCCAAGTATCCGACCGGCCCCTCTGGGATGAGTACGGTCTCCAGGTCGCCGAGCAAGCCCGGTACGAATCGGCCTCCGGAAATTTTACGGCGACCGCCTATCAGCTCCAGGATTCGACAGGCGCCCTCGGCGCCTTCGACTGGCAGCGGCCACCGAACGCCAAGCCATCCGCTCTTGGAAAGCTGGCCGTCGAGACGGCCGATTCCGCGATTCTGGCCCACGGTAACTATCTCCTGTTTTTCCAAGGGTATAAGCCAACAGTCGCCGAGATCGATACCCTCTACCAGACCCTGCCCAGGCTGGATCAGTCTCCACTGCCTGCTCTGAGCAACTATCTCCCTGAGAATCAGCTGGTTGCAAACTCTGAGCGCTATGTGACAGGTCCGGTTGGCCTAGATCGGTTCAGTCCGGGCATTTCCCCCTCCACCGCCGGATTTCACTTGGGCGCGGAGGCCCAGATTGCCGCGTTCCGGGCGGCCAGCGGGGAAATGAAGCTGACGATCTTCTCCTATCCCACCCCGCAGATCGCCCGGGAACGGATTGTGGATTTCCAGAGGATTTCCGGTGCCATGGCGAAGCGGGCCGGGCCGCTGGTGGCGGTGATCCTCGCTCCAGCAAGTCCCGATGATGCGGAGAGGCTGCTGGCCCAGGTCCGGTACGAGCCAAATATTACTTGGAGCGAGCGGGTTCCGACGCGGCGCGACAACATCGGGAACCTGATCATTAACGCCTTTGAACTCATAGGGATACTGTTGGCATTCTGCGTCGTGGCGGGGCTTTCGTACGGCGGCGTGCGGAGCCTTCGGCGCCGCGCGGGGCCCTTAGGCGAGCCCGAAGCCATGATCACGCTTCATCTGATGGATCGGTAAGGCAAAGGTTATCTTTGGTTTAGCCCTAAAATGCCTGTCCCAAACTGGCGGCTCCGGACTTTTTCCACAGCGGTTGTAAAAATGCTCGGGGGCCGTAAGTTCAAAAGCTGCCAACGGTTAGAAGCAGTATTTTTCGTCCGGTTTTTTTCTTGACTTGAATGCCCAGCGGAAATTATCATCCAATCACTAAGTTTTTGACGGTTGCGATGCCGTCGAAAATGATTCTCCCATCGAACATCACCCTGGTAGAACAGGGGATTAAATGCTCACCCTTCGGGGTGAGCATTTCTATTTTTGGGCAAGTAGTCTGTAGACTGGAGTTTTAGGCAATCCCTTGGCAAATAAACTTCGCGTGATCCCGCTCGGCGGCCTGGGCGAGTTCGGGATGCACATGATGGCTCTCCGTTATGGAGACGACATCATGGTCATCGACTCGGGAATGATGTTCCCGGAGGACGAACTGCTTGGCATCGATCTGGTTACTCCTGATCTCACCTATCTGCGCGAGAACCGCGAGCACGTTCGCGCGCTGATTCTCACCCACGGCCACGAAGATCACATCGGGGCAGTGCCGTTTTTTCTGGCGGAATTGAACGTTCCGGTGTATGGAACTGCATTTACGCTGGCGCTGGTGGAGCGCCGCCTGGAAGAGTACGACCTTCCGGAAGAGGTGGATCTCCACACGATTCAGCCGCGGCAGATTCTGGAAATCGGCCCGTTCAAAATCGAGTTCGTCCATGTGACGCACTCGATTGTGAGCGCGGTGGCGCTGGCGATTACGACGCCGGTCGGTGTGGTGATTCACACGGGCGATTTCAAAGTGGATCCCACTCCCACCGACAACGAATTGTTCGATCTGCACACGCTGGCGGACTACGGCAAGCGTGGAGTGCTGCTGTTGATGTCGGACTCGACCAATGCGGACCGTTCGGGATATTCCGAGTCGGAGCGCGCCGTGCGCCCGCGCATCGAGGATATCTTCAACCGGGCGGAGCGGCGCATCGTGATCTCGTGCTTCAGCTCGTCGATTCATCGCATCCAGCAGATTCTGGATATCTCCGAGGAGTTCGGGCGCAAGGTGGCCATCGTGGGGCGCAGCATGACCTCGGTTTCCGAGATCGCCCACTCGCTGGGTTTGCTGACGATTCCTGACGGTGTTCTGATCCGCCCGCAAGACGTTATGGACGCCGCTCCGGGCAAGATGACGGTGTTGATTTCGGGGACTCAGGGGGAGCCGATGTCGGCGCTCTCGCGCGTGGCGGTGGACAATCACAAGCACGTTTCGGTGGAGCGCGGCGACACGGTGGTGTTGAGCTCGCGCATCATTCCGGGCAACGAAAAGCTGATTTATCGCATGGTGGATCACCTGGCGCGGCGCGGCGCCGATGTGCTCTACGGCAGCATGAATCCGCCGCTGCATGTCTCCGGCCACGCGAGCGTGGAGGAGCTGCGGCTGGTGCTGAACCTGGTGCGGCCCCGTTATTTTGTGCCCATCCACGGCGAGTACCGCCAGATGGATAAACACGCGCGGCTGGCCGAACATTTGCACCACTCCGGCCTGGAAGAGACCTTCGTGATGACGACCGGCGACACGCTGGAGATCGACGAGCATGGAGCGCGGCGGGGCGAGCGGGTGCCGGTGGGGCGCGTGTGCATTGACTCGGGCTCGGTGGACGAGGTGGTGGAGGACGTGGTAATTCGCGACCGCCGGCACCTTTCGGAAGACGGCATCGTGCTGCCCATCATTGCGATCAGCAAGCATACGGGGCGCATTGAAACCGTTCCGGAGCTTGTGAGCCGTGGATTCGCGGGCGCCGAGGATGGCGCGAGTGAACTCATGCAGGCAGCGCGGCAGGTGGTGCAGCGAACGCTCGAAACCTCGAACCCCGAAGAGATGACCGACTGGGGCGTCATGAAAGAGAAGATCCGCGCGGACTTGAAGCGCTACATCCAGAAGCAGACCTCGCGCCGGCCGCTGATTATGCCGGTGATACTGGAGATATAGAGCGATTCAGCCTACGTGGGGGATAGCAGTTCACTGTTCGCGTGGCGTTCACACGTGGGCTGATTGAAACATGAGGGGACAGTGGACAGGGCGTTACACAGGTACGACTGAGGGGACAATCATCGTCAACATCGATGAGCGTCACTCACACTATCAGGGGGTTGCTTACCTCAATGAAGATAACCGCAGAATTCCCAGCGCTGCGGTATCTTTTAGGACTCAAGACAAGGCTACGGATTTCATCTTTCACACCGACGCAATACAACCGGTCGATCCGACTACCGGATTGGCTTCCTCGTGGGAGGAGGTGCGGAAAAACTTCACCGCAGACGTGGCGTTCTCCCGATCCGCTGACGTGAACGGTTTATTCAGGGATGATTCACTTACGCCTTCATGGGGTCACCGATATCAAGTTGACGGGAAACTGCACGTTGCCCCGATCGAAGGCAGACAAGCCATCGGAGCTTTTGCCGCTGAATCAACAGTGGCAGGAATATAAGGAACATGTTGCTGGGCTGGAGCACAGGCGCTACCTGTTTCGAGGGCAGAACCGGCCCTGGCGATTGCGAACTGCATTCCACCGTACCGGGAGGGCAGACCTTTCCAGGTTTCTGACTGAAGACATTCAGCTACTGCATCGGCACCTGAGTGCGAGGACAAGGCACCTCTTCAACCTGCAAATCGCGGATGAAAATGGAGCCTTCTTCAACCTGATTCAACACCACGGTTATCCTACGCCCCTTCTCGATTGGACATACTCTCCCTACGTCGCGGCGTTTTTCGCATATAGGGGGATTTCCAACGACAACGCTGCCAGGGCCGATCCAAACAACAAAGTGAGAATCTTTCTGTTTGATCAGGCGCAATGGAGGGCGGACTGGCCCCAACCGGTACTATTGACCGCAGCAAGACGCTACCTGTCTTTCCTAGAGGTCATTGCCATCGAGAACGAGCGGATGATTCCGCAACAATCCGCCTCAACGGTAACGAACATCGATGATATTGAGTCATACATCAAGACGATGGGAGACGCGAAGCGTGAGACATACCTCGGGGCAATTGACTTGCAGATCGGCGACTGTAAACAGGTCATCAGAGAACTCGGCTACATGGGCGTTACAGCAGGCTCATTGTTTCCGGGCCTGGACGGCGCTTGCGAGGAACTGAGGGAGCGGAATTTTGAAGAGTGAGGTCGTGCTACTGCGTTCGCCTGTTTCGATCAAGCTTTTCCGAGGGATAACAAGGCCCCGTTCGGCCCACCGCGACATCTGATACAGTTAGCTTGATGGATCTGCCGGAGCACATCGAGGTTCGACGTGACGTCATGATGGGTAAGCCGTGCCTTACGGGGACACGCATTCCGGTTTACCTGATTCTTGAAAAGCTCGCGGCCGGGGAGACGAGCGAGGACATTCTGGCTGCCTATCCGCAGCTCAAACCTGAGCACATAAAGGCCAGTCTGGAGTACGCCGCGCGTCTTGCCGCGGACGAGATTGTACTTGCGAACCAGTGAAGCTTTTTCTGGACGAGAATCTTTCCCCACAGCACGCCTCTGAGCTAAGATCCAAAGGTTTCGACGCTTGCGCGGCCGCGGAGGTGGGCCTCTCAGGAGCCACCGACGAGCAGATTCTCCAGTTCGCCATTGAAGGCGGCCGCATACTGGTTACGCTGGACGCGGACTTTGCGAATGTGATTCGCTTTCCACCGGAACGCACCCTCGGCGTTGTCCGGCTGAAAGTGCGCCCACCGACGGAGCAGAGAGTCCGCGAGGCGATTCAGCGAGCCATGTCGCTCCTGCAGAACATGGATCTAACCGGTTGTCTTGCTGTCGTTGACCAAGACAAGATACGGGTCAGACGATAAACGATCACCGATGGTTTGATCCCCTGAAGGCGTCGCGCAAATCCCGGCGGATATGAAGCGCTTCGGGCTCACAGCGGGCCGAGCCATGCTCGGCCCCTACACTGCCTTGGGGCTGCGGCGGGTGAGGAGATCGACGAGGCGGTCGAATTTTTGGTCGGTGCGCTTTTGGGCGGCCACGAGCTCGCGGATGCCGGCTTCCATGGCACGTCTCTCCTGGGCAGCCTTGTTGAGCAGTTTCATTCCGGCCGCGAGGAGCCGGCGAAGGCTGTCCAGCCTCCTGTCAAACCTGTCCATGCGCGCTTCGGCGCGTTTCCAGCGTTCCTCGTTGCGTTGCCAGAGAACTTCCGTCTTGGCCTGCTGGTCGAGGATGAACTGCATGGTTTTCTCGACGTCCATGTTCCTTCCATAGTAGCGCAGGTGTTCGATCGCAAAAGCGGACAATCTGTTGCGAAACCGGACAGTCGAGAGCGGCGGCCTGGTGACACTGCAACTGCAGCTGAAGGTACAATAGAGCTGATGCGGAACGAGTTCACTGCGATCGTCGAGCAGGACGGCCCCTGGTTTATTGCCTATTGCGCCGAAGTTCCGGGTGCGAATGGTCAGGGCCGAACTCGAGAAGAGTGCCTGACGAATCTTAGGGAAGCCATCGAATTAATTCTGCAACAGAGACGCGAAGATTCCCTGCGGTCGATGCCTGCCGATGCGAAGCAGGAACCCATCGTAGTTGGATGAAGCGCGACGGGCTGTTGCGTCACCTTCGACGACACGGCTGCATTCTGCGACGGGAAGGCAAAGAGCATTCGCTTTGGGAGAACCCGCAGACCGGGCACGCCGAAGCCGTGCCGAGACATGCAGAGATTTCCAATTTGCTGGCTAAAAGAATCTGCCGGCGGCTTTCGATTCCGGATCCACCAGGTTAGATAAGCGAATTCTGCTGATTCAGCGGCGGCCGTTGGGGCTGCGGCGGCTGAGGAGTTCGGCGAGGCGCTCGAATTTTCTGGCCGGTGCTTTTGGGCGCCCACGAGGTCGCGGATGCCGGCTTCCATGGCGCGTCTCTCCTTGGCAGCATTGTTGAGCAGTTTCATTCCGGCCGCGAGGAGCCGGCGAAGGCCGCCCCAGCCTCTTGTCAAACCTGTCCATGCGCGCCTCGGCGCGTTTCCAGCGTTCCTCGTTGCGTTGCCAGAGAATTTCCGTCTTGGCCTGCTGGCCGAGCACGAATCATCAGCACAGCCTTGCATCGCAAAAGCGGACAATCTGTTGCGAAACCGAATCGTCGTCGTTACGCGTCAGTTTGCGAAGCGCCTCGCTGCGACGTAACCCACCCTGTAGATGGCTCGACCCGGTCCGTTACGCATGCTACTATCTACCGCGTGAAGCTCGCAGCTTGGATGTGCTTCGCTCAGGGGCTCGTCGCCCAATCCGGTACGATCATAGGCACAGTAACGAACGCGATTCCGCACGAGCCTATCGCAGGGGTGACGATTAGGGTCTTCGGTTCCCATGGTGCGGACGAGATCTCGACCGATGCGATGGGGGTTTTTCGCGTAAAGGGCATCGAGGACTGCTGCCGGATCCTCTTCGACAAGGAAGGCTTCGAGGCGGTTGGGCCGTCAAATCTGCGATTCAAGCCGGCGACGGATCCAGCACAGTTGAACCTGACGATGCTGCCGTGGCCAATATTGCAGGGGCGGGTGCTCGATCCCGAACGTCACCCGATCCCCGGCAGTACCATCGAAGCCGTCAACCTTTCCTGGGGGCAGAAGACTGTTACGGCCGACAGTGACGGCGGGTTCACATTGAACATGATATCAGTCCCGGAAAGTACCTTTTAATCGCCACTCCCGCGACGCCGCAGGCCACGGACTCGACCGAGCTTGCTCCCACTTACTTTCCGGATGCGATCGAACGCGGCAATGCCGGAACGGTGCTACTGAAGGCGGGTGACAATCTCTCCGGGTATGACATCGTGATGCGACGTGTGCCCGTGTTCCGCGTTTTCGGGCGGGTGGTGGACGAGCGCGGCGAACCAGCCGCAGGAGCGGTCTTGCAAGTGTCCACCGCCAGGATGAAAGCAACGGCAGACGGCGACGGGAAATTCGAGTGGCAGGGCGTGCGGGCGGGAAACGAGGTGGTGCAAGCGGAATGGCACCGCGGCGACAGCCTGCTTCGGGGATTCACGCCCATCACGGTTCAGGACCACGATATCGAAAACGTCACGGTCC
>Ga0335070_10005507_pt1 | contig 14882 bp, 18 predicted proteins | sample Lox_Sample_13_FD_206722 | JGI IMG/M metagenome (GOLD analysis project Ga0335070, IMG submission 206722) | Soil microbial communities from Loxahatchee National Wildlife Refuge, Florida, United States - Lox_Sample_1.3 | ecosystem: Environmental > Terrestrial > Soil > Wetlands | place: USA... | reverse complement strand
TATCACTTGCTGAATTTTCTCGTCCAACAGTGCCTTTCTATACTTCACCGTTATCTGAATGTGATAGTAACACTCCGAAATATTGTGATACCAATGCCAAAGATCTCCCTCCAGCTCAACCACATACGCATTATAACGCTTCTAAAATCCTCTAAGGTAAGCAATTCATCCCTGTGCCAAGAGCACAGGGAGCTCTTGCTTGTTCATTAGAGATGATCTCCAAAGGTACTCCATTTCTGCTGGCATATGTCGCTGAATGCCTTCGCAGATCGTGAGGCGATATTTTGACATTCATCTTCTTTCCCAATCCGGTTACCAGATTCCTGACCGCGGTATAGCAGAGAGGGAACACTCTGTCCTCAGGAGACATCTGCTTGGTCTGAATATATTCGGTCAGCCTGGTTGCAATGTGTTCAGGCATAAAAGCGACCTCGGCATCCCTTCCCGACTTGGGCTCTTGGATGATAAGCTTCCTGCCTGAGACATCCGATGCACAGAGGTTGAGGACTTCCCCAATTCTCAGCCCGCAGCGGGCCTGAAGCTCCAGTATCAGCCGATCTCTGACGTTTTGCGAATTGAAGATGATCTCGTCCACTGTTTCTTTGTCCAATATCTTCCTCGGACGGTGGCAGACGTTCTTGAATGTCTTAAACAGCACGCCTGCATTGCAGGGGTTCTTGATGTTCAGATCAGACGTCTCGATGACATAGTTGAAGAACGCCTTCAGCTGAGCGTAGCGAAGGTGGCGCGTTGCCCTGCTCAGAGTTTCGGCGCATTCCTCCAGGAACTTGCCGATATCATCTGCAGTGACAGAGACAACCTCACGCAGAGAGAATCTTGCTTTGAACCGTTCCAGAAACTTTCCGTAGCTCTTGAGGGTACTCTTCTTAACGGTAACATTTTGATGCTTTCTAAAGAGTTCTATGGCTTCTTCTATAGTCATACTGATACCTCCTTACAAGTTGTTAAACGGTTGGTTTTTGCCAGAGTCTGCATACTACAATTGTAAGGTACAATCTCAGCGGAGGCGGCAGACGAGGGAACGGAGAGCGGAATAGCGATAAAAGAATGTTACAACCAGCATTTCGCACACAGGAAACAAGACCTATTAAAGAGGGATCTGACGGGGTCACAACGTCGGAGAGGCCAGAGGTGACATACTACGGGGCGAACTCAACGGTTTCGTTTTGTCGAAACCCGCGTTGGCTTCTGTGAGATCCTGTTATGCGGGGAACACTTGCAAGTACGCAATGAAGCTAATGGCATAGAAGTGGCGATTCTCAACCTCACCACCACCGCTAGTGACCTAAATATTGCTAGGGACACATTCTATTTTCTTAACGGCTCATGTGTGGAGAAGGAAACGCGGTCAGGTCTTGAATCTTCCCTAAGGATGATTATTCCGCATATCTGCCTTTGTAACGGGTTCCTCTCCCGCTGCCCAATGTCCATCAGGAAAAAGAGCCGTGGTAGAGAGACGGCAAGAATTAACGTGCCGCCGCACCTGCTGAAGAATAGGGATGGATTGCCTGAACCTCTCTGCCATGCGCCCTTTCGCCTTATAAGGCGACATTTTAGTATTCAACAACGAGATACTTGAAATCACATACACCCCGGATAAGTTTGAAGTCCTTTGCATTCCTCGTGATGAGTACCGCACCGATATCCCGAACTGACACGGCAATCAAGATGTCCGCCAGGAGACTCTTCACACGTTCTCTGTCGATCTTTTTATCCCTGCGGAGCCTCAGCATGACTTCGCCGGAGCGAAACCACTGACGCTCAGTTACCGACAGGACAGTAAAATTTCGCGCGATCTGGTCAATAAGCTTCCTCTCCTTTGGATCGAAGGCCCCGGCGAGCAATTCCATAAGCACCACGGAACTGAACGTAATGTGGTAATATCTGGTGAGATTCAGAAAGGCTTCCTGAACCGTTTCTTTTCTGAAATGTTCCACGAGGAAGGAAGTATCAGGCACAGCCTTTGGTTTCAATTGACGCCTTCGAACTTGTATTTACCGGCGGTCTGTTCGATAAATTTCCTCATCCTTTCCTGATAGATAATTTCGGAAAGCGCGGTTTCGATTGCCTCGGTCTCAGTCTTGGAGCCGAGGATCTTCTGAGCGCTCTTGATCATTGACACATCCAATCTAAAATGTTTGGCCGTCTTCTTCGCTGTCGTCTGCATGGTTCCTCCTTGCCCTATTTGTATATACATTATATGATACTGTGGCTACAAGTCAAGGGAGTTAAATAAGCAGGGACACAACCCGTTTCGAAGTTCAGAAGTCCGAAGTTCCATAGTCAACCGGCGGAATCAAGAAAGGGGGCAGGGTTTTAACTAGCAACTTTTGGTATACTTATCAATGGGTAGATGGGTAAAGACACATTAGACAAGATTTTGTCGGGGCTTTCCGACAAGAATATCAGGTTCGAGGACCTGAAGAAGGTCATTACTGATTTTGGTTTTGGTTGCCGCACGAAAGGCGATCATCATATTTTCGCAAAGGAAGGTGTTGCCGAGATTATCAATCTTCAACCGCTTAAAGACGGGAAGGCAAAGCCATATCAGGTCAGGCAGGTGAGGAATCTGATACTGAAGTATAAACTCCATAAGGGGGCAAAGAATGTATAAGTATGAAGTGATCGTATACTGGAGCGACGAGGACGAAGCGTATATCGCCGAAGTCCCTGAGCTGCCCGGGTGCATGGCAGACGGGCTAACCTATGAGGCTGCCATAAAGAACGCCCAGGTTGTTATCTCAGAGTGGATTGAAACGGCGAAAAAACTGAAGCGCGATATTCCGAAACCAAAGGGCAGATTGGCATATGCATAAGAATAAAACTAACAAATAGGGACACAGAGCCTGTCTAAAAACTATGGTATCTTTATGACGACCATGATAGAGTAAGGGGCAAGAAATTTTCAGGAGGTATCGATGCCACTTCTTTTTTGTGAATTATTGAGGCAAATAATGGTGATGCCAAGAAAAAGGTGCAAACCTGGACAATGAAACCCATTGAAGTAAAAAAACGTTATTTGCTGAAGCCAGCCGCCAAATAGAGGACTGGCTAAATATTTATTAACTCAGGAGAGGTATCCGGCTCGAACGGCAAGAGTCGGGGTTATGTGCCGGTTCGCACAAGCGGACCTTGACATTCCATAAGAACAAAGCAGTGTAAGGCGTATCACCCCCCCCTACAGAATAAGGGCTATTGTCTTGCCGAGAGGCGGATGCCTCTCCTATTAGAAAGAAATTCATGGATAAGATGGGCTGGAGATTATCCCTAAGGCTGTGTCCGTGTCTCTTCCCTCTTCATCTTCAACATAAGAAGTGCAATCGTGCCGGTCATAAAGAGGATACCCCCCACCAGATACCCCCACTCTCCATATCCGAATTCTTTAGCCGGGGACAGTCCCGATTCTACGACGCCGCTTCGCTCTGTCCGTAAATCTGGGATAGAAAAATAGGGTCAGCGCCTATTAATTTGAGGGAAGAAAACGACGAGAGAATTTCTCTGGGGGAACATTGGGGACACATGTACCCGGTTCACTAATTCGGTAACTTTTCCTAATCCTTCTTGGTGAACAATCAGGGAGAGATCCAATTTTTTTAATTACAAACGATTCTGAAATCTTTGCCATCATAACGCGTAATCACTGCTGACTAACCGAGTCAAAAGAATTAAAGCAGGCTGCTCTTCCCATATATTCTACCTATAACATGTTGAAATAATTAGTTCTTTACATATTTTTCCAAATATGCTATACATAAGTAGCATAAAAGGAAAGTGAGGATTTTTTGCTTGCAGTACAAAGAGTTGCTTCAGCCATATAACCAATGGTGGGATAACCCTGAAGAGGCCTTGAAGACTCTTCCGACATTCCGCCGTCCGATATTTGATGAAATATTTCGGGGATTGAAGGAGACACCGCAAGTCATCTCAATAACCGGACCCAGGAGGGTTGGAAAAAGTACTCTCATCAAGCAGGTTGTGAAGAGCCTGATTGCAGAAAGCGTGAGCCCTTCGCATATCATCTACTACTCTATGGATGATCCCGCACTATACCGTTCCGGGATAGATCACGCTAGTTTTTTCGACGCTCTAATGGATTATGCAAGGAACCGCACCGGCGAACAAGTGCTCTACCTTTTCCTCGACGAGATCCAGCGCTTTGAACGATGGGAGCTTTTTCTGAAGAAGTATTATGACCTTCACTATCCCGTCAGGTTTACTATCTCCGGTTCAGCATCATCACCCATCTTCAGAAAGAGCAGGGAAAGCCTTCTTGGCCGCATCAAAGATTACCACATGCTGCCTTTTTCGTTCAGAGAGTTCCTGCTTTACAAGAATCGGGCTGATGAACAAATGGTTGGCAGACTAGAGGAGATATACAAAACTGGTGAAGCAGTGATGGGGATGTTAACGAAACACCCTGAATACGCCGACCTGAAGAAGGTGACAATTCCCGCTGTCGCTACTGATCTTCGCGCCAGCATCGATGCCGGTCTTAGTGAATTTCTCATGGAAGGAGGGTTCCCTGAGGTGTGGACGTTACCCGACTGGGAAACGAAGCAATCCTACTTATTTGATAACCATGTGGAGAAAGTGATCCTTGAGGATCTGGTGCTGGCGGTGGAATTGCGGAAACCAGAAAGATTGAAACGGTTTTATATTTCGTTACTTGAGACCCCGGGCCGTGAGATCAACTGGCAGCAGCTGTCCCAGGAACTGAACATAAACAGAGCGACTATTGAAAAATATTTCCCTATGCTCGAAATGACGGACTTGATCCATCACGTGGAGAAGTTTACCAAAAGCCCGCTCAAGGTACGAAGGGGAAATGTGAAGTGCTATCTCGTTGACCTCGCTCTCCGCAATGCGGTCCTGCGGTTGCAGGAGACATTGCTGCAGGACACAAATACGCTCGGGCTTTATGCAGAGAATCTCGTTTTCAATGCCCTCAGGAAATGGGAGGGCACCGTATCTCTTAGTTATTACCGCGAAAAGACCTATGAGGTCGACTTCATTGTCCATACTGGCGCCGGAACATATTTGCCTTTCGAAGTAAAGTATAAAGAAAATATCGAGAACGCAGAACTACGAATCCTCAGGAATATCTGCGACAAGTTGAAATGTTCAAAGGGGATAGTTGTTACAAAAAAATGGGATGATTTCGGCGTGAAAGAGAATCTCTTTTATATGCCTCTCCCCCATTTCCTCCTTCTCTTCGATTAACACCCAATGAGATAATCCAGCCCTCGTCTCAATCGGGTGAAGATTGTGGAATTGGGCGTAAATGCTTTCATGATTCGACGTGTGCAATATGATGCGTTTATTGCGAGCCCTCTTCACGACTGCTTTTTCAGTTCAGATTGCGGATATAGCGTTCAGCATCCTTTTTGCTCAAGACCCTTAAGACTACCACTCTGCCGGATTCAATAACATAAAACACCCTGTACTTATCCACCCTGAGTCTATAGAAATCGGCGTTCTTCCCTTTGAGCTTCCTTATCAGCTTGCCCCTCGGGAAAGGGTTTTCGGTGAGTGTCTTAAGCGCATATGCTATTTTCTTACAGACGCTATCGCTAAAGCCGTCCAGATCCTTTACTGCGTGGGGGGAGAGAATAACCTCGAACTTATCCACGCCTCTTTTTCCTTTTTGCAAGATAGTCATCGAGCGGAACGCCGCCTTTGGCGTGATATTCAGCCAGGGCCTCGGCAAGCGTGCTCTGAAGGCCCGGGCTTGTTTCGAGCAAATAGTCCTCGAAATCTTCCTCGGAGATAGCGGTCACCATAGCCCTCGGCTTGCCTTTAGACGTAATGATTACGGCTTCTTTTTCCGCCTTTCTTAATATCTCCGAAGTCTTGTTCTTCAGTTCTCTGACGTTGGCAAATTTCATTGACTCACCTCCATGTAGCTACATTTATAGCTACTATGACACAGCCTTTAGATATAGTCAATGACCCATAAGAAAAATACAGTTTCGCAGGAATCGTGGACACTTCTTTATTGCGGTTTGATCGAATCCCCATTCATCCCCCTCAAAATGACGAGAATCCTTGAGAAAGCTTCTGTTCAACTCCACACCCGGTCAATAATCTCTGTCAATTTGTCTGGGTTATTTCTCAAATATTTATTAACTCAGGAGAGGTATCTGGCCCGAACGGCAAGAGTCGGGGTTATGTGCCGGTTCGCACAAGCGGACCTTGACATTCCATAAGAACAAAGCGGTGTAAGGCGTATCACCCTTCCTACAGAATAAGGGCTATTCTCTTGCCAAGAGCCGGATGCCTCTCCTATAAGAAAGAATTTCATGGATAAGATTGGCTGGAGATTATCCCTAAGGCTGTGTCTGAATCTCTTCCCTCTTCATCTTCAACACAAGAAGCGCGATGGTGCCGGTCATAAAGAGGATACCTCCCACCAGTGCCCAGACGGCGCCTGGCTCTCTGCTCACCTCCAGAAGCACCATCTTCTTGGGGAAGGCCCGAAGGTCCTTTACATAGACACCAACCCCCTTAAGAAACACCGGCTTGTTCGGCAAGAGCCTCTCTTTTTTCAGCACCTGCCCGTTGTCCCGGTATTCAACATCAACCGACCAGTCATACAGATACCCATAGGAATCGAACGACATGGCGATTCCTTTAATCTGTAATACCGAGTTGTCCGGCATCTCCAGGGATGTCCCCTCTGCCGCGACTGCAAAGGTCTTGAATCCTCCCACAGCGCTCACCAGATGAGCTATAAGCATGAAGAGGAACCCTATATGGACTATCTGAGGTGAGATCAGGAGCATCCATTGCGTGACTTTTCTCTTTTTTGCTATGGAGTCGATGCTGCACACAAGGGTGTTTGCGGCCAGAACAAGAAGGAGCCCCATGGAAGACCACAACCACCATGTGCTCTTTACAGGCTGCTCCCTCATCCATTCAAGGAGGGGCATGGAATGGATAGACTGAACTGCCTTTTCTCCCGGCATGATAAAGGCACCTGCGAAGAGCAATACGGTAACAAGACAGAGAAGCCATAGAGATGTCTTTAGGGATACGAAGAATCCTATCACGGCCCTTACTGCCATGGCTCAAAAGGTATGTGAGCTCTTCATAAAAAGGCTCACTCCGAGATAGGTGAACATTACCACAAGAAAACCTAAGATGCCGAGGGATGCCAATGGTCTCCCCGCCCATCCCTGCATCAGCCTTGCATGGAGATAGAGCGTATAGAAGAGCCAGACGATGGATGTCCAGAGTTCCTTCGGGGTCCAGAGCCAGTAAGTGCCCCATGCAAGATATGCCCATATGCCGCCCAAAATCATGGACAGGGAAAACAGACAGTAACCAATGAGTATGGCACGGTATTGGAGGGCTTCATGATAAACGTCCTTTTCCCTGAGAGAAAAGGCCCCGAGTGCCGCTCCTATCCCAAAGAGCGCATAGGAGAAAAATGCGAGAACAACATGAAGTTCAAACCACAGGGTCTTGAGTACGGGTGGAAGAGGCGCGTTATGCGGCTGCCAGAGGATTCCCGAAGCGGTAAATACCATGGCCGTAAATGAAATTCCCCTGGAGAGTGCAGGGTCTCCTTTCGTTCCCCTGTTGAAAGGAATGGAGAACGCAACTATTGCCGCAGAGAGAAAGATGAGGGTGTCATGAGGACCCACAAGGGGGAGTCTTCCCAGATGAAGCCCCCGGGAAATGATATACATGCTCTGAAGGATGAGGCCAACATAGAGAAAGACTCTCTTCCAGAGACCCAGGAGATAGAAAGGCAACGCGTAAACGGCTGTGACCATAAGAGACCTATTTTACAGGAAAAGCGGCGTGAAAGGAGTGTGACACAAATGCAATCCTTAAAAGATGTGTGAGTGTCAAAACAGATACGAATTTGCTATGATAAAAAATCCTTTAAATCCATGAACATGAATTTCTCACACTTTCTTAATTCCTACGCCGGCATGTATATGGCCCAGGCATTCTGCCATTCCGTCATCGCTGCCCTCATTGTGGACAGGGCCATCCATGCATGGCGCATCAGTGATCCCCTTATACGCCAGAGGTTCAGTCTCATTGTCATGGTATCCCCTATCCTCTGCTTTCCGGTCTACCAGATAGTAAACCCTGACAGGGGCTCACTCTCTTTCAGGCTAGAGGCTCTCTTCGACATAACCAGGTGGCTAAATATGGAATTGTGGGCAAAGTTTCCGTTAAGTATCCTTTTCATCCTGATCCTCTCTATCACCACCCTCGTCTTCCTGTTCCAGGAGATGATCCCTATTGTAAAGCACACCATTGAAACCTGGTCTGCACCTGAAGAAGTAACCACCCACGACGATCCTGTCATCCGTAAGGCATTGGAACTAATCCCAGGGGAAAAACCCCTTATCTCTCTCATTGATGATGATGACGAACTGATCCTTTTTTCCACCACAGTGAAGACTCCCACAATTTTTTTGTCCACCGGACTGATAAGGGGACTGAGTGTTGATGAGATACAGGCAGCCATTGCCCATGAGATTGCCCACATCAGAAGGAACAGACGTCCCTTACTGATAATCATCTATTTGATCCGGGTACTCATGTTCTTTAACCCCGTGGTGCTTATCGAATTCAGGAGAATTGTTCAGGAAGAAGAGAAGGTATGCGACGACATTGCAGTGTCCTTGACTAAGAAACCACATGCCCTGGCCGAAATCCTCGAAAAATTCAACAAGAAGACAGAGGCCCTTCCTCTGGATAAAATGAAGAACCTTTCAGCGTTGAGCACAGTGGTTGAGGACTATAGCCACAACATCCATATGGAAAGCAGGATTATCCGGCTCGAAAAAGGAACCGGACTCCAAACAGGCGGGCAATGGGGGAGGTTTTTTGTCACGGTAGTGCTCATCTTCGTGATAAACTATTTTATTGTATGAGGGAAAAGGGGTGAACGTGCGAAAGAGGGTATTCGGCTTTCTTTATTTTGCGGTGACCATCGCAATCCTCATCGGAGTGCTCAAGGTTACCAACTGGCTGCCTACGGTGCTCCAGGAGGGTATTATAAGGACGTACAGCAGCATTGAGGAAGTCAAATCAAGACTGAAGGTGAGGGATATTTACATCCCGTCTTACTTTCCCCAAAAGTTTAAATGGCCGCCCTCAAGAATCCTGGCACAGTCAAAGCCCTTTGTCGCCGTGGTGATGGAATTTCGAAATGTGGAGACAGGAGAGACCGACCTCATTATCTCCCAGGCTGCAAGCAGGGACTTTGCCCCGGACAAGAAGATAGTGATTTCGCAGATCAAGGAGAGGGTGAACTACCCGTTGAACGGAAGGCCATCCATACTGGAAGTGGGCGTATGCAAGAATGACGTGCCCTGCAGCAGGATTTCATGGAATGAAGGGAGCAATGAGATCCGCGTGGAAATGAAATCCGCTCCCTTTGAACTGATTAAGATCGCTGAAAGCATGATCCATTGACACAATGAACCCAGAGGTTTCCCTGATTTAACGCCATCTTAGCGGCAGTATCCCCTTTCCTTTCATTCCCGTCCGGAAGGGTGCGTACATCCTTTCCACCCTGCCCAACCACAAAACTGCAGCAAGAATCCCGCAGTAAGGCCAAAATACTCCACCCAGCCTGCATTTCGAGGGATCTTTTTTCTTTTTTTTCAGACATATAGGATAAATTCCCAAAGAAAATAGGAACTTCTTCCAATTATATTCATCCCCTGCATTTGTTATATATAACTTTGGAACAGCGCAGAGGCAATAAGAAAGGGGGTGAGTGGGATGCTTAAGTACAAAGGAGGACAGAAGGTAGGGAAGGGAACTTACTGGAACTTCTCAAACGGAACGAGGGTAGATATCCCGGACGAAGGGATACTCCCGGGAAATGGCAGGGCAACATACAGACGATTTCCTCCAGGCATTGTGCTCCTTGCAGGTCCTGTAATCGGACTGTTTTATGTCATCGCACTGCCTTTCATGGCAGTAGGGACTGTCCTGGCGCTGGTCGGAAAAAAATTATTTTCAAGCATGTTCAACGTCCTCGGCAATCTTGTGTCATTCGGGTGGAGGCCGAGTGAGGCACATCTTGCCGGTAAGAGAAAGAAACACAAGGGAATGGGGGGAGACCAAAAAAAGAAGGAGGAATAGGTATAGATAGTTATTCGTAAAGTGCCGTAGAGGAATGACTAAAGAGAAAGGAGGGTAATTATGAATACGCTGTTTGATTTCATGACACACATAAAAGGGGTGGAGTACATTTTGGCACTCCTCTTCATTGCAGGATATATCCTGTATTCAGAGGTATTGAAACCAAGGCCTTTCAAGACCATGATCGACACGGGAAAAGACGATATTGAGCACATCAGGAAGACCGGATTCAGGAACACGCTAAAGGTCATTGGGAAGATTGCGGCAGCTCCGTTCATCGGCATAGCCTATGTGGTCGTGCTTCCTTTTGCCTTTTTTGCTGCCCTGGGTTCTGCCGCGATGAATGGAGTGATGAACCTCGCGGGGAAGACGGCAGTATTTGGCTGGAGACCCACAGAGGCATATTTTACCGGCAAGAAGAAAAAGAAAGAAGAGAAGAAGGAAGAGAAAAACTAGCATGTCAAGCGTGTACCACTCAAGAATCCTAAGCAAGTCCCGATGGATGGATGCCGGACGTTATCAATTCGCCGGGAATTACACTAACAAAAAGGAGGCTCCTAAATGAAAAGAGGTTTAGTACTGTTTTTCGTTATCACCCTTTCCCTGTTCTTCGCCGTCTCCCTCTATGCCGGTAGTTCGGGAAAGCCACCGGATGTCGTATCCCTCGATACTATGAAGGACAAGTATGAGGCGGTACCATTTACTCACAAGAAACATGCGGACATGATTTCGGATTGCGGGAAGTGCCACCATCAACATGGAAACAACGCTGCCGACCCCTGTAAAGACTGCCATGCGGTGACGCCTTCGGTATTTAAGCAATCGGTGACCGCCGGCTTCCTGCCCTGCAGAAACTGCCACACCTCACCGAACCCTCAAAAGCCACACCTCGTGAGTTTAAAGGTCGCATACCATAGCAAGTGTTTTGAATGCCACAGGGGTATGGGCAACATCGGCACTGACCCGAAGGGGTGTACCGAACTGTGCCATGCCATCAAGGGAACAAAACTGAGCTCATCAAAATAATAAAGGAGGTTTTTATGGGAAAGTCGTCTCAAAACCCTGATGAACACAATGGGGAGAAAAAGACCCCGCGCACAATCACGCGCAGATGCTTTTTGGGTACCGTAGGCGCCCTCAGCACCACCGCTCTCATTGGGACCGGCTCCAAGGCATCCGCAGCAGGTAACTTTGAAGGATGGCCCAATCGTTTTGGAGTGCTCACCGATCTGACCGCATGTGTAGGCTGCCGGAGTTGCGAAAAGGCCTGCAACGAGGTGAACAATCTCCCCTCTCCAAAAGTTCCGTTTGACGATAAATCTGTCTTCAATGAACCGAGAAGGCCCAATCAAAATGCGTATACTGTGGTGAATCAGTATGCCAACCCGAAGGATAAAGACAAGCCTATCTACCGCAAACTGCAGTGCAACCACTGCGAGGAACCGGCATGCGCAAACTCCTGCCCTATCCATGCCTATAATAAAACCCCTGAGGGCGCGGTCCTGTACAGGGAAGATTTCTGCTTCGGCTGCAGGTACTGCATGGCAGCCTGTCCCTTTAATGTGCCTGCCTTTGACTACTGGAGTGCCTTAGAGCCAAAGATCATGAAGTGCACCATGTGTTATCCAAGAATCAAGAACGGCGGCATACCTGGATGTGTAGAGGCCTGCCCGGCAGGAGCCCTTACCTTTGGGAAAAGGGATTTATTGCTCAAGCTGGCAGCGGAAAAGATCGCAAAGAATCCCGATAAGTATGTTGACCATATCTATGGCCAGCGTGAGGCGGGTGGAACGAGCTGGATCTATATCTCTGGGGTACCGTTCGGCGAGTTGGGCTTCCCGACAAACCTTCCCAACAAACCGCTCGCTGAAGAGACGAAGGGGTTCCTCGGTGCAGTCCCGGTGATACTGACCGTATGGCCGGCCCTTTTCGGCATGTGCTATGCAGCCCTGCGCCATCGAGACCAGATCGAAAAAGAGAAGTCCGCGAATGAAAAAAAAGAGGAGGTAACACATGAATAATGAAGCTGTAGCCAGACCAGAACAGAATTTCAGGGCCTGGTTCATGGACAAGCTCCTGATGGGTATGACCTGGCCTGAATACAGGAAATCACTGATTACACCCTTCAACATCGTTGCCGCACTCATATTGAGTGTAGGCCTTCCCCTCATGGCCTATCGGTTCATTTTTGGACTTGCAGCGATCACCGACGCATCCCACGATTATCCCTGGAGCCTCTTTCTCTGCTGGGGACTGTTCAGCGGTGTCCCTCTCTCTGCTACCGGATTTGTGATGGGCACAGCCTATTATATCTTCGGGTTCAGGAGATATGCCCCGCTGCTAAGACTCGCCTTGCTCGCAGGACTCCTGGGTTATTTCTTCGCGGTCGTCTATCTTCTCATGGACCTCGGCAGGCCCTGGCGCATATACTACCCGATGATCATCGATTTCGGTACCGCCTCTGTCCTCTTCCTCGTCGCATGGCATGTGGCTCTGTACCTGTCCGTTCAGATCTTGGAATTCAGTCCTTCGATTCTGGAATGGGTCAAGTCAAGGCGGGTCAGGAGATGGGCAATGAACATCACCATCTTCTTGACCATAGCGGGTATCGTCCTCTCGACGCTCCATCAGTCTGCCCTTGGTGCGATGTACCTGCTCATGCCGGGCAAGGTACATCCCCTGTGGTATTCCTCCTACATACCGATTTTCTTCCTGAGCTCCAGCATCTTTGCTGCCATCTCCATGATAATAGTCGTAAGTACACTCTCTGCCAGGTTCCTGAGGCACAGGTGCGATAATCATTTCCTGAGCAGCGTCGACAGCCTGACGGTCGGACTCGCTAAGGGCGCCGCTATCGCTATTTACGTCTATATCGTACTGAAAGTCATCGGCATAGCACACGATATGAACTGGCATTACCTCAACACACCGTATGGCTACTGGTTCCTTGTCGAGATGCTAGGTTTCGTGCTTCTGCCCGGTCTGCTGTTCAGCCTTGCGGTCAAGAAAAACAGCGCCGGCATAGCCAGATTCGCCGCCGTGTTTGCGGTGGTAGGGGTTGTTCTTAACAGAATGAATTTCACATTAATAACCTTCAACTGGAATCTCCCCCACCATCTTCACGAGATTATTCCGCGCTGGCGGGAATTTGCAGTTGTCCTCTCTATTGCAACCATCCACATTCTCATTTTCCGCTGGATATTGAACCGGATGCCGGTCCTCAGCGAAGAACCGGGGTACCCCGACGCTCATTATAGACAAGAATGAAGAACGTGCGGAAAATAAGGCGGGGTACCCACCTGTACCAGCCCCCCTCCCTTCTGATGAAGGGAGGGGGGTTGAGCCGGGGAGATACCCCCCTGCCCTCTCCTTTGTATCGTTTACTGCACAGAACCCGGCATAGGGCGATCGCAGCTCTATCGACTCGGACACTTTTCGGCTTCCTTTTCACATGCCTTAATCTTTCGGAAGGGGGTGTTTATGAAAGGGAGGATGGGGATAATCGTCCTGCTGCACTTTTTCCTGGCAGCCACCTTTTCTGCTGAGCCTGCAATCGCCAGAGAGACTGTGCTCTCCAGAGATCTCACGGCACTCTCTGATGATGCACGGTCTTGTCTGGGATGCCACGGGAAGCAGGGGGCAGTAAAGACATTTGAAAACGGCGAATCGGTTTCGGCATACGTGGATGCCAAAAAATTTCAGGCCTCCGCCCACAGCTTTCTGACCTGCGCACAGTGTCATACTGAATTTTCCGCAAATAATCATCCCTCAAGGAGATTTAGATCAAAAAAGCAGTATCAGATTACCTCATCCCTCGCATGCAGGCATTGCCACCCTGACGAACAGATCAAGGGGAAACCCATCCATGCAAATTTGTTACGCGGAGAAAAGGAAGGTAAACTCTCTCTGTGCACCGAATGTCACGGTGCTCACTACATTATGCCGGTTGGAGGGGGAAAGGTGTTCGCCGGTGAGGAGCAATATTGCCTGAGATGCCACGGACATGGCCTGAGCATGACATTTAAAGATGGAGGACCACAATCACTTTTCATCGACAAATCGCTTTTGGAGGGTTCGGTGCATAACAAGCTCAGCTGCTGGGACTGCCACTACGGGTTTTCATCCGAAGACCATCCCCGGAGAACCTTTGGATCTAAGAGAGAATACGTCATTGCCTCCTCCGACAGCTGCAGACGCTGCCATTTTGACAAATACTCAAAGACCCTTGAGAGTATCCATTACGCCACACTCAGCAAGGGGAACCTGAAGGCCCCTGTCTGTATCGACTGCCACGGCTCCCACTCCATCGCACATGGGAGCAAGGATAGGGCAGTGACTACCAAAGGGTGCCAGCAGTGCCACCCGGAGATCTACTCTATCTATGCAGCAAGTGTTCACGGAAAGGCACTCATCGATGAACATAATCAGGATGTGCCGGTCTGTGTCGATTGCCATACGGCACATAGCATGACTCAAACCCACACGCTTGATTACCGCGAGAGAATACCCGAGATCTGTAGCGGTTGCCATGCAACCAAGGCGATTGTGGAGAAATATGGCCTCTCCACGGATGTGGTGAAGACCTATCTTACGGACTTTCATGGGGTCACACTGGGATTTTATAAGAGGCAGCGGGAGGCGCTTGAGAAACCCGCACGTCCCATAGCCGTGTGTACCGATTGCCACGGCACCCACAATATCATCAGCACAAGAGGCACTGATGCGGCTCTCCTGAAGGCCAA
>Ga0335070_10005506_pt1 | contig 14883 bp, 10 predicted proteins | sample Lox_Sample_13_FD_206722 | JGI IMG/M metagenome (GOLD analysis project Ga0335070, IMG submission 206722) | Soil microbial communities from Loxahatchee National Wildlife Refuge, Florida, United States - Lox_Sample_1.3 | ecosystem: Environmental > Terrestrial > Soil > Wetlands | place: USA... | reverse complement strand
GTTTCTATTACGACCTCTTGAGGCTCCCCGACGGCGGTGTCCACCGGCTCAAGGTGCGCTCGATGGTGGGGCTCCTGCCCCTGTGTGCCACCACGGTGATCGAACCGTGGCAGCGGGACCGTGTGCCGCGGACGATGGTCGCGATACAGGAACGCCTGCGCCGGATGCCGGAACTGGGCCAGACCATCCACCCCACGGGTCCGGGGCACTGGGGCGTGGGCGATCGCGGAATGGTCGCCCTGCTCAACCCGGAGCGGCTCCGCCGGATTCTATCGAAGATGCTCGATGAGAACGAGTTCCTCGGCCCCTACGGCATCCGCTCGCTCTCGAAGTTCCACGAGCGGCACCCGTACGTCTTGCACGTCGGCGGCCAGGAGTACCGGGTGGACTACCTCCCGGCGGAGTCGAACACCGGCATGTTCGGAGGCAATTCCAACTGGCGGGGGCCGGTCTGGATGCCGGTGAACGCCATGATCCTCCGGGCCCTCCTGATGTTCTACGGGTACTACGGCGACAACTTCAAGATCGAATGCCCCACGGGGTCGGGCAGGATGATGAACCTCTTCGAGGTCGCCAAGGAGATCTCCGACCGGCTCACCCGGACCTTCCTGCGGGACGAGCACGGCAAGCGGCCGGTTTACGGCGGAACGTGGAAGTTTCAGGCGGACCCGCATTGGCGCGACCACATCCTCTTCTACGAGTACTTCCACGGCGACAACGGCGCCGGGCTGGGCGCCAGTCATCAGACCGGCTGGACCGGGCTGGTGGCCAAATTCATCCAGCTCTTCGGTCTCCTGGATCCCAACCGGCTCCTTGAAGTGGGCAGGGCGGCCGCCTTCATGAAGGACGCCGCGGCTGTACAGAAAGAACGACATGAGGAGGCGACCAAAGTCCCCGTCCGGGAAACGATCAAGCCGCGGGCGTGACCGGGTGAGTTGAGTCGGAAATGCTCATGGGGCGCGGGTCCGGCTGCAAAGCGGGATGGCGCATGCGGTGAGTACGAACAGGAGCGTTTCGTTTCCTGGGAGGTGAGGATGGAAAACGAGACCCTGTCCCGCGCTCCATTGAAGACGCCGCGTGCGGGGGGAGCCCGATTCGGGCATGTTCGGTGGCAACTCGAACCGGCGCGGCTCCATCCGAATGCCGGTCGCCATCCTGATCATCCGAGCCTCAGTGCAATACTACGCGTACCATGGTGCGCTCAATCTCTGACTGAGCGTCTCGCGCCGCGCCAGCGAGCGCGCCACAGTCGACCGGCACGCCTGCCCTCCAGGAGACCGCCCTGCGCATCGCTGATTCTCCCCTGAACTGCCAGGCTACACGTGGTGTTCTGCCCGGACATGGCAGACCTTGCGTCCCGCTTTTGAAAAGCCCGCGCCGGACATATCCCGCGCAGGTATAATAATCGTGGCGTTTTTTCCGTGTCTCCCGCCAATGGGGGTGGCCCCGGAACTGTGGCCGAGAACCGCGCCCGTCTTATGGCACAGCGGCTGCGCCGTCCCGCACCAGTTCGGTCGCGACAGCCGGGGGCGCAGAGCGGGGATAAATCCAGTTGCAGGTTCGGCGCACGGATGACGCTTATATACATAGTGGCGCTGCGCGCGGCCGGAGGGGATCCGGCGGCAGCGGCACCCCTCCCCGCATAGGACCCGGCCGGCACACCCTCGCTTACTGGACCGAGCAGTTGCTTGGTCCGCCATTACGGAGAGGTTAAACCTGATGGTGCCGATTGCGCGCCGCAACCTGTTCCACAATAAGGTGAAGCTTGCGACCGCGGCGGTGGGCGTCGCCTTCTCGACCGTACTGGTCACCTGTCTCGGCGGACTGTTCGTCGGCACGAGCCGACAGGCCACCGGGATCATTGACCACGCCGGCGCGGATCTATGGGTTGCCGCACCGGGCACCCGATCCATCGGCTTGGGGGAGCCGATCAGCGAACGCCGGCTGTACCAGGCGATGTCCGTGCCAGGCGTGCTGTGGGCGGAACCGGTCGTGCTCCAGTTCTCGAGCTGGCGCCTGCGCGATGGCCGCCAGGAGGTCACCCAGATCGTCGGCCTGGTCCCCCATTCGCGGCTGAACCTGCCGTGGGACATGGCTATGGGCACGCGCGGTCACATGCTGCACGATGACGGAGTGATCATCGACGAGCGAGAGCGAAAGCGTTTCGGCAGCGCGGAAAGACCTTTGGAGGTCGACGACCGGGTCGAGATCCTCAACGTTCGTGCGAGAGTGGCGGGGTTTTCGCGAGGCGTCGGCAGCATCACAACCATCCCGTACGTATTCACGACGCAAAAACAGGCTCAGCGTTACACGACTGTCGACGAGGGTCAGACGAGCTACATAGCGGTGAAGGCGGCGTCCGGGATCGAGGTCGCCCGACTGCAGCGAGAACTTGAGTACCACATACCCGAGGTGGATGTCCTGACTGCGGAGCAGTTCTCGGAGCGCACGCGTGACTACTGGGTGTTCGGCACCGGCCTGGGCCTGGGCATCATCTTCGCCGCAGGGCTAGGCCTGGTGGTCGGCTCCGTCGTGGTCAGCCAGACGATCTATGCGGCCACGCTCGAGCGCCTCGCCGAATACGGCACGCTGAAGGCCCTGGGGATGAGCAACCAGCGTCTGGCATTCATCATCATCGAACAGGCCCTGTGGATTGGTGGTTTCGGCTTTGCCGCCGGTGCGGCCTGTGCCGCGACGCTGGGGGCGTGCATGCCCGGTTGGCATTTGCCGGTGGAGATTCCGGCGTGGTTGTACGGGCTGATGCTGCTGTTGACGTCGGCGATGTGCACGGGAGCGAGCGTTACCAGCGTGATCAAGGTTTTCCGGCTCCCGCCGGCGGTTGTCTTTCGAGGCTGATATGAGAACACCGAGTCCGACAAAGACAGAACACGTGCCCGGATCGGGGCGAGCCGTAGTCGCTTTGAAAGGCGTCTCGCGATCATTCGGCACGGCACCGCACAGCGTCGAAGCCGTGCGTAGCGTCAATCTAACGATCAGCGCCGGCCAGTTTGTTCTGATCGCCGGTCCGTCCGGCTCGGGGAAGACGACGCTGTTGACCATCATGGGCCTGCTGTTGCCGCCGACGACCGGCAGCGTGACCGTGCTCGGCCACGACGTGAGCGGCGGCAGCGAAACGAGCCTGGCGGCTCTGCGCCGCCGGCACGTGAGCTTCATATTCCAGTCCTTCAACCTGCTCAGCGCGCTGACGGCGGAGGAGAACGTGCAGGTCGGCCTGGAGTTGCAGGGCATCCGGCGGCAAGAGGCGATGCGCTGGTCCCGGGAGCTGCTGGAACGAGTCGGGCTGGCCGCGAGAGCAAGACATCGTCCGGCCGACATGAGCGGTGGTGAGAAGCAGCGGGTCGGCGTGGCGCGGGCCCTGGGATCGCCGGCCGAGCTTCTCTTGGCCGACGAACCCACCGGAAGCCTCGACAGCGGCACGGCGCGCCCGTTGGTGGAACTGCTGCGGCGAATGGCTCACGAGGAGGGGCGAGCGGTGGTGGTCGTCACGCATGACATGCGTTTGGAACCGCTGGCCGACCGGGTCATCCGAATGGAAGACGGTCGGATCATCGCGGATGAAAGCGAGGTGCGGAAATGAGGTGGTTTCCAGTTGTAGTCGGCGTTTCGTCGGCCGTCATGTTTGCGGGCATTGTCACCCAGGAAATCGGCCCGGACCGCGATTCCGCCGCGATCGGCGCAGCGGTGCAACCGGAAGTCCCGCTGGAGGCCGACCCACAGGTAGTCTTCAGCGCGGCGGGCGTGACGGAGCCACAATCGAAGAGTGTTCGGATCGTCGGCGAAGTCCCCGGCGTGATTCAATCCATCCCGGTGAGGGCGGGCGACACCATCGCCGCGGGGCAGGTGCTGGTCGCACTGCAACACGACGTTCAGCAAGCCAGCGTCGATGTCGCCAAGGCGGCCCTGGATCGTGCCGCGAGCAATGTGGAGCGACTGAGGAACGGGGATCGTCCGGAAGAACGGGCCATTGCCCAGGCCCAGTTTGAAGAGGCCGAGGTCGCGCTGCACGCCGCGGAGCGAGACGTGGAGCGAGTAACCCAGTTGGTCGGAGAGGACGCGGCCACTAAGCGGGAGGCCCTGGACGCCGAAACCGCCCGAGCAGCGGCGGCGGCGCGCAGCGCCGCAGCAAAGGAAAGGTGGAAGCTCTCGGAAGCAGGCGCCCGGCCCGAAGACATGGCCCGGGCGGAAGCCGAGCTTGCTCAGGCCCAGGCACAGTACGACGGCGCCCGTTTCACGCTGGAAAAGGCCTATATCCGCAGCCCCATCGACGGCATGGTGATCTACCGATACGCCGAACCGGGCGAGTACGCGCACCCGGACTCCGCCGTCCCCATTCTCACCGTGGGCGACCGCAGCACGCTCCACATCCGCGTCGATGTCGACGAGCTCAATGTGGGGCAGGTGCACATCGGTCAGCCCGTGGTGGCAACGGCGCAGGCTTACGATCAGCACCGGTTCACAGGGTGTGTAGTTCACATTGAGCCAACGTTGGGGCGCAAGAACTTCCGCACGTTTCGGACAACGGAACGGCTGGACGAGAAGGTGCAGGAAGTCGTGGTTGCTCTGGACCACGGCGACGACCTGCCGCTCGAACTCCCGATGGTGGTGTGGTTCCTCAATGACGCCGGCTCAGGCCGCTGAAGGATGCTGTGATGCAGCCGGGTGGTTCGGTCACTTTCCCCGCGCCGGGTCGGCGGTCGGTTGATTCCGCCGTGAGGCACCCACGCCCTGGCAGTCGCCGATGCCCGCGTTAGCGCGATCCGCCGGGTCGGGGTAACTTCGCTCCACGGTATGGTCCAGCAACTCGAGTTGCTCACGAAGCGCAGGATGACGCATTTCAGGCAGGACCGATAGCAGGTTCTCGATCATGGCCCGCAGCCGCCGCACGACCTGGATGCTGGAGGCGCCGAAGAACCTGATCTCGCTCATCCCAAGACTGACGAAGTCCTCCCAGTTCGGCGTCGGCAGAATCACCCGCACCGCGCCCGCGGCATCGCGAATCGTCCCGTCGCCCAGATACCTCCTGCCGACAATGCGGAGCAGCCGGTGGATCTGATCCAGGGCCAGGACCGCGGTGGATGGATCGTTGATCGCCGGGGAGAGGGCCTTCGACGCAATATCGACGATGATCCGGAAGGCGAACGCGGGATCCTGCCGCAGAGTGCGCTCGACGCCAACCACCATGGCCTGATGCAACTCGCGGTCGCTCAGGCCTGCGCCATCGCCGTAGATGTGAAAGAGCGGTTCGCCGTTGGTGATAAAATCCCCGACTTGCGGCGCCATTCGGATGATGCACCCGTGCCTGCGCGCCGTTTCGGCCAGGCCGGGTCCATCCAACGCCTGGAGCATGCCCGAACCTCCCTGGTAGTAGATGGTGCGCGAGGGCTTGTCGGACGCGGAGATCACCTGTTCAGCGGATAGACTGTCCGCCTCCTTGAGCGGATGCGGATAGACCGCCTCGATGACCTGGTTGGCCATCCCGGCGACCTTGCCGATAACGCCGGCGGGACGCAGATTTTTTGCTGTTTGGTCAACGAGGTAGACGAAAACTCCGAGGCTCGCAAAGCAGCCGATAGCGACCACCACCATGGAAAGTTGCGGAGCCACATCCGTGATGCGGCCCAGAACCGCCAAAGAGTACGTAAAGGTGGCCGCAAAGGTACCCAGAGCCAGCTTGAGGAGCCGATCCTCCATCGCCAGCGTGATGACGCGTGGCGACAGTTGTGCACCCGCGATTTGAACGGCGAGAAGCAGGATGGAGAACGCGAACACCGTGAACGTCAGCATTGAGGATGTAACAGCGCTCACGACGGACCGGGCACCTTCGGGGCTGAAATCCAGCCAGGCCCACCGGGTGCGCAGCTCCACCCACCAGAGGAACCTGTGGAGCATCATCGCCGCCACCACGGACAGCAGCGGCACTACCCAAACGGAAGATTCGAGGAATCTCTTAAGCCGATATCGCTGAATCCACGTCACCGGAACACCTCGCCAGACGACCTCCTTCCAGGAACGCCTTTCCTCCGGATTCTCACTGAAAACCCCGACAGGCACAACGGGCGGCCCATTGTCGCATTCCTCACTTCATGAACCTCGCGCCCTCGGAGTGAAGTTCGTGGACAGGGCAAGCGCGCTTCATTTGTCGTGCTGTTACCACGCATTCGTCTCAACGGCTCGTGTTGGGCATCATCGGCCCCAGACGGCTGCACCGCACCCACAGCCCGGAAGCTCAGTCCACGGTCGCGAAAAGTACCACCACGGAACGCGCTTCCGCTCGGTACGTGAGGCCGCTGACCGCCGGCGCCCGCTGCCAGTCGACGATGTCGTCAGGCGACTCAAGGGCGGTGTCGATCCAGCGACGCCACGGGCTTCCACCAGCACTGTCTACCGGGGGCAATTCAAAGTCGAGCGGCTCCCAATACGCATTCAGGATCAGGTGGAGGAGCAACTTCTCCTTTTGCATCTCCGCGCTGAGCGCCAGGCTGTGCGAGCAGTCTTTCCAGTCCGGCCGGCCGAGCTTCACGCCGTGCCAGCTCCATTTCGCCTGCCGCAACAGTTGGTTCAGGCTCATGCGCCCGACCTCATGCTCCGTGGTACGCAACAACCGTCGCGCGATGAGCAGCCGCACGAACCGGTGCACATCCGCATGCCTGGTCAGCAGCGTCCAGTCAAACCAGTTGCTCTCGTCGTCGTGGCAGTAACCGTTGTTGTTGCCGCGCTGGGTGCGCCGCACCTCGTCGCCCATCAGAATCATGGGCATGCCGACCGACAGCAGTGTCGTAGCCAAAAAGTTCTTAACCTGGCGGTTTCGGAGCCTCTCCACCGCGGGATCATCGGTCGGGCCCTCGACGCCGCAGTTCCAGCTCCGGTTGTCGTCATGGCCGTCGCGGTTGTTGTCGCCGTTGGCCTCGTTGTGCTTATGGTCGTATGACACCAGGTCGTTCAGCGTGAAACCATCATGACAGGTCACAAAGTTGACACTCTGTTCGGGCTCGCGCTCCTTGTGGCCGTAGACCTCGGGGCTCCCCAGCAGGCGGTCGGCCACGCGCTTGACGAAGCCCGCGTCGCCTCGGAAAAAACTCCGAACGTCGTCACGGAAGCGGCCGTTCCACTCTTTCCAGCTGTCGCCTACAAAGCTGCCCACCTGGTACAGCCCGGCGGCGTCCCACGCCTCGGCCATGAACTTCGTGCCCGCCAGCCACGGGTCCGACTCGATGTCCCACAACACCGGCGGGTTGGCCATCACATGGCCGGACGCATCCCTCGCGAGGATCGACGCCAGGTCGAACCGAAAGCCGTCCACGTGCATCTGTTCGACCCAATACCGAAGACTGTCCACGATCATGCGGCGGACGATGGGGTGGTTGGCGTTGAGCGTGTTTCCGCACCCGCTGTAGTTCGCGTAGCGCGAGCGGTCCTGCTGCAGGATGTAGTAGACGCTGTTGTCCAGCCCGCGGAAACACAGCGTCGGCCCAGTGTGGTCGCTTTCCGAGGTGTGATTGAACACCACGTCAAGGATGACCTCGATGCCCGCCCGATGCAGCGCCTTGACCATGTCGCGAAACTCATCAACCGGGCCCTGCGGATCCTGCCGCGAGCTGTAGGCCGTGTGCGGCGCAAAGAACGAGACCGGTTGATAGCCCCAGTAGTTTATCAGGCCCGGCGGGACATCATGGACGTCGAACTGAAAAATCGGCAGCAGCTCCACCGCCGTGATGCCCAGTTGCTGAAGATAGGGAATCTTCTCCACCAGTCCTGCATAGGTGCCGCGAGTCTTCTCGGGAACACCGGAACCGGGATGGCGGGTGAAACCGCGGACGTGCATCTCGTAGATGACGGTTCGAGAAGCCGGGCGTCTCAGCGGGCAGTCTCCTTCCCAGTCGTACCTGCCGGGATCCACCACCACGCTCTTCATCGCCGTGGCGGCGTTGTCACCCTCGCGACGGGCTGCCTCGCGACTGTAGCTCTTGGGCACAACTACGCCGCGACCATACGGGTCGAGGAGGACTTTCGAGGAGTCAAACCGCATCCCCTTCGCAGGATCGAAGGGGCCCTCCACCCGGTAGCCGTAAATCTGCCCCGCCTTCAGGCCCGGGACGAACACATGCCAATAGTGATAAGTGCGGTTGATCGCGAGATCCATGCGGACCACGCGCGCTGGCCGCCCATCATCCACGTCCTCGAACAGCAGCAACTCGACCCCGGTTGCATGCCGCGAGAAGACGCTGAAGTTCACGCCGGCGGGAGAAGGCGTTGCCCCCAGCGGAGCGCTGCTTCCTTTCATGAGGTCCAATGCAATCTTCGGACCCCTCCCTGCCACTTTTTCCAATGCAACCGTCTTCGCCATGCTTTCCTTCAATGCGGCCTGATTCTTCAGCGGGGACGAGGGACTGCGCGGGGCTGGTAATGCTCGCACGGACTCCTCACGCCAGGGAGACGAACATCGCCGCGTTCACTGCCAAGCGCGGCCCGCGCCCCCATCTCCGTCCTGCTGGTATCGGTGGCCGGACAGTCATTACACGCGCTCAAAAGTCAATCCCGTAGCGCTCCGTCATCATAGCTCGCATCTTGGTCCGGCTGCCGCGGAGGCCTTGGATAATCTGTTCCGCCGCCTTGTAGGCGTTGGCCTTTTGCTCCTGGGCGGATTGCCGGCTTTGTGCATCTCGGGTCTGCCTGTCCAGGTCCGCCTGTGCCCCTTGCTCGCCGCCATCGTCTACACTGCCGACGTATGTGCCTCTGTTACCGCTTTGGACCGCGTTGATGCCGGCACGAGTTTGCATGACACCGATATCGAAGACGCGGCTTATTTCCCTCAACCGGGTGCTGACCTCGCTACCCCAGGCAACCAAGTCCGGGTCCACATTCAGAATGGGCAAGCGGTCGATTCGGCGCGCATCGCGTTGCAACCAGCCTGCGCTGTCGGCCAAAGACGCGGACTTGGTCCCCTTCCCAATGTTCTTCTCGAGATTATCCAGGATCTTCGCCACCGTCTGGTAGTATTTCTGGGATATCTTAGCCGCGCTGGCCTTTCCCGACGCGGACTTTTCCGGGGCCGGCTTCTCCTTGGCCTTTTTCTCGCTCGGTTGCGCCGGCTCCTTGGGGGCGGGCGGCTCCGGTGTCGATGTGGCGGCGACGAGCTGTGCCGGGGTAGGCGGGTCCACGACGCTGAGCAAGCAGCGGAGCCCCTCGGCAGTGAGTTTCCCGGATGCGGTAATCTGGTTGCTGGCTGCTGTGACCTTCCAGTCTTCGAACTCGGGCAAGGCCATGCCGTACTTCGCGAGCATTTCCAGCAGAAGAGGTTTGGCCAGGTCGCCCAGGGCCTTCGTATCCTCTGCGAAGTCGATCACTCCCCGGCCCGTGGCCTCTTCCCCAACATCGATAAGCAGCTCCAGGCCCTTGATCGAAGCCAGTGCCTTGGCGAAGGCGGGCGCATCGATTTCCTTGCCCTGGAGCGAGTCGAATGACTCTTGTCGCAGCCGGCGCGAGACCTTGGCCACGCTGGTCACGTCTTCGAGATCCAGCGCCATCAGCACTTCTGTACCCTTGTCAGCCGCCGTTGCCGCATGTTTCAGGTAGCTGGACACAAACTCGCCGCCGAGTGTCTGCTTCTGCCGCGCCCAGCGCGCCGCAAACTGGCGGTTGGCCGGGCAGACCGCACCGAACATATTAGACCCGAGCTGAACGAAATAGGCGTCGATGGGCGACCACGCGGCAGGCATGTCGCCCAATTTGTCCACGTACCCCTTCTCCGCCTTGGCAATGTCCTTGATGGCCGGGACGCTGTCGATTTCCATCACCGACACCTCCCAGATCGGCTCGCCGGTACCCAGCTCGAGCAGCGCCCCCATGGCCACGCGCTTGGTGCCCGGCAGCACGACCATCGGCTTGTTCGCGTAGGCGTCGGCAAGCTTGTCCTTCCAACCCTCCTGCTTGCCCATTGAGCTGCTCAGCAGTTTGTCGACGTCGATGATGATCAGCGCGTTGGCATCGCCGGGAATTCTCGCCAGCAACCCGCGCACATCCGCGATTGTGACATTCGCGCTGCCGACTATGAGCAGCAGGGCGCAGACGAAGTACCTGATCCTGTGTAACGACATTGCTCGAATCTCCTTGGGACTATTGATCTCGTTCGCTCTCCTCAGCTCTTCGACGGGTTCGGCGTGATCTCGACACGCGTGGCGCCGTCCGGCAGCTCGAACTTGAACTTCTCAGCCTTGAGCTCGGGCGACCCGACCCACCCGGTTATGTCCGCCGAGTATCGCGACCTGGCGGTGTTCTGCCCGTAGTCGACGGTAATCTGGCGCGGCGCGGGTTTGTCGCCGGCGTCAATCCAGACCTCCCAATTGGCGACGTCGGTGGAGAAGGCCAGATGGTGGCACTTCAGGTTGTCGACCATATGCAGGCCGAGGTACTGGCCTGCCGACACGCGGGCAACCGCCCTGTCGTACAGGTCCTTGTACATGAGGTCTTCGAGGGGGACAACGACACCATAGTCCTGGGCGAGCGTATCGAGCGCGGCATCGATCGTGTCGGGCACCTGGACGACGGTGTAGATGTTCTCCCCGCGGTCGAGCATCGAGACGGTCTTGCCGTCATAGACGATCCTTTTGGTACCCCTGTCGCCCGCCACGTCGACAGCCACCTTATTCGGCCGGCTGACGTAGAGGATGCGCTGGGCGGAGACCTGGACTTTCTCACCGGAGAGGCCCATCTCGTCGACCGTGGTTTCGGCCACCATGCTGAAGGTGTCCAGGCCGGCAAGGTAGTCGCACATGTTCTTGAAGATCTTGAACGGGTTTTCGCCCTCTACTTCGCCGGCGGCGGGCTGTTCGGCAGTCTCAGGGGCCTCGGCGACGACATAGCCCTTTTGTCCGTCCTGTTCCCCCTCCTGGTAGTACACCCCCTCGGCTTCGTAGTACGTGTTGCCGTTCATCTCGACCGTGTTGTAATCGGTGGGTAGCGTCGGATAGTAGTACCCGACCGGTGGATAGGCCCAGTTGTAGTACACGCTGTCGCCGACCCAGGAGGGCTGCCACCAGCCGAAGCCATCGTGCCAATAGTCCTGCCCCTGCCACGCATAGCGGGCTGCACCGGCGGGCAGATTCGTGAGGACGCGATTACCATAAGGCCCGCTCACGCCAGCGACGCCACGGCCTCCGGGTCCCCAAACGGCGCCCGCTGCACTCCCGCCGGGGCCTCTGACCCCCGCGGCGCCGGCACCTGCCGGCCCCCTGACCGCGCCCGCTGTACCACCTCCGGGCCCCTCGACTCTCGCCGCCCCGCCGCCGCCGGGACCTCTGACCGCACCGGCAGTGCCGCCACCAGGCCCTTCGACTTTAGCTGCCCCGCCCCCGCGAGGGCCTCTGACAGCGCCGGCGGCCCCACCTTCGGCTCCCTTGATGCCGACCGCTCCGCCACCGCGCGGTCCCTCAATGGCGCCGATGGTACTGCCACGAGGTCCGGTGGCGGTTCCACCGTGAACGATTGAGCCGCTGTTTGCGGATCGGTAAGAGGAGGCTCGCGGCACATAGGCAGATCCGCCGACCGACGATCCGACAGCGGACCTCGGCGAGGAGACTGTCCCGCCCGACCGATAGGCGGACGTCGAGGATCGAGCCGCGGTCCCCCCGGATGGCCTTGCCGCGGCGGCCGTCGCGCTGGACCGCGAATAAGATGACGAGGAGGATGACCGGGGTGACGAGTAACGGATGCTCCCGTTGCCGGAGTAGGATGAGCGGCTGGCGCTACTTGCGCGGGAAGCCCCGCCCCCACCGCCGCCGCGAACACCGCCCCCGCCGCCTCCGCGGGAACCGCCCCCACCACCGCGTCCGCCGCGCTGGGCAGCGGACTCTGTTCCACCTATCAGGGTGATCGTGAGCATACCGACTATCGCGAGCCATTTGTACTTGCGCAATGTCATGGTAATCATCCTCATTCCTTGGCGACCAACTCCGACATCGGAACGCTGTTTGCGCCAGCCGGCGGCGAGAATGTGAACGTCTTTTCCGAAACCACAGGCGCAAGATCCCAGTTATCCATCACGGCGACGTACTGCGGCTGGTCCGGCTCCTGCGTGTAGGTGATGACCAGCTTTCGCGGCAGAGGCTGCCTGCCAGCATCGATCCAGATCTGCCAGTCGATGTTCTCCTGCCGGAAGAGCAGATGGTGACATTTCACGTCACCCACGCTGTGAAGCCCCACATAAGTGCCCGACTGAACGTTGGCGAGCAGCGAGTCGTAGGTCTTCCCCGCCAGCAGGTCAGCCATCGGCACGACGAGGTCATAGTGTTCGACCATGTAATCGAGCATCTGGTCGGTGCGGCCGGGCACGGCTTCGGTCGCGTACCTGTTGGCCTCCCGGTCGAGCACCGTCAGCGTCTTGCCGCGATACCAGGCCGTCCACTTGCCGTCGTCAGAGTCGGTCACGGCGTATAGCCGATTGGGCCTGACCGCCGTGATGTCGCTGGTGCGGTGGAACTGGGCGAGTTGTCCCGTTTCCACGGGCCGGTCCATGGTGGCGCGAACGCGCAGCCGAAAGGCCTTTGCGCCGTCCAAAAGGTCGCACATCTGCTTGAGAATCGGGTCGACCTGGGCATCGATCTCACGAACATGCGTTTGTGGCGCCGCACAACCGGCCGACATGGCTGTGACGATGGTGACAAGCAGCGCTCCAAATGAAAGAGAACTTCGGGTCAAAGTCATAGGTTAGTCCTCCACGGTGATCATGCCGTCCCAGTCGGTACGTTTTCGCATCTGCTCCTTGATATCCGTCGGCACCAGCTCCTTGCCCTCGCGCAGCTCCCAGCCGCCGCCTAGCGCCCGGTACAAGATGATGAGGTTCTGCGCCGCCAATCCTCGCGTGTCGACCAGGCGCGATTGTTCCGTCAGCAGGAACTGCTGGACAACCAGCACTGTGGTGAAGTTGGCAATCCCGCCTTTGTATTGCTGCTGAGCGACATCGACCGCCCTGGACGCGGCTTCCACGCTGCCGGTCAACGGCGTGAGCTGTTGTTGTGCACCTATAAGCCCGGCGACGGCCCTCTCGACCTCACCCTGAGCCTGAAGAACGAGATTCTCGTAATCGCTGATCGAGGCCTGAAAGACGGCGTCCTGCACTCGAACGTTGTTCTCGAATCGACCGTAATCCAGGATCGCCCATCTGACCGACGGCCCGGCGAATGCCTGGAAGCTGTTGCCCCGGTAGAGGTCGGGGAAGTGCTCCGCCGACAGGCCGATGTCGCCGTTCAGGGAGAAGTGAGGATAGAGATCGGATACCGCAATACCGATGTTGGCACATTGGGCCGCCAACAGGCGCTCGGCGCGGCGGATGTCGGGCCGCCGCCGGAGGAGCTCGGCCGGCACGCCGAGTCGAACGATCTCGGGAGGAGACGGAATAGGCCGCTGCTCTCCCAACAGTTCGGATATATCCTGCGGCGGCATTCCGAGCAGAGTGCAGAGGGCGATCTTCGTCTGTCGTATGCTGGCTTCAGTCGCGGGTATCTCCGCTTCCGTTTCGTGCATCAACGTCTCAGCCTGGGCCACGTCGAGCTCGGTGGCCGTTCCGCCTTCGCGCCGCAGCTTGACGATCTCGTAAGCTTCCTGCTGGATCTTGAGGTTCTGGCGGACGATCTCCAACTGCTCCTCTGATGTCCGGAGGAGAACATAATCGGCCGCCACCTCGGCGATCAGGCTGACCAGAACGTCGTCATAGTTGGCCAGCGAAGCCAGGACCGTGGCGTCGGCGGCCTCGATTCCACGGCGGAAGCGGCCCCAGACATCCAGCTCCCACCCCACGGAAAGCCCGTAAAGCTCCCAATTGTGAAAGCGGTTGTCGACGCCGGGCTCGCCGGCCCACTTCTGGAACAGGTAACCGACGGGATTCAGTCCGAGGCCCTGCAAGGCGCTCACGTGGTTGTACAGTCTCAGCCGTGCCGTGTTTTGCGGTTCGGCTGCGCCGGCATTCTCGCTGGTCTGGTTCCAGGAGAAGCTGCCGGTGGCGTCCTGCTGCTGCGGAAAGAGCAGCCCGACGGCGATCCCGCGGGCCGCCTGGGCCTGCAACACGCGGATTGCGGCCGCGTGCAGGGACGGGTTGTTCTGATAGGCCCGTTCGACCAGCGTGTTCAGAACGGGATCATGGAGCACTTCCCACCACTTGGTCAGCTCCGCAGCGCCGCGCTGGACGCCCGGGTCACCGGCATCCATCCACTCTTGCTCCAGATGCGCTGTCGGCTCCTTGTAGTTCGGTCCGACCATGCAGCCGGCCAGCAGCAGTGCGGCCAGCCCCAGCACCCCCATGGCGCAGCCGTTTCGGCTTTCCGGGATGAAGCGTGGCATCAGTGTTCCTCTGCGACAGTGTGAGCCGGCGTCGAGGCGGATGATAATTCCGCCGCTCGCGCTTTCCGCTCAGTTACCCATGTGATGACGTTGTAGAAAACGGGTGTGAAAAAGATCCCGCAGGCGGTCACGCCGATCATACCGGCGAAGACGGCGATGCCCAGGGCGGCACGCATCTCGGCCCCTGCTCCCCTCGCAAGCACCAGCGGAACCACGCCGAGGATGAAGGCGAACGACGTCATGAGGATGGGCCGCAGCCGCAGTCGCGAGGCCTCGATGGCCGCCTCCTGGCGCGATCGGCCGTGATCGCGCTCGTGCTTGGCGAACTCGACGATGAGCACCGCGTTCTTGCAGGCCAGACCTATGAGCACCACGAAGCCGATCTGGACGAAGATGTTATCGTCGATTCCCTTCAGCGAGACTCCGAGCAGGGCGAAGGAGATGCTCAGAGGGGCGATCATGATGATCGCCAGCGGCAGGGCCCAGCTTTCGTACTCCGCGGAGTGCGTCAGGAAGACAAAGAGCACACAC
>Ga0335070_10005504_pt1 | contig 14884 bp, 14 predicted proteins | sample Lox_Sample_13_FD_206722 | JGI IMG/M metagenome (GOLD analysis project Ga0335070, IMG submission 206722) | Soil microbial communities from Loxahatchee National Wildlife Refuge, Florida, United States - Lox_Sample_1.3 | ecosystem: Environmental > Terrestrial > Soil > Wetlands | place: USA... | reverse complement strand
GCCTCCGGCCAGCGGGCGCGGATCCAGTCGAACAGCTCGGTGCCCCGGAATCGCCACGGCGACGCGCCCGGTCCGGCGACGTCGAGCAGCTCGCCGGGCTCGTTCCGGTCGCTCACGCCCTGGTCGTTGTGCACGATGCCGGTCGAATGCGGATTGCGGCCGGACAGCACCGTGGCGTGACCGGGCGCCGTCTCCGCCATCGCGTGGTCCTGGTACGCGTCGGCGAACACCGCGCCCTCGCGCAGCAGCCGCGCCAGCCCGCCGCTGAGCTGGGAGCGCCAGCGGTCGAGGTAGTCCGCACGGAACTGGTCGACGGTGACGTGCACCACCAGGCGCGGCACCGGCCGCTGGAGCGGCACCGGCGCCTGCAGGGCGCCGGCGGCGGCGAGCAGCGCGAGGAGTGGGGTGGTCATTCAGGCTCCGACGCTTCGGTGATCGGTGGAATATGCGCAGGCCGTGCCGTCCGTGCGACGCGGCGCCCGGCTCACAGCCAGCGGAAGATCTTCAGGGCGACCGCAAACGAGACGGCACCCCAGGCCACGCAGACGGCGGTCGGGCCGGCCACCGCCGCCAGCGACGCCCCGTCGATGATGACGGCCCGCAGCGCGTCGTTCAGCGCCGTGAGCGGGAGGACCTTGATCAGCGGCTGCATCACCGCCGGGAAGTTGGCCGAGGAGAAGAACACGCCGGACAGGATCCACATCGGCAGCATGATGAGGTTCATCAGGCCGGACACCATCTCGACGGTCCGTGCCCGGCTGGCCGTGAGCAGGCCGAGGCCGGCGAAGCACATCGCGCCGATCAGCACCAGGGCCGCGACCGCGAGCACCGAGCCGCGGAACGGGACGCCGAAGACGACGGCGCCGAATCCCAGCAGCAGCACCACCTCCGGCCCCAGCATCGCCAGCCGCGCCAGGATGAACGACATCAGGTACTCGCTGCGGCGCATCGGCGAGGCCAGGAGCCGCTTGATGAGCCGGCGCTTGCGGGCGTCCACGACGGCGTAGCCCATGCCCCACATGCCGGTGCCCATGAGGTTCAGCCCGAGCAGGCCGGGGATCAGGAAGTCGATGTAGCGCGAGCCCTTCTCCATCACCTTCTGGTCCGCGACGGTCCGCACGTCGCGGCGCCCCAGAGCCCGCTGCAACGCGTCGTCGGCCGCGAGGCGCGCGGCGCGGCTCTCCGAGCGCGTCGAGTCGTAGCGGTAGACGAGCGGGTCGCCGGGCACCACGACCAGCGCGACGCCGCCCTTGCGCAGCTGCTCCGCCGCGCCCGCCGGCGGCAGCACGGTCGCCCGGATGCCGTGCCCCGTGCCGAACAGCGCGGCCAGGGAATCCGCGCCGGGCCCCGCCTCGATCGCGACCCGGATGCTGTCCGGCGGCCGGTTGCGGAACGCGAGACCCAGTGCCACCGCCAGGAGCAGCGGGAACGCGAACACCCAGAACAGGACCTCGGGTTGACGGAGCTGCTCGCGGAAGCGGGACAGGGTCAATTGCCAGAGAGGGCTGTCGGAACCCATTGGGTACACCCCGCGGCTCGACCGTGAGAGGTGGGAAGTGAAACGTGAGACGTTCACGTGAGGGGTGAGAAGCCAAAGCCGTGAGAGGCGTGAGAAGATGCTCACCTCTCACGCTTTTCACCCTCTCACCTCTCACGTGAACGTCTCACCCCTCACCTCTCACCTCTCACCTCTCGCAGTCATTCGTCTCTCAGATGCCGTCCGGTGAGACTCAGGAACAGATCCTCCAGGGTCGCATGATGCGTCACCAGCTCGGTCAGCTCGACGCCGCGGCGCTGCAGATCGGCCAGCAGGCCGGGCACCGCGCGGTGCACCTCGCTCACCGTGAGCACGAACCGCGGGCCGTCGTGGCGCACCGCCTTCACGCCCGGCAGGGCGGCCAGCGCCACCTCCGAGGGCGCCGGAGCCCCGTCGTGCAGCGCGAACTCCACCACCTCCTCCGCGCCGAGCGAGGCGATCAGCTCGCGCGGCGTGCCCAGCGCGATGACCTTGCCATGGTCCATCACCGCGACGCGGTCGCACAGGCGCTCCGCCTCCTCCATGTAGTGGGTGGTGAGGACCACCGTGCCGCCCCGCCCCTTGAACTCCGCGACCACGTCCCACAGCTGGCGGCGCGATTGCGGGTCCAGACCGGTGGTCGGCTCGTCCAGGAACAGCACGTCGGGGTCGCCCACCAGCGCGCACGCGATCGCCAGGCGCTGGCGCTGGCCGCCCGAGAGCTTCTCCACCCAGGCGTCGCGCTTTTCCTCCAGCTCGACGACCGCGAGCACCTGCTCCACCGTCCGGCCGCGCCGATAGAAGCTGCGGAACAGCCGGATCACCTCCGCGACCTTGAGGCGGTCGGCGAGCCGGGTCTCCTGGAGCGCGACGCCGAGCCGCTCGCGCAGCGCGTGCTCGTCGCGGCCCCACCGCATGCCGAGCACCTCGATGTCGCCGCCGTCCGGCGGGACCAGCCCCTCCAGCATCTCGACCGTGGTGGTCTTGCCGGCGCCGTTGGGACCGAGGAGGCCGAAGCACTCCCCCGCGCGCACCTCGAGGTCGAGGCCCGAGACCGCGACCACGTCCTTGTAGCGCTTGACGAGGGCGGCGCAGCGAATGGCGGGCGTGGGCATGAGGCTGTGGATGATGGCTGTGACGATGCGAACATGAAAGGGGGTGCTAACAGATTCTCGGCAACTGCTCCCCCGACAGCAGATCCAGCACCCGCTCGCCGCCGGCCCGGGTCTTCAGGGTCACGAGGCCCGGCGTGCCGGCCTGCGCCACCATGCCGACGCGGGCCGCGGCCGCGGTGTCGGGCCGCGCCCGGAGCAGCGCCAGGGCCGCCTCCGCCTCGCCGGGCGCGACGAACGCGAGGAAGCGCCCCTCGCAGGCCACGTACAGCGGATCGAGGCCGAGCACCTCGCACGCCCCGGCCACGTCCTCCCCGACCGGCACCGCGCTCTCGTGCACCACGATCTCGCACCCGGCCTGCGTCGCGATTTCGTTCAGCACCGTGGCCACGCCTCCCCGGGTCGGGTCGCGCAGGCAGTGCACGTCGAGGCCGGCCTCCAGCAGCGCCATCACGGGCGGCGCCACGCTCGCGCAGTCGCTCGGGATCGGGGAGCTGAACTGCAGGCCGTCGCGCACCGCCATCACCGCGACGCCGTGCTGGCCGACGGGCCCGCTCACCAGCACCGCGTCCCCCGGGCGCACCCGGTCGGGCGCGACCGGCCGCTTCGCCACCACGGCGCCCACACCGGAGCTGGTGATGTACACGCCGTCGCCCTTGCCGCGCTCCACCACCTTCGTGTCGCCCGCGACCACCACCACGCCCGCCGCGTGCGCGGCGGACCGGATCGACGCTACGACGCGCGCCAGATCGTCCACCGCGAGCCCCTCCTCGAGGATGAAGCCGAGGCCGAGCCACAGCGGCCGGGCCCCGCTCATCGCGAGATCGTTCACCGTGCCGTTCACCGCCAGCGTGCCGACGTCGCCGCCGGGGAAGAACATCGGGTGGACCACGAAGCTGTCGGTGGTGAACGCGAGCGCCGAGCCGGGCGGCTCGAGCACCGCGGCATCGTGCAGCACCGCCAGCGCGTCGTTCCGGAAGGCCGGCACGAACAGCCGCTCCACCAGCTCGCGCGTCATCCGGCCGCCGCCGCCGTGCGCCAGCAGGATGCGGCCGCCCGCGGGCAGCGGCACCGGGCAGGCCAGCTCGCCCATCAGCCCGCTCCCGCTGCCGCCGCCGCGCCAGCCGCGGCTTCCGCCTTGGCCCCCGCGTCCGCCGGAGCCGCCGCCGGCGCCGCGACCGCCCGGCGCCGCCGGTAGAGCCAGTAGGCCGCGCAGGCCCCCTCGGAGGAGACCATCGGCGCGCCCAAGGGATGCTCAGGCGTGCACCGCCCGCCGAAGGCCGGGCACTCCTGCGGCCGGAGCCGCCCCTGCAGGACCAGGCCGGCGCGGCACTCGGGATCCTCCCGCGCGGCCGGCGCGTCGTCCGGGAACCGGCGCTCCGCGTCGAACTCGGCGTAGCGCGCGTTGAGGCCCAGCCCGCTGCGCGGAATCGGGCCGAGGCCGCGCCACGAGCGGTCCGTGACCTCGAACACCTCCTCGAGCGCGCGACGCGCGACCGCGTTCCCCTCCGGCCGGACCACGCGGGCGTACTGGATCTCGACCTCGTGGCGGCCCTCCTCGAGCTGCCGCACCGCCATCGCCACGCCCTGCAGGAGGTCCACCGGCTCGAAGCCCGTCACGACCACCGGCACGCGGTGGCGCTCCACCAAGGGCTGGTACTCCGCGGTGCCCATCACCGTGCACACGTGGCCGGCGGCGAGGAACGCCTGCACCCGGCACTCGGGCTCGGCGAGGATCGCCTCGAGCGCCGGCGGCACCCGCACCTGCGCCACCAGCAGGCTGAAGTTCCGCAGCCCCTTGGTCGCGGCGAGCTTGACCGCCATCGCGTTCGCCGGCGCCGTGGTCTCGAAACCCACCGCGAAGAACACCACCTGCCGGTCCGGCTCGCGCTCGGCGATCGCCACGGCGTCGAGCGGCGAGTAGACCACGCGCACGTCGCCGCCTTCCGCCCGCACGTGCAGCAGGTCGTCGCAGGTGCCGGGCACCCGCAGCATGTCGCCGAACGAGGTGAAGATCACGCCGGGCCGGCGCGCGATGCGGAACGCCCGGTCGAGGATCCCCACCGGCGTGACGCACACCGGGCAGCCGGGGCCGTGCACCAGCGTGACGCCGGGCGGCAGCATCTCGTCCACGCCGTAGCGCACGATGGAGTGCGTCTGGCCGCCGCAGACCTCCATCAGCGTCCAGGGGCGGGTGACGATCGCGCGCAGGGTCTCGGCGTACCGCTGGGACGCCGTCCCGTCGCGGTACTCGTCGAGGTACCTCACGGCACCTCCGACCGCTCGATGGCCTGGCGCTCGCCCTCCAGCTCGGCCAGCTCCTGCATCTCCTCGAGGTAGCGGAACGTCTCTTCGGCGTCCTCGGGCGAGATGCGGCTCAGCGCCAGGCCGACGTGCACGATCACGTAGTCGCCGATGGCGGCTTCGGGGACGTACTCCAGGCACACCTCGCGACTCGCGCCGCCGAACCGGACGGTGCCGTAGCGCAGCCCTCCGGGACCCGCGTGGGTCTCGAGCACCTCGCCCGGAATCCCCAGACACATGGGGCTACCCTCGATCCGCGAGCAGGCGGTGCGCCGCGACCATGGCCTGGCCGATCGCGAGGCCGCCGTCGTTGGGCGGCACGCGGCAGTGGGTCACCACGGCGAGAGAACGCGCGCGCAGCTCGCGGGCCGCGAGCGAGACCAGGGCAGCGTTCTGGAAGCACCCGCCGGTCAGGACCACGCGGCCGATGCCCATCCACTCGGCCGTGGCGCCGATCATCCGCGCCATCGTGAGGTGGAACCGGCCGGCCACCACCGGGGCCGCGGTGCCTCGGCCGAGGTCGGCGAGGAGGCCGCGGATCACGGGCCGCCAGTCGAGCTCGACCAGCGGCGCGCCGCCCTCGCCAGGCGTCTCGCGCAGGACGAACGGGTACGCCCCCTCCCCGACCGGCGCCGCGATCTGCTCGAGCAGCATCGCGGCCTGGGCTTCGTAGCGCGACTCCTGGCGCAGCCCGAGCAGCGACGCCACCGCGTCGAACAGCCGCCCCGCGCTCGAGGTGCGCACCGCGCCCGCCGGAGCGGCGAGCAGCGACTCGAGCAGTCCCCGGCGGCCGCGCGCGTCCACCACCGGCGGCAGGTCGAGGCTCCACAGCTCCTCACCCATCGTCTCGTACAGCACGCCCAGCGCGGAGCGCCACGGCTGCCGGGCCGCCGCCTCGCCGCCCGGGAGGCGGAAGGTCACCAGGCGAGCGACCCGCACGAAGTCGGTCGCCGTGGCGCGGAGGAACTCGCCGCCCCAGATGGTGCCGTCCGTGCCCAGACCCGTGCCGTCCCAGGCGACGCCCAGCACCTCGCCCGCGAGGTCGTGCTCCGCCATCGCGGAGGCGACGTGGGCGTGGTGGTGCTGCACCCGGATCACCGGCAGGCCGCTCGCCTCCGCCAGCCGCGTCGTCGCGTAGTCGGGGTGGAGGTCGCAGGCCACGGCCACCGGCTTCAGCTCGTACAGGCGCTCGTAGTCCCGCACCGTGCGGGTCAGCGCGTCGAGCGACAGGCGGTGGTCGAGGTCGCCGATGTGCTGGCTGGCGACGATCTGCCCGCGCTGGCTCCAGGCGACGGTGTTCTTGAGGTGGCCGCCGAGCGCCCGGACCACCGGCAGGTCACCCGTGACGGCCACCGGCAGGGGAGCGAAGCCCCGCGCGCGCCGCATGACCAGCAGCTCGCCGTCCACCACCCGTGCCACGGAGTCGTCGACATGGCGCGCCACCGGCCGGTCGTGGTGCAGGAACGCGTCCGCGATCGCGCCGAGCCGCGCGCGGGCGTCGTCCGCCTCGATGGCCATCGGCTCCTCGGAGAAGTTCCCGCTGGTGCACACCACCGGGAAGCCGAGCCGGTCGAGCAGCAGACGGTGCAGCGGCGAATACGGCAGCATCGCGCCCACCGACCGCAGGCCCGGCGCCGTCTCGGGCGAGATCGCGCCGCGGTCCACGAGCGGCAGCAGCAGGATCGGCGCCGCCGGGGAGGTCAGCAGCTCGGCCTCCCGCTCGCCGACGCGCGCCGCGCGGCGCACCGCGTCGAGGCTCGGGAACATCACGGCGAACGGCTTGGCTTCCCTGCCCTTGCGCGCCCGCAGCCGAGCCACCGCGGCGCCGTCGCGCGCGTCCACGACCAACTGGTAGCCGCCCAGGCCCTTGAGCGCGAGGATCCGGCCGGAACGCACCACGGCCGCCGCGGCCTCGAGCGGATAGGTCGCGCCGGGCGGCGCGTCGCGCTCGCGCCCTTCGAACGTCAGCCGTGGCCCGCAGCGCGGGCACGCCACCGGCTGCGCGTGGAACCGCCGGTCGCCGGGATCGCCGTACTCGGCCCCGCAGTCCGGGCACAGCACGAAACCGCGCATCACCGTAAGCGGCCGGTCGTACGGCAGGCCCTCGATGATCGAGAGCCGCGGGCCGCAGGCCGTGCAGTTCAGGAACGGGTAGTGGTAGCGGCGGTCCTCGGGATCGTTCAGCTCCCGCAGGCAGTCGGGACAGGTGGCGAGATCGGGCAGCATCGCGACCACCGGCTCGGGGCCGGACTCGCTCTCGAGGATCTCGAACCGCTCGGCGCCCACGGCCGGTACCCACTCCACCTCGACCGTCCGCACCACCGCCGCGGGAGGTGCGTCACGCTGCAGCCGTCGCGCCAGCTCGGCGACCCGCTCCTCCGGTCCCTCCACGCGGATCACGACGCCGTACGGCGTGTTGCGCACCGAGCCCGCCAGGCCGAGCGACTCGGCGAGGCGATAGACGAAGGGACGAAAGCCGGTGCCCTGCACCGCGCCGGTGACGGCGATACGCGCGGCGAAGGGCCGCGGGGCGAGGGGCGCCAGCAGCGCGGTCACCGCGCCGGAGCCTCCGCGGCCTGCCGGGCGGCGTGCTTGGCGGCGATCCGCCGCTCGAGCCAAGCCGCCACGTCGCCGATGCCCTCGCCAGTCCGGCACGACGCGGACAGGATCGCGACGCCCGGATGCACGTCGTGCACGGCGCGTTCGGCCGTCCGCGGATCGAAGTCGGTGTGGCCCAGCAGGTCCACCTTGTTCACCACCACCAGGTCGGCGCGCCGGAACATCAGGGGGTACTTCTTCGGCTTGTCGTGGCCCTCGGTCACCGAGAGCAGCATCACCGCGTCGTCCTCGCCGAGATCGAACTCGGCCGGGCAGACCAGGTTGCCCACGTTCTCGATCACCACCACGTCGCAGCCGTCCTCGGCCAGGTGGTGCAGCACGTGGTGCACCATCCGCGCGTCGAGGTGGCACGCCGCGCCGGTGTTGATCTGGTGCACCGGGCAGCCCAGGCCGCCGAGGCGGTCCTTGTCGGCGCTGCCGACGATGTCGCCCTCGATGACCCCCACGCGGTGCCGCTCGACCAGCGCCGGCAGGACGCGCTCGAGGAGCGACGTCTTGCCCGACCCCGGGGCGCTCATCAGGTTCACCGCGTAGATGCCGTGCTCCGCGAGCAGCTGCCGGTTCTCCCGCGCCACCGCGTCGTTGGGCGCCAGCAGGCCGGCCTTGACGTCAATCTCGTGCATGCGCCACCTCGGTCTCGTCCTCCAGCTCCAGCGTCCGCACCTCCAGCTCCCGACCGCTCACGATCCGCGTGCGCTCGGAGCCGCACACGCCGCAGCGGAACACCAGGTCCTCCACCGCGCTCCTCTGCCCGCACGCGTCGCACGAGACGACCAGCGGCACCGGGTCGAACACCAGCCTGGCACCGGCCAGCGACGTGGACGCCGACAGGCACTCGAACGCGAAGTCGAGGGCGTCGCAGGAGACACCGGACAGCTCGCCGACCCGCACGTGGATCGCCGTCACCCGGGCGCCCGGCACCGACGCCAGACGCCCGGTGACCGCCTCGATCAGGTTCTGTGCGATGCCGGCTTCGTGCATGTCTGAACCCCGAGCACTTTCCACTGCATTAGCTGTGCCTCGACGCGCCGGACCAGATCCGGCAGCGCTGCCTGAACGGCAGGGGTCAGCTGTTCCCCGAACGTGCGGGTTTCCGCGGCTTCGACGGCGAAAAAGACCGTTTCGGTCGGCAGGGGGATGTCGAGCGTGCGGCCCAGCGCCAGCGCCGTGCCCAAGCTGACATCATGGTAGGAGACAGCCCGGAGGGTCGGGATCGCCTCGTCGGGGGTGAGCCGGTAGACGGTGCCGGGAGGGCCCTTCCGCCACTCGATCGCGTCCACGATGATGGCCCGGTCGTACCCGGCCAGGAGGTCCACGAAGCGCATGCCGCCCCAGGCGGACTGCACCACGTCCACCGCGGGGTTGCCGGCGAGCCGCTCCGCCAGGATCTCGGCGGCGCGCACGCCGATCGCGTCGTCGGTCAGCAGCGGGTTGCCCAGACCGATGACGACGACCCGCTCGGCCGGCTCGCCAGCGCCCACGTGACCCTCCCTGCACCCTACACCCTCATGTCCTGCCCTAATCGCGCCTCACCACCTGCACCACCTCGCCCCCGGGGCCGCGGATCGTCACCTCCAGCGGCATCTCCCCGAGCAGGCTGTGCGTTGCGCACCCCAGGCACGGGTCGTAGGCCCGGAACGCCATTTCGACCATGTTGAGCAGGCCGTCCGAGACCTGCTTGCCCGAGATCAGGCCCTTGGCCGCCTTCTCGACGCCCATCGCCATGCGGGCCGCGTTCCCCTGCGTCGCGACGATCAGGTTCGCCATCGTGATGACGCCCCGCTCGTCGGTCTGGTAGTGGTGGATGAGGGTGCCGCGCGGCGCCTCCACGACGCCGACGCCCTCCTTGGGCGTCGCCGTCGGGAGCGTCCGGACGTTCTTGTCGACGAGCACCGGATCGTTGGCGATCTCCTGCAGCCGCTCGGTGGCATACAGCAGCTCGATCACGCGCGCCCAGTGGTTGCCGAGCGTGTGGTGCACCGGCTTGCCGCCGAGGGTCGCGTACATCTTCTCGTAGGCCTGCTGGGCGAGCGGCGTGGCCATGCCCGAGGCCACGTTGAGCCGCGCCAGCGGCGCGACCGCGTAGATCCCGCTGTCCGCACCCTCCGTGAAGCCCTTCCAGCCGACGGGCTTCAGGTAGCAGAACTTCATGTAGCTCCACGGCTCCACGTGCTCGGCGACGTAGTCGAGGTACTGCTGGACCGCGAAGCGCGCGACTTCCTTCCCTTCCGGCGAGACCACCTTGATCTTGCCGTCGTAGAAGTTGGGCCGGTCCTGCTCGTCGACCATGCCCAGGTAGTGGGTGCGGTGCGTGAAGGTGTCCGAGGTGATGAGCTTCACGTACTCCGGGTTCTTGAGGACCACGTCCTCGAACACCTGGAGGGTGAACTGCGCGAACTTCACCGCGTCGGCCGCGAGCACCTGGAACTGCTTCTGCTCCTCGGGCTTGATCGGCTTGGCGACGCCGCCAGGGAGGCCCAGGACCGGGTGGATGACCTTGCCGCCCGCGATGGCGATCAGCTCGCGCAGGCGGCGCCGCATGGCGATCACGGTCTTGCCGGTCTCGGTGCCGACCTTGGCGATGACGCCGAGGATGTTCCGCTCGGCCGCGGGCGCCTGGGGCCCGACGACGAAGTCCGGCCCGCCGAGGAAGTAGAAGTGCAGCGCGTGGTCCTCGGCCATGAAGGCGTTGTAGACGAGCTCGCGGATCGCCTTCCCGGCGGGCGGCGGCTCGACCCGGTAGAGGTCGTCCAGGGCCTTGGTCGCGGCCATGTGGTGCGCCGTGGGGCAGACGCCGCAGATGCGGCTGGTGATCTGCGGCATGTCCTCGGCGAGGCGGCCCTTGGCGAACTGCTCGAAGCCGCGGAGCTCGGGCACCTGCATGAAGGCGCGGCTCACGTCCCCGCGGTCGTCGAGGAAGATCTCGATCTTCCCGTGGCCTTCGAGGCGCGTGATCGGGTCGATGCTGATCTTGCGCCCCGTCGGGGCGGCCTGAGTGGTCGGCGGCGTCATGGTCATCCCACCTTCGCTGTTGGAGCCGCGGCGGCCGCGACGGCGGCCGGCTTGCGCGCGACACAGTCCAGCACGGGCTTCGCGGACACCAGCTCCGTGCCGATCCCGAGCTTCTTGGGGCCGATCCCCATCGCCAGTCCCATCAGCTGGGTAAAGTAGAGCACCGGGAGCTCGTAGCTCGTGCCGAACTCCCGATTCACGTCCTGCTGGTATGCCTCGAGGTTGAGCTGGCACAGCGGGCACGCGGTCGCGACGACGTCGGCCTTGGCCTGGGCCGCGCCGCGCAGCAGGTCCCGCACCATCGCGAGGGCGGCGCGGCGCTGGCCGATCATCAGGGACGCGCCGCAGCAGCGGAGCCGGTAGGGGAACGGCACCGCCTCGGCGCCGATGGCGCGGAGCAGGTCCTCGAAGTACGTCGGGCCCGCCGGGTCGAACCCGTCCCCCCGGTCCGGACGAACGAGCTGGCAGCCGTAGTAGGCGGCGACCTTCAGGCCCTTGAGCGGATGCGTGACCTTCTTCCGGATCGCCTCGAAGCCGATGTCGCGCACGAACACGTGGATCAGGTGGTGCACCTGGGTCGTGCCGCCGTAGTGCAGGTCGTCGGCCTCCAGCGCGTAGTTGAGGTGCTCGGCGAGGTCGGCGTCGGCGCGGAGCTGCTCGTTGGCGTGGTGGAGGTTCTTGAAGCAGGCGTTGCACGGCGCCACCACGTCCAGGCCGGTGCGCTCGGCGATGGCCAGGTTCCGCGCGCACAGCGTGTTGGCGAGCAGCTCGTCCACGTTGGTGTAGGGCGTGGCACCGCAGCAGTTCCAGTCCTCGATCTCTTGGAACTCGATGCCGAGCTTCGCCCCGGTCTCCACCGTGGAGAGGTGGTAGCTGGCGGACACGGTCTCCGCGGAGCAGCCCGGGAAGTAGGCGTAGCGCTTCATTCGATGCCTTCCAGTGGGACGATCCGGCTGAGCATGCGGCGGAAGTTGTCGAGCCGCTTGATGCGGGACGGGACCAGCGGGATCCGGCCCTTGGCCAGCAGCTTCATGCCGAACTGCATCTCGCGCAGCATCCCCTGCACGCCGCCCTCGAAGATGAACGCGGGGGCGTAGCCCGGCTCGTACGACTTGCCGTTGCGCATGATGGTGCGCACGAACCGGCGGGAGAACTCGGGCCCGACCATGTCGCTCCGGTAGCGGTTCTTCCAGATGGAATAGCGCTTCAGGACGTACATCAGCTCGGACGGCTTGATCTCCTTCGGGCACCGCTCCGAGCACGCGTAGCAGGACGCGCACACCCAGTAGGTGTTGCTGTTCAGGACCTCTTCGCGCATTCCGGCGTTGATCATGCCGATCAGCCGGCGCGGCGTGTGGTCCATGAAGTCCACCGCCGGGCAGGCGGCCGAGCAGGTCGCGCACTGGATGCAGCAGTTGAGACCGCGAGTGCCGGTCGCGTACATCTCGTTGGAGATCTCGTCCGCGAACGACAACGTGCTGTACATGGGCGCTCCCCTCAGCCGACCGGCTGGCCGCGCGTTTCGGCCGCCTTGAGCAGGGCGCCGACGCGCTCGAGCAGCAGGTCGGGCTCGACGGGCTTCTCGATCAGCTCGTTGAGCGCGACGAAGCTCGGGTGCACCGCCTGGCCCGGGAACATGAAGGCGATCTGCTCGCGGATGCCGGTGATGATGAGGATCGGCAGGTCCTTGAGCGCCGGGTCCTTGCGGATCTTGCGGGCCATCATCACGCCCTCGGCGCCGCGCCCCATCATGATGTCGAGCAGCAGCAGGTCGTGCGGCCGGGCCTTGAGCGCCGCGAACCCGTCCTTGGGATTGTACGCGACCTCGGTCTCGTAGCCGGCGCCGTCCAGGATGGCCCGGATCCCGGAGACGAAGTCGGGATCGTCGTCAATGATCATCAGCTTCTTGCGCTCGCTCATCGGCGGCCTTCCTTCTGGGCTGCGGCCGCGGGTGCGGCGTCCCGGCCCGGAGTGCCGGGGTCGCCCTCGCCGAGGGCCGGCAGCGTAATCACGAACGTGCTCCCCGTTCCCGGGGTGCTGCGAACCGTCACCGCTCCACCGTGCGCCTCGACGATGCGCCGGCTCACGGGGAGCCCGAGACCCGAACCGCGCTCTCCCGCCGCCCCGGACTGGGCGGTGTAGAACGCCTCGAAAACGTGCGGCAGGTCCTCCGCGGCGATGCCGATGCCGTTGTCCACGACCGCGATCCGCACGTCGTCGCCTTCGACGGTGACCGCGACCGACACCTGCCCGCCCTCGCGGGAGTACTTGACCGCGTTGCCGACGATGTTCACCAGCACCTCGGTCAGGGTCGCCTGATCGCCCCACACCATCGGCGAGGGGTCCGGAACCGTCGCGGTGAGCGTGACCGACTTGCGCGCCGCGTGGCCCGCCAGGCTCTCGACGGCCTTGTCCACCGGCACCCGCACCGCGACCGGGGCGAAGCGCGCCTTGACGGCCTCGAGGTCCACCGAGCCGCGGCGCCAGGTGTCGATGAGCTGCAGCAGGTCGGCCACCCGGGCCTTCACCCGCCCCAGCCGGGCGCGCTGGTCGTCGCTCGCGACCGCGGCCAGCTCCCGCTCCAGGACGTAGAGGTTCTGCTGGATCGCGGCCAGCGGCGCCTTGAACTCGTGGGAGACGATGGCGGCGAAGTGATCGCGCAGCAGCTCCCGCTCCCGGCGCAGCGCCAGCGTCTCGAGGACCAGGGCGCGCTTCTCCGCCCCGCGCCGCACGATCAGCCGGAACTCCTCCGGCGTGAACGGCTTGGGGAGGAAGTCGTACGCGCCCCGCTTCATCGCCTCCACGGCCGAGCTCACCGTGGCGTAGCCGGTGATGACGATCGGTACGATGGTGGGGTCGGCGTCGCGGATCCGCTCCAGCACCTCCAGACCCGACAGCCCGGGCATCTTGAGGTCCACCACCACCAGGTCGGGCCGGAACTCGCGGACCCGCTCCAGGCCCCGGGTCCCGTCGCCGGCCGTGGCCACGTCGTAGGGCTCGCCGCGCAGGATCTCGGTGCACGCGTCGAGCACGATCTCCTCGTCGTCGATCAGCAGCAGACGGGTCGCGGCGCCCACCGGCCTAGGCCTCCCCCGCCGCGCCGCTCACCGGCAGGCTCACGGTGAAGGTCGTGCCCCGGTCCGGCTGGCTCTCGACCGCGATCGTGCCGTGATGCTCCTTGACGATGCCGAAGCTGATCGCCAGCCCCAGCCCGGTGCCGTGTCCGACCGCCTTGGTGGTGAAGAACGGCTCGAAGACCCGGTCGAGGTCCTCCGGGCGGATGCCGTGACCGGTGTCCGCGAACCAGACCTCGACCATCTGGGTGACGGCGTCGAGCCCGGTGCCGAGGACCAGCCGGCCTCCCTCCGGCATCGCCTCCGCCGCGTTGATGATCAGGTTCATGAACACCTGCTGCATCAGCGACGGGTCGATCACCACGCTCGGCAGGTCGCAGGCGAGCCGCTTCTCGACCTGGATGTTCTGGAACAGGGCCTGGTCCTCGACCAGGGCCACGCACTGCTCCAGCAGCGTGTTGACGTTCACGGGCCGCTTGTGTGGCGTCTGCGGGCGGGCGAAGTCGAGCAGTCCCCGGATGATCTTGGTGGAGCGGTCCGCCTGGGTGACGATCTTCTCGATCCAGGCCCGGCCGCCGTCGCCGTTCGCGCCGCGCTCCTTGAGGAGGTGCGAGTAGGTGACGATGCCCTGCAGCGGGTTGTTCAGCTCGTGGGCCACGTCCGCCGCCAGCTGCCCGATCAGGGCCAGGCGCTCCGACTCCATGATCTTCCGCCGGGCGAACTCGTGCAGCCGCTCGTCGCGCTGCTTGAGCGCGGCTCCCATGGCGTTGAAGCTCTCGGCCAGCTCGGCGAACTCGGTCACCGCGGGCACGGCGACGGTCGTGTCCAGCTCTCCGTGGGCGAGCCGGCGCGACGCGGCCACCAGGCTGCGCAGCGGCACCGCGAGCCAGCGGGAGATGAGGTAGGAGAGGCCGATCGTCAGCACGGCGCCGCCGAGCGTGATCGCCAGGAACAGCAGGGTGGAGCGGTGCCGCAGGTCGAGGTACGGCGCCTCCAGCAGCCCGACGCCGAGCATGCCGACGGTGCGGCCGCCGACGTCGCGGATGGGCTGATAGGAGGCGATGTACCACTCGTTGACGGCGAACGTCCCCGCGACCCAGGGGCGGCCCTCCACCACCACGCGGCGGTACACACCGCTGTCCACCTGGGTACCCGTGGCGCGCGTCCCGTCGGCGTTGAGGATGGTGGTGGCGATCCGCACGCCGTACAGGAACATCGTCGCCGCGCCGACCGCCTTCCCCGCGTAC
>Ga0335070_10005502_pt1 | contig 14884 bp, 11 predicted proteins | sample Lox_Sample_13_FD_206722 | JGI IMG/M metagenome (GOLD analysis project Ga0335070, IMG submission 206722) | Soil microbial communities from Loxahatchee National Wildlife Refuge, Florida, United States - Lox_Sample_1.3 | ecosystem: Environmental > Terrestrial > Soil > Wetlands | place: USA... | reverse complement strand
ACCATTGAACCCGGACTCAGGATGGTGTCAATCAGCGGCCCTGGGGATGACCTTCCTGAATCGTTCCCAGGCCATCTGACAGGCAAGATCCCTTGCAGGATAATCATTCATGGGAAGATTCGGGGGATTGTAAATGGGAAGATTCGGGGAGACTGTAGCTTCCGTAAACCGTCAGGAGTATATAATCTCCAGACTCATATCCCAGCAGGAGTTATATACCGTGCGGGAGAGGTTTGTACGATGAAAAAAGACCTGCTGATGTGGGATGAAACACTTTTCCGTGACCCCGAGGTCTTCGAGATCGACTATATTCCCGAACAGTTCAATTACCGTGACGATCAGATGAAGGAGCTCGCCTTTCAGATCAGACCGGCATTGAGAGGAGGACGGCCCCTTAATACGGTCTGCCGCGGGCTCCCGGGTACCGGAAAGACGACGAGTGTAAAAAAACTGTTTGAAGAGATCGGCACTACAACAAAAAAAGTTATTCCGGTCTATATCAACTGCCAGATCGATAATACAAAATATGCCATCTTTTCCCAGATATACCGGAAACTTACCGGTCATCTCCCCCCGCCATCCGGGACGTCGTTCAAGACGATATTCGATGCGATAGCGCGGATTATCACGAAAGACGGAACCATCCTGATCGTCTGTCTTGACGACGCAAACTATCTGCTCTATGAGAACGAGATCAACAACGTTCTCTACCCGATGCTGCGTTCCTATGAGTCCTATGAAGGGACGCGGATCGGTGTGATCCTCATCATCAGCGACCTCGATGTCGACCTCTCCCGGGCGGTCGATGCACGGGTATCCTCGGTTTTCAGGCCCACCGATATTTATTTCCCCCCGTATTCGGAAGGAGAAGTGAGAACGATAATCGGTGAACGTGTCCTCCAGGGACTGTATCCCGGGGTTCTCGGACCGGAAATGCTTGAGCTGGTGATTACCCAGACAATGCGGAGCGGGGACCTGAGGGTTGGAATCGATCTCCTGAAGCGTGCAACGCTCAGTGCCGAGCGGAAAGCAAAACGTTCGATTGAACGCGAAGATATCTGCGGTGCCTACACGATATCACAGTACCTCCACCTTTCATTTTCACTCAAATCATTGAAATCCGAAGAACGCGAGGTCATGAAAAAACTTGCAATACTCTCAAAAGAGAGAAAGGATTTGATCGCAGGGGAATTTTATAAAATACTCAAAGAATCTCCGGGTATAAGTTACACGCGGTTCTATGAGATTTTGAAAAAATTCGACCTCATGAGACTCGTCGACCTCGAGTACCGGAGCGGAACCGGGGAAAAAGGGCGGACGCGCATGATCAGTCTCCGATACGACCCTGTCAGGGTCCTTGAGTATCTGACCTGAACCAGATCATTTTAACAAATCTTATCTATTCCGCAACCATTTTTTATGGTACAGGGGGTATCCACGTGCTCAGTGTAAACGAATTTGCTCTCGAAATTTTCGATTATCTGGCCGAAGACCCGGAGCAGTACAACGTCGCCTATCACGAGCTTGATAATGGCGCACGTATTGTGGACTGCGGGGTCAGCACCCGCGGGGGCTATGCCGCAGGGCGTGCATTCACCGAGATATGCATGGGTGGTCTGGGAGAAGTCAATTTCAGGATGGGGCATGTAAATGAGTTTCCCGTTCCTTTTATTGATGTTTTTACCGATTTTCCATCCATTGCATGCCTCGGTTCGCAGAAGGCCGGCTGGACTATCAAGCATAACAATTACTTCGCAATGGGTAGCGGCCCGGCAAGGGCCCTTTCGCTGAAACCCAAGCATACGTTTGAAGTGATCGATTACGAAGATGAATACGAAGCGGCTGTAATAGCCCTCGAAAGCGACCATCTTCCCAACGGAGGGGTAATGGAGAAGATTGCTGAAGAGTGCGGGGTTGACGTGGCAAATGTCAGTGCAGTGGTGGCACCTACGGCATCCATTGTCGGTTCAATCCAGGTCGCAGGGAGATGTGTCGAAACAGCGGTCTACAAGCTGAATGAACTCGGGTTCGACACACGCAAAATTGTTGCAGGTATCGGGACTGCTCCGCTGCCTCCCGTGAAGAAAGATGCTACAAGGGCGATGGGAACCACCAATGACGCCACTATTTATCACGGGCGTATAATGCTTACCATAAAAGCCCCCGAAATCAAGGATTATCTTGAAAAAATCCCATCAAATAAGTCTAAAGGTTATGGAAAGCCGTTTTACGAAATTTTCAAGGAGGCAAAGTTCGATTTCTACAAGATCGATACATCCCTGTTCTCCCCCGCAGAAGTAGTCATTAACGAGCTGACTGACGGGGTCGTGTATCATGTCGGGGCAATAAATCCTGGCGTGACCCTGAAGTCTTTCGGGCTTCAGTGAAATCATCCTTTCTTCCTTTCGATTTCCTGAGTTAAACCAGCAAGGCAGTGTACCTCATGTTCCCGGACAGCGATAGTCTCAGTTGAGATGATTGACGAGCACCTGGAAGCGTGGGACAGGGATTACACAACGAGGGGGCAGCTCTTCGGAGGATCTCCGGGTAATCTCCCCGATCTTCCCAAGGGATCCCTTGTGCTTGAGCTTGGATGCGGGAACGGGAAATCGCTCTGTGCCATGGGGATAAAAGGCTGGGATGTTACTGCCGTAGATTATTCTCTGCAGGCCATCCGCATGTGCGAGGAGCGATGCAGCATATCACTTACGCCACGATTTGTGCAATCGGACGTCTGTTATCTTCCGTTTCGCGATTGTACTTACGATGTTACCTTTGCCACACACATTGCCGGCCATCTCCTTGGCAGGGAACGTACTAACCTTGCCGCCGAAATCACGAGGGTCATCAAACCTGGGGGGAATCTCTATTTCCGCGACTTCGGGACCGGGGACTTCAGGTGCGGGAAGGGTGAGCAGATTGAAGATCAGACGTTCCGGAGGGGATTCGGATCGGTGACGCATTATTTCGCCATTGATGAGGTTAGCGAGCTTTTTCCCGGATTCCGGCAGGTTTCAGTTTCGTCTGACCGGTGGATGATGAGGATCAGGGGAAGAACGTACCAGAGGGAGGAGATCATTGGCGTATTCGGCAAAATATAGCGCTACCTGTATGGCAGGATAATTAATATGCTGTTCCCTTTACCAGGTTGATCCTCAACAACCCCTATGTGCCCGCTATCAATTTTGTCTGAAGTAGTTCCGACCTTCCCGATCCATCATGGCAATCCTCATGAGCATTAAAATTGTTATAATTGCCAATTTTAAAAAGCCAATGGACGGATAAAGGAAATCCGGACTAAGTAATAGTAACTTTCTACTTAATGAATAATATTTCCCGTTTAATTTCGGACACAATCCTTTATTTGTCAAATAATATTCTGCGTCGTCAAGACTCCATAAACACAATTTGCTTTGGACAATTTTTTTCCCCATAAGATTTTCGTTGTAATCTGATTCAGGACCTTGCCATTTTTTTCCTCGCCTCTAAGGAACAAGGCCGTAATCATGGTTTTGGTGAATCATTGGTGTTACCCGGGAAATATCGATCAGAGGGTATCTTTCTTTTTCTTGCATTAAACATCATCCGATTATCCCAACTTTTTATTCCGATAAGAGAATGCAAAATTTTAATTTGGTTTTTTTTGGAAAAACAAAATAATCTACGGCTGTTCGGCCCGAATAAGACCAGCAATTTAATAGTTTTTCAACTACCATTTTTCGTTGAAATTTCATCCTATACCCATTTATGCCTGGACAACTGAATAAAAAAGGCTTCTTCAATAGATGCCTGTACAGGGTAATCAAGATCTTCCATAAAAACCAAAAAGGATATTGCCTAACATATACATCATAAAAAGGCGAACAATGCCATTAGTTAGTGTAATTATGCCTTCGTATCAACATGACCGATTCATAGCAGAAGCTATTGACAGCGTACTCAATCAGACAATGGGAGATCTCGAATTGATCATTGTTGATGACGGATCAAAGGATCAATCACAGCAGATTATCCAATCATATGCAGAAAAGGATAACCGGGTTATACCAATCATTGGCGATGTAAATAGGGGAATTCCACAGACCCTGAATGTAGGTATAGATGCAGCAAAGGGAAAATTTGTGGCATTTCTTGATGCTGATGACTGCTGGTTGCCAAAAAAACTGGAAGTTCAGCTCGAAATACTTGAAAATAACGAAGATCTGGTGGTATGGAGTGAAGGTACAATTATTGACGCTAATGGAAAACCAACCGGAATGACTTTTACGAAGGTACATGGTGCGGAGCAGAGAACAAAGAGCGGGAATATTTTTAATGAACTGTTAAAAGGTAATTTTATCTTTGCGTCAAGCAGGATTGTCAAAAGATCGAACATTCATACTATCAGATTTAACGAAGACCTCGAATATAATACCGACCATCAGTTCGCCGTAGATCTTGCATGGAAATATCATTATTATTTCATCCCGGAACCACTTTCTAAGTACCGGATTCATAGTAATAATACTATAAAACGGGATGTAACTGGTAAATTCAGGGATCACATCTCCCTAGGAAGGTATTTTCTTTCAAAATATGGTGATGTGATGGAGAACCAGTCAAGATTGACTATATATGACCGTGGGATACTCTATACACAACGGTTAATGGATAATGGAGGCAGGTTACAAATGGAATGTACCCTGTCTCTTCAGTTAACACAGCGTTTTCATAGAATTTTTATTGAGCGTTTTTTTCCTGACGGGACAAAGCAACGGTGGCTTTATAATATTTTTCTTGAAAAAATTCGTAGAATTTTTAGATAACTGTAGTGGTGCTACCCATCGGAACCGAGGTTCTGATATAATACCGGTTGGCTTAAAAAAAATTTAATGAAACATAAATTATCGATTAACAACCGAAAACCTATAGGTTGTGCTTCATTTATCGGTTAATGTAACGATATTCAGCTTTTTTCTCTTCATATTCTCCACTAACTCCCCCCTCTCTATAATTTTGTTGTACATTTCTATTACTTCAGCAGTTTTACCGGTCATTACAACTTTCCCCTTTTGCAGGAGGAGGCACTTACTACACAACCGGGATATGACCTCGAGGTCATGAGAAACAAGGAGAATTGTGGTTCCTTTTTTTTGTAACTCATCAATCTTCTCCCAGGATTTCTTTTTAAATGAAGCATCACCTACAGCGAGTCCTTCATCGACCAGCATCACCTCAGGATCTGTCTGTACAGCGGTAGAAAATGCCAGACGAAGGATCATACCTGACGAGAAATGACGGAGTTTCATATTTTCAAACCGCTTCAATTCTGCGAATTTGAAGATTTCTTCATATCTCTGGTCAAGTTCCCTTGTTGGAATTCCCATAATTGCACCATAAAGGTACACATTTTCTTTTGCAGTGAGGTCTGGTGTGAATCCGACACCAAGCTCGAGAAACGGCGATACCAGCCCATTTATTTCCACCGTCCCGCTATCGGCATAGAGTACACCAGCGAGTACTTTTAAGACTGTGCTCTTTCCAGAGCCATTAGGGCCAATTACACCAAAGGACTCACCTTTCTTCACAGTAAAACTAACATCATCCAGCGCAGAAAATATCTCATAACGATATGATCCACCCTTTAACAGTCCTTTCACGTGTTCGAATATAGAGCGTTTTCGTTCCTGCGGGATCAAGAACTGTTTTGTCAGATGGAAAACATCAATGGCAATATCCGTTTCTCCGGACCTTGATGTGATTATTTTCCTATTCATTCGTGGATTTGTCATAACTCCTCTGCAAACCTTCTTTCAAGTCGGGAAAAAATTAAAGTTCCGATAATGAGAATACCAATAGTCAACCCGCATAAAATAAGAAGGCTTAATAAATCGGGAAAAGTCCCATATAAAAAAATATCCCTAAACGAGGTCATAACTATCGTGACCGGGTTTAGCGTATAATAAGGCAGATATTGCGCAGGAATAATTGCCAATGAATACATAACAGGGCAAATGAAAAAAGCCAGCTGAACAATAACTGTCCAGATCTGATTCAGGTCCCGGTAATATACAAATAACGCTGCGAGTGGGAGGCTCATCCCGTATACTATCAGAAAATATATAACAAGAATGACGGGGAATAAAACGATGCTTGTTGTAGGAATAATCCCAAAAACCAATGTAAATGCAAAAAGAACCACAAATTCAAGAAGAGAGCTAATCAAACCTGACAGGACAACGGAGAATACAATAATCTGCCTTGGTATATAGATTTTTGTGACAAGGCTTGACTGTTCGAAAATTGAAGATAATGCAGAAGAAGTGCCATTTGCCCATACACGAAACGTAATAATCCCTACGAGAAGGAATATTGCAAAATTTTTCGTCTGTGTAACAAACAAATGCGAATAGACAAAATACAAGACCAGCATGAGGAGTAACGGATTTAAAAGAGACCAGGCAAATCCTAATACTGAACTCTGGTATTTTACCCGAAGATTGGATACGGTGAGGATATGGATTAATTCCCGGTATTCAAATATCCACACGTTGAGGCCTCCCGATACCAAATCATATCCTTTCAAATTGGATTGGATTAAGATTTAATATCATGATTCTGTTTTTATTCACTATAGAAACATAACCTTTTAAATCAAAAAATTTCATGTCAGAATCCTTAATTAATAGTTCTTCCCGTTATCACATCCTGTTCACTCACATCAAACCGGGTTGGCGTCCCAGCTATGCTATACTTTCCCATCGCTTTCACAGGATAATTGTTATCGGTTGTCGGATATGGAACAATGAATGTCCCATTAACACTTTCCTGTCGGTAGGTGAAATTACGTCCGGTATTGGTAGTAAGCGGAAGTTCTATCGTACCATCACCTTTTATCATCGCACCATTGACCCATTTAAATATTTTCACGGAATCAGGGGACCCATCCGGAAGACTTTCAGAACCTGATTCGTAAATAAGCCGGTAATGACAGAGCGCCATGACCGGATTAATGGGATCGGAATATTGAGTGGAGAGGACTTTCGCGTGATATCCCGGGGGGGCATTCTGATTATAAGATTCGGTGCTGTTTTTTGCCGTAGCGATATCCGATACATGATAATTAACCAGAATCGGAAGCAGTCCGGATCCGTTGGGAGCATCCTGGTACTCAACATACATCACCTTTGATGGCATTGCTTCACTTCCATCAAAGTTCTGCAGGCGGGAAATTAGTGTCTCGAAATACGGCTGGTCAATAAAAGAATACGTGCCGGCACCTGAAACAGTGCTCATGCGGAAACTCGGAAAATAGGGTGAAATCCCTTGAGATGAGTTATAATAGGTCAATATTGCAGGGAATTTCGTGGTAGCCATTTTTGAGTCGGTTATAATATATTGTGAACCCAGTCGTTTTATTATCCGGTCTGCATTATCTTCTGAACTATTTATAAAGAAAGAAGCAGCTCCTGATTTCCCATCAATATTCTGCTGGAAAGGGTTTGTGTTGGGTATCCTTTGTGAAATAAACAGGATCATGTTGCCATAATCCCACCATGAGAGAATGCCATACGCTGAAGCCGGGTAAACGTATCCAGGGTACTGGTACGTCGCAAAATAATCCACTCCTGTGGCCGGTGTATTATTTCCCAACCAATGCAGGGAGTTATCCCAACCGGCATCCGCTATTGAATACTTTACATGAATCGCAACTTGAAAATCCGAATACAGGGAATAGCAAATGAATACAATAAGGAGTAAAACTGAAACAAAAACAAGTGCTCTACAGGAGTTCCATGGTTTATTAGGTGCCGGGTTCTTCTGTTTCTTTTTCTGACTTTTTCTCTGAGATATTCTATCAGTATCAGATTTACCGATCGTTGATTTCTTATTCATTGTCCTGGCAAACCAGTCTGACACGTGAACTCCATGGTTAGCTGCGTACTCCATTGCAAAACAAAATGCCAATGCACTTAACAGGCAAATCGGGATAGCCAGATAGTATTTATATTCTTCGTGGAGTATTGTGGAGATGAGAATGACACCGGTCCAGACGAGTACAAAAAGAAACGAGAATAACAATTCCGCCAATCATCAGAATAATCCCTGAACTGAACGTCCCGAAAGCATTCTGGACTGACCATGGCTGCAGCTCAACGATGGGGTTCAGGTTGATGGGTCTTCCAAAAAATCCAACACCACCCTGCACAAAAGCGTTGAGAATGTCCGGTACAATCAGGAAAAGCCCCGATGCACTGATAATCGCAATCCCAAGGATCGAAAGAGGGTACCAATAGAATGGCCGCCCCTTGAGCAGGATTGCCAGCAAAAATAGGACGACAACTCCGGCAACAATCAAGGCGTACATATAGAGATGGGCTACAGAATACTGTGCAAGTACGAGTCCGGCTGTGTGGACACCGTATAGTCCATAACCGATGGCTGCTGTGATAAAAATTAGTCCGAAAATAAAAAGGAGATTAAAAGAGGAACGTTTTAAGTAAAAGTCAATAATAGATGCAATTAAAATAAAAATCACAGTGATAAGTGCAAATAGGAGTAATGTTGTTATGGTCAGAATACCCAGGAGATAACTTATTCCAGCCATAATGGAAAGTACACCTGATATCAGAATCGTTTTTTTATCTTGAAAAGTAAGGGGATGTTGTTCAGTGTACCAGAGGAGAAATATGACTATCAGGCAGAACAAGGCAGAAAACAATACTTCAGCAATATGGTGAGTGACATAACCAAATGAAGAGCGACTGAAAAATTCCCCGCCAATAACCGCAATGCATAGTGCAGAAACAAGACCTGTTTTCCAGCCATTAAGGACTTTCCCGATCAAGTACACAATTGGTACCATGAAAACGCCAAGAAAAACCGGGACATATGACGATACCAGCATAATTTCCGGGCGGTTTGAAGCGCCTAACGCAATACAGGCTATTGCGGCCATGGTTGGAAATACCGGCCCCCAGTCTATAACCTTCCCATAGGGAAAACCGGTCATTGCATCAAACCAGTTATATTGGGGAAAATTATGGACCATGACCTCGATCTGACGGAGATTGTAGTAGGGATCATTTTCAATGAGCCGAATTCCGCTACTAAAGGTCATAGACGGGATCTGGATAACCCGCAATATAAAGGACAGGATCATTAACATCAGAATTGCTAAAAAAATAAAATAACGTTTATTTTTTTGGATAGCGGCCCAGTCCATAAATCTAAGTGACAATTTATCAAAGATAATAATTATCTTTTAGTTATGCAATTATTTTCACTACTACTCTGGGACCCGGTATTTCAATAATGGATTCACCGGTTGCTACGATGTGACTAAACCCACATTTTACATAAGGTTCCCGAGGGGCCGTTCATTGTAGATTTTTTTGATAGTGATTCCGATAAAAATATCTGATAACAAATAATTAGAAATGATTTCCGAGAAATTCCATGGGAAAATAGGAAAGAAAGACACTATCACATGGGGATATACTGTTTTCGGGATCTCATGGACAATTGAAAGAATACATCGGGTCTACAGAGCCCGGCTTGGAATAAAATATCATATAGGATGAGAAATCAGATCAAACCTTTCCCAACGCCCAGAAATCCTAAACTGCGCTTCCTTTATGCGATTATCTCGTTATTTCTTGAGATTATCTGAGTCGTTTTTCAATGGATATACTCCTCGCCGATTCAGCATGGCCCCCGAAAAATTGAAGGCGATCAGCTCATATTCGAGCGGTTCAGAAAATTTGTCTGGCAGGGCATCTAGAAAGTGCGGAAACGAGTATCCGAAATACTGGTTGGGGGTATCCAATTCGATTTATGAGGCGGATGGAAATGAGAATGTAGTATTCAATGGAGGAATATTAGCGAAGTACTATGACCCCCAGGTGTTAATTTATAAGGGAATTTTTTATTAATCAGACGCCAATAACAATTATTATATTTAATAATCAATTGTTTTAAAACGGAAAGCATTCCATGAAATCTTCCAGTTTCAAGAACCGTAAATTCATCGATGAAAAATTCGGTAAAAATAAAGAATATCAATTATTTTTTGGATTGGAAAATCCAAGAGTGTCGGAAATTGAAATCGGATCAGGGTCTGCTCTTTTTATCAGTGGATGGTGTTTTCATCCTGAATATTCGATAAAGAAAATCAGCGTTTTCTTAGGATCATCAGTTTATCGCGTGAATAATTTTAACTTATTCCGACCGGATATTTTCCATAATTTCCGTGAAAAAGGTCAGATATATCATCAGAGTATTTGCTCTGGATTTTGGTGTATAATTCCTTTGAAAAATCAAATCGGTGAAAAAATATCTTTTCGTATCGAGGTCACGACAAAAAATAATGCGGTTTACAGGAAAGAACTTGGAACGATTCAGTTATTGGAAAAAAATAAAGATTCAGAGGATATTGACAGAAATAAGAAAGAAATAGAACAAAAAATAGAGAAAATCAGATCGAAATCTCAGATTCCGTTTGTCATAATATGTCTTGCTACTTTCAACCCGGATTGTGAATTGTTCACACGGCAGATCCTGTCGATAAAAGATCAGTCATATAAAAACTGGATATGCATAATAAATGACGATTGTTCGAAAAATCAACAATATCAATTTATTCGACAAAGTGTAAAAGACGACCCGAGGTTCCTTGTATTCCGAAATGGAAAAAATCTAGGTTTTTATCACAATTATGAACAACTCCTAAAAATGGTACCGGGTACTTGTGAATATATCGCCCTTTCGGATCAGGACGATTATTGGTACGAAAACAAAATAGAACGTTGTGTGAAGGCATTTGATCAGGAAACAGTTTTAGTGTACACAGATATGCGTATCGTCGATAGGAAGGGTCGGGTACTGTCTGAAACATTCTGGAGAAAACGGAAAAATCAATGTAAAGATTTGGAATTTCTCATCCTCGCAAATACTATCACCGGAGCATCATTAATGTTCAGATCCAGAATATTATCCTATCTCTTTCCATTTCCTGAAAGGATTGAATATGGATTTCATGATAACTGGATAGGATGTGTTTCTTTATGTTGTGGAAAAATCCGGTACCTTGACATTCCGTTACATGATTATTACCAGCATGACCGTAACATAATAGGCTGGTTCGATTTACCCGGTGTACAATCAAATTTTCTGAGGAATTTTAGGAATTTGCTGAACCTGGATTATTTGGAGCGAATTTTGAACATGGATCTGGAGTTCTACAATACCTACGGTGCCATGAAGCAAGCCCTCGCTATCTGCCTGGCATTGAGAATGGATTTTTTAAATCCCGATAAGACCAAGTCAATAAAAACATTTTACAATCTTGATCGGTCATCTACTGGGTTTATATTCATGATGATAAAAGCAAAAGTCAAGCAATATTCAACGCTAGGTTTTGAAAAGAAATTGTTCCTTGGTTACTGGGTTGCACGATTTTTACGAACCGGGTTGTTTAATAAGCGGTTATTAACCATTATGATGAAAAATCAACAGATAATGCCAAATGGATCTTACCTGGACGATGTTTCTTTACCGGGAGGTCCATATAAGTATGAGTTTTTATTGAATAATAAACTGAAACCAATATGTCTTCAAATATCAGGAAATGAAAAAATGCGAATAAATTTTATGATGGAAATTTTTGATTTTAAATTTTTTTTTGGTGGATTTTTTGCGAATTTCAACCTAATGAACCTGCTCTATACATCAGGATATTCAGTTAGATTACTATTGGTGGAACAAGCGTCGCTTGATATAGATGACTGCAAAAAGGAGATACAAAAATATGAAGGCTTGGAAGATATTTTTGATAAAATCACTATTGAATTTGCTCATGACAGGAAACAGACGATCGCAATTTCGAAACATGATGTATTTGTAGCCACAAATTGTTGGACCGCATATTTATGTCATAAAGCGGCAAAAGAAGCATCCGGTAACGAGAATGGAAAATTTATTTTTTTAATACAGGAGTATGAGCCATTTTTTCACCCTCATGGATCTATCAATGCAATCGTAGACGATGCCTATAATCTCCCTCATTTTGCAATATTTTCGACATCATTTTTGAAATCTTTTTTCAAGAACAATAATATTGGAGTTTTTATTGATAAATCTGGGGTGGAGGGTGAAATTAATTCGACCTCTTATAATCATCCCGTTCTGCTGAATACAAAAGAATTACCTTCAAAGAAGAGGGGCGAGGTGAAAAAATTTGTTTTTTATGCCCGGCCTGAGGAACATGCAAAAAGGAACATGTTTGACCTTGGGATGCTTGCAATAATCAAGGCTCTTGATTTAAGAATATTAGATCCGGATGAATGGGAATTCTATGGGATAGGAACGATATGTAAAGATACGTATTTTTCATTGACTAATGGTATTACAATGAAAATTTTGCCGAAAATGAGTCTGAACGAATATTACAATGTGCTGAGTGATTTCGATCTGGGACTCGCGCTCATGCATACACCACACATCAGCCTTCCTCCGCTGGACATGGCTGCAGCGGGAATTGTTGTAATTACAACCTCATGTTTCGGTAAAACACAAGAAAGCCTTGGAAAAATTTCAGATAATCTGATTGCAGTTGAACCGAGGCTGGATTGTATTGTTAATGGGATATCCCAAGGGGTAACTCGTATTCGAGATTCCCAAAACCGGATAAAAAATTCGAACCTCGACTGGCCAAGGAGCTGGGATGAGGCATATGATGGAGAAGTGAAGACAAAAATTATTGGATTTGTTAAAAAAATCGCAGATGCGTCATAGGCGTTTTTTATGTTTTCTTTGCGACGATAATATCTTGATAACTTAAGTGTTCATCACGACCACACCAGGAACCATAATGAACTGGTTCCTTGACTGATAGGTCATACTTTGAAAATAAACCCTTGATATACTTTTCATCGTAACTGATGGCTGATTCTAACATGACAGGATGGACAGTGCGGTACATACCCGTACCATACATAAATTTTAATTCCTGGGGTTTTTCTTCAAACAATTTTTTACTCTCTTCATTTAACAGGAAAAATGTGATTAGGCACCGCCCGTTTTGCTTCAGAGTCCTTGATATTTCTGAAAAATAATGCTCCATATCCTTTGGAACTAAATGTGTAAAAATTGATGTCAATGTTACGAAATCAAATTTGTTATCAGGATATGGAAAAATGTATCTGTCTGCAGCGATTTTTCCCTCTTTATTATAAAATTGGTTATAAATATCTGCATGAGTAAAGTGGAAATTAGAATGGCGTTTTGATATATTTTGTTGACACCAGATGATGCTTTCCTTAACAATATCAAAACCGCGGTATTGTCCTTCTATACTCAGGAACGTTGTGAGGGGGAGGGCCATTCTACCACAGCCACATCCAACATCCAACAGGGTTTCGTTTGGTTTCAACTCCCCAAGCATCAGAAAATAATCCATGAATTCTTTTCCGACATTTTCAAACCCTCCCCCGATTAATGTTTGTAGTGGTTCTGGCGGGAGCAGGGGTGTTTGTTTGCGGAAATGCAACCGATCCAGGAAACTCATGGTTATATTTTCAACTCCAACCTTAAATTATTGATCGGTGTAAAGAAACAGATGAGAATTTGGAAAAATTATCAGTTCATGGTAAAACCGGAATTATACCCCCGCGAACTGGGTCCTGCTCTTGAGCCGATTTTTTCGTACTTTTTTCGTACTTACTAACTCATGTCTGTTCTTCTGCTTCTCGTTGCATTACCTCATTTAAAACTATGCAATGAGATTCTTTACTCCTTGTTCATCCTTGTTCATTTTCGGTAGGGTAATGGATTACGAGGTCTTTACTATTCATTGCCCTGTCCTCTTGTTTTTCACAACCTAACATGGGATACAGGCTTGCTTCAATTTTAGAGCTTTATATGCACACTACCAGGCCAGACGGACCATCATCTAAAAAGAGAACTTCTCCAGTTTCATCATTTCAAACCGTCTTTCAGCACGGCAAATTAGGATTTCACAAATTTTTTTTAAATGCTATTTATACTATTCTGATTTTTATTTCCCTAACTCTGGAATGATTCAGGAATATTGTAAAGAAGTATCTTTTTAAAAATTTCCGACAGGCATGTAGGGGATATCTGGAGCCTCCATATCCATCCATTGCAATACAATCAATGTTTTTCATTTATGATTGATATTGCGATAAATTTTGCACAGCCCTATGCTATACTGGGGCACCTAAACAAAACGAGCCCAGGGTTTAATCCACTGGCCAAGTTCTTTCTCAGAAATATTCCTGCGAATGGTTTTTCGTTTTTGAACCATATGTCCAATTCCCCGTATTGCATCAATTTTGGCCCTGATAATGGCCATCCCATTTCTCTTGATAATATAATAGGGAATAATGCCGCAATTCCTCCCAATAATCCAGGGGCTGCATACAAGAAAGGTTTTGAGCGGGAAATTTTTTACAACATACCAGACGACGTTACGGTTCCCATAATATATTGAAAGGTTCGAGCGAAACCCCGATGATCCCCCATGTATATGGACAACCCGCGCTGAGGGAATGTATATGCACTTCCAACCTGCGAGTCTCGCGCGAAAAGCAAGATCTACATCCTCCATAAACAAGAAAAAATCCTCGTCGAACAACCCGATCTCATCCAGCATTTTCCTCCTGTAGAGGGCTGCTCCAGCACATGGACCGAATATTTCGGTTTTTTTATCGTATTGCCCCCGATCCTCCTCAAACATCCCGATGTCCCATGCTGCCCCACTTCGGGAGATATCTATTCCGGTCGAATTGATCCTGCCATCCGGATATAACATTTTTGAGGCACACATCCCGAGTGCCTGATCACTTTCCATCGCTGTTTCAAGCTCTTCGATAAAGTGCGGATC
>Ga0335070_10005501_pt1 | contig 14885 bp, 10 predicted proteins | sample Lox_Sample_13_FD_206722 | JGI IMG/M metagenome (GOLD analysis project Ga0335070, IMG submission 206722) | Soil microbial communities from Loxahatchee National Wildlife Refuge, Florida, United States - Lox_Sample_1.3 | ecosystem: Environmental > Terrestrial > Soil > Wetlands | place: USA... | reverse complement strand
TCGTCACGCCGAGCGTGATCGCGAACTCGCGGAACAGCCGCCCCACCACGTCGCCCATGAACAGGAGCGGGATCAGCACCGCGATGAGCGAGATCGTCAGCGAGAGGATCGTGAAGGCGATCTGCTCGGAGCCCTCGAGGGCGGCCCGCAGCGGCGGCTCTCCCTCCTCGATCTTGCGGGCGATGTTCTCGATCATCACGATCGCGTCGTCGACGACGAAGCCCGTCGAGATCGTGAGCGCCATCAGCGAGAGGTTGTTCAGGCTGAAGCCGAGGAGGTACATGGCGCCGAAGGCGCCGACGAGCGAGAGCGGCACCGCGACGGCGGGAATGACGGTCGCCGCGAGGTTCCGGAGGAACAGGAAGATCACCAGGACCACCAGGGCCACGGCGAGCATCAGCTCGAACTGCACGTCCTCGACGGAGGCACGGATCGTCGTCGTGCGGTCCGTGAGCAGAGTCACCTGTACGGACGACGGCAGCGACGCCTGGAGCCGGGGCAGGAGCTGCTGGACGCGATCGACCACCTCGATCACGTTGGCGCCCGGCTGGCGCTGGATGTTGACGATCACCGCCGGGACGTCGTTCATCCAGGCCGCCTGCTTCGCGTTCTCGGCGCCGTCGACGACGTCCGCGACATCCGAGAGCGTCACCGGGGCGCCGTTGCGGTACGCGACGACGAGGGGTCGGTAGTCGCGGCTCGATTGCAGCTGGTCGTTCGCGCCGATGACGGTCGCCTGCTGCGGTCCGTCGAAGCCGCCCTTGGCCTGATTCACGTTCGCGGCGGCGATCGCGGCGCGCAGGTCTTCGAGCGTGAGACCGTAGGCGCCGAGCGCCGCCGGGTTGGCCTGGACGCGCACCGCGGGCCGCTGGCCCCCGCTGATGCTCACGAGCCCGACGCCCGGGAGCTCGGCGATCTTCTGGGCGAGGCGCGTGTCGGCGAGATCCTCGACCTCGGTGAGCGGGAGCGTGGCCGAGGTCAGCGCGAGCGTCAGGATCGGCGCGTCGGCGGGGTTCACCTTGCTGTAGACCGGCGGGTTCGGCAGGTCCTTGGGGAGATAGGTGGACGCGGCGTTGATCGCGGCCTGCACCTCCTGCTCGGCGACGTCGAGGCTCAGGTTCAGGCTGAACTGGAGCGTGACGACGGAGCTCCCGCTCGAGCTCGCGGAGGTCATCTGGTTCAGGCCGGGCATCTGGCCGAGCTGGCGCTCGAGCGGCGCCGTCACCGAGCTGGCCATGACCTCCGGGCTCGCGCCGGGATAGAACGTGGCGACCTGGATCGTGGGGTAGTCCACCTGGGGGAGCGCAGACACCGAAAGCTGTCGGTACGCGACGACCCCCGCCAGGAACAGCGCGGCCATGAGGAGCGTCGTGGCGACGGGCCGCAGGATGAACGGGCGGGACGGACTCACGAGGTCCCCTTGCGCGCCTCCGGCTGCGAGGGCTCCCGTACGCTCACGGCAGTGCCCTCGCGAAGACCTTCGGCGCCGTCCACCACGACCCGCTCGCCGGGGGCGAGGCCCGCGTCGATCGACGCGTCGTCGCCCTGGGTGACTCCGACGTGCAGGGGGCGCACCTCGACCGTCTGGTCCGCCTTCACGACGTAGGCGAAGGGGCCTTGCGCGCCGCGCTGGATCGCGACCGCGGGCACGAGCGTGACGCCGCGCCGCGTATCCACTCGAAGTCGCGCGATCACGAACTGATTGGGAAAGAGCGCGCCGTCCTCGTTCGGGAACTCCGCCTTGAGGCGCACGGTGCCGGTGGCCGGATCGATCTGATTGTCGACGCTGAGCAGGGAGCCCGTCGCGATCCGCCGCGTCTCCTCGCGGTCGAAGACCTCCACGGGAAGCTGCTCGCCGGTCTTCAGCTTCTGGAGGATCGGGCCCAGCTCGTCCTCGGCGATCGTGAAGACCACGGTGATCGGCTCGAGCTGCGTGATCACCACCAGGCCGCCGGAGTCGCTCGCGTGCACGATGTTGCCGGCGTCCACGAGGCGCAGCCCGATCCGGCCGCCGATCGGCGCCGTGATGCGGCAGTAGTCGAGCTCGAGCTTCGCGCTGGCGATCTGTCCCTGGTCCGACTCGACCGCGCCCTCGAACTGGCGCACGAGCGCCGCCTGCGTGTCGAGCTGCTGCTTCGAGATCGAGTCCTCGTCGATCAGCGTGCGGTAGCGCTCGAGGTCGATCTTCGCGTTCTGGATCAGCGCGGCATCCTTCGCGAGCTGTCCCTTCGCCTGTTCGAGCTGGACCTGGAACGGACGGGGATCGATCTCCGCCAGGAGCTCGCCGGCGCGGACGAGCTGTCCCTCGCGGAAGTAGACGGCCATCAGCTGGCCGTCGACCCGGCTCTTCACGGTGACCGTGGCGAGGGGCGTCACGGAGCCGAGGCCGCTGACCGTCACGTCGATGTCTCCGGTCCGCGCCGCCGCGGCCGTGACCGGCACCGCCCGCGCGCCGGGCCCCGACTTCCTGCCGGCGTCGCGCGAGTCTGCGTCGCCGGAGCGCGCATAGAAGAAATGGGCGAGGAGGGCGAGGGCGCAGAGGCCCACCAGCCCCGGCCACGCCCTGCGGAGCCAGCCTTCGAGAGGTGAGAGCGCCGCCATCAAGAGATCATCCGGCCTTCCCCATGCGCGGCGACTTCGCCCTGGTTCATGAAGACGACCGGGAGTGCGGATCGGTTTACACGGCGGGTCCGGAAGCTGCGCTGGCGCGCCGGGCGGGCGCGGCCCGCGACCTAGGGCAACGGGAGGCGGGCGATCAGTGCGGCGCGCCGCTCACTTGCGCCTCGATCCGGGCGAGCCGAGCCGTCAACTCGGAGATCTCGTGCGCTTGTGCCTGAATCTGCTGGTGCTGTAATTCGATCAGGGCAGCCTGCTCGACGTTCGTCTGCCGCTGCTCGCGGATCGCCCGCTGGTGCTTCTGCGCCTCGTTCAGCAGCGATCTCCGCTCGCCGGGCCGAGCGGCCGATGCAACGTCGTGGTGTGACCCATTTGCAAGACGACGATCCCTTTCTGCTCGAGATGGAGCGCCGGGTGCGCGCGGTGGGCGAGCACGCCATGCGCCGAGAGCGGCTGCTGGAGTTGCTCGAGCGGCTCGAGCCCGATCGCAGCTACGCGGTGATCGAGGCCCTGCTGGAGCGCCCCGGCGCGCCGCGTCCTCACTTCCACGACCTGCGTCTCGTCCTCCAGGACGTGCTGCGCGCGGGCGGCGCCACGCGACCTCTGCCGGCCGAGCTCTGCCAGGCGTGGCGGGAGCGCGCACGCGTCGCCGGCGACGCGTTCCTCGAGCGCCTGCTCGGGGCGAGCGGGGCCGCCGAGGTGATGAAGGATCCGGGCTCGGCGCTGCCCCGTGACGTGGCCGAGCTCCCCCTCGGAGTGCGCCGTTCGCTCGCGCGCGGGATGAACCTGCGCGTCCTCGAGAAGCTGCTGCTCGACCCCGACCCGATCGTGCTCGACCACCTGCTGCGCAACCCCCGCCTCACCGAGGAGCACGCGGTGCGCATCGCCGCGCGACGGCCGATCTCCGAGCCCGCGCTGCGCGCGGTGGCGGACAGCGCGCGCTTCGGCGTACGCCCACGCGTACGCGTCGCGATTGCGCGCAACCCCTACTGCCCGACCGACCTCGCACTGCAACTCCTCGGCACGCTCCCGCTTCCCGCGCTCCGCGAGATGCGCGCAGATGGCGCACTCGACGCACGCGTGCTCGCGCACGTCCGCGACGAGATCGCGCGCCGCGAGAGGTCGGAGTAGCAGACGCTCGCGTCCGCCGGGCGCTCCCGGCGGCGACACGCCCACCCCTGGCGCGCGCGTGGGTGCCCCCGACCCTCAGGTTCAGTGAGCGTCGGGGCTGGACCTCACGTGTTCACACCCGGGGTCGATCGCGGCCGAGCCACGCAGCGAGGGCGCCGCCCGAGGAGCCCGTCGGCCACCCGAGATCGCGCGTCGCGAATGTCGGATCAGGGATGGGGTCCGGGTATAGGATGGCCTCGCCCCGGGGTGCGCTCGCCACCGTGGCCCCCGCCCTACCGGGATTGCGAAGGAGGTATCCGATGGCAGCGCTCACCTTGAGCTCGATCCGACTCTGCACCCTGGCTCTTGGCGCGGCTCTCGCCCTGGCGACGCCCGCGCGGGCGAGTCTCTTCGAGCTGGCGGCGTCCGGGACGATTTCGGACAACAGCGGCGCTTCGACGATTCCCATCGGCACGCCGTGGACGTTCGAAGTCACCTACGACACCGCCGCGCCCGACCTCGACTTCGAATTGACGGGCTCGCCCGATCCGACTTTCGGAAGATTCACGAACAACGGTGCGCCGCCCGCATTGACCTTCTTCCACTATCAGGCGGGGAGCTACGAGGTCACGCTCGATGATCCCGCGGACTTCGGCACGGGCAGCGCGATCGACATCACCTTCACCAGCGTGAATGCCATCGACATCAACATCTTCGCCCCCGCCCTCTTCCCGCCCCTGGCGGGAGGGGCGGTGTCCTTCCATGCCGACTTCAACGCCTTTTCTACGGCCCCGATATTTGCGAGCGACGCCCTGCCCACGAACACCGCCCTCGGCCCGGGGAGCTTCGACCAGAGCACCGTGACGCTGCTGCCCCCCGCTGGCGTGGTGAGCGGCAATAGCCTGACGAGCCTGACGCTCACGGCGGTCCCCGAGCCATCGACCGCCGCTCTTCTCGCGCTCGGCCTCGTAGGGATCGCGGCCAGGCGTGGGGCGCTTGGCGATGCGGTGCGTCGCGGCGCTATTCGGTCGCTCCAGTCCTCGGACTCGCTGCCTGTCTGATCGGACCCGACCCGGCACGGGCAGCCACCTGCGGGTTCACCGATCCGACGTCGTTCCTGGCGGCCTTCCCCGGGGCCGGCCCAGACGCTGAACTTCGCCTCGTGGCCGGCCGGCGCGCCCTCGCCCGCCAGCACCGCACGGGCCCCCGTCGCTGACTCCGACCCCCAGAACGCCAGTGCCCCCGGTCGCAACCGACCGAGGGCACTGGAAGATCCTGGCGCGCCCAGCATGACTCGAACATGCGACCTTCAGGTCCGCAAACCGCCGAAGTGGTGAGTGGTGACGCGGGGTTGCGTCTCGTGCGCTGCGAGCAAGAGCACACAGGCGCACCTAGCGGCATCCGTGACGGCACACGGCCCCAAACGGCCCCCCAAGTCGGGCGCTACCTCCACATGGGGGCCGGTGTAGGATGGCCGCGCCCCGGGGCGCGCTCGCCCACCGTGGCCTCCGCGCTCCCCTGTGGGAGCGAGGTATCCGATGGCAGCGCTTACCCGCAAGTCGATCCGGCTCTCCGCCGCGGCCCTTGCCGCAGCTCTCGCCCTGGCAGCGCCCGCGGTCGCGGGCGATGTCTCGGTGCAGCTCGATAGCGGCGCTGGCTTCTCGATCAGGAACAACACGGGCGCTATCGAGCGCCTGCGCGTCGACGAGGCCACGGGCAATATCTCGCACAACGGCGCGCTCTTCGTGCACACGACGGGAGCGAACAACACGTTCGTCGGAGTGAATGCGGGGAATACCTCGACCGGCGGTTTCGGCCACAATTCCGCCGTCGGATATGGCGCCCTCCGCTACAACACCACCGGCTGGGAAAACTCCGCCTTCGGGAATCGGGCTCTCCACTCCAACACTACGGGCGGCCTGAACTCCGCCTTCGGAGACGTCGCCCTCGCCTCCAATACCACGGGCGGCGACAACTCCGCCTTCGGACATTTCGCCCTCTACTTCAACACGACCGGCTCTTTCAACTCCGCCTTCGGCGTTACCGCCCTCATCGCCAACACCACGGGCAACTTCAACTCCGCCGTCGGGACGGCCGCCCTCGCCGACAACACCACGGGCGCCGGCAACGTCGCCGTCGGGAACGAGACCCTCTTCTCCAACACCACGGGCAACCGCAACGTTGCGGTCGGCCAATACGCGGGCCAGAACCAGACCACCGGCAGCGACAACATCTACCTCGCAAATTGGGGCGTGGCCGCGGAGAGCAACACGATCCGGATCGGGACGCTTGGGACAGGGACGGGCACGCACAACAGGGCCTTCGTCGCCGGGATCCGCGGCGTAACGACTGGCGTGGCGGATGCCATTCCTGTGCTGATCGACAGCGCCGGCCAGCTCGGCACCGTCTCCTCCTCGCGCAGTGTCAAGAAGGACATCCGCGACATGGGCGATGCGACCGCCAAGCTGCTCGACCTGCGCCCGGTGACGTTCCACTACAAGCAGGAGCAGACGCTGCCCGACGGTCACGACGTGCCGCCGGAGTACGGCCTGATCGCCGAGGAGGTGGCCGAGGTGCTCCCGGATCTCGTCGTCTACGACGAGAAGGGCCAGCCCTTCACCGTGAAGTACCACGAGATGGCGCCGATGCTGCTGAACGAGATGAAGAAGCAGCAGCGCACAATCGAGGCGCAGCAGCAGGAGATGAGCGCACTCACGACGCGCTTGGCGCAGCTCGAAACCCGCGTGAGCGGCAAGCCGGGCGAAGCGCAGTGAAGCGGCGGTGATTCGGCAGGAGCGCCGAGCGCCGCGGCTGTACGTCGATGCCAGCTGATGGCCCAGAAGCTGGTGGTTTTGGGAACGGTCGCGAGCCTGAGCCGCGCGCTTGACGTTGCACGGGGTTGCGCCCGCCGAACCCGCTCCGCGCACACACCCTTGCGGGACACTCCGCTAGCCCTCGGCGCCCGCCCCTTCGAGCGCCCGACCCACGGTGGACTTCAACACCCCGAGTAGGCTCGCGATCTCGCATAGAGCGCGCCCCGCCCCTCGAAGGCGGACGATCCGCTCCCGCTGATCGCCCTGGAGTCGCTGGGGGAGCCCCGGCGACGCCAGCTCCCGACCGCTGCCCGCTATCTACGCAATGGAGTGACGAAATCCCGCGGCCTCTTGACCCGAAGCGCGGCGCGGGGAGAGAATGGCGTCGCTCACGAGTGCCGGGCGGAAGGGGCTGTCGGATGCTGCTGCATGCTCGCGCGGTCGCCCCCTTGTGGATCCGCCTCGGGCTCGCCGCTTTCGCAATTTTCAGCGCGTCTCTTTCGAGTGTCGCATTCGCCCTGTCGGTCACGCAGACGGGCTCTACTGGAACACCGGGAACCAACGGCGTCGCTGGCAACCCCGGCACGGCCGGAGGGGACGGGGGAAGCGGCGGAAGCGCGACAGCCACGATCTCCTGGCCAGATGCGACGAACACCGCGACGGCCACGGGAGGTGCGGGAGGCAACGGCGGTGCGGGAGGCGCCGGATCGCCGAGCCCCGCGAATGGCGGTGACGGCGGCAATGGCGGCACCGGCGGTGACGCCGTGGCGAGCGCAGAGAGCACCTTCGCGAGCAGCCCCGCCGCCGTCGCGACCGCGAACGGCGGGGCCGGCGGGGCGGGAGGAGCTGCCGGAGCCGGCACGGGCGGTGGCGCGCCAGGCACTGGAGGTGACGGAGGCCACGGTGGCTCCGCCACGGCCTCCGCGACCTCGGCGAACAGCTCGTCATCGAGGCTGAGCAGTACGGGATCGGCAGTCGGAGGATCCGGCGGAGCAGCCGTCAACGGCGGTACCGGGGGAGACGGGGGCACGGCGACGAGCCACTCGACGGCCAATGCGTCCGGCGTCGGCAGCGTCGTCGTGAGCGACGCGGCAGCGGGCGGTGGGGGCGGTTCGGCGGTCGGCTTCCTGGTGGTCGGAAACGGCGGCAACGGCGCGAGTGCGTCATCGCGTGCGGAGGGCACCAGCCTCGGTGCGGTCGACGTCACCGCCACCGCGACGGGTGGCCCCGGAGGCTATGCCTCCGGAGCCGGCCACAGCGCCGGCTCGGGCGTAACCGCTACGGCGACGGCAGTGGGTACCTCAGGAAGCAATGCAACGATCAAAGCCGTCCAGATAGGTGGGGACGGCGGGCGCGGTTTCGACGGAGCACACGGTGGCGCGGGTGCGGATTCGGTGCTCGTCGATGCGGTGTCCGGAACGGCAGCTGGGAACCTGATCCTCTCACAACAGGCGATCGGAGGGGTGGGCGGCCAGAGCCCCACTGCCCCGGGAGCCGCCGGCGCAGCGGTCTCGTCGCTCACGGCGAGTCGCACTGGATCGGGACTCTTGTACGCGAAGGTCGAGGCCGACGGTGGACGCGGTGCTCAGGGCACCTCTTCGTCGACTCCCGGCTCGCAGGGTGGAGCGGCACGCGCTGCGGTCGCGCTCCAGGCCGCAGGTGACGTTAATGGGTCGGTCTATGCGTTCGGCGGAGATGGAGGTAATGGCATCGGAGCCGGATCCCCGGGCGGTGTGGCCAGCCTCGATTCGTCGTCGGCCGTCTCGACGAACGGCGGGAACGTCTCGCTCACCGCCCTCGCACAGGGTGGCCGGTCCGGCGGCGGAGCCCAGAGCGCAATTCAGGTCGTCGACGCCCTGAGTGGCTCGACGTCCGGCGTACTCACTCTCGATCAGACCGCCCAGGGCGGTGTCGGCGCACTCTCGTCCGCCGGCGGAGATGCCCTCAGCTCGCTGGCGGTATCGAACCCGGGCGGCGGAATGCTCGTTGCCGCGACGACGGCGCGCGGAGGGTCTGGCGGCGGCGGCTTCTCGAAAGGGGGCAATGCGCGGAGTGCGCTCGCAGCGGTCGGCAATGCCGACGTTACCGCGACGTCGTCGGCCTACGGCGGCGCGGGGGGAGCGCCCACTCAGGGGAATGGCGGGGCTGGCGGAGGCGCAGACCTGGGACCCGTCTCGGGGGTGTCGACCGGGGGCGGCACCGTCGTGGTGACCGGGCAGGCCTTCGGCGGGAGCGGCGGCAGAGCCGGCATGGCCCCCCTCGGAGGCAACGGCGCGAGCGTCGTGCTCCGCGACGCCGTCGACGGCCAGACGAGCGGATCGCTCCAACTCGTGCAATACGCTCGCGGAGGAAGTAATGGCGGGACTGGGGGAGGGAGCGGTGGTTTCGGTGGCGACGCTTCGAGCTTCCTCACGCGATCCGTCGCCGCTTCTTCGCTGATGCTCACGTCACATGCCGACGGCGGTAGCGCGGGCGGCGGCGGCACGGGCACGGGAGGTGCCGCGCACGCCGCCGGAGACGCGACGAATAGCGCCGGAAGCAGCACGACCTTCGTCCTCGCGCAAGGAGGTCAAGCTGGGCCCAGCAACGGCACTCAGGGCAGCGGTCGCGCGGGTGATGCCACCGTGTCGGCCCACGGTGCCTCGTCGGGCGCCGGCCATGCGGTCGTCGTCGGCGACAGCTTCCTGACACGCAGCGGCGCCTTCGGCGGTCAAGGCGGGGCCGGGCCGTCAACAGTGGGCACGAGCGGCGACGGGGGCAACGCCACCAGCGAGTCTGTTGGAGTCGCGGACGACAGCACGGTGACGGTCTACGACTTGGCGACCGGGGGCGCGGGCGGGCCCGGGAACAGCATCGGTGGCCGCGGCGGCGCCGCGAATTCGTCGGCCACGGGGAGCAACACCGGACCCTCCGCCATCCTGGTCAAGGCGGAGGCACGGGGAGGAAGAGCCGGGGGGGCGAGCGGCGCGGGCAAGCAAGCCGGGGTTGCGGGAAGTGCCAGTGTGACGGCGAGCGGGACCTCGTCCGGCGGCGCCGACGTCACCGTCAGCGCCGTGCAACGCGGCGGTGTCGGCGGCGATGGGAGCAGTGGAGCGAACGCCGGCGGCGGTGCGGCGTCGGAGATAGTCGACCGGGTCAGCGGATCGACGAGCGGCACGTTGCACCTCGATCAGCAGGCCTTCGCAGGCGCGGGAGGCAACAGCGGCACGGCGGCAGGCGGACGCGGTGGAAACGCAAGCTCGATCCTCTCGGCCGTGAATCCAGGCGGCGGAGCGTTCAGCGCAAGCGCGAGCTCGACGGCTGGATTCGGCGGAACCGGAGCGACGGCGGGCGCGGGGGGGGATGCGACGACCTCGGTGATCGCCCAAGGCAATGGCCCGGTGACGGCGAGTTCATCGGCGCGCGGGGGCTCCTACGGGAGCACTTCGGACCCCAGCTCCCGGGGAGGAAACGCGACCGCGCTGGCATCAGCTACGGGCGTAGATAATGTGACCTCTAGGGCGAACGCTTACGGGGGGAGCGGCCTGGTCCAGGGAGCCGCGATCGCGAGAAGCTCGGCCAGCGGGTCGAACGCGTCCGTCGTCGCCCGGGCGAATTCCGGCGGCGCTCCCTTCAGCGGCCTCGGCCCCATCACCGGCCTGGTTACGAACACCGAGGCCTACGGCTCCGGCTCGCTGGAAGTCGAATCGCAGGCGTTCATGAAGCAGGCCTTGTCCGGGCCGCCTCCGACGGACCGCGACGTTTTCGGGATCGCGATCGGCTCGCCCGATGCCGGCGACGTCGCACGAGCGCTTGCCGGCAACCCGAACGCGAGCGCCGCGATTCCGAATGTGCTGGGCATGGCGCTTCTCGGCGCAAAGGGCGACACCAGCATCTCGAATCTCTCTGGCGAGATCGAGTACGACTTCGATTCGAAGGCGTTCCAGGCCGGAGATCGCTTGACGCTGGCCCTGATGAACGTCTCGGTGCTTGGACAATTCGACACGCTGCATTTCCGCGTCGCCCAGAACGGCTCGGCCGTCGTCGACATGACCTTCACCGACGTCGCAGCGGTCCTCGCCTTCTTCGACGACGCAGTCTTGCCGCTCGGAAAGGTCGCTGGGTCCAACGTCTTGATCGACTGGGCGCTTGGCAGCGGCAGCCAAACCGCCGCATTCAACGTCACGACACTCCTTGGCGTCGTCCCGGAGCCGTCCACGGGCCTCTTGCTCGGGCAGGGACTGCTGCTCTTCGCCGTACTCCGGCGGACCCGAGTGCGATGCGCGGCGTCAGTGCGCCGCCGGCGCGACGCCTAGCCCGCGAGCCCCCCGCCAACCCCCACACCGGGGGCGGCTTTTGCGGCAGTACGACCTCTCAGCAGCAAGAGAATCCTCTGGGAGAATCGTTCGCTGACGTTCGCTGGTGTGCGTGGGTGTGCGCGAACGTTTGACTTCGGCTGCGCCGCGGATGCAGAATCGATCCGGGTGGCGGGGGACCTGGGGATGCTGTGCTGTCGCGGCGTTTGCTGCTCGGTCTCGTCTTCGGACTTGCCGCACTGACTCCACCCAACTCGGCGCAGGCCACGCTGGGCTTCACAGACCCGGCCGCCTTCGCGGCCGCTCTTCCCGGCCCGGCTCAAACGCTGGACTTCGAGTCGCTTCCACCTGGAGCGCTTATCCCGAGTGGCTCCGGGGCAGGCGGTGTCACGTTCACCTACTCGATCGCTGGCCTCACGATGGAGGTCACGAACGCCTTCTCCACCACGTCGGGCACGAACTCGCTCGGCCTCACGGGTGGCGATGACGCGTTCCAGGACGGCGATGCGTTCGATCTCGCCTTTGCGCCTTCGTTGGCCCTCGGGATGTTCTTCATCACCAGTGACCCGGCCATCGCCAATGAGATCCTGCTGACGGCAGGGAGCGGCACGACCGGAAACGCCGCGACCCCGTTCTCCGTGCTGCCCGATGGCGGCATCGCCTACTTCGTCGGGCTCGTCGGCGACGCGCCCTTCTCGGCAGCCTCCGTCCACTTCCTCCAGGACGGCCAGGTGAACTTCGTCTTCAACGTGGATGACATCACCACCGCTGTGCCAGAGCCCGGCGCGGGTGCATTGCTCGCACTAGGACTCGCGGGACTGGTCGTGTGCGCTCGGCGAATTCCCGGGCCGCGCTGTAGGAGGACCTCACGGTGCGTCGAATCCCCAGGTCGGTAATCACTGCGCTCATCGCTATCGCCGTCTTCTACGGCCTCTTGGGCATCGACATCCAGTGCACTCCTGTAGGTGCACAAAGTCGACTGAGTCTGAGTACGGTCGCGGCTGACGTCGACGCCCTCGCGGCGGAAGTCAGCGAGCTCCAGTGCGCCAACTTCTCCAGGTACCAGCTCGTCGGCTTCACGGCAGCGAACCTGACGGGTGGGCAAGGTGTTCTCGCGTTCAATGCCGCCTGCCAAGCAGAGTTCGCGGGGAGCCGCTTCTGCTCGAGCGTCGAGGTCATGGAGTCGGTGCATGCGACCCCGGCTCTCACCGGCACGGCGTGGGTACGGCCGATCGTCGTAGGCGAGCAAACGGGCGCCGGCGTGGTCGTCGAAGCTTCTGGGGTAGGTGGGGGCTCAAGTGACTTGAGCTGCAATGGTTGGAACACCGCCCTCGGTGGCATCGGTCTGACGGTCGATGCGCAGGGACGCTTCAGTGCAATAGGTCCCTGCACCGCGGCGCGGCCCATCGCCTGCTGCGCGCGGGTCCCCGACCACTAGACCTAGGCATCTCGAATAGCGACGCCTGCTGACGCGAAGCGGCCCCACACGAGGAGAACCAAGCGATGAGAATTCCGCGGCCTGTTCTGACCTTCGTGCTCGTTCTCGTGGCCACCTATGGGATGCTCGGGACGGAAGTGCAATGCACTCCCGCGGAAGCGCGACCGTCGTTGGACTCACTACAGATGCAGATCGATCAACTCAAGGGGCAGGTGCTGCACGTCTTTGACCGAAACGGCGCGGACGTCGGAATCTATGCGGGCGGGCAACACGGCTTCGCCGGCGCCGTCCAACCCCCGTTCGAATTTGAAGTCTATCTGCCTGGGCACGGAGTCACGTTCGCGGTGAACCCAGAGAACGGGACCAATGTCGTCGGGGTGACTACGTACCTCTTCACCGAGCCAGACTGTACCGGTCAGACCTATGCGAAGGTCGCGGGAAGGCTTCTGCAGCCACCTTTTGGCACCGAGGAACTGTTCTTCGCCACGTCAACGGCGCCCGTTCTCATTTCCCCCGTCGCAGGGTCAAACCAACCTTCCGAATCGCTCGATCCTTCCAGGTCATGCGACCCGACGGATTCCACCCCGGTCTACGTTGTGCCCGTCACCCAGGTGGATCCTGCGACGGACTTGGGGCTTTCGTTCCCGCTTCCAGCTCCACTCTACGTTGCCCCGCTGTCCTCAGCGCCGTGATGGATCGACGCCCCTAGTTCGCCCAAAGCCCAGCGCCATCGTCCTCGGCCTCATGCTCCGCATCCTCGAACTCATCCGCGAACCGACCGGGTCCGTACTTGGTGTAGTAGCGGCTCCAACCCTCGCGGATCTGCTCCTCATTCCAGGGGCTACCATTCGCGCAAAGGAGATCCGTGATGCCTGCAGCGATTCATCGTCTCGTCATCTGCGCTTCCGCCTTCCTGCTCTTCGCCGCGGCCCAGCCGGCGCGCGCGGAGACCGTCAGCTACATGGCGACGCTGAAGGGCGCCGACGAAGTCCCGCCGAACGACACCAAGGGAACCGGGATGGTCGACGCGAAGTACGACAGCGCGACCATGAAGTTGAGCTACACCGTCACCTACTCGGGGCTGACGGGCGCCGCCACGGCCGCGCACTTCCACGGCCCGGCGAAGCCGGGCGAGAACGCGGGGCCGATCATCACGCTCGAGAACCTGGCGAGCCCGATCAAGGGTGAGGTCAAGCTGACGGCCGATCAGGCGAAGTCGCTCGCCGACGGGCTCTGGTACCTGAACATCCACACTGCGGCGCATCCGCCCGGCGAGATCCGCGGCCAGCTCATGAAGAAGTAGCGGCGCGCTACCGGCCGAGGCGAGCGATCGACCCGACCTTCGCCTTCGCGAACGACTTCGAGATGGTGTTCAGCCCGAACGCCGTGCCCGAGCCTTCGAGCGGGCGCTGGTCGTCACGGCGCTCAGCGCGCTCGCCTTTGCGCGCCGCCCGCGGCGCGTCACCGCTTAAGCAGCTCGCTCCTTGTAGTGGCGAGATTGTCACGAGGATTGTGCAATGATGATTCGCGTGTGGCGACGCCGATCTCTTGACATCGTTCTCGTTTGCCTGCTCGCAATAGGTGGACTTCCCGCGAGGTCGATGGCGAATGGTGCTTCGGACCGAAGTGCGTTCCTAGTCAGTGTGTTCGATTGCTATATGCCAGTACCGGTTGACTTCGTTCTGAATACGCACGACAAGAGTGCGATCGCGTTCTTTCTTGGTGATCCTTCCGAGGTCGCGCGCATCGTGATTTCCGAATACAAGAAGGATCTCGGTGCAAGCTTCACTCTAGTGAGGGATCGACACGTAGGTGCGCTAGCCGTCGAAGAATTACGGAGTTCGCTGGGCAAGGACCTTCCGGTCACGAGAATCCACGATCAGAAGCAGCAGGTGATTGTGTATGGCGGTAGAGAGGAATTGGTCGAGTCGCTCGTACAGGGGTGCATCAACAAGAAGCGCGGTGATCTCTTCACGGAGTAGGCCGGCCACGCGGGGTTAGGCTGCGCAGGCCAAGCCTGCTCAAGTTCAGTCGTTTCTCCGACGCGCGGTCCTCTCCGCACAGTTCGTCAGGCTGCGCTTCCCTGATCCGCTCGAGAGAATCTCTGTTCATAGGCACGACGTTCCCTGATCGCGGATCCATGGAAATCTCGGGCGGGGTGGCCATTGCACGCGTTTTCTTCGAGGGGAAGATGCGTGTTGGGGAGCCCTGACACGGCCTCGATCGGCGTCGCCCGCGCGGCCTGTAGCTCCCGCTCGCGCTCCCTCCGCGCCCTCGCTTCGGCCTGCCGCTTTGAGCCAGGATTACCCACGCCCGACCCAGATGGGTGTAGGATGAGTGCGCCGAGTTGGGAGGGAATATGCGCGCGATGCTGCTGTCGACGATCTTGGAAGCAGTGCTCGTGCTGAGCGCCGTGCCCTCGGCGCGGGCCACCGGGATTTACTGGACGGACCCGGGTTCGGACTCGATCGGCCATGCGAACCTCGACGGCACGGGGGTCAACAATAAATTCATCTCTGGGGTCTTCTATGGGCCAATTGGGATCGCGGTTGATCAGACATACCTCTATTACACATTCCCTACGGGCCTCGGCGCCGGCTCGAACAATAGGAT
>Ga0335070_10005499_pt1 | contig 14888 bp, 17 predicted proteins | sample Lox_Sample_13_FD_206722 | JGI IMG/M metagenome (GOLD analysis project Ga0335070, IMG submission 206722) | Soil microbial communities from Loxahatchee National Wildlife Refuge, Florida, United States - Lox_Sample_1.3 | ecosystem: Environmental > Terrestrial > Soil > Wetlands | place: USA... | reverse complement strand
CATCTACCATCAAAACACAACCGACCGGCATCCGCATGCCGCCGATTGCATACCCGAGCCGTTTTTGGTAAGAAACCGCGGTAGGTGCAAAAAGGCTTGATATAACTTTTTTGTAGGCGGCCTTGACCGCAAAGCTTTCCAGCGGGACATTAAGAATGGTCTCAAACTGGCCGGCAAAGGAGAAATCCCCGTCTTCCTCCTCTGCGCTGCTCCTGACGGCCAGAAACTCGTTGCTCCTGCCCGGGTCTTTAAGTTTGTCCGTAGCCTTTTCTATCTCGGAACCGGCGGGTTCGGGAAACTCTCCGGCGATTATGGCGTCCCTGATGTCTTGGAGGTCTTTATCGCCATATGGTCTTGAACTCAGTTCCTCTATTTTCTTGTCTATGCCGTTATGTCTGATGAATTCATCATAGGTAAGAGCAGTGATCGTGAACCCCCCCGGTACGTTCAGGTCAAGGTCTTTTCTTAGCTGCGAGAGATGATAATTCTTCCCTCCCACCTCACGCGCCATCTCCCATGTTATCCCTTCATAAAAGACGACCCGGCCGGCCTGAAAGGGGGCCTCTTCGTATATCACCCTTATTATCATAGAATCTATCCGGTCACACGCAGGGCCGATCTCGTATCTGTTCCGCGTAAGGGAATTAAACGTAGTTATGGAAGAGCGTATGTTCGCATGAAGCTCTGCGTAGGCCTTTCTTATGTAATTTATATCGAAGAGGTATTCACCGCTCAGTTTTTCTCCCATGTCGGTGATTATTTCGAGCGCACGGTTGTTGCTTTCGAGGGCGGTCTTGAAATTGTGAAGAAAAGTCCGCATATCCACCGGACTGCCGCGGCTCCTTTTCCCGAAGGCCTGTTTTAGTATGACAGACAGGTTTTTCATGAGATTTTGATATGATTATTTGGACAGGGCCTTCCTGATCGATTCCTTCAGTTCCCTTATCTTCACGGGTTTTGGGAAAAAGTCGTGCACGTCACCCCGCAACGCCTCAATGGCAGTATCAAGATTCGCAAATGCGGTAATCATGATAACCTTGGTCTCGGGATATAGAGCCTTGACGGTCTTGAGTACTTCCATGCCGTCTATGCCCTTCATTTTGTAATCGGTCACCACAACGTCGAATTTCATCTCTTTCAATCTTGACAAGGCAGGCGCGGGATTGAGAAAGGTTTCCACTTCATACCCGTCCTGCTCGAGCGATATCTTTGCCATATCACCCACGATCTTCTCATCATCGATGACCATGATTCTATAACGATCCATTGTTCTCCTCCTTTTTTTTGTAGGCGGGCAACTCTATGGTAAAGGTAGTGCCTACACCCACCTTGCTTTCAACCCTGATAGTACCCCCATGATGCTTTATGATGCCGTAGCTGACCGACAGTCCAAGCCCTGTTCCGCCTTCGCCCTTGGTACTGAAAAACGGATCAAATATATGGGGGAGATGCTCTGGCGGTATGCCTTTTCCGGTATCCATAACCGAAACCTCAATAGTGTCCCTTTGTCTTCTTGCCCTTGTCCCCAGGAAAAGCCTTCCTCCTCCCGGCATTGCATGAACTGCATTGGTAATGAGATTTACAAGCACCTGCTGAAACTGGTGTTCATCAGTGAAGACAGGGGGGAGGCTGTCTTCAAGAACTATTTTCGTTTCCACATTAGAAATGTCAAGCATATTTTGCACTAGCTTCAAAGTCTTCTGAATTGCGGTATTGATATCAGCCTCCTTCAGAACCACTTCCTTTGGTTTCGAAAAGTCCAGGAGGTTCTTCACGATCTCTTTTATCCTCTCGGTTTCCCTCTCGACCTTGTTCATGAATTCGATCCTCTGCTCATTGCTCAGCCCGTCGTACACCTCCTCATAGGTCTGTGCAATCATGGAGATATTGTTGAGGGGATTTGTTAATTCGTGGGCAACCCCGGCAGTGAGCACTCCCAGAGAGGCGAGTTTTTTTGACTGAATAATCTCCTCCTCCCGGTTCTTCAACTCTTCGGACATAAAATTGATCGCCTTCATTAATGAACCGAATTCATCTCTCGAGGGGATATGCTCTATTGTTCTGAAGTTCCCTTCAGATATGCTGATCGCCAAACGTTGAATTTCCCTCAGGGATCGTAATATCCTTTGAGAAATGAAATGGCTTACCGCGATTGCTGAGATAAGTATCGCCCAGAATGAAGAGAAGAGAACCTTCTTAGACCGGGCAATAATATCATTGACCTGCTTCTTCTCCAGGACAGTCATGGTCTCGGAAAATTCCTTAAGTTTTCTTCCTGCATTCCTCAGCCTTGTCTCGAGTTGCACGTCCCTGCTGCCTCTCCTGAGCTCTTCCACGATCCCTGAATAGTTCTTAAGGTATGCGAGAAGCTGATTGAGATTATTTTCGCCCACCGCCCGGGATATATCATCACCCACTGCTTCTACCGACTCCATGGTCTTCTCAATTTTTTCCTTTATCCCGGAAAGTGCCGATTCGTCTTTGTAAAGGAAGTAATTCTTCTCGGACAGCCTCATCTCGAGAAATGACGCATTCAGGTCGTCGGCAATCTCCACAAACCTCAGCTTGGTGAGCATGAGATTGAGGTTCTGTATTGCAAAGAGACCGATGAGCACTATAAGTGCGACATTGAAGACATTGGAGAGGATGATCCTGTGTTCTATCTTCATGTTTTTATCCTATCATTTATTGAGGTACAGGGCATCTGGGGAGTTCTGACTGTTCTTTCCTTGCCGGCATATACCAGAGGACGCCATCGGCGACCATCAGGAGCCCCGCGATCATAAGAGAAGAATCTATGATACTGAAAAGACCGAAGAGAAAATACTCCAGAAAACCAAGTCCAAGGCTGAAGAACGCGACGCCTGTGCGGATGAAGGCCAACCCTGTCCTTGCCCGCGAATACATAGTGCGATAGCAGGCGGCGATCGTCCTTTGCGCGGCAAGCACGTTTCTTTCGCGGGCAAGGTGGGTCCGCTCCTTGCTCGCCGGGACAGGGTTCAGTATTGTGCAATAATTCGGCAGGCAATCGCTAAGCCGCGCAAGCATAGTGCCCTTTGTCCTCTTTTGAGCCGAAGCCCCTTCAAGATGATAATTCTCAAGGAACATCGTAGTGGCCGCTGTCACTTCCACGAGGGTATGGTGCTTCGGAGGGCTTATTCTTGACCTACGCACCTGCAGATACTTAGCGAATCCGAAAATCGAGAACGTAAGACCAGCAAGCATCATGGCCCAATATGCATACGTGATCATAAAAAGGTCCTTGCGAGTCCTTAAGAGCACGTCGGAAAAGGCTATAAGGCCCAGTCCCCACCTTAAGATAGCAAGAGATGTCCTCCCCTTTGCGAGGTCAGTCCTGTAGCAGGCAAGCCTCGTCCTCCAATGAGCCATCGTATTGCGCCAGAAGGCGAGCCCTGTCCTTTCTATACCGATGAGAAACTTGGGCTTTGCGTGAAGAAAATCCCGTATATACCATTGTATGTCGCTTGCGAGGGCAACCCTAAACTCAAGCCGAACCTCTGGAAAATGCGCGCGGGCCTCTTCGCTGACCCGGGGGCTCCGGGGGTCATTCGCCGCTATGGTAACCGCGCCTTCTTCCTTTATAAGAGGAAACCAGAGACTCCGCGAAAGAACATCGGAATTCAGTCCTTCGAAAACCTCTGTCGGGACCGGAAGCCTCTCGTCGTATTCAATGTAAGGACAATCGTAATGTCGGGAAAGGGCTTCGAGGAGAGACAGCCGGGGCACGCCGAATTCTTGTAGAAGTATCCTCTCCAGGTTCACACCACGCGCCATCGAGGCGTCATAAGCCAGGTTGATCTCCTTTTCCGTCAGGAGCCCTTCCTCAACCAGGTGGCCAAACCTCAACCCGCTCTTAGATGTCATCATGGCTGAACACCGCCTTCTTCCAGCTTCGCCCAGGCACACTGTAATCGGGTATCCTGATCTCCAAATCTCCGTAACAATAAGGGAATTGGCCTTTGGTCTTTTCGGCGGGTAGATACCAATGAACTCCATCGGCTATGAGCACAATGCCGGCAAATATAAGCGCCATGTCAAAGGCCGTCCACGCGAGATTGGACGCGCCGAAATATATGAGCAGTCCTGCACCGATAGCCGAAAGGCTGACCCCCGTCCTGATGAATGCCATTCCGGTCCTGGAACGGGCCATAATGGTCCTTAACCTCGCCATTATGTTTCTCCTTTCGGCGAGGACAGTCCTTTCGAGCGCAAGTCCTGTGGTGGCCCATACTCCCGGAGCATGACAGGCCTTGACAGGGGGAAAGCAGACGGGGCTCGACCTGTAGAACGGAGGGAAAGCGGACTCCCAGATGCTCATTTGCTCTTCAGCCTTTAAAACGGCCTTTAATCCTGCTTTCCCTGCCCTTCTCCCGGAAAAGTACCATATTACACCTTCAAGGGTCATCAGTGCCCCTGCCAATATCAAAGCGATATCGAAAAAAGTCCAGCTGCTTTCGCGGAACTGCCTTAACAGGGCAATCCCAAGGCCAGAAAATGCGATGCCGGTTCGCCCAAAGGCCAGTCCTGTACGAGCCTTGGCCATACGTGTGCGCACACTGGCAAGTATGGTCCTTTCTTCGGCCAAATCCGTTCTGTCATTGGCAAGGAATCTCCTGCGCTCCACGGGAGACAATTTCCCCCATCCAGCCCGGAGGTCCTCCGCGCTCTCTACGACCTCGCTTCTGGTGAAGACGGGATCCTCCCCCGGATTTGATACCTCCAGGCACGTGAATCCGGGAGGGGACTGTTGAGATATGTAATCCAATACCTTTCCGGCTTTCTTGCGGACGGGCATGTACCATTTAAGCCCATCGAAGACCGCGGCCACCCCGCCCAAGAAGAGCAAAAGCTCGATTATGGAGAGATATCCCGCGCCGAATACCCTGAAAAAGGTCACTGCTATGGCTATGAAGGCTAAGCCGGTCCGAAGGAACGCAAGTCCGGTTCTTCCCCTCGCAAGGGATGTCCGTTGCTCTGCGAGCAGTGAGCGCCTTTCGGCCAGGTAAGTCCTGACCTTGGCAAGCGGGGTCCTGCCCGCTGCAGGCGGGAAATCGGGGTTCAGATCGAAGTTGTTCTCTATGATCCTGATAATATCATTCGGTAGCCCGGCCCGGAATTCGATTTCGTCTGCGCCGAGCATCTCTCTGATTTTTTCGGCCAGCGCACGGTCTTCTGGTCTATATGCGATCACCCCGGCCTTTCTGTTAAAGACAGAGAGCGGGATCCAGAGCTCGTTCTTGAGACTTAAGGGATCGACAAGCCGCAAGACGCCTCGGGACACCGTAATGTCTTCGTCATACTCGACAAAGGGACAGTTATAGAACTCGGATATGCAAAGGAGGATCTCGTGTCTGGGAATTCCTTTCTTCAGGAGAATATCTTCTATGTATTTTTTCGAAGAATCCGATTCGAGGATAGCGTTGTCCAGTTCTTCCTTGGTCAGCAACCCACGTCTCACAAGCCTCATGAATTTATATTCAACCATTGTTCTCACGGCCCTCGCAACTTCCTGATTATACCATTAAGTCTTTCTTGCTTCTCTTGAGTAAGAAGTTCCCTCTTGACGAGCCTTTCGAATCTCCTCATTGGAGTTTCTTGACAGTTCATAACCGCGCCGAAATAGTATGGAGGGCTTCTTTAGCATTGTTCCAGCGTGTCTGAGGCCAGAGCCGACACCCCTTTCTTTTGCTATTCTTCTTTGGCCGGGGTTTCTGGCATTGTGTTGGGTTAGGATGGATTTAAATCTTCAGCCTTATCCGATATAGCCTTCTTGAATTCCCGTATGCTTTTCCCGAGATCTGCACCTATCTGGGGAAGCTTTCCTGGTCCGAACACTACCAAGCCGATTGCCGGAATCACTATGAGATGCATTGGATTGGCTGAAAAAGTCCTTCAAGCATTTCTTTCACCTCCGGATAACAGATTCCCTATGCCTATACCAAAGGCATGCGCTGTGCGCCGCCAATAGGAGCGCTAGAGGGCCTGTTTTTTAGAATTAGTCTGAAGATGTTTATCCGTATCACCTCACCACAAGGACAGGGCAGGTGGCGTGGATTATTACCCGTTCTGTGGAACTTCCCATGATTGCTCTATTCACACCCCTCCAGCCGCTGGCTCCCATAACCACAAGATCGCTACTGTTAAGGCCTGCCGTTTCGATGATCTTCTCTCCTGCGTTCCCCTCATCGATAAGCGTCTTTATGGACACATTCTCTCCTGAGGCCAGCTCTTTTGCCTTGTGAATAATCTTTTGGGCCTCAAGGTGAAGGCTTTTCTGTATTGAAGTGGTTCTGAAAAATTCCACCATCTCTTCGTACCTGGGGATTACATAGAGTGCAGTAATCTCTCCATTGTCGATCTTTGAAAGATGACATGCTCTTGCCAATGCCCTTTCACTAGATACCGAGCCGTCAAAGGGGACCAAAATGGATCTGTATGTTCCCGAGCATTCAGTGCATGGCTTTTTCACCACCAGGACATCAGTAGGGGAATTGACAATGACCTGTGATGTCACACTTCCCATGAGAAGTCTCTTTAACCCCTTCCTCCCATAGGTACCCAGAACAATCAGGTCGGCCTTTTTCCCCTTTGCAACATCCTGGATGACCTCGGGCGGATCACCTTCGCAGAGCAATGAGTTCACCTCTATGCCCAACCCGGTTGCAAGGCTTTCCTTCGCCTGAACGCATATTTTTTCCCCCACCTTGAGACGCCTGTCCAGTTGGTCCGGCGCAATCCCGAACTCCTCTTCATCAAAGTACACCGCATGGACGAGAATGATTTTCCCTCCATGCCGTTTTATCCAGTGTGCTGCCTCACTCAGTGCTGCCTTGCTGGAATCGGATTCATCAAAGCCAACGAGGATAGTTTCATACATTGTCTTCACCGCGCTATCTGTGTGTATCAACATTCCCATATCTTCTCCAGGGGATACTCAAGGAGTGGTCCTTGTGTATTAATGCGCCCCGCCCCCCTTTCTGAATACCATACCGACACCAAATCCCGCACCGAGCGCGGCAAGTATGGAGATTATTCCATATAATGAGCCGTTGTTCTTGGCCATCCCTGCCAATGACTTCACTGTTCCTACCTGCTCCACAAGGACATGTGTCTCTGCGGTTTCAATCACCTTCTTGTCCTTGACCGCATAGACGCTTATCGTATAATGATCGGGAAGTGCCTGATAGGGCCAGTCCAGAAGCACATAGTAATTTTGCTTCCCCCCTTGTGCGGTCATATTAATTTTTCCGGATGACACTGAATAGAGCTTTGAAGATTCTTTGAATTTTACAAATTGATTAAACCAGTCTGACTTTTCGCCCTCGCTGCCCACAGGACTTATCTCCACATGCCTTTCAAGCGCAGGATATCCCAGAGCATACTTATCCATTTCATCGCGGCTCAGAATATCTTCAAGCCTTTTTGTACTGTGAATTCCGTAGAACTTCGGCGTCTTCTCGAAAGTCAATTTTCCCACATTCATCCACAAGAACCCTGCCAACTTCCCCTTTTTCAGCAGTTCCTGGTGACCTTCAGGCGAGGTGATTTTTATAACCAGGTCGATTCCCTGGTCTGCGGTCCCTCTCACACTGACCGAGCTGCCGTGATAAAAAAAGTCTACATTAATATGGTCATGGTTTGCCGTTGCAGTCAGTTCCGCTGATGCGTTTCCCGCAGCACCGAGCACGAGAACCATGAGAGCAACCCCCAAGAAGATCGTATTTTTCAGCCCGGATTTCAAAATGGTAACTTTCATATTAGTGTCCTCCTCCCTGAGCTAAAAGCAGTGATGGACTAAGCGTGAGATCAAAGACAATCTTTACCGTCACCACAAGCACGATCACCGCAAGGATTATCTTGAGCTGCTCACCCTTAAGCTTCCTCCCAAATACTGCACCCACCTGGGCGCCCACGGTGGAACCGAGGAGCAGGAGAACCGCAAGGATAAAATCAACAGTATGGTTCGTGTAAGCCTGAAGAAACGTGACCTCAATGCAGTTAAAGAGTATCTGGAAGAGGCTTGTGCCCACTACCACATGCATGGGCATTCTGAGGATGTAAACCATTACCGGCACCATAAGAAAACCGCCCCCGACCCCCATGATTGCGGCAAGAATTCCAACGAGCCCGCCGAAGAAGATGGGTAAAAGCGTGGAATGGCTTACGCCTGACTTTTCAAAATGGGTCTGGAAAGGAAGGGACTTAAGAAATCTCGTCATGCGTGATTCTTTTGCTGGTGCGACCGTCTCCGGCTGCTTCTTCTTCATGCTCGCAAGACTTTCGATGAACATGTATATACCCACGATTCCGAGCATGAACACGTAGGTCATTTTTATCACAAAGTCAGCATTCCCCATTGCATTGAGAACCTTTATGGCCTGCACCCCGAAAAGGCCTCCGGTAAAACCCCCGACGAGGAGATAAAACCCCATCTTGAAATCAACGTTTCCGACCCTCCAGTGGGCATAAGTCCCTGAAGTTGATGCGGCAACGATCTGGTTAGAGTCGGTTGCAGCCGCAACGGTTGAAGGAATACCGAACATTATCAGGAGGGGTGTCATGAGAAATCCTCCCCCCACGCCAAAAAGACCAGAAAGCAGCCCCACCGCCAGGCCAAGGCCGACAGGGATTAAGACATTAATGCTTGTGAGCGCTACAGGTAAATAAAGATGCATTTATCTCCCTCCTTTTTCTTTCATGCTGCGTGTATATTTTTTGCCATGGTGACTATCGGCCTTGATGCGGTTTTTACGAGCTTGTTGATAACCTTTGAGGTCACGTTTCCGCCATTTGTTATGCTGGGGCTTAAAAGTACCATATCGATCCTGACGTTCTGCCTGAGGATGTTTTTTACGGCAGAAACTGCGTCAGTTGCTGCCGTACTGATTGAGACCCGGATCCCGGCTTTCCTGCATTGTTCCTCTAAAAGGGCTATCCTTTTTTCATAATCTTCGTTATTCTTTTCGTAGTCGGCACTTATCATCTCCTTCGCGGTCTTGTGCATGTCAGACTCGGCAAAGGTGATTGCGGTCATCATGTCCTCGAATTTTTCCAGCACCTTTCTCTTGTAAACCACTAATATCTCGATACCGTCATTCATTGTTTTCGCAAGGTCGAGAGCATATGAAAGCCCTTCATCTAAGTTCTCGTCATGGTAGGTGACAAACAAAAGCTGCTTTTCCCTCATGGTTTCCTCCTTTATGCTCCGACCACTAAGACGGGACAGGGGGCCTGACTGATGACCCTTTCCACCACATTCTTACCAAACAGTTTTTTGAACCAGCTTGTTTTATTCGTTCCCATGATTATCAGGTCGCACTTCTCATCTTCTGCAACCTCCACAATCTTTTCAGGGATATCGCCCTCTTCGACGCGCGTCTTGACCAGAGCGCTTTCTGCCTCAGCGATATTCATTATTTCATTCCTCTCATTGTTCGCCCCGTTATCCAGTACGTCGCCGATATTCCTGATGCCGACCAGATTGAGGTCTCCATTATGGGGCGGCACAACCTTTACTACAGTTACCCAGCACTTCTCGTCCTGGGCAAGCCTTAGTCCTTGAGTGAGAACATCTTTAGAGCCGTTTACTGCGATTACTATCTTTCTATAACCTTTCATCTCAGCCTCCTTTCGTATCTGCATAAATTGCAAGGAGGGTGCCAGAATGTATATTGTTGATTTATAAGGATAAATTAGGCTGGAACAGCATGTTAAATGTTTCATATTTGAACAGTGCTGAACACTCAAAAGAATGCAACTATGGGGCTAAGACTTATGGAAGGAGCCGTTAATCCTTTAGAAGCGAGGAATTCCAGTTCAAGAGTTTTTGCTATTGGGACATCTCAGCAACGCAAAACGACTTAGGATAGGGTTTCAATTATGAACACCAAAATCTCCTGCATCGGTCGGAGGCCTGAATATCTCGAACATTAATACAAGGATACCAACCGGAGATCATTAACAGGAGGCTGCCATACCTACCAACCATATCCTATTATCTCAGAACTCATTGAGCGAAAGAAGAAGTAAGCGGATTCCTACCAGTGCCAGAGCAACCGCTAATAAGCGAATGATTATTCTCGCTTCCACTTTCGAAGAGAATAAAGCGCCGGCTTGTGCACCGAAAAGGACCCCGAACGCAAGAAAAATAGCCCGTACAATACCGTGTTGGAAAGTGCCAGTTATGATATGGACCATAACTCCTGCAAAGGTCACTATTGCCAATATGAAATGCGATGTTGCCGTTGCGATGTGGACGGGGAACCCAAGAATGCCTGCAAGCGCAGGAACATGAATTATCCCTCCTCCTATGCCCAGGAAGCTGGATACAAAACCGACAGCGGCGCTAATTAGAATGCCTAGGCGAAAATAGCGGGGAGACAGCTGAACCGATCTGTGCGCATCTGAGCCTCGTCCCATTGGCGTCTTGAGAAATAGTATGACTGAAGCGATTATCAACAGGATGGCAAAGATGAAATCAAAGGTTCTTCTGTGGACATAGTAGGTGACTAATGCACCTGATATGGCACCGGGAATTGCAGCAGCAGCGAAAATAAGCCCGTACGTATAGTGGATACGCTTCATACGCGCGTATGCCATCGTTCCGGAAAAGGCATTTGCAAATGTGACTGACAGAGATATGCTGGTTATAGTTTCTGGGCTGTCATGGGGATAGAGCAGCAGCAGGACCGGCATGAGAATAAATCCCCCGCCCGCACCGATCAGGGTACCAAACATACCCACTAAAAAACCGAAGAGGCTTAACCATAAATCGTGTCCCATCTGACGCTCCGCAAACTACTAAGGCGCAACCTGAAAAACGTGCAAGGCTGGAATTATTATTGCCTTGATTTCCTGAGTATACTTCATTAGGAAACATTTTAGCTTATAGGCGGCACTGAAATAGTATTGAGAGCACGTACTGGCGTTCCCCCCAGAGGAAGGGCCTATGTGCTCGCCACCTCCTCCAGTGGTGAAACTGCCATGCACAGGCTTTGAGTCTTAGTTACTTTGAAGCATAATGGGAAGTGACCAGAATCCTTTCTGCCATGTTCAAGATTTTTGAGTTGTAGTTTATAGCGCTTTTCAAAAACTTTAAAAAGGTGTAAGTTATTATCAGATTTAATTACGGGAAGGTCGAAGTATATCTAATTGACTAACATGAGATTTCGGATATTAGTCGCATTAACAGAATGGATAACATTACAAAAGGAGTATTAGCAGGAAACTACTAATAACTGGTTGTGCCCGAGGAAGATGAACCATGTGGCGAGAATTTGCGGCAGAGTGCGGTCAATGCGGCCGCTGTAAAGATGAAGGCCTTTTGGACCCAGAGGCATTTCCGGTCCTGATGAAGGCGCCTCCGAGGACAATTGATATTCTATTCGTTCTTGAGGCTCCAAATAGGGGTGATACATACGACCCAAGGAAAAAATATCTAACGGTAGAACCTAATACTGACCCGTCTGGTCGGTTCTTCTATGACCTGTTCATAAACGAACTGCAATTTGATATCCAAGATCTATTCATCACAAACTCTGTGCTGTGCCTTCCAGCCAGCAAGAACGGAAAGTATCCTGTCACCTCACGCCAGCAGGCGAATTGCTCGGATATCCTTCGACGGATGATTGATCTCTTCAACCCAATCATAGTATGCCCGGTGGGGACCAAAGCTCTTGTCGCTACGAATCGACTTCATGAACACGGCCATACCATGATGGCAAATGCCGTAGCAAAGCCAACTCGCTGGTTTGGGCGTGCATTGTTTCCTCTTTATCACACGAGCGGTCAGGCGAGGAACCCAAGAAACGGCAGACCGGAACAGAAACAACGGGCAGACTGGCGAAGCCTTCGGACGACTTGGAAGAAGGCGAAGGTACAACAACAGCATCCAGCGGACTGGCGATAAGCCATGGTTGCGCGCTCCGCGCCCTCAAGTTCAGTGGCGCCAGCCCGCTGATGCTGGGCGTTATACCGCAGGATAAAGGATTTGCAGAATGAAATACGTATGTGGCATTGACGGCTTTAAAAAGCAATGGATCGCCGTGACAAAAGAATTGGTAACAGGGCACCTTGCTTGGAAAGTTCTACCAACCCTCGGAGAAATAGTTGAAAATATCGACGATTATAGCGTGATTGCAATTGATATTCCAATTGGCTTAACTGAATCTGGCGCAAGAAAATGTGATGTTGAAGCTCGGCAATTACTCGGAGCTCGAAGAAGCAGTGTCTTTCCTTCTCCTATCTCGGCAGTACTCCTGGCAAAAGACTACCTGGACGCATGCCGAATCAGAGAAAAAGTTGAAAAGAAAAGAATGTCACAACAAGCCTGGGCAATCGTATATAAGATAAAAGAGATCAATGAATTGATTGCGAACAACCCGCTCTTGGCTAAAAAAATATTTGAAGTGCATCCGGAAGTTTCTTTCTATTATTTAGCCGATAATCAACAGGCTAATTTTAAGAAAGAAGAGCAACGAGGGCATTAAGGAACGTGTTTTAAAACTCAATAGTCACTATGGTTTTGATATCGAGTATATACGGAACATCAAGGCACAATTTAAAGCACCGGAAGACGATATTTTAGATGCTCTTGTCGCCCTTTGGAGCGCTGAAAGAATTCATGCGGGTCGAAATAAAGTTCTACCTGAAAAAGAATCCTTCGACGAAAACAAATTTCAAAAAATCTACGGTTGAGGCAATACAGCTTGATCCTTTAATCGAGTATAGGATCTTTATCCTACAAGATGATTATGACCTGCGCCTCAACAGCGACACGCCAGAGGCGGCGCGTCAGGCGCGCGTTAGGAACACACATGGATATCGGAGTGTTCATCAGATGGCCATTCCTGGCGCTGGTACCCGCTGCCCTCTTTGCGGTGATGTACTTCCGGTGCAGGCGGCTGGTAGTCTTGGTTGCCGCGCTGGCCTGGCTCGCATACTTCCCCTACGAACAGGCAATGAAGCTGCGCATACTCTGTTCCGGTGAGTGCAATATTCGAGTCGATCTGCTGCTTTTCTATCCCATCCTTGCGCTGATGTCGTTGTTCGCGATCGTCGCGTATGTCAAGAGAAGTGACGGTGCAAGACGGGCCTAACCACGCCATCAACTGTAAAGTGGCGCGCCTTCGTCACTCTGCTTTGCACGGCCGGTTATGGCAAACGTTGAAGCTTTAGAAAAAGTGGACAGCAAAGGAGCCATGTCGATGATATTGTTTCTGAAAAATCTTCTTTTCACGCTGCTCGTACCAGGGACAGTAGGCTTCTATGTTCCGTTACTTCTTGCCCGTAACCGGCCTGCCGCAACGGGCCTCTGGTTTTCTCTCGCGGTTGCCTTGCTGCTGGTAGGCAGCAGCATCTACATTTGGTGCGTATGGGATTTCGCTGCCTTCGGCCGTGGAACGCCGGCCCCCATCGATGCGCCGAAGGAACTTGTCGTCCGGGGCATGTACCGCTACACGCGAAACCCCATGTACGTGGGGGTGGTCACGGTTCTTCTGGGGTGGGCCGCGCTGTTTCGAGGAACAGGATTGCTTATTTATGCATTCTGCGTGTCTGTCGCATTTCACCTGTTCGTGGTGTTTTATGAGGAGCCGCGCTTGGCACGGCGATTTGGTGCTGAGTACTATGACTACTGCGCAAAAGTAGGCCGGTGGCTGCCGAAGTTAAAAAGATAGAATTAAATCCGAAGAATCCAATACCTTATTACAATCTGGCCTCTCCCTTTTCAGCGGGCATTTACAAATAACTTCAGGTCAGACTGCTGACTGTGATGATCTCTGTGTGCACAAAATCTTTGTTGCATCCTATTTGCATTTCTGCAAAAGAATTGCATGATTTTATCATTTCTGCGAAAAGCTAATTTTTGATATTCCTTTGTTTTCGATATGTTTTCACTTGGCATGGAAGATGCTTTATATAGGATGAAGTCAAAACAAAGGAGGACAGGAAGATGAAAACAAGAGAGATGGCAAGAAAGATTACTTACATGGGTGCAGGCGCCGGCTTGGTTCTTTTTGCAGTAATGGGTCTTCTGCCAGGTTCATTGCTTGGAGGCGTGGTAGGCCTTAACATAGCGGGCAGCCTCTTTGGTTCTCCGGTCAGCTCAGCGCTCATGCCGAGACTGATCGTAGGTATGTCGATGCTCCTGGGTGTCTTTGTCTCAGCCACACTCTTCATTGCAGGTTCCAGTTCTTTAGGTTGGCTAATTGGTTGTGCAATTGATTCTATAAAGATCGAACGGCCGGTTGAGGCTGAGGCCAAGCAGTAAACAGTAACTAGTGGATAGGAAATAGTAAAAGAAACAAAAAAACCAAAAGAAAAGGAGGACAGGAAGATGAAAGCGAGAAAAGAGATGGTAAGGATGGGGACAAAGGTGGGAGGAGTGCTAGGGGCGATAGCGTTCCTGGTGTTCGGCATAGTGCCAGGGTTTTACTTTGGCAGTTACGGAATACTGGTACTGATGAGCAAGCTGTTTGGAGGGCCCTTAGAGCCAACAGTGCTGGTGAGGTTGGCCACCGCAGCAGGGATCCTGGTGGGTATCGTCTGTGTGGCATCCGTGACCATCGTGGTGGGTGCTATATTCGGTACGGTCGTCGGATATGCGACAGAGGCCATGACAAAAGAGAAGAGAGCCATTGAGGGTACTCTTGCGGGAACAAAGGCCAGATAAGGGAACACTGTTCGGGTAGGTAGCTGGGCTATCCGTGTGGATTTAATTCACGAGAAACATGGGAGAGAGCGGAGAGATATGAAGGCAAAGGGGTTTTCAAAGGCATTGCTTTACCATCTGCAATGGAAGGTTCAGCTTAGGAAGTTTCTTGACGGAAGAGGGGATTTTAATGAGAAGGAACTTTCTTTTGAGAGCT
>Ga0335070_10005498_pt1 | contig 14888 bp, 12 predicted proteins | sample Lox_Sample_13_FD_206722 | JGI IMG/M metagenome (GOLD analysis project Ga0335070, IMG submission 206722) | Soil microbial communities from Loxahatchee National Wildlife Refuge, Florida, United States - Lox_Sample_1.3 | ecosystem: Environmental > Terrestrial > Soil > Wetlands | place: USA... | reverse complement strand
TATGCGCTGGCTGTTCGGCGTGATTGGCAAGGTCGGTCAAGTCGAGACCCACACCAATGTCGTAGGGCGCTGCAGGGCCGAGCAGGCGCACGCGGGTGTCTCCGATGTGCACTGAGGACACCGACCAGCGCCAGGGTGGTGCATTCTCTGCGGGCACAGCGGCTGCAGCCCCGCCCGGCGGCACCGTCGCTGCCTCCGCTGCTGGAGGCGCGGCATTCTGTTGGTCGGGCGCGGAGTCGCTGCCGGCTACGGCCGCGGTGAGGAGTGGAAGCAGGATGCCACCCGATGGCCGCACCAAGAGCGTGGCCCCGTTCAAGTCAACGCCGCTCACGGCAGCGCGCTGCTCACGCAAGTCGACGGGATCGATTTTCACCGTCAGGTTTTTCCAGGCGAGCGCCGGCTCTTCCAGGTTCGCCACACGCACCGCAAAATCGTTGATAGTGGCAGAGCCGCGCACGGCGTTCTGGGTGCCGGTGTCAAAGTTGTACGTGATGTCCGCGTCGAGCCCGCCCTCCAGCGCGCTCCAGCCGACCTTGGGAATGTAGAGCCTGGCGCGACGCACCGGGAGGCTCCGCGCCTTGAGATATGCCTCTAACTGATTCTCCGTCGCCGAACGCTGAGTCAGGGTTGCCTCCAGCTGCAACGAGCCCTGGTCGACGTCTACCGTCACGCTGGCCTTCGACGGCTGGCCGTATTGTCCCGGGATGAGGTAGACGTGGGTGACCGCGATGGTCGGGATGGTCAGCTCGATCGGCTCACTGTCCTTCACTTTGAGGTCGCGGAAGCGTACGCCACCGTCGCGCAAGACCAAGTGATCGAGGCCGACACCCCAGCCGGAGCCCGTCGGCGCAGTCTGCGCCGGCGTCGGCGGCGGTGGTGCTTCTTCACTACTGGCGGGGACAAGTGCCATCAGATTGAGTTTCCCGTCGGGGAGGCGTTCGAGCGCGATGCGCGGCGAGTCCAGTTCAACCTCGCGCAGGATGACCGCCTTCTTGAAGAGCGGCAGCCAGCGCACGGAAACCGCGAAGCGTTTCCAGGCGATCAGCGGCGGCTCGGAAGGCCCGGCTGCAGCCTGCGCGGCCTGACTCTCAGCTGCGGCCCCCGGGGTCGCGGCTGGGGTGGCAGCACCGGAGGCGGCGCCGCCATCCGCCGACGGGCTCGCCGCGTGCACGGCGACATCCTTCAGCACGACTCCGAGCTTGTACAACGCGAGGTCCACGTCGCCGACCTCGACACGTGCATGCACCGCTTTGGACGCTTGCGAGGCAATGACGGAGCGCAGTATGGCCGGGAGCAGTACACGCACCGCAATGAGAATCAGCAGCGCGATGATCCAACGGCGCCAGCGTCTGAGGCCCGCTGGCCATGACAGACGACGATTCATCGTTTTGGTCGGACGGTCACCTTCTCCGAACCATGGCAGAGAATCGACTAGAGTCAATGCACGGTTCGCCGCGCCCACATGGCGCATCGACGTTGCGACAGCGCGGTGACTTCCACTAGAATCCGCTGCGTTCGTTTGCATGACGAGGAGGCTACATGGCGAACTTCGTGCGCGTGGCAACGACATCTGAGATTCCTGCGGGGCAGGGCAAGACCGTCGAGGTGGAAGGCAAGCAGATTGCGCTGTTCAACGTCGACGGGACGTTCTACGCCATCGACAACACCTGCAAGCATCGCGGCGGCCCACTCGGCGAAGGTGAGCTGGATGGAACGAACGTCATCTGCCCCTGGCACGGCTGGACCTACAACGTCACCAGCGGCGAATGCCTCGACGAACCGGGCTGCCACGTCGACAAGTACGACGTGCGGATCGATGGTACCGACGTGCTAGTGGGCGTCTGAGGCCGTGAACCGACGTCGCGAAGTGATCGGACGGTTGTTGTTCGTCGGCATACCTCGCCCGACGCTGGATGATGCGACACGCCGTATCCTGGAAGACCTTCACGTCGGCGGTGTAATCCTGTTTCGCCGCAACGTCGGGACGCCTGCCGAGATCGCATCACTGACCACAGATCTGCACGCGCTGCCGTCGCAACCGCTCGTCGCCATTGACCACGAGGGCGGCCGGGTGCTCCGGCTCGGCGAACCGTTCACCCAGTTCCCCCCGGCCGCGGCAGTGGGACGTACGCAGAACCCCGATCTCGCCTACCGCGTTGGACGCGCAATGGGGAACGAGCTGGCCAGCGTCGGCATCGATCTCAACTTTGCTCCGGTGCTCGACGTCAACTCGAACCCGGCGAACCCGGTCATCGGCGACCGCGCATTGGGCAGCGACCCGGAGCTGGTGAGCAAGATGGGGATCGCACTGGTGCTTGGCTTGCACGACGGCGGCGTCCTGTCCTGCGGCAAGCATTTCCCGGGTCACGGTGACACCGAGCAAGATTCGCATCTGGAGCTGCCTGTTGTCCGGCGCTCGCGCGCCGAGCTGGAGCGCACGGAACTGGTCCCCTTCCGTGCCGCCATCGCAGCGGGGGTGCCGATGCTGATGAGCGCGCACGTGCTCTACCCGGCGCTTGATCCCGATCATCCCGCAACCTTGTCACGCAAGATCCTCACCGACCTGTTGCGGGGCGAGCTGCGCTTCGACGGCGTCGTCGCCAGCGACGACCTGGCGATGCGGGCGATCACCGGCCAACAGTCGATCGCCGACGCAGCCGTGTCGGCCCTGCGGGCGGGCGCCGATGCATTGCTGGTCTGCCAGGAGCTCGAGCGCGCCGGCGAAGCGTTTGCGGCGATCGAAGCGGCAGTAGCAAACGGCTCGGTGGACACGACCACCGTCACTGCCGCAGCGACGCGCATCCAACGGCTGCGTGCACGGCGTAGAGACGGATCTCCCGTCGAGTGCCGCTTACCCAACGAGCAGCATCGGGCGTTAGTCGACGAGTTGCGGGCGAGCTGACCCGCAACGGCTCAGGGCTTCGTCCGCGTCGATCTCGTGCAAACCCCACCCCATGCTTCGACGCGCTCAGCATGAGCGGATCCCCTCCCCGATTTCATTGTTGTTTGCCGCTCACCCTGAGCTTGTCGAAGGGTGCCGAGACCCTTCTTCAGCACCCTGTTATAACGGGCATGGGCGCTGCGAGGCGCTGCCCGATGTGCCCCGCCAGTCGCACTCGCTGCGCTGTGCGGACGGACTTGGGCGCGCACGGTCCACCGACGTGCGCCGCCGGCCCGAGGACACGGTGCTGCACCGGGTCGTCCGCGAGCACCTTGAGACTTTCCTGGCCGAGGCGCGTCTGCGTGGCGGCGGCGAGGGGCTGCCGGGTCGTGGGAAGAAAATGGAAAACCGGATACAGGAGACGGAAAACCGGAAATGAACAACCAGTAAGAGGCGACCATTCGAATGAAGGGAGATGATATCGCTGCCCGCCTCGTTGCGCTGGCGGTGCGTGTGGTCAAGATCGTCGACGCGCTGCCTGATACGCTGGCTGGCCGGCATGTGGCCGGGCAGTTGCTCCGCTCGGGGACGTCGCCGGGTGCGAACTACGAAGAAGCCCGCGGCGCAGAGAGTCGGCGGGACTTTGTTCACAAAGTGGGAATTGCGCTGAAGGAGCTTCAGGAAACTCGGTACTGGTTGCGCGTCGTCGCTGGAGCGAACTTGGCCCCGAGCCGTGCGTTGCAGGAGGTTCTTCCCGAGGTGGACGCGCTGTGCCGAATCCTGGGGACATCAAAGCGGACCGCTAGCATCGTCCGCGCGGCGCCGCAGAGCACGAACGCGCAGACGATCCGATGACCGGTTTCCTGTTTCCGGTTTCCTGTTTCCGGTTTTCCATTCTCTTTTCTTGAACTTGACCGCCGACGGTAAGCTACTGCGCCTGCGGCGGCCGTGGAGCGACGGCACGCGCGCGATTCGGTTCGAGCCGAGCGAGCTCCTGGAGAAGCTGGCGGCGATGATTCCCAAGCCGCGCATCAACTTGCTCGTCTACCATGGGGTCTTCGCGCCGCACGCCCGCGGTCGGCAGGACGCCGTGCGGCGGGCGCACGAGGGCGCAAGGCATGACGGCGCGGCGCCCGCTACGGGCGAAGCGAGCAGTGACACCGCCAGCGCGGCACGCGCGGTGGCGCCTGCCTCCCAACCCGTTGGTGGCGACCCGGCCGCGCCGCGGCCGCCACCGCCCGCTGCGGGGTACGTCCGGCCCAGGTACTATGCCTGGGCCACCCTGTTGGAGCGGACGTTCGCGATTGACATTTTGGCGTGCCCGGACTGCGGCGGGCGCCTGCGGTTCGTGGCGAAGATTGAAGACCGGGCGGTCATTGAGAAGATTCTACGACACCTGGAGTTGCCAATCGATCCGCCCGCTCCAGCACCGTCAGGGGCGCCGGAGTGGCTGCCCGGCTTCGAGACTGCCACCGACTGGATCCGCGACTGAGCGGGCTGGGACGGGTACGCCCAGCGCGGCCGCTGACAGCCTTCAGGGGGCCGCGCTGGCGCCCGTTGTCACCCCCGCTGGCCCGGCCGCTGGCACGCACGACGGTTGCTGCGTTCCGCGAGCACGCGATCGAGGGTGAGCACTGCCTTCCAAAGCTGCTGCATGCGGTGCGACACGTGTTCCTCGGCGACCTCGACGCGGTGGGTGTCTCCACACGCGCGCGAGTTCATCAAGGCAAGCTGCGCCTGCAGGAGATCCCCAGTGCGAATCTGGACACGACCCAGCGCGCGCAGTTCACGGGACTTGGCTGAGTACCGGCCGTGCTTCTTCGCGTTGGTGTTCCCGCGCGGTGCCCCGGTTCCCGCGGCACCGCCATGCACCCGGCACCGACGTCGGCCGGGCTCGGGAGCGCGGTCGCAGGGGGCGCCAGACCGGGTGCGGGCGCCACACGTCGGCGGCTCGGAGGGTTGTTCCCTAGTTTCGCTGGACCGCAAACCGGGTCGGACCATGATAAGTGCTGGATATCTTGACCATCTATTGCGTATAGGTGGCCGTATTGCTGCCAGGAGCCACGTTTTCACGCCCAGAAGGTGCGCCTGAGGAAGGCAGCGGCGTCCACGCGCACCGCCGTCACTACCTGCCAGGCTGAGTCTCACCCATCACTGCCATCACCAGCCGCGTCCTCTTCGAGCAGGCGCGAATCGATCTCAGCGTGCGCACGACCCCTGTCCGACCCCAACGCCCCGCCGCATTGCCGCTTCAAATAATCATGATAATTTGAAGTGGATGTTCAGGCGGACGCTGCATCTGCCGGCTGCAGGCACCGAGACGTTCTTTCTCTGGGGCCCCCGCCAGACCGGAAAGACCACGCTGCTCAGACAGTCGTACCCGGACGCGTTCTGGATCGATCTGCTCAAGGCGGAAGAGTATCGGCGCTACCTGCAGAATCCGGAACGGCTGCGCGAGGAGCTGACCACCCGACCGGCCGTTCGACAGGTGGTGGTCGATGAAGTCCAGAAGGTGCCGCAGATCCTGGACGAGGTGCACTGGCTGATCGAGAACCGCCGCGTGCAATTCGCTCTCTGTGGATCGAGCGCTCGCAAGGTGAAGCGCGGCGCCGCCAACCTCCTCGGCGGCCGCGCGGTGCGGCGCGAGCTGCACGGCGTCACCGCCACTGAGATCGGGGTGCACTTCGATCTCGACCGCCTCCTCAATCACGGGTACCTGCCGAGGATCTATTTGTCCAATCGGCCGCTCCCGCTCCTCAACGCCTACGTCGCCGATTACCTCAAGGAGGAAGTGGCTGCCGAGGCCATGGTGCGCAATCTGCCGGTTTTCTCTGAGTTCCTGAACGTTGCCGCTCTCTCGGACACGGAGCTGATCAACTTCTCGACCATCGCCCGCGACTGCGGCGTCTCCAGCCACACGATCAAGGGATACTTCCAGATCCTCGAGGACACTCTGCTCGGCCGCTGGCTGCCCGCCTACACGAAGCGCCCGAAGCGACGCGTCATCGCGGCGCCCAAGTTCTACTTTGCCGACGTTGGCATGGTGAATCACCTGACGCGGCGCGGCGTCTTGCAGCCCGGCTCCGAGCTGTACGGCAAAGCGTTCGAGAACTGGGTCTTTCACGAACTGACGGCGCACAACGCCTATAGCGATGCGTTTGCACGCCTGAGCTACTGGCGCCTTGCCAGCGGGATGGAGGTCGATTTCGTGATCGACGACCTCCGGGTCGCCATTGAGGCCAAGGCAACACGGAAGGTCACCACCGACCACCTCAGAGGCCTGCGGACCCTCGCGCAGGACCATGCTCGTGTCGGGCAGCGTGTTGTGGTGTGCCTCGAACCGAGGAATCGGAAAACAGAGGATGGCATTCTGATCACTCCAGCGCGAGAGTTCTGCGAGCGCTTGAGCGCCGGCGACTTCTTCTGATCTCGAGCCACCAGCGCTTTTGGTCATTGCTTCTCCACCAATTCGGTATCATTCACTCGATGACGCGCCTCGTTCTCGTCCGCCACGGCGAAACGGGAGGAGGGGGAGGGAGAAGAACAATCGCCCTCAGATGCTCACCGCCGGCTTCTTCGCTTCCAGCGGCACGCCCTCGCGCAGCCACTTCTTGACCTTGCGCTTGTAGAGGTCGCGCTTCAGGCGGCTGATGCGGTCGATGAACAGCTTGCCGTCGAGGTGATCGATCTCGTGCTGCAGGGCGACGGCGAGGAGGTCGTCGCCTTCGATCTCGATCTCCTTCTCATCCGGTGTCCAGCCCTTCACCAGGACGCGTTTGGCGCGCGTGACCTCGGCCGTGTAGTCGACGACGCTGAGGCAGCCCTCTTCCCAAACGACCGAGCCTTCGCGGGCGACAATGACCGGGTTGATCAGCTTGAGGAGGTGCTTGCCTGGATTCTCATGGTCGACGTCGAGGACGATGACGCGTTCCGCAGAGCCGACCTGCGGCGCCGCCAAGCCGACGCCGGGGGCCGCGTACATGCTCTCGACGAGGTCGGTAACCAGCTGATCGATCTGTGCATCAATGTTCTGCACCGCCTGGGCCGACTGCTTCAGCTCGGGTGCGGGATAGGTCAGGATCTTACGGAGCGCCATCGACGTTCACCGACATCCACCAAGTACATAGCTGACGCACAGGCGTCAAAGCATCCCATACGGGTCCACGTCGACGAGCACGCGCACGCCGGCGGTGCGCGCCTGGCGGTGCACGGCATCGCGACCGCTGCGGGCAGCGCGCCGCACTGCGGCGCTGGCACGGCCGCGGATGAGCAGCTGCCAGCGGTGACGCCGGCGCAGGCGTTCGATCGGCGCCGGCGTCGGACCCAACACCTCGACGCCCTTTTCCCTCACGCCCTGCACATGCGTAGCGACTGCGCGCACGATGCGCTCCGTGGCCTGTGGGTTCTCCCCTTCGCATCTTATCTGCACGAGCCGCGCGAACGGCGGGTAGCCCAGCTCGCGCCGCGCCGCCAACTCGTGCTCAACGAAGGTACGGTAGTCGTGCTGGGCCGCGCACCGCAGGCTGAGATGCTCGGGCTGCAGCGTCTGGATGATCACACGGCCGGGACGCGCGCCGCGCCCCGCCCTGCCTGCCACCTGCGTCAGCAGCTGGAATGTGCGCTCGGCAGCGCGGAAGTCGGGGAAGTTCAGGGACCCGTCGGCGAGGAGCACGCCGACCAACGTCACCCCCGGGACGTCGTGCCCCTTGGTGATCATCTGCGTGCCGATGAGCACGTCGTATTCGCGTCGCTCCCACGCCGCGAAGATCTCGCGCTGCGACCCTTTGCGACTGGTGGTGTCACGGTCCATGCGGCCGATGCGTGCGCCGGGCAGCAGCTGCCGGAGCGCGGCCTCCACCTGCTCGGTGCCCGCACCCCACGCGCTGAGGCTCAGCCCACCGCAGCCGGGACAGGCGGCGGGCGGCGGAATGGTATAGTCGCAGTGATGGCAGCGTAGGGCCCGCATGCGGCGGTGCAACGTCAGCGTGACGCTGCAGTTGGGACACATCAGCGCCTCGCCGCACTGCAAGCATTGCAGGAAGTTGGCGAAGCCGCGACGGTTGAGGAAGATCAGGCTTTGCCCATGAGCGGCCAGATTGGCCTTGAGTGCGGCGATGAGGCGTGGCGAGATCAGCACCAGCTTGCCCAGCGCGGGTCCGCGTCGCAGATCGACGATGTTTACCGCCGGAAGCTGACGCGCCTCCACACGCTGCGGCAAGGTCAGCATCTGGTAGCGCCCGCTCTGGCCGTTGCAAAAGGTCTCGACGGCCGGTGTCGCCGAGCCGAGCACGGCTGGGCAACCGGCGAGCTTGGCGCGCATCACGGCAAGGTCGCGGCCGTTGTAGCGAATGCCGTCCTCCTGCTTGAACGCGGCATCGTGCTCCTCATCGACGACTACCAGGCCGAGGCGCGGCAGCGGCGCGAAGACGGCGGAACGCGCACCGACAACGATCGGCACCTCACCGCGCGCGATGCGGCGCCACTCATCCCAGCGCTCACCATCGCTCAAGCCGCTGTGCAGCACGGCGACGCGCTCCCCGAAGCGGGCGCGGACGCGATCGACCAACTGATGCGTCAGCGAGATCTCCGGCACCAACACCAGGGCGGTGCGCTGCGCGGCGAGACAGGCGGCAATCGCGTGCAAGTACACCTCCGTCTTGCCGCTGCCGGTCACGCCCCACAGCAGATAGGTGCGGAACGCGCCGAGGCCGCCGATCACCGCCTGTACCGCCGCGTACTGGGCCGTGGAGAGATCCACCGGCCGGTCTTCGCCGGCCGCCGGCGGCAGGACGGGGCGGTATACCTCCTCTTCGACGACTTCAGCACAACCAGCCTTGATGAGCGCACCCAGCTTCGCCGCGGCGTTCGGAAACGTCGCCTTCAGCTCGGTGGCGCGAGCACGCCGGAGCGGATGTGCGTGCAGGTACGCATACAGAGCATATTGCGCCGGACGTTTGCGGCGCCACTGGCGGGCTTCATCGGCCGCCAGTTCGCGGACGATGCGGAAGTAGCGTTGGTGCTTCGTGGGCGCGTGGCCGCCGCGCACTGCCTCCTCGACGACCACGCAGCCGCGGCGGCGCAGCGTCGCGAGGGCGGCACGCGCCGCCACACCCAGTTTGTCCTCAATGGCACGCGTGGTCTGCGGGCCACCTGTCGTCAGCCATTCGAGGAGCCGAGCAGCAGCGTCAGGTAACGGTGCCATCGCACCGTTGTCGCCGCCGGTCGCTAGGGGCTGCATCGCCTTGACGACGCGCTCGATGCGGATACGCACACTGCCCGGCAAGGCGGTGGAGACCGCCTCACTGAGGGAGCACAGGTAGTAGTCCGCCAGCCAGCGACACAGCTGCATCAAGGACGTATCGAGCAAGGGCTCTGTGTCGAGCGCCGTGAGGATGTTCTTCAGACGCGGATGCGACGACGTGGCGGCCAACTCGGTAACGATGCCGACGGCGCGGCGGGCGCCGAGCGGCACCAACACCCGCACACCCGGACGCACCACGGGCTCCATTCCTGCCTCAACGGCGTAGTCCAGCACGCCGGTCGCACCGGCTGCGGGAATGACAACGACGCGGGCGATCACGCACCCTCTCCTGACCGCAACGCGTGCAGACTGCAAGCCGTGCGCTCGGCAGGGCTCACGCCCCGGGCAGCTTCAGGTGTCGATACACCTCTTGGACGATTTGCTTCGCGGTGAAGGGCTTGGAAACATACCCGTCGCAGCCGACGTTGCCGGCAGCCTGCGCAATGCCGTCCCAAACGTGCGCGGTGACGGCTACGACCGGAATGTGTTGGGTGTCCGGATCGGTCTTGATCGCCTCGATCACCTCGACTCCGCTGACCTTCGGCATCGAGAGATCGGTGAGCACCAGGTCGGGCTTCTGCAGCGCCACTTTGCGGATGGCGTCCTCGCCTCCGTAGGCCAGCACCACCTGAAAGCCCGCCATTTTCAGCGTATGCTGCAGGACTCGCATGATGTCCGGGTCATCCTCGACGATGAGAATCTTCGCGTTCATCTCAGCTTCACCCCACCCCCCGCTCGCACGGCACGGCCCGAATTTAGCACGTGTGGCAGGGCTGCACCACGCGGAATGTGGGCCGATACGCCGCTGGAGGAGGGACAATCGACTGGGGTGCGGCGACCCTCACCGCGCGCGCCACTCGGACGCGCAGTCGAACGCGCCAGCACAAGCCCTGAGGCGCCCGACGCGTAAGTCCATCGGGCTGCGCTACGAACTTTCTCCCTTGTCTGCGCCACCGGCCGTGGTGTATTCGCGGCGTACGCGGAAGACGCCGTCGCGCTGCGCACGCCTGAAGCGGCACAGGTTCCACCACATCATCGCAGCGACCCCGGCAACCACAGCCGCACCCAGCACACCCGCCGGTTGGCGCTGCCACACCGCATACGCACATCCCAGCGCCGCGACGGCGGCGACTGCCGCCGTCGCGGGCTCGCTGCGGCGCGGACAGGCAATGATGAATCGCAGGGCCAGCAGGTCGCGCACGACCGCCAGTGTGCGGCTGAAGCCGTAGTGCGAGTGTCCATGCCGGCGCCGCCGGTCGCGGACGGGAACCTCCGCCACCTCGTCAGCGGTAACGCCGAAGATCGCCGGCATGAAGCGGTTCATGCCGCGCGGCAACGCGGCGTTGTGCACCAGCGTGCGCCGATAAATCTTGAGGCCACACCCGTTGTCGTGCACCGGGAGGCGGGTCACCGCCGCGATCAGGCGGTTGGCGATGCGCGACGGGAGAACGCGCCAGAACCCTTCTTGCCGTGCTTGACGCCAGCCGGATACGACCCGGCAGTTGCGGCGCTGTAACGGCTGCAGCAGGCGCGGAATGTCATGTGGATCGTTCTGGCCGTCGCCGTCGAGCGTGACCACAAGGTCGCCGCGCGCGGCGCGGAAACCGGCGCACAAGGCCGCCGCCTCGCCGAAGTTGCCGTCGAGGTCGAGGATGCGCAAACGTGGCTCGCCCGCGCCCACCCGGCGAAGTTCATCCAGGGTCGTGTCACGGCTGCCATCGTTGACAAAGATGATCTCGTAGGGCCAACCGATGGCCGCCATCACCTGGCGGATCTCTTCGCAGAGCGGGGCGGCGTTGCCCGCTTCGTTGTACACCGGCACGACGACGGACAGCGCCGGAGCAGACTCTTGGCTCATCGCGAACGAAAGAACCCTGCGACTGCGTCCGCTACCTGCTCGACCTCCGCGTCGGTCAGGTCCGGGAACACCGGCAAGGACAGAATCTCGCGCGCCAGCCGCTCCGCTCGCGGCAGCGGCACCGACTCGCCATAATTGCGCAGCCAGGCGGGATGGCGGTGCAACGGCACCGGGTAGTGGATGCCCGTCTCGATGCCAGCCGCCTTGAGGTAGGCTTGCAAGCGGTCGCGCTGTGCACTGCGGACGACGTATTGGTGATAGACGTGCACCTCGCCTGGCTGCTCGCGCCGCACCCGCAGGTCGAGTGAGGCAAAACGCACGTTGTAGTACGCTGCGATGGCGGCACGGCGGCGGTTGCGCGCATCCAGATGCCGCAGCTTGACGCGCAGCAGCGCCGCCTGCAGTTCGTCGAGCCGGCTGTTGAAGCCGTAGAGGACATGGCGGTTCTTGTGCTCCTGCCCATGCGTCCCCAACAAGCACACCCGGGTGTGCAGTTCGGCATCGGCGGTCGTGATGAATCCCGCGTCACCGTACGCCCCGAGGTTCTTCACCACGCCGCTGCTGAAGCAGCCGACACGGCCAAAGGTCCCGACCTTGCGCCCGTCACGGCCGGCGCCGTGGGCATGCGAGCAATCCTCGATCAGAAACAAGTTGTGCCGCGCTACGGTCTCCAGGATCGACGCCATCGGCAACGGCGACCCGTAGAGATGGACGATGAGCAGCGCACGCGTGCGCGGGGAGATCGCCTGCTCCACGCCATCGAGGTCGGGGCCCAGACCGTCCGCCTCAACATCGACCAGCACCGGCCGCGCACCGGCGTGATGCACCGCCTCCACCGCCGCCGCAAAAGCGTTGGCGTGGATGATGACCTCGTCCCCGGTTCCGATACCGAGGCCGACGACGCTCAGCAGCAGCGCGTCGGTCCCCGACGCAACGCCGCGTGCGTACGGCGTACCGATGTATGCGGCGATCTCACGCTCGAACGCCGCACCATTCTCGCCTTTCAGCAGATGCATGCTTGCAAGCGTCGCCGCCCACGCCTCGCGCACCTCGGTCTCGATGGCCGCATACTCGCGCCGCAGATCCAGTAGCGGAATGCTCATATGCATTTTTCCGGGGACGGCCTTCGCCTCACACCCGGGAAAGGGTCGGCACGTCGGCAGCTATCGTTCCCCGAGCCGGCGGACCAGTACCAGTGCGTTCGCACCGGCGGCCTTGCGATCATCGGGAAGCTCTACCCGCTCGTACGGCCCTCGTGCCGCGTCCGGCATCCGCTCCCACTCGGCTTGCTCCATCAGCACATACTGTGGCGCACCAACCGGCCATGATCCGTCGTACGTTGGGATATGGCCCTGCCAGTAGAAGACTGCTCCATAGTCAAACGTCTTGTAGAAGAAAAGCTGGCCGCTGGCACCGACGACCTGACGCACGTCAGCCATGAAAGTGCGCGCCGTCAACGCACGCGCGATGCCGGGCATCACTACTTGCTGCGCAGCCACCAGGAGGGCAGCAGCCGTCAGGAACAGGCTCGTGAAAATGCCACGCCAACTCATTCGCCGCGTCGCCTGCACACCGAGGGAGAGCGACGCCAGCGCGACGGCAAGACACGCCAGGAGTGCCCAACCTCCGGCACGGATCGTCGCGCTGATAACCGGTGCGAGTGGCTGCGCGTCGGCCGGCAACCAGCGCTGCGCAGTCAGACACAAGGGAACACCCACACCTTCGAGCAGCACGCCGAGCAGGAGCACTCCGAGAACCCCAAGCGTCGGCCACATCAGCGCCGCCAGCAGGCGCGCCAGCCACGGTTGCTGATCAGCATCGGCGCGGCGCACATCGTCCCACCACCAACCGGTCAGCAGCGCGACCGCCGGATAGAGCGACAGCAGGTACACGCCACGTTTGCTGGCGGCAATCGAATAGAAGCCCAGGACGACACCGATCCACACCAGCAGGTAGACGCGTGCATCATCACGCGACACCTCCGTGCGCCGGCGCCACAAGCGCGCCGCGACCCCGGGGAGCAGCAGCGTCCACGGCAGCAGGCCGAGCAGCAGCGCACCGGGCAGGTAGAATGGGCCGTGACGGTGGCCGCCCCCGAAGTCGGGGTTATCGAGAAACGTGAAGACGTTCTCCGCCAACACCTGCTTGCGGAAGAAGGCCCACCCGCCGAGCACGAGCGCCAGCACGTACCAGGTTCCCGCGCCGATGCCGACCACCAGCGCCCCCCTGCCCAACCGCATCTGCCGCAGCGGACTCAGATCACGCGTCAGTGCCACCATGATCACCGCCACCAAACCGGGGAGCGCTGCACCGACGGGTCCTTTGCCGAGGACCGCGAGCGTAATGCCGGCGTACAGCGGCACCAGCCACCCGGCCGCACGACTGCGCAGGAAAAACAGCACGCTCAGGAAGGCCAACTCGAGCCCGAAGGTCAGCGTCATGTCGACCCGCGCGTTGGTTGCGGCCCGGGCCCACTCGAACGTCGTCATGAGTACGAGGGCGGCGACCAGGCCGGCGCGCGAACTCCACAGCGCCGTGCCGGCGGCAAAGACGCACAACAAGCCGAGCAGTGACAGCGCCGCAGATGGAAAGCGGATGCTCCACGCGTCCGTCGCACCATGGGCCAGCGACGTCAACGCGCCGAGCCAGTGGAACAGCGGCGGCTTCGACGGCAGCTCAACGCCGTTGCGCCGCGGCAGGATCCAGCCGCCGCCGTGGGTCATCTCCCACACCACCAACGCTTCACGCGGTTCCCCTTTGGTGTGAAACGGCGCGCGGCCCAGCCCCCACAGCTGCAGAACGACCCACGCGAGAACGATGAGCAACGCCGACAGAACGACCGCAGACACCGCTCGCGGCGACGATGCAGGAGCCTCGACCGCCGCCGGCGGCGGTGCTGGCGTAACGTCGGTGTCAGCGGCTGCGTTCATCGGGGTTGAAATTGACAACGATCACCTTCTTGCCGTGCGCAGCAACCTGGCGCGGCGCGGGTTGCAGCAGGTTCAGCAGTGGCTCCAACTCCACTCGATTGATGATCAAGAACATACGCCGGCCAGGTGTTCGCCAGGCATCAATCAGCTGCGCATCGGTGTCCCAGAAGAACGCGCTCTGGTCCCCCTGCCGGCTGCCGAAGTCGAGTTCGCCGCGGCCGCCGACCATGACGGTCCGCCGGTGGCTGTAGAACGGGATTGCCTGCACATAGTGCCGATAGGTGATGACTTCATCGTCCGGCCGCGCCTGCGCGCGAATGGCGAGGCCGAGCGGGCGATACTCGGCGGCGACGCCGCGCCCGCTGATGGCGACGACCTGCAGTGCCAGCATGCCCAGCACCAGCGTGGCGAAGCATGCCTGCAGTCGGCGCCGACGGAGCAGAACCACCGCGACCAACGCCGTAGCCCCGAGCAGCAGACCACCGGCGTAGAGCGCGGGGAGGATCACGTCGATCTGCCGCGCATCGACCACCTCGCGGCTGATCGCTGCTCCCAGGAGCATGACGAGGGCCAACCCCAACAGGGTGAGTGTCCCGCGGCGCAACACATCGGTACGGCCTGTGCCCACCACGCGCTCGAAGAAGCGGCCCGCAAGAATCGCCAGCGGGCAGAACATCGGCAAGATGTAGGTCGCCAACTTCGAGCCTGACAGGCTGAAGAACGTGAAGATGATCGTTGCCCAGATCACGCAATAGAGGGTTGGGGCCGACGTCCGGCGCCTCACCAGCCGCCCGATAAAACGCGCCAGGAGCCGCGGTGCAAACAACGCATACACCGTCCACGGCAGCATCCCACCGACGACGATCGGCACGAAGAACCACAGCGGCTCCTGATGCTCATCCGGCTTGAGAAAACGGT
>Ga0335070_10005496_pt1 | contig 14889 bp, 14 predicted proteins | sample Lox_Sample_13_FD_206722 | JGI IMG/M metagenome (GOLD analysis project Ga0335070, IMG submission 206722) | Soil microbial communities from Loxahatchee National Wildlife Refuge, Florida, United States - Lox_Sample_1.3 | ecosystem: Environmental > Terrestrial > Soil > Wetlands | place: USA... | reverse complement strand
CGGCGACCGCCCCCGCTACCTCGTCGGGCGAGCCGGGCCGCTCTTGCCACTCTCCCTGGCCCCAGCCCTCGAGGTAGGCGTCCTCGCCGGTGGCGTTCGCCCGCATGGCGAGCGCGTCGATCAGATCCTGGAACTTCTGCGAGAGCTGTCGCTGAGCCGTCAGGCTACCCTCGGCCGCCTCGACCATCGAGGGGATGTCTTTCCAGTGCACGATGCGATAACGGGCCATGGAGTTGCCAGGAATTCTAGCGAAAAACCGGGCGATTGCCTTGACATAACGTGCCCCCGACCCTACCCTCTCGCCCATGATCGACGTCAAGACGGCCGACCAAGAGCTCGCAACGTACATCCGCCCGCAGACCTTCCCCGTCGCCATCCGGATGCTCAAGCCTGGCGAGCCGATTCCGGAACGGGCGCGGCGGCCCGCCCGCGACTTCAAGAAGCTCAGCATGTCGTGCCAGGTCATCGACATGGCCCGGCGCTACGGCTGGATGATTGCGCTCACCCGCGAGGACCACATCTGCTCGCTCGGCATCACGGCCATCGGCTTCGACAAGCCACTGCCTATCTACAACGTGGGCACGCTCTGCGAGGGCATGTACACGGAGACCAAGGAGGCAGGGCAGCGCTCGGAGGCGGCCATCGACAAGTTCGCGCCGGGCGAGTACGCGACCGTGCTGGTGGCGCCGCTCGACCGCGCACCCTTCGAGCCGCACCTGGTGTGCATCTACGCGAACCCGGCCCAGGTCATGCGCCTGACCCAGGCTGCGCTCTGGAAGCGCGGCGGCCGCCTCCATTCGTCGTTCGAAGGGCGCGCGGTGTGCGCCGACATCATCGTCACCACCATGCAGACGGGAGAGCCGCAGGTCATCCTCCCCTGCTCCGGCGACCGCATCTTCGGGCAGACGCAGGACCACGAGATGGCCTTCACGATCCCGTGGGCCCGGATGGAGGAGATCGTCGAGGGTCTCCGCGGCACCCACAACGGCGGCATCCGCTACCCCATCACCCAGTTCATGGAGTACGAGGCCAAGCTGCCGCCGCGCTACATGGAGGTGAACCGCCTCTGGGACGCGGACAAGGGCGCCGCTCCCCTCACCAACCGCGATCGCGTGGTGGCAGCCTACAAGCGATCCTACGCCGACCGCGTGCCCGTCTACCCCATCGTGGCCTCGTTCGCGGGCACCCTCGACGGTCTCTCCATCGAGGAGTACTGCACGAATCCCACCCGGGCCATCACGGCGATGATGAACTATTACGAGCGCTACCAGCCGGACGTGGTGCTCGCGTACAACGACCTCGCGAAGGAAGCCGAGGCCTTCGGCTGCAAGGTCAAGTACTCCGACTACGTCGTGCCGTCCATCGAGGGCCACGTGCTGGAGGACAAGGCGAACCTGGCCAAGCTCGCCATGCCGGACCCCTACGCCACGGGCCGGCTGCCCGGCTTCCTCGAGCAGTGCGCGGCCCTGGTGAAGGCCGCACCGCCGGCCGCCATGGGCGCCGTCGCCGTCGGCCCCTGGACCATCGCCATGCTCCTGCGAAACCCCGAGATGATGCTCCTCGACACCTTCGAGGACCCGCAGTTCATCCACGACCTGATGCGGGTGACCACGGACTTCTGCAAGGCCTGGGGCGACGCCATCGCCAAGACGAAGATCGGGCTCAGCTTCTCGGAGCCTACCGCCTCCATCAGTCTCGTGTCGCCGGACAACTATCGCGAGTTCATCGCGCCGTATCACAAGGAACTGGTGGACTACTTCAAGGCCAAGAAGGTCGGCCTGACCACCCACATCTGCGGCACGACGTACCCCATCTTCGAGGACATCATCGGCTGCGGCTTCACCACCGTGTCCTTCGATCTCGACCAGCAGGCCGACCCCAAGCTCCACGTCGACCAGCTCGCCCGCTTCATGGAGGTGGCGAAGGGCCGCGCCGTCGCCATCGGCAACGTGGACGCCACAAAGTTCGAGAAGACCACGAAGGCAGAGATGGAGGCCGACGTACGCCGCTGCATCGACAGCGCGGGCCGTCACTCCAGCTTCATCCTCTCGACCTCGTGCGAGATCCCGCCGCGGTCCGATCCCGAGATCGTGAAGTGGTTCATGGACGCGGCCCACGACTACGGACGCTACGAACGAGTTCTCGGCTAAATCGCGGAGGGGGGCTGGCGCCCCCCTTCCGAACCTCCCTCCAAGTAGCAGGTTGCGCGGGCGAAGCCCGCGCTCGAGGTGGCGACTCTGGGGCACTTGCTCCGAGAGACACGAGGGGCGCGGTGGGATTGCTCCACCGCGCCCGGTCCGTCCGAAGGATCCGTTCTAGAAGTCGGCTACCAGCGGAAGGGCTTCTTCGAAGGCGGGACGCCGTAGGCGCCGCGATCGCCGCCGCCAAAGCCGCCGCCGCGTCCACCGCCGCCCCCCGGACGTCCGCCGGGCCGGCCGCCGCCTCGGGGCCCTCCGCCACCGGAGCCCGGAGCCTTCGGGGTGGAGAGATTCACGGTCAGCTTGCGGCCGTCGAGATCCTTCCCGTTGAGCTCGGAGATGGCGCGCTGGGCCTCCTCAGCCGTGGCCATCTCGACGAAGCCGAACCCGCGCGACTGGCCGGAGAACTTGTCGGTGATCACCGCCGCGGACTCCACGGTCCCGCACTGCGCGAAGTATTCCCGCAGGGTCTCACTCGTCGTCGAATACGATAGTCCGCCCACGTACAGTTTCGAGGCCATCGGGATCTCCTTCGGTCGCTCTTCCGCCTCGATGCACGCCCCAATACTCGGAAGAGCCAATATCGGAGGCGAGGGCGCCGATTGCGGCGCAACGTCATCTAGTCTACACCATGTGCGCGGTCCGCTCGTCAAAGCGGCGCCGCTTCTCTCTATGGCGCGCGCCAGCCCGCGGCGTTGGGCTCGTGGTACGTGCCCTCTCCGCTCGACGGAGGCACCGGCAGCTCGGGCTGTACCGCGCCCGCCACCGGGGCGTCGTGCTCCTGGTGCCTGAGCGACTCGCTCGTCGCCACGAACAGACCGGTCAGCACGGCGATCAGGCCAAGGGCGAAGGCCCACACGAGCAACCTGTCACGGGATCGCTCCCGGCGCCCTAGCGGCATAGCACCTCGAGGGCAGCGGCAGCCGCCGCCGGGCTCGGCGCCCCGCGACGAGCGGGCGTTTCGCCCTTCGCCAGGAGCTCGTGCACGTCGAACGGCTCGCGGACCACGCGGAATCCCTCGAGCTCGAAGCGTACCTGCTCGTCCACGGTCTGGGCAGCGTCGACGTGAACGACCACGGGCACGCCAGGCGCGAGCGTGTCGAGATGCTTCGCGAGCTCGCGCGGGGACACGGGCACCAGGGACGACGAGACGATGATCAACGACACCGGCGTCTCCAGGAGCTGTCGAACGCCGTCGCAGAAGGCAGCCGCCATGCGGGTGGCGATCCCCTGCTCCAGGCACTGCAGGCCGACCGACTCGGTCAGCGCGTGGTTCTCCTCGATCATCAGCACACGGGTCATGACATTCCTCTCTGAGTGGGTTGATTGTTGAACCGGACGTGCAGGTGCAAGCGAGGTGCCGTCCAGTAAGATGCGCGCCAAGTGCTCGTGGTTGCAGACCACACTACGTACTGTCGCCACGGCGGCGACGAGCAGCCGGGCGGAATGCCCGGGCACTTGATCCGGGCCGCCCTACCCTGACCCCGGTCTCAACACACGGCCCGGAAGACGACCGGTGTGCTCTCCGGACTCGATCACGAGGCGGCCGTTCACCACCACGTGCTCGATGCCGAGCGCATATCGATGCGGGTCCTCGTAGGTCGCCATATCGGCGACGCGCTCGGGCGAGAAGATCGCCACATCTGCGCGCGCGCCCTTCCGGATGACTCCCCGGTCCGCGAGACCGAGACGCGCGGCGGGCATGCCGGTCATCTTGTGAACGGCTGCGGGCAGCGTGAGCAATCGCTCCTCTCGCGCGTAGCGGCCGAGCACGCGCGGGAAGGTGCCGTAGCTGCGCGGATGGGGCTTGCCGTCGGCCAGCGGCCCCGTGGCCGCGAGCGACGAGCCGTCGGAGCCGATCATCACGCGCGGGTGCACGAGCGCGCGCCGCAGATCCGCCTCGTCGAGCTGGAAGAGAATGACGTAGCCGCGGCCTCGCTCCGACGTGAGGATGTCGAACACGCACTCGATCGGATGCTTGCCCGAGCGGCGCGCGATCTCGTCGAGGCGTAGCCCCTGCGCATCCGGCCGCGAAGGGGCGGAGGCGATCATGATGTCGGCCCAGCCCATCCCCCGCGCCAGGACCGGACCCCCGGCCATCTCGTCGCGGAGGCGCGCACGCGTCGCCCCATCCCGGAGACGGTCGAGCATGGCCTCGATGCCGCCTTCGAGCGCCGAGTCCGGCAGGAGCGTGCGCAGGGTCGTGCTCGACGCGGTGTACGGATAGACGTCTGCGGCGACGTCGAGCCCGTCGGCACGCGCGGCATCGATCAAGGCGAGGGCGTCCTTCACGCGGCCCCAGTGAGGCCGGCCCGCAGCCTTGATGTGGCTCACCTGCACCGGGAGCCCGCTTTCGCGCCCGATCCGCATGGCCTCGGCCACCGACTCGAGCAGCGTGGCCGCTTCGCCACGGATGTGGCTCGCGTAGAAGCCGCCGCGCGCGGCGCCGCGGGCGACCTCTACGATCTCTTCGGTGGCGGCGTAAGAGCCGGGCGCATAGATGAGACCCGTGGACAGGCCGCAGGCGCCGTCGGCCATGGCGGACTCCATCAGCCCGCGCATCCGCGACAGCTCGCTCCCCGAGGGCGCGCGCCGGGCGAAGCCCATCACGGCGAGCCGCAGCGTGCCGTGGCCCACGAGCTGCGCCACGTTGAGCGCGAGGCCTTCGTCCTCGTAGCGGCGCAGGAACTCCCCGACCGACCGCCAGGCGAAGTCCATCCCCGGCGGCACATAGAGGGCAAAGCTGCGCATGTCCTCGCGGAACTCGTCGGACACGGGCGCGGGCGAGAATCCGCAGTTGCCGACGACCTCGGTGGTCACGCCCTGCCGGATCTTCGACTCCGCACGGCGGTTGCCGAAGAGCCGCCAGTCCGAGTGCGAATGCATGTCGATGAAGCCGGGCGCCACCATGAGCCCGGCGGCCTCCACCGTCACGCCTGCCGGCTCGCGGGAGAGGTCGCCCACGGCCGTGATGGTGTCGCCCGTCACGCCCACGTCCCCGCGCGTGGCGGCGGCGCCGGTGCCGTCGAGCACCTGGCCGCCGACTATCTTCAGGTCAAGCACGCGGCGCGGCCGTGAAATCGATGACGCGCTCGCACCACGCGGCGGCGGCCAGCAGCCGGGCCTCCGCCCACGGCGCCCCGGTGAGCTGGACGGCGAACGGCAGGCCGTCGGCCGCGAGCCCCGTCGGCAAGGAGATGGACGGCATGCCCGCGGAGCTCCACGGAGCGCAGAAGTAGGGATCGCCCGTGGACTCGAGCCCCTTCGGAGCGGGACCGGCCGCGGTCGGCGAGAGGAGCGCATCGTAGCGCGCGGCGACCGCGCCCATCTCGGCGCGGAAGGCCCGGCGATGCGCCTGGGCGACCATGTAGTCGACCGCGGAGATGGCGAGGCCAGCCTTGACGGCCTCGCCGATACCCTTCGGATACTCCGCGGCGTGACGCGCATAGAGCTCGCGATGGAATGCCGCGGCCTCGGCGCGCGACACGATGTCGCCCGCGGGATGCAGCCCCTCGAAGGAGCGCGCGAGCGGGGCGTCCTCGACGTGGGCGCCGGCCGCGCGCAGCGCCGCCGCGACCGCTTCGATCTGCGCCGCGTTGGCCGGCTCCGCGCTTCCCACGAGCCGGCGCAACACGCCGATGCGCGGCGCGGCCGGCGCCGCCAGTGCCCCGACGTAGTCGTCGATGGGCATGTTCACGGCGTGGGGATCGGCGGGATCGTACCCGGCCATGACGGCCAGCCCGAGGGCCGCGTCCTCGACCGAGCGGCACAGCACGCCCACGTGATCGAGGCTCCAGGCGAGTGGGGTGACGCCCACCGTGCTGATGCGGCCGTGCGTCGGCTTGAAGCCGACCGCGCCGCAATACGCGGCCGGACGCAGCACCGAGCCCACGGTCTGCGTGCCGAGGGCCAGCGGCACCATCCGCGCGCCCACGGCGGCGCCGGAGCCGCTCGACGAGCCGCCGGGCGTGTGGCCCGGGTTCCACGGATTCCCCGTGGCCGTGGGATCGCGCAGCGCGAACGGCGTCGTCGTCACCTTGCCGAGAATCACCGCGCCCGCGGCACGGAGGCGCGCGACCGAGACGGCGTCGGCGGCGGGACGACGATGGGCCCACGGGCCCGCGCCGGACGTGGTGACGAGGCCCGCGGCGTCGTAGATGTCCTTGAGCGCCACGGGCACGCCGTGGAGGGCACCCATGAAGCGCCCCTCGCGAGCTTCGATGTCGCGCTGGACGGCCACGCGCGCGGCGGCGTCACGGTCGAGGTGCACCCACGCCTTGAGCGCAGCCTCCGTGGCATCGATCCGCTTGAGACACGCGGCGAGGAGATTCGAGGGTGACAGCGTGCCGGCACGAATGCGGCGCGCAGCCTCGGCGGCGGTGACGTCGTTGAGATCAGGCATGGGAGTCTCCCAGGAAAGTGCTACTGGAGCGCGTCCAGGACTTCTGCGACGACCTCGAAGCGGCCGAAGGACGGCATGAGGTAGGCCCCGGCATACCGTCCCCGGAGGTGGCTTACCAGGGCCTGCGCCGTCTCGATGCCGGCGCGCAGGCCCCGGTCCCCCGCCTCCCTCATGCGCGCACGCACCGCGTCGGGCACCGTGATGCCCGGCACCTCGTTGTGGAGGAACTCGGCGTGGCGGGAGGAGTGCAGCGGCAGCACGCCGACCACCACCGGGACGGGCGGCCGGGTCCGCTGGAAGAAGCGCTCGACCACCTCGAGATCGTAGACCGGCTGCGTCTGGCACCAGCGCGCCCCCGCCTCGGCCTTGGCGAGCAGGCGCTCCATCTCCCGGGACGGCTCCGCCGCCGCGGGATCGAGGGCAACGCCGACGCAGAAGGCCGTTGGCTCGCCCACCGAGTTGCCCGTGGCGTCCCGGCCCTCGTTCATGCCGGTCAGGATGCGGATGAGGCCGATGGCGTCCACGTCGAACACCGCTGTCGCATTGACGTAGTCGCCCGTGCGCGGCGGATCGCCCGTCATGGCCAGGATGTTCCGGATGTCGAGGGCGTGCGCGCCCAGCACGTCGGCCTGGATCCCCATGAGATTCCGGTCCCGGCAGGTGAAGTGCATGTTGATGTCGAGGCCGGTGGCCTCGCGCACGAGGATGGCGGTCGGCAGGACGGACATGCGCACGCGCCCCAGCGAGCCGTCGTTGATGTCCACGATCTCGACGCCGCGCTCCTTGAGGAGCTTGGCGCCCTGCACGAGCTTCTCGATGTTGTGGCCGCGCGGCGGATCGAGCTCCACCGTGACCAGGAACTCGCCCTCCTCCACCTTGCGCTGGAGCAGGGTGGGCGCGGCGGTGGTGGGCAGCGTGGGCGCGGGGCTCGCCTCGACGCGCGCGCGGCGCGGGGTCGCCACCGCCGCCGCTCCCGAGCGCGGCACGTGGCGGTCCACCGCCTCGCGCATGGCGCGGATGTGCTCGGCGTTGGTGCCGCAGCACCCGCCCACCATGCGGGCGCCGGCCGCGATCATCCGCGCGGCGTAGTCGGCCATGTAGGAGGGCGAGGAGATGTAGATGAGGCGCTCGCCCACCCGGCTCGGCAACCCGGCGTTCGGCTGGATGGCGAGGGCCAGGCCGCCGGCCTCGGGCAGCATGTGCTCGAGGACATCGAAGAGCGTGCTCGAGCCCACGGAGCAATTGGCGCCCATCGCCTGCACGGGCAGCTCGCGGAGGGTCCGCGCCACTTCCGCCGGCGTGTGCCCGAGAAAGGTCACCAGGTCCTGCGTGAAGGCGACCTGGCTGATGATCGGCAGATCGGTGATGGCGCGGATGGCCTCCACGGCCAGCCGCATCTCGGTCAGATCCGAGAACGTCTCGACCACGAAGCCGTCCACGCCGCCTTCGAGGAGCCCCTCGGCCTGCTCCAGGAAGGCCGACCGCGCCTCCTCGGCCGTGATGGTGCCGAGCGGCGCCAGGTACTTGCCGAGCGGGCCCATCGAGCCCATCACGAACACGTCCTTACCCATCGTCTCGCGCACGTCGCGGGCGAGCTTGGCGCCGCGGAGATTGATCTCGCGCACGTGCGACGCGAGCCCGTGGACGGCCAGCTTGAACCGGTTGGCCCCGAAGGTATTCGTCTCGATCCAGTCGGCGCCGGCCTGGATGTACTCGGCGTGAATGCCCTGGACGATCTTGGGCTCGTTCACGTTGAGCACGTCGAAGCAGGCATCGAGCGGCACGCCGCGCGCGTAGAGCATGGTGCCCATCGCGCCGTCGCCCAGGAGCGGGCGGTCGCGGAGGCGCTCGAGGAAGGCGCCGGCCATCAGACCGCCTGCCGCGCTCGCTCGGCCAGCGCCGTGCCCACTCGGGCCGCCACCTGGTCCGTCGTGAGCCCGTCGGTGCTCACGGTCAGGTCGGCCTGCGCGTAGTAAGGCTTCCGGCTCTCGTAGAGCGCGGCGACCTGCTCGCGGGTCTTGCCGTGGAGCATCGGCCGGTCGCCAGCCCGCAGGGCGCGCTCGTACAGCGTGGCGAAGTCGCCGCCGAGCCACACGACGGTGCCGATGGAGCGGAGCGCTTCGAGACGGCCCTGGGCGCACGGAAGGCCCCCGCCGGTGGCGATCACGTCGCCGTGCTTGAGCGCGAGCAGCCGCACCACGTCGCTCTCGAGCTGCCGGAAGTGCGCCTCGCCCTTCTCGGCGAAGATCTCGGGTATGGGACGACCCGCGGCGGCCACGATCATGTCGTCGGTCTCGACGAAGCAGCGGCCGAGTCGCCGCGCGAGGAGACGCCCGACCGAGCTCTTGCCCGCTCCCATGAACCCGACGAGAATGACGTTGTCCACCATCGTCTCACCATCGTACCATCGGCGCCCCGGCCGGCCCTACCGGCGCACCGTCCCGAGGGCCGGAGCGCGCCGGTACGCGCAGTCGCGCATCCAGCAGCGGCGGCACTGGGTGAAATAGTGGTCGACCTTCGCGGCGGCGCCCACTCCGACCAGGAACGAGATGCTCTTGCCGGGCGTCATGACGCAGGCGGCGTTCAGCTCGACGTCGATCGGATCGCCCGGGCAGAGCTCGAAGAGCCGCGCCTGCTCGGCCGTGTCCCACCCCGCGTAGCCGGGGCTGATGCGGTTCGTCACCTTGACGCCGGAGCCAACGGCCGCCTGGCAGAGCAGGTCGTTGACGTACTCGGCGAGACTCTCGACGGCGGCTGACCCCACGCTGTCCAGCATGACCGCCAGCGGGAGCTCGCGCTCCTCCCAGAGACGGCGCACGCGCCTCTCGAGCGCGTCCCCCACGGTGCAGAGACCGGCGCCGACAGCCTCCACGCTGCCCCACCAGCGCCCGATCTCCGGGATGCGGAGCGTCGTCCCGGCCGCCTCGATGCGATCGGCGTACTGGGCGGTCACGGCCGCCGCGCGGTACACGACCCGGGGCCGAATCAGCGATTCCCCGAGCGCGAGCGCCTCGTCGAAGAGCGCCAGGACGGCTGCATCCGGCACGTCCACGCCTTTCTTGTAGCCCTGGAAACGCAGGACCTCGTCGCGGTCGACCAGGAGCGGGATGTCGTCGAGGACGGCGGGGCGCGGCGAGCGGACGTCGAGCGCGGCGCTCACGTGCGGCGATAGCGGGCGCGCGTCACCTCGGCGATGAGACGGATGTGCTCGGGACCGGATCCGCAGCACGCGCCCACGATGTTGCAGCCGGCATCCAGCAGCGCCGGATAGTCCTTGGCCATGGCCTCGGGCCCGAGCTCGTACGTGGTCGTGTCGCCCCTCGTGATGGGCAGGCCCGCGTTCGGATAGGCGATGAGGGGCGCATCGGTCGCCGCACGCATCTCGCGGATGATCACGATGGCGCGGTCGGGGCCCCGTCCGCAGTTCATGCCCACGATGTCCGCGCCGGCCCCGAGGAGTGTCGTGGCGACATCCGCGGGGCTCTCTCCCCACATCGTCCGGTCGCGATCGTGCAGCTCCTCGTACTGGAAGAACATGGTCGCCATCACGGGGAGGTCCGTCGCCCGCTTGCACGCCGTGATGGCCGCCACGGCTTCCTGCGGGAACATCATGGTCTCGACGGCGAAGATGTCGACGCCGCCTTCCGCGAGCGCTTCCGCCTGCTCGGTGAAGGTGGCCACGTACTCCTCGTCGGTGGCCACGTTGTCGCCCACGCCGTAGTCGAGCGGCAGGCAGCTGGTTGGGCCGATGGAGCCCGCGACGTAGCCGCCGGCGGGGCAGACCGACCGCGCCAGGCGCGCGCCCTTCTCGTTGAGCTCGCGCGTGCGGTCGCCGATCTTGTACTCGTTCAGCTTGAGCCGGGTGCCGCCGAAGGTATTGGTCTCGACGAAGTCCGAGCCGGCGCCGAAGTAGCCCTGGTGGATGCCGCGCACCACGTCGGGGTGCGTGTCGTTCCACAGCTCGGGGCAGGCGCCGTTCAGAAGGCCCGCGTCGAAGAGCGCGGTGCCGTAGCCGCCGTCGAAGACGAGGCGCTCGCCGGCCTTGACGCGCTCCACGATCTCCCAGCCGCGCGGGCGCGCCATCAGGCGGCCATCGTCACGCCGAGCAGCTCCTTGGCGCGCACCACGGCGATGGTCGAGTCCTTCGCGTAGCCGTCGGCGCCAATCTCGTCGGCATAGGCCTGGCTCACGGGCGCACCGCCGATCATCACCTTGACGCGCTCGCGCAGCCCGGCCTTGGAGAGGGCGTCGATGGTGCGCTTCATGGCGGGCATGGTGGTCGTCATGAGGGCGGAGATCCCGACGATGTTGGCGCCGTGCTCCTCGACCGCGGCCACGAACTTGTCCGGGGCCACGTCGCGCCCCAGGTTGTGCACCTTGAACCCCGCGCCCTCGAGCATCATCGCGACCAGGTTCTTGCCGATGTCGTGGAGATCGCCCTGCGCCGTGCCGATCACGACCACGCCCAGCGACTGGCCGTCGCCCCCGGCCTTGGTGATGAGCGGCTTGAGGAGGTCGAGGCCGGCGTACATGGCCCGGGCCGAGAGAAGCACCTGGGGCACGTAGTACTCGTTGCGCCGGAATTTCTCGCCGACCACGTCCATGCCGGGGATGAGGCCCCGGAAAATGAGCTCCTTCGGGTCCATGGAGAGCCCGAGTCCTTCGTGCGTCTTGCGGGCCACGGTGTCCTTGTCGCCCAGGATCAGGGCCCGCGCCATGAGGGGATAGTCGAACTCGTCGCTCATGTCCCGCTCTGGCTTCCGCCCGCCTTGACGGTGCCGTAGCCGGCCTTGCTCCACTCGCGCATGCCGCCCGCCACGTTGTAGAAGCCGGTCATGCCGGCGCGGAGGAGCGCGCTGATCACCGAGCTCGACCGGAGCCCGCCGGCACACAGCACCGCCTTGGGCCCGTCGGCGGGAATCTCCCGCATGCGCTCGACGGCCTGTCCCATGGGGATGTTGATGGCTCCCGCGATGTGGCCGTCATCCCACTCGGAGGGCTCGCGCACGTCGAGCACCACGAGCCCCGCCTGCTCCTCGCGCATGGTCGCCAGATCGTGCACCGTGATCTGCGGCACGCGGGCCTCCACCCGCCCCTCGCTCTTCCAGTCGGTCATCCCCCGCTGGAGATAGCCGGCGATGTCGTCCATCCCGGCGCGGCTCAGCCCCTGGACGACCCGGGTGAGATCGGACGGTCCGGTCGCCACCAGGATGAAGCGGCTGTCGAACGGCGCCATCATGGCTACCCGGGCCGCGAACGGGTTGCTCTCGACCCACACGTTGACGGCGCCCGGAATGTGCCCCTCGCCGTACTCGGCAGGGCTCCGGGCATCCAGCACCACCGCGCCCTTGGCAATGGCCTCCTCGACCTGGCTCACGCTCAACGGCTGGGGATCCCCGGAGGACGGGAGGGCCTGAGCCCGGTTCTTTGCGATGATGCGATCGAACCCAGGGGGCTTGGGAGGGATCCCCGTCATCAGCGCCCGCACGAAGTCGTCCACGTTCGTCGCGTGAAGCGCGGGATTGAAGCGGCGCTCGAAGCCGATCGTCGAGCCCGGCTTGGAGGACATGGCGCGCCCGCAGGACGAGCCGGCCCCATGCGCCGGATAGACCTCGACGCTGTCCGGCAGGGTGAGCACCCGGGTGGTGAGGCTCTCGTACAGGTTGACGGCCGCTCGCTCCCCCCCGAAGTCGGGCCGGCCCACGTCGCCCACGAACAGGGTGTCGCCGGTGAGCACGAACCACGGCTCCTCGCCGCGCGACAGGTCGGTCACGAGCAGGCAGATGCTGTCAGGGGTGTGCCCCGGGGTATGCATGGCCTGGATCCGGGTCGTGCCGATGGTGATGGTGTCGCCGTCGGCGATGGGCGCGTGGGCAAAGGCGGCCTCGGCCGCCGGGTGGACGTGGATGCGGGCCCCGGTCTTGGCCGCCAGCGCCTGATTGCCCGACAGATGGTCGGCGTGGATGTGGGTCTCCACGATGTGGGTGATCGCCAGCCCCTTCCGCCGGGCCCAGCCTGCATAGTCATCGACCCGATCCCGGCCCGGGTCGACGACGAGGGCTTCACCGGCCTGGCTGCACCCGATCAGATACGCGATGCACCCCGCATCCTCGTTGACCATCTGCTGGAAGATCATGGCTCGCATCTTCCCACACGGGCTCGGTGATCTGCAAGGCCGCCTGGGATAAGGGCTCGTCCGATAGCCCCAAGGGAATGCCGATACCGCGTAACTTGACCGTCGATTGGCTGATAGACTAGACTCCGTAAAGTTTAATCTCGACCGGAGCGGAGGCCCCAAAGGGTCGCATGAAGATCAAAGTCCTCGGCTCGTACGGCAGCGAGGGGCCGGGGCAACGCCCCTCGGCCCTCCTGGTGGACGACCGGGTCCTGGTGGACGCGGGCACGGTCGGCGGAGCCCTCTCGACCGCCGAGCAGGTCGAGATCGAGTACGCCCTCGTTAGCCACGCCCACTTCGACCACATCGCGGGGCTGTGCTTCCTTACGGACACCTTGGCCATGGTGGCCCCGGAGCGCCGGATCACCGCGTGCAGCCTGGCTCCGGTGCTCGACAGCCTGCGAAGCCACGTCTTCAACGACATCGTGTGGCCGAACTTCGCGGCCATCCCGAACGCCAAGGATCCGGTGCTGGGCTTCCGCCCCATGCCCGAGGAAGGCGAGGCGCGGGTGGGCGAGCTCTGGGTGACGCCGATCCAGGTCGAGCACACCATCATCACCGCGGGCTTCATCGTTCATGACGGCGAGACAGGCTTCGTCTTCAGCGGTGACACGGGTCCGACCCAAAAGCTCTGGAAGACGGCGCGCGAGATGCGCGGCCTCAAGGCGGTGATCGTCGAGACGTCCTTCCCGAACCGCATGCACGCGCTGGCCAAGATGTCCGGCCACCTGACGCCCGAGATGCTCAAGCGCGAGCTCGACAAGGCGCCGCCCGACGTGCCGGTCTGGGTCTACCACGTGAAGCCGCAGCTCTACCAGGAGACGGCCGAAGAGCTCGCCAAGATCGATTCCACCCGCATTCACATCCTCGAGCAGGGCAAGACCTACACGCTGTAGCCCCAGTCCTTATTGCTCGCCGGGCCGACAGGCCTCAGCGCGAGGCGCGGGCGAAGAGAAAACCCGTCAGGCAGGCGTTGACGCCGTCCGCATGCTCGACCTGCGGGAAGTGACCGCAGCCGTCGAGCCAGCAGGGCTCCGGCAGGCCCAGCCCGTCCACGACGCGGAGCGCGTGCGCCATCGGCACCACGCGATCCTGACGGCCGTGGATCACGAGCACGTTCGGCCCCAGGCGCGCGAGCGCGGCACGATACGCGGCCGCCCCCGTCGTGAAGTCCTCCCGCACCGTCCGCAGCAGCGAGAGGTAGGCGGCGCGGCCCTCGACGGACGTGCGGGCCTCGAACTCGTGCTCCACGAAGAACCGGATCTCGTCCGCATCGGGACGGTCGAAGCAGCGCTCGAGGCCCCTGGCGCAGAGGCCGCGCGTCAGGAATCCCGAGAGGAGCTCGCCGACGCCGGGCAGCGACAGGGTGCGATAGATCCACGACGGGCGCAGGTCGAACCCGGGCACGGCCGCCCCGATCAGGGCGAGGCGCTCCACCTGGCCCGGGTGCTCGAGCGCATACCGGGCGGCCACGGCGCCTCCCAGGGAATGGCCGACGAGCCGCACGCTGCCGACGCCGAGCCCGCGCAGGAAGGCGCCGGCCGCCTGAGCCAGAAACGCCGTGGTGTAGGGACGGCGCGGCTTGCCCGAGCGCCCGAAGCCGGGCAGGTCGACGGCGATGACGCGGCCGTGGCGCGCGAGCTCGGGAATGTTGTGACGCCACGACTCGGCAAACCCGCCCAGGCCGTGGATGAGCAGGATCGCGGGACCCCGCCCGGCCTCGACGTAGTGGAGACGAAGCCCGTCGAGCTCCCCTCCCGTGAGCTGCAGCTCGGCCACGTCAGGCGTCGAGCAGGCGCGACAGCGGCTCGCGGAACGGGAAGAGGCTGAAGATCCCGCCCGTGTGGATGAAGCAGACACGCTGCCCGAGCGCCTTGGCGTCGCGCTGGAGCGTGTCGAGGAGGCCGCCGAACGCCTTGGCCGTGTACACGGGATCGAGCATGAGGCCTTCCTCGCGGGCCAGCTGGATCAGGAGGGAGAGCTCGGCGTCGTCGACGCCGGACCGGCCCACGCCCTGATAGCCGTCGAGGATGTGGATCGTCTTCGGAACCTCGAGGGCGAAGCCGTAGCGCCGCGTCGCCCGCTCGATGGTCTGGGCGACGTAGCTCCGCACG
>Ga0335070_10005495_pt1 | contig 14894 bp, 19 predicted proteins | sample Lox_Sample_13_FD_206722 | JGI IMG/M metagenome (GOLD analysis project Ga0335070, IMG submission 206722) | Soil microbial communities from Loxahatchee National Wildlife Refuge, Florida, United States - Lox_Sample_1.3 | ecosystem: Environmental > Terrestrial > Soil > Wetlands | place: USA... | reverse complement strand
GCGCAAGTTGCTGGTAATCGTTAACTCCATGCTCAAACATCAGACGCCCTGGAATCCTGCGCTGGTGAATCATGCTTGATTCTCAAGACAGTTGCTGTCTCTTATTCAGCTCACAGCACACGCCGCTCGAGAAAGGATGAGGGATGGAGAGTTTGCACCAACTCGAGATCATCATCCTCTTGCTCGCCGCGGTCTTGGCCCTCACGACCGTCGCCAATAAAATCCTGATCCCGTATCCCATTTTCCTCGTCATCGGCGGATTAATCCTGGGGGTGTTGCCGGGGCTTCCGACAGTCACGCTGAGTCCCGATTTGGTCTTTCTAGTCTTCCTCCCGCCCATCCTCTGGGCCGCCGCCTATTTTACGTCGCTGCGGGAGTTTCGCCAGAATCTGCGGCCCATCTCGCTGCTGGCAGTTGGACTGGTCCTCGTCACGACGGCGGCCGTGGCGGCCGTGGCGCATGCGGTGCTCCCCGGCATCGGATGGGCAGAGGCGATTGCGTTGGGGGCCATTATCTCACCGCCGGATGCGGTGTCAGCCACGGCGATCGGCAAACGGTTGGGCATTCCGCGCCGCGTCGTCACGATCCTCGAAGGCGAAAGTCTGGTCAACGATGCGACGGCGCTCGTTTTGTATCGCGTGGCGGTGGGGGCGGCGGTTACCGGCACATTTACGGTGGGCGGAGCAATTCTGGAGTTCGTGCTGGCTGCCGTGGTTGGGGTGGCGATTGGACTCGGCGTGGGGATGCTCACGCGATGGGCGCTCTGTGCTACGAGCGAGGGGTTGATCCAAATCGGCATCACGTTGTTGGCGCCGTATATTGCCTGGGTGCTGGGTGAGTCCGTCCATGCCTCAGCGGTGTTGGCCTGTGTGGCGGGAGGACTGTATATTCGGCGGTATTTCAGCAGTGCGGTTGCCCCAGCCACGCGCATTCAGGCGCGCGCGGTGTGGGATTTGCTCATCTTCATCCTGAACGGCGTCATCTTCATCCTCATCGGTCTGCAGCTCGGGGCGCTGCGCGCGGCGATGCCGACTGGAAGTGTCGGACCGGTGCTGCTTGCCGGCGTGGTCTTGAGTCTGGTCGCCATTGCCGTAAGACTGCTCTGGGTGCCGCTGGCGGCTACGCTGCCGCGGTGGTTGAGCGCGGCCCTACGGACGCGCGATCCCATGCCTCCGTGGTCCCATATCTTTCTGACCTCGTGGACCGGCATGCGGGGCATTGTCACGCTCGCGGCGGCCTTGGCCTTGCCGCTGGCGACGGCGACCGGGGCGCCGTTTCCGTTTCGGGCCGAAATCATTGTGATCAGTTTCGTGGTGATCCTCGCCACGCTGGTGGTCCAGGGGCTGTCGCTGCCACCGTTGATCCGCTTCTTGCGTGTCGAGGAAGCCCGTGGGCTTGAAGATGAAGAGCGGTTGGCGCGCGAGCATGCGGCGACGGCCGCGCTGACCCGCTTGGATCAATTAGTGGGGGAAGATTGGCTGAAGGTGGAACATGTTGAACGGCTCCGCGTTCAGTATGGCCGCCAATTGGAACGTTTTGCCGGTTCGGCGGTCGTGAACGGGGATACCTCGCGTGAGTCCACCGAGGCCTTTCAGCGATTGCGGCACGAGACCTTAACGGCTGAGCGAATGGCGTTGATCGGTCTGCGCAACGACGGCACGATCAGTGACGATGTTCTGCATCATCTGGAGCATGAACTCGATGTCGAAGCGTTGCGTCACGGGATTGGGGAGCGCCGGGTGGCGAGATAATGGCAATGGAGAGATGCTCTCCGTGGGGGCCGTGTCTTGCAAACCCAACACTACGAACTCTTGGCTATGCTCGGGTGAAGTTCAGCCCTGTTCCAGGGGAGGCTTCTCGTGAGGGCTAGGAGCCTCCCGCTGCTCCTTGCCACAGCATGTCGTACCCGAGTTCCTTGGTCTCGGAGCACATGGCCGCCAGTGCGGTGAACTTCTTATTGAAAACTTCGTCCGCATGGGAGCGTTCATGTTCTTCGAAGGAGCGCCAATAGGTGACGATCACATAATGGTCGTCGGCGGTCCGCGATGACGAGAGGGATCCTTCGTTCGACACGAATCCCGAAAATCTGAACACCTGGCCGGCAAGGAACCCGCCTTTGTTGCCCCCGTATGTTTCTTTGACGACACTGCATAATTCCCCGACTGCCATCTCGACATCATCGAATGTGACGCCGGGCTTGAGCGTGACGGTATTGAAGAGCATTTTGGCCCCGAAGGGGAGTGTAATTGGACCGAACATGTCGTCCTCCTGGAAGAGACGCGCAGTCGAGGCGCGTGGTACCGATGAACGATGCGATCTGAACGCCACACTATACCATTGAAATGCGGGAAGAAGGACCTCTACCTTATTCAGACATTCGGTATCGCGAGCCGGCAGTCTCAGAAACCGCCGGTGACGGATGTGCCGCCGAGCTCGTCGATTCGTGCTGACAAGGCGAAAGGAGCTTCTGTATGGACTTTCAGACGGTGATGATGGGTGCGAAGAAAACAATCGCCCTGGTGGCGCACGATCACAAAAAACCGGATCTGCTCGCGTGGGCAAAATTCAATCTCCATTTGTTGGCCCAACATCGTCTGATGGCGACCGGCACGACCGGCACCCTGCTGGAGACAGAGCTGCAGCTGCCGGTTGTTCGTCTGCAGAGCGGCCCGCTGGGAGGAGATCAACAGATCGGCGCGAAGATCACGGAGGGGGAGATCGAATTCCTCATTTTCTTTTGGGACCCTCTTGAGCCACAACCTCACGATCCAGATGTGAAGGCGTTGCTGCGCATTGCCGTGGTCTGGAATATTCCCATCGCCTGCAATCGGGCCTCGGCAGATTTCATGATCTCCTCGTCGTTGATGCCGACGGAATATGCCCGCCTGGTCCCGGACTATGGGGCTATCGCGCCCGACGCATGCCGCATCCCGGTACCTAACGCCTCGTGGGTCTGCCGCTGCGGCGCAGAGTAAAGCTCGCACTTTATTCCTTCTCGTGATCCTGCTCACGGCTTGTGGACCCCAGGACCTGAGTTGGCGGCAATCCTCTGGGAAGTCTGATCGCGATCACGAGGGAAACGGCCGCGCACAAGCTCAAGTAGAAGCTGGGGGCGAGGGTCTTGTCGCTCCACTCAATCAAGAGCGCCGCCACCAGCGGCGCCGTGCCCCCAAACAAGGCCGACGCGATGTTGTAGCCGACCGAAAGGCCGGTATAGCGTTGTCGCGTGGGGAACAGCTCGGCGACTGCAGCAAAGAACGGTCCCATATAGCACGAGACCAACACTGTCAGCAGGACTTGTGCCCCGATCATATAGGGCAGGTCATCGCTCGTGAGCCAGAGAAAGAGCGGGTAGGAGAGAATCGCGAGTCCGCCTGCCCCGATGATCAGTAACGGTTTTTGCCCGGCCCTGTCCGACAACCGACCCATCACCGGAATCAAGACCGCCAGAAACGTCATGCAGGCAGTATTAAGGCTGAGGACGGTGCCGAGAGGGACTGTTGTCACCGTTACCAGATATGTTGTCACATAGACATACAGCAAGTAGAACGCCACGCCGTGCAGCCAGACGAGACCGATCAGCTGGGCAAGCGCAGCACGGTGATCCGTGATCACGTCCCGGAGCGGAGAGGTCGAGAGGGTTCCTGTCTGACGGACCCGTTCGAAGGCCGGCGACTCCTTCGCGCTCGTCCGTAAGTACCACCCGACAACGGCAATGAAGCCTCCCATCACAAAGGGGACCCGCCAACCCCACTGATGGAGGGCGTCTTTCGTGAGGCTCAATGCCATCAGCGCGCCAACACCGGAGCCCAAAAGCGCACCAACCTGGGCGCTGAACCCGGCCCAACTTCCGACATACCCTCGCCGCGCCGGTGCGGCGTGTTCCACGAGAAATGTGACCGAACCTGTAAATTCGCCGCCGACGGAGAGTCCCTGTAGAAACCGACAGAGCGTCAGGGCGAGCGGTGCGGCCACGCCGATCGTCTCGTACGTCGGCAGGATTCCAACCAGACACGTGGGGATCGCCATCAGCAGGACCGACCAGGCTAACGCATCGCGCCGCCCGATGGTGTCGCCCCAATAGCCGAAGAGCACCGCCCCGAGCGGGCGAGCCAGGAACCCGATCGCAAAAACGCCGAAGGCCGTGATGAGCGAGAGGGAAGGATGCGCCGACGGGAAGAACAAGACGGCGAAGACCGGAGCGAAATATCCGTAGAGGGCAAAGTCGTACCATTCGAGTACATTGCCGATCGCTCCGGCGAGGAGAGTCCTCTTGAGGGTCGGGGCAGGCGCGTTGTCCATCATGATGAAGCACCTAGAGTGCGGCAGACGCGCACGATGATACAGGATGTATCTTCAGACAGGCGAGGACTATTCAGGCGAGGCCGTAAGTCCGGTTTCAACGGCGCACGCGGTGAGGATGCAGGGTATGTCTTCTCTGTTATTCCTTGTCGAAGTTGACACGGTTTTCCTCCACGAGTAGCCTGACGCCGTTCCTACGCTCGATAGTTCATGCCCTTGTGAAGGTAGGCGAGGAATGGAGAGTCTTTATCAGCTTGAGCTTGTTATTCTGTTGCTCGCGGTGGTCTTGGCCCTCACGACCGTCGCCCGGAAGATCTTTATTCCGTATCCCATTCTCCTCGTCATCGGTGGGTTACTTCTGGGGGTCATCCCAGGGCTTCCCACCGTGACGCTGAGCCCCGATCTCGTCTTTCTGGTCTTCCTCCCGCCGATCCTCTGGTCCGCCGCCTATTTCACGTCGTGGCGTGAGTTTCGAGACAATCTCAGGCCGATTTCACTGCTGGCGGTTGGGCTCGTGCTGGCGACGACGGCCGCAGTCGCGGCGGTTGCGCACACGATGCTGCCCGGTATCGGATGGCCGGAAGCTATTGCGCTGGGTGCCATTGTCTCGCCACCGGATGCCGTGTCGGCGACAGCGATCGCACGGCGGCTACGAGTTCCTCGTCGCGTGGTCACGATTCTTGAGGGAGAGAGTTTGGTGAACGATGCCACGGCCCTTGTGCTGTATCGTGCAACGGTCGGCGCTGCTGTGGGAGGGAGTTTTGCGCTCGGGCAGACGCTCCTTCAATTCTTATTTGCCGCCGTGGTGGGCGTCGCCATCGGTTTCGCCGTGGGTTTGGCCACGCGCTGGGCTCTCTGCGCCACTGAAGACAGTTTTACTCAGATCGCGATCACGTTGCTGGCACCGTACATTGCCTGGGTGTTGGGCGAATCGACCCATGCCTCGGCCGTCCTTGCCTGTGTCACGGGAGGCCTCCATGTGCGGCAGCATTTCAGTGCGGCCGTCGCGCCGACGACACGCGTGCAGGCACGGTCGGTGTGGGATCTGCTCATCTTCGTGTTGAACGGGTTTATTTTCATCCTCATTGGCCTCCAACTTGGTACGTTGCGCGAAGCTGTGCCATCCGGTCGATTTGGATCGTTGTTGATTGCCGGCGTGTTGGTGAGCGTCACGGCAATCGTGGTCCGTCTCGGGTGGGTACCCTTGGCGGCAGTGATCCCCCGGTTGCTGAGCCCTTCGTTGCGGGCGCGTGATCCCATGCCCCACTGGTCCTATCTCCTCCTGATCGGATGGACCGGCATGCGAGGGATCGTGACGCTGGCGGCGGCATTGGCGCTGCCGGTCATGACGGCCGCGGGCGCACCGTTTCCGTTTCGAGCCGAAATCATTTTGATCAGCTTTGCGGTGATTCTGGCCACGCTGGTGCTGCAGGGGCTCTCCCTCACACCTGTGATCCAGGCCTTGCACCTTGAGGTAGACCGTGCACTCGAACAGGAAGAAATGTTGGCGCGGGAACGTGCGGCTGCGGCTGCCTTGGAGCGATTGGACACATTGGTAGAGGAGGGGCTCAACGAGGACCATCTCGACCGGCTGCGCGTGCATTACGGCAAACAGCGGCAACGGTTCGCGCGTTCGAACCCGGTGGACACGGACTGCTCTCTTGAGGCAGGCGAAGCCTTCCGACGGCTACGGCATGAGACGCTCACGGCAGAGCGCCTCGCCTTGATCGATCTTCGGAATAACGGCACGATCAGTGACGAGGTTCTCCATCGCCTGGAATATGAACTCGATATTGAAGCGCTTCGCCAGGGAATTGGTGAACGACGACTGACGAGATAATATCTGCTCGTCGGACAGGCAACGAAGTGCATGACACATGAAACCTGTCATTCAAGAGGAACAGACCGGCTGTGGGATCGCCTGCGTAGCGACGGTCGCCGGCGTGAGCTATCGGCAGGTGAAGCAGGTGGCAAACCGGCTGGGCATTTTCGCTCCAGATCCGCGGCTGTGGTCTGAGACCGACTACGTTCGCCGACTGCTGCGAGAGTTTGGTGTCCGTGCGGCAAGGACTGAGGCGCGATTTGCGGCATGGCGGTCATTGCCGGATCTTGCGCTGCTGGCGATCAAATGGCACAGAGTGCGTGGTCGCGCGTTCTGGCATTGGGCGGTCTTCTGGCGTGGCCCGAAGGGTCCCGTTGTGCTCGATCCTAAACGTGCGCTCCGGACACATCGCCGTACTGACTTCGGTCGCATGCGCCCAAAGTGGTTCATCACCATCACAAAGACCAGGCATCAGGCGCGCTCGGGCGGGGCCCACACTGCTCATTGGCCAGCCTTACCTGATAGGAAGCCTCCCAACGCTTCTTTCGAGGTTACTGTCAGGAAAAATATATAACCGAACAGATTCACCACATTACGGTTCATATGCTCACTAGGCGCGTTGACATCACGGCGTTCTATCTGTAGGGTGAAGCCTGTACTGAGCCTCGCTGACTGTCCTATCCCTCGCGCGTCTTGACTGCTCCCTGCGCGTCTGATTCCCCAGTCTCCGCCGCTCCTCGGTCGGGCCTTTTCGAATCGTGATCGGTCGTATGGGCGACCACCAGGTCCCGAGACCGTCGTGTTTCTCGTGCAGGCACGGCACAATGACGATTTCCTGGTTGCCTGCGACAACTATGGTCGGTTCGATGAATCGAACAAGATCTCGGCGCTGAAGACGGTGTCGAGCGGGGGAAGGGTGCCACGTGATCGGCATGATCTGCTCACGGTGCGACGGATTACGGCGGATCATCAGCATGAAGGATGTGGTGAGTGGCGAATCCATCCCCGGGTGGCAATGCCTGTTGTGCGGAGACGTCATCGATTCCGTCATCGTGGCGAACCGCAAAGGCCACGCGGAGCCGACGTCGAACGGGGCTCGTCCTCCCGGGTCCGTACCGGCGGGGGCAGGGCGGTCCAAATTCAAGCGAGTACGATTTTGATTCGGTTCTGAGCAGGTGAGCAACGCACACGTAATTGCGGAGGGCTAACGACCGCGCAACAGTGAGGCCCTTCCTAATGGAGGTGCCAACCGTGAACACGATAAATTCACTCATTGATGGATCTCTTGCCATTGGTGGAATGATCGCCGCTCTTGCCGCGTCTGGTTGGGCAATGACGGCGTCCGATTCAACCACGACGATCGACATGAAGGATGCTGACGAAGCTCTTCGTTCGACCCTGAAGAAGGCCGCATAACCATTCAAATCGACACAAAGGAGATACGCACCATGAGATCCTATCGAATCACCAAACACACGGTCCTTGTTGCCGCGCTCGCGCTGACGATGGGACTCCCTGTGCTGTCCACACAGGCGGCGGATCAATCTTTGGGAGGAGCCATTATTGTCGCCTCGCCGGGAGAGCTTGGCATGGCGTCGGCGGGCGCAGTCGAGGACACGCTGATGGCCTGTCTGGCTCGGATTCCCAAGGATGCCACTGCCGGTCAGCGAATGCTGGCTGAACAGAGCTGTCAACAGGACGAGGCGACCAGGAAAGTGGTCCAAGCTGCACCCAAGTTCTGAAGGACAAGTCGGTGAAAGAGAGGAGCGCCTTCAGTTCGACATGGGACCGAGGATCTGAGGCACGGATTCGGCGGAGGAGACATCTGTGTGCTCCTTCTGTGCGAATAGGAGGGCAGGTTGTTCGACTGAAGGAAAGAGCGGGGTGAGCGAAGATGTATCCTATCTATGCGCGAGTGAGCCCGATGATGCTGACATGGGGCGCGACCATATGGTCGCGCTTTGCTGAGGAGAAGCCAAGGACCGGATAGTCGGCTCCAAGTAAGTAGGTCCGAAAACCGGTTGAACCCACGCCGTTCGGACCCGATCCGTGGACACGCGCGTCGTTATGTGTGGGTGCTTGACGACACGGAGGACAATCGTGAATTTCGCACAAATGGTGTTTCACTGGTTCACTCAAAATCCCTTCACGGCGGCGTCCGTCGTCTTCGGCGTGGGCGTTGTCGCGGTGACGTTGTACACGTTCGTTTATGACTATGAGGCGCTGACCAATCGGGACTAGGCCCTGAACGCACGGGGTGACGACGGTGTGGATTCGGAAGCGTCGGCGATGAGGAGTTCAGATGAGTCCGTCGGGGCCCAGCCAGGGCATCAGCTTCATCGCGACGTGTTCTCCAAGGATTTAGTGCATGTCACGTGTCATTCATTTTCGAGAGATACGAGCGGAGACGGAGGAATGGACTGAGCCTTGCTTAAGGGTGGAATGAGTCACCACTTATCCGATGAGGAGGGAGTCGTCATGCCGGAACAAGAGACCATTGCCGACCGGATCCTTAAAGTCGTGCGACGTGCTCCCGGTTGTCAGCTTGACGAATTGGAGCACCGTCTACCGGGTCTCACCTGGAATCAGATCTTTCTGGAAGTCGATCGTTTGAATCGGATGGGGCAGGTGCGGGTGATGCCGATAGGCAATGGGACGTATACCGTCAGGCTGTCGCCCAAGAGAAAGCAACCGTGAAGTTGACGACAGCCGCTTGCCTCAGTGAGCAGATCCGCTTGAGCAAGGAGACGGAAATAAAGATCACGCCCTTCGCCACTGCTCAGACAGACAGATTGGCCATGCGTTGATGGAATTGAACAGCATGTCGATCATCTGCAATGCGTGGTAAGCCCGCCGGTGCCGAGTGGGTTGTATTCCCTGAACGCTCTCGATAACACGACGCGCACGGGTCTCATCACAACACCGGCCGACGTCACAAACAAGCGCAACGCAGCCTGATGTGAATCGTTCGCCCAGACATGTCATTCTGTGCTGCCTTCTTTCTCCCTCATCTGCCAGGCCTGCAGCCGCACCTTCCTTTAACCCGTGACCACCCAATCCCATAAATAGTTTTTCCCAGAATTGGACATAAGGCGTTGTGAGAAACCATCCGCATCGAAATAGATTCGCTCGTGATACAAATGGATTCACGTTCATTGCCTCGTCGCTCCTATCTCCTCTAGAAATCTCGACAAATTCCAGTCACGAATACGGCGCGCGTTTTGCTATATTCCGGTGGCAACAGTAGACCGCTCGTCGCGTCATCGTTCGGGACCTGCAGGAGGGACGTCATGGGGATTCGAATCCTGGTGGCTGATGATGACCCGGATATCGTGTTGAGTCTGTCTGAACGGCTGCGCTGGTTGGGACATGACGTCGTCGCTGCCTCTGACGGACAGGCGGCTGTCATGGCGGTGGAATCACACGCGATCGATCTGGCTTTTCTCGATATCGGCATGCCCAGGTTGGGTGGGATCGAAGCGCTGAAGCGAATCAGGCAGCGCTGGCCCAACCTGCCGGTGGTCGTCTTGACGGCGTACGGCACGATCCGGTTGGCAGTAGAAGCAATGAAGGAAGGGGCCATCGACTTCATCACGAAGCCGTTTGAACCTGGTCAACTGGACTCGGTCGTGACCACCGCAATGGAACGGGGCGAGCTGAAGGGGGAGGTCACGCAGTTGTTGGGAGAGATCAGCCATGATGTCAAGAATATGCTGATGCCCCTCGTCACAGGAACGGACCTCCTCGCGGAAGAGATCGGCGATCTGTTCAAGACGTTGCCGGAGATGCAAGCTGTCCGGAGCCAGCAGAGTCACCATGTGTGCGAGGAAGTCATCAGGATGCTGCGCAATTCGTCCCAGCGAATCCAAGACCGCATGAAGAGCATCGCCGACTATGTAGCGGTCACCAGCGCACCTCAAAACTTCGAGCCCTGCCAGATCGCAAAACTCGCCACGAGCGTCGCCAAGTCGTTGCACGTGTTGGTGAAACAGCGGCAACTCGTGCTTCGACTCGTGGGGCTTGACTCATTGCCGTCGATCATGGCTGATGAGAATCGGCTCTATTCCGCCCTCTACAACCTCGTTCACAACGCGATTCCCGAAGTACCCGCGGGCGGCTCAATCACGATCCGCGGCTTCCATGATACGGGCGATCAGTTCATCTCGGTGGCCGTTCAAGATACCGGAAAAGGGATGCCGCCGGAGGTCCGAGACAATCTGTTTACGAAGCGGCTCGTGAGCCGGAAATCCGGCGGCACGGGATTGGGCACCAAGATCGTGAAAGACGCGGTCGATACCCACGGTGGTCAGATTACGGTAGACAGTGAGGAGGGAAAGGGGACCACGTTCCTCATCCGGCTACCGATCCACCAGCCTGCGTCCTCGCGGAACGCTGTGAGATCCGCTCGAGCTGACAGCATGATGGGATGGTGATCAGGTTTGCCGACGGGTCTTCAGTCGCCGCCCTGCCTGCATGCGGGGGCGGCTGATCGTCTCAGTGTGTCCAGATGCGCTCGGGGCTTTGTTCGAACGGATACACGTGCAGCATCCAGCCGAAGATTTGTGAGTAGAATCGTCCCGCCGCCGCTGTGCACTCTTCTTTGGTCGCGATCGATCCCTTGAATCCAAATCGCGTCCAATCAGTCGACGTCGCGCTTCCTTTCCTGGGAAAACAGAGGTTCACGTGCGCATGCCACTGTCCCACACTCAAAGGAATCCGTTGGTTCAAACGCGCTTCACTCATCCCCTTCGGAGCCGTGTACATCGCGCCTTCCAGCTCGTAGCCGCCGGCCGTCTTTCTATAGAGCAGTGAAGTCGGTTCCGCCGGACTGAAGCGAAAGGCGGCTTTGAATCCTCTCCACTTGCTGGTGAAGTGGTAGTGAGGCTGCACCACCTCCGGGTGAAACGGCTCGAACCCGTCTTTGATCGCGATTCGATAGTCCTGATATTTGGCGAGCATGTCCCGAAGCGTCTGCGCAATCCGCGCCGCACGAACCTCGTCGTCGCTCGTCAAAGGCCGACGAGCCGTCCATTTCATGTGGGGTCCCATGTGCTGGTGCGTTTCCATCATGGCTTCCGTGGCGCCTTGCTCGTGGTGGTGTTCCCCCGTCATCTCGTGCTGATGAGGTCCCTGCACATCATTCCCTGCCAGCGATGGCTCCGTCCGTATGAGATCGTGTAAGAGTCCGACCACGGAGACCATGGCGATCCAACCGATGAGGGCGATGATGGGTGCTCGTCTGATCGCTGCAATAGTCGTCATGCGACGAAGGCCTCCTTTCGGTCCGGCGCGATCCGACTTGACTCAGAACGGTACAGTCGAGTTATCGTGACAGGAGCATGAGATGCGGCACTATTTCTTCTTGGCCGAGCTTTGAGCGGGCTGCTTCTCCGATTCCTTGCCGGTGACCTTCTTGAAGGCCTCTCCGATCGCTGGACCGATCTTCGGAATTTCCTTCTCCACGTTCTGCGACGCGCTCTTCAGTCCTCGACCGAGGTCACCCACGGTAATCCCCTTACTTTCTTCCGTCTTCTGACTCTCGGCTGAGACTGGATCAGTCCCGACAAGCAGGCACCAACCTATCAGCGCAAGACCGGCGATCGTGCTCGTTCGACACATGCCCCCTCCATAGCCCATTTGAACTATATCACGACTTTCCATCTTGGCCGATCGAACGGAGTGTGCTATCTTCTCGCCGCGCCAAGGTCAGGGTTTTTCGGTAGGAGATGCCGGTGCATGTCCTATGATATGCGGGTGATTCCGATCAAAGAGTTTCTACGAACGGATGTGTCAGGGGTGATTGACCTCAACGCAAGCCGCGCGGTCCTGAAAGAACTACTGGAGATCTGCTCACGCAATAACGTCCATCACATCCTGATCGACACCCGAGAAGCGAATTCACGCGCCACCACGGTTGATGTGTGGACACTCGCGAACGATCTTGGCTCCCTTGGTATGAGCCTCCAGCATCGGATCGCGATTCTCAACCGTCCCAAAGACGAGTTCGATCGTGGCGCCTTTCTCGAGCTCTGTGCGACGAATCGCGGGTATCAACTCCGAGCCTTCCACGATTTCGAGAGGGCCTTCACGTGGCTGACCACCGAAGAGCCGTCCTGACGTGGTCCACAGCGGATGCTGCTCAAGCGAAGATGGATGCGACGTTGACGCCTGAAATGCATAACGAATGTGACAGAGTAGCGGTTCATAAGATGCTCGAACACTTCCCTCCTCCATGACGTCAATTCACACCGTCGCAGGTTCTCGAACATAACGACCGACAGAAGCAAGTGTTTCGGTTCAATCGCCCATATTCTGGCAGCTGTCTTCGATACCATGGGGAAAACAATCCATACACCAATGAACGGCTCAACCCAGAGAATCGCGGTTTGTTGAGACATGCTCGAGCCGTTTGCAGAACGAATCTTCACGGACGCCCTAGGACACGGAGGATTCTGTGTCCGGGCAGTCGATGACATACTGCGGTCGGGCAGGGGGAGCTGGCTCGATTTGTCTCACGCGGCAGGGAGGGATATCTTCGCTCAGCCGCCTCAGGAGTCTGAGCACCTTCATGGCCGGAGGAATGTCGCAGATCCAGACGTGCATGCCGGATTCGAGCTCATCCCCATGCCGTTGGACGCGAAAGCCCGGATGTTCCATGAAATAGGCCGAGAGAAACCCTGTAATGGCTTGCACGACCCAGGGATGCGCCTGCGCGTATCGATAGCTCGTCCGCAGCTCGACCACCTCCATCTGCTGATCAGCATCCATCGAGATTCTTGGCCCGCGTTTCGGGGTGACGGCTGGACTCTACCAAGTCCGAGGAGTTTTTGATACCGTCCGGTCTATGAGGGTCCCGGACCTGCTGGACAGCGACACGCAATCTGACTCAGGATAGAGCAGAAAGGGCACTAGGACAGTGAAAACCTATAACGACATTTCGCTTCCCTCGTTCATCTACGGCACGGCGTGGAAAAAAGAGGCGACGACGGAGCTGGTGCTCCTCGCTGTGGAGGCGGGCTTCAGGGCGATTGACACGGCGAATCAGTTGATCCATTACCAGGAGGCCCTGGTCGGTGAGGCGCTGCTCGCTCTGTCGAAGCAGGGCGTGACACGCGAGCAGCTCTTTCTCCAAACGAAGTTCACGCCGGTCAATGGTCAGGACCATCGCACCCCCTACGACCCCTCGGCCGATCTCACCACACAGGTGCGGCAGTCCTTTCACAGCTCACTGGACCATCTTCACACCGACTATCTGGACTCCTACGTCCTACACGGGCCGTATTATCGCCACGGGTTGGGGAAGGAAGATTGGGAAGTATGGAGGGCCATTGAAGCGCTCTATGAATCCGGAAAGGCGAGGATCATCGGCATCAGCAATGTTTCGCCAGACCAACTCAACCAACTCTGTGCGCAAGCAACACATAAGCCGATGGTCGTGCAGAACCGGTGTTATGCCGCGTTCGGATGGGATAAAGACGTGCGGGCGATCTGTCACAGACATCACATCGTGTACCAGGCATTTTCCTTGTTGACCGCGAATCGTGAGGTATTCGTCGACCCAGTCATTCGGGCCACTGCCGCACGCCTTGGGACCGGTGTCGCCCAAGTCATCTTTCGATTCGCCATGCAGGTAGGGATGCTGCCGTTGACCGGCACGACGAGCGTGCAACATATGAAAGAAGACCTTCGAGCCGAACAGCTCCTGCTCACCGACGCCGACGTCCAGCAGATCGAAACAATCGGTCTGTAAACACGTGTCGCGTACGTCCCATCACTGGAAGACTGCCGTCATCGACAGGGCCTTGCCGGGGTTGTGAAATGAAGGCGGCGTTCGGCTCGTTGACAGCGTTCTCCAAACTCAGTAGCCTGTCCCAGATTCCACGCCCCATTTCCACTGGTCATTTTCCCGTTCACAGGAGGAGGAAACTATGCCGCCGTTCATGCAGGCCTATGCCACGAAGACTTATGCGCTGATGCGCATCGTCACTGGGTTCCTCTTTCTCTGGCACGGAACACAAAAGTTGTTGAGTGTGCCGATGCCACCACCGCCCCAGATTCCACCGTTTGTGATTGCCCTTGCCGGTCCGATCGAGCTTGTTGGGGGGACCCTCGTGATGATCGGATTCTTCGCCGGCTGGGCGGCGTTCCTCTGTAGCGGGCTCATGGCGTTCGCCTATTGGATGGCTCACGGCACGCAGGCCCTCTTGCCCATTCAAAATATGGGCGAACTTGCTGCGTTGTATTGCTTCGTGTTCTTGTATATCTCGGCGCACGGTTCGGGGATCTGGAGCGTGGATTCGGTGCGGAAAACGGATAGATCCTGAGCGGCGAGCGAGCCACCCGGCAGCGATCCCTGAGCCGTACGAGCGTTGCGATTCGGCTACGCTCCGATGGCGAAAATGCCGGCACCGTGAAGTGACCGCGACTAGTTGATGCGCTTCACATGCACGTCGACAAGGCCGCCTTTTGGTGCGAGTCCCAAGGAAACCCCGCCCTCGAATGCTTGATGGCTCCAGTGTATCCCGTCAAGGCTGGACCATTCCTTGTAGATGTAGAGGCTCTGGGTTAATTGAACCTGGGCCGTCGCTTCCCCTGGTTTGACGAACAACGGACCTTTGACCGTGAGATACATCCGTATAGGCTTTCCGGCGGGAATATACAGCACATAGTGCTTATCCGCCGGTTCCGACTTTCCAACTTCTACCACCGGGACGCGCTTCAACAGATCGTCGGGCGGGCCTCCCCATGATGCGCAACCAGTCATGGTGAC
>Ga0335070_10005494_pt1 | contig 14894 bp, 11 predicted proteins | sample Lox_Sample_13_FD_206722 | JGI IMG/M metagenome (GOLD analysis project Ga0335070, IMG submission 206722) | Soil microbial communities from Loxahatchee National Wildlife Refuge, Florida, United States - Lox_Sample_1.3 | ecosystem: Environmental > Terrestrial > Soil > Wetlands | place: USA... | reverse complement strand
ATTTTGCAGAATCGGAAGGCTTACAGACTCTCCGACAACCCTTTACAGATGTGACCCGATAGAAGACAGAACCCTCATTCCCTACTCTGAGAACCATGTTCGCGGGGTTTGGGCGGACAAATTTTCTACGCAGGTGTAAGGAGGCCGAACGTGGCAACTTCTGCGATTTCCGCGACCCAAGCAAATGTGATGTCCTCGACCAGCGCCAAAGGCCATGACGATTCACAGGTCAATTTGGTCAAGCGCGCACAGGCAGGTGACGAGCAGGCATTTGCCACACTTTTTCAGCAGCACAAGAACCGCGTATATTCGGTTTGCCTCCTTATGACGAAGGATGTAGCCGAAGCCGAAGACCTCACCCAGGAGGCTTTCCTGCAGGTATTCCGCACAGTCGGATCCTTTCGCGGGGATGCCGCCTTTTCAACCTGGCTTTATCGCGTTGCGGTCAATACCGTGTTGATGAAATTACGGCGACGCAAATCACCCCCGACCGTTTCGCTGGATGAACCCGTACATTCCGACTCTCCATCCCTTCATCGCGATTTCGGCAAGAACGATCCGGACTTGAGCGGGGTGGTTGACCGGATTGCACTCCGTCGAGCTCTCCAGGAACTCCCTGAGGGCTGCCGCCGGATTTTCGCGCTGCACGAAGTTGAGGGATACCAGCATCACGAGATCGCCCAACTGCTCGACTGCTCCATCGGCAACTCAAAATCTCAACTTCACAAGGCAAAACTGAAGATGCGCACGCTGCTGTTCCCGAAGACGAAGATTCGCCGCCGCCATGCGAAGCCGGTCGCCAGCACGTCAGGGGAATTCGCAGAGGTGTTCGAGCCGGCGAGGCAGTCTCGTTGAAACTCGCGACTACGAACACTAAGGAAGCAATCAAGTGTTAGGAGCACTCATCATTCGCGACCAGGCCGGAGCCGTGGAGGACCAGCAACATCCTGCGCGCCCAGGCTCGTCCGCCAGGCCATGGGCGACGGTGGAGATATTGGGCAAGACTGTGATCGCGAGGCTTGTCGAGGAATTCAGGAGAAATGGGTGTGACCTGATTTCGCTGATCGCTGGCGAAATCGCGGACGACAACCCTGCGCCCAGTAGCCGCGCGGAGTCCGTTGATCTCGCTTCCGAATGTCTGGCCGGTTTCCGTCGGAAGGGCTGCGAAAATCTGGCGATCGTACGCTGCGGCGCTTACGTGGAAATTGACCTCCCGGAAATGCTCGGCTTCCATCAGGAACAAGGCATCGGAGTCACGCGTGCAGTGGCTGAAAGTGGACCGCTCGACGTCTGGATTGTCGACGCCTCCTGGCCTGCAGAACACGCTTCACTCCTGTCTGCGTTGGCGTGCGCCACGCCTGCGTTGTATCCGTCGCGCGGATACGTCAATGATCTGCAGACTCCGCGTGATTTTCGCAGGTTGGCGCTGGACGGTCTTTACTCACATTGCCACCTTTCTCCTCAGGGTTCGGAGATAAGGCCAGGCTTCTGGGTCTGCGAAGGAGCACAGATCGAGCGTACCGCCCGAGTTGTGGCACCAGCGTTCATCGGACGGAACGTCCTGATCTCAGGCGAGTGCCTGATCACGAGGGGAAGCAACGTTGAGAGCGATTCGCACGTCGACTTCGGCACGGCAGTCGAGGACAGTTCAATCTTGTCCAACAGCTATGTGGGTATCGGCCTGGATCTTACCCATTCCATCGTCGATGGAATCAATCTGTTGAACCTCCGCCACAACGTGAGCCTGGTGATTTCTGATCCTGTGGTATTGCGAAAGAACGCCGTCCGCAGACGAACCCGTCAAGTTTGGTCAGACATTGAAAGCGGCGAAATGGTTTTAACTTCCGCCGAATAGTTTAGGGCCGTAGGGCTCTGCTGTAGAAACTGAGTTCAAAAGTTAAAACAAGAAAAGGGGTATTCAAGATGTTGACCAGTGGGCCCGTCGTGGTGATGCAAGTGCCGGAGGTCTTAAACGTACGAGAGGTTCATGACTTCATGCAGGAGTTGGGACCACTGCTCGAGTCCAATCGTCCCCGAATCGTTCTCGACCTGTCTCAGGTGCGCTCCATGGAGAGTGCCGGCGTGGAGATGCTGCTGCGCTGCCTCGAAGATGTATTGAAGCGCGATGGCGATCTGAAGCTCGCTGCACTGTCGCCAGAAGCCGAAGTGATTCTGGAATTGATGCGAGTCGCTCGCGTGTTTGAGACGTTCCCGACCTGTGAAGACGCTGTCAGAAGCTTCAACGCCATCCCCGCCGATGCCGTTCCTCAGAACAGCCCCTGGTATGAGAACGTGTTCAATGAACTTGGCGTCCTTAAGCAGGCGAGCTAGGGATTCTCGGAATTCTGTGCTCGGAAGCTGCTGAACCTCAACGAGGAGATTACGATGCTACCGCTTCATCACCGTCTTCTTGCCCTTGGGCTCTGTGCGATTACTGTCGGCTTTCCGGTCAGCATGAATGCGCAAACTGCGCCGTCCAATACCTCCGAGCGTGCTGCCAACGCGCAGCCCGGGCAAGAGACCTCTCTTGAAGCGCTGCCCGACAGCCCAGGAGCGACATTGGCCAAATCACAGGAGAGCACTCAGCAGAACCCCTCAGCGCAACCCGACAGCCCTTCGACTGATTCGCAGCACGAACACGATGAAAAACTGCAAAGGCCAGTCGGAACCGCTGCCGCCGAAGCTCCGAGGGTGAGTGGAATCACGGCGGCTCAACCCGCGGGGGCAGCCATCGCCCCGGCGAAGCAACGGCGCGTACGCACCCTTGTGCTTAAGGTGGGCGCGATTCTTGGCGCAAGTGCAGCCATCGGCACAGTGATTGCTTTGAGCGCTGCCACGCCGAGCAAACCCCCTGGAGCGCACTAGACCATGGCGACAGAAGTTACCAGCCCATCCCCATGAATTCCCGCAGCATTGTACTTAGCTTTTCCGGAATCGATGGTTCCGGCAAAACTACGCAGATCAAGACTCTTCTGCGCTCGTTCGTCGATCGTGGCGCCAGCTGCCGGCTATACCGATTCTGGGACGACATTGTTGTGTTTTCCCGACATCGGGAGCACCTCAGTCTCCGGATTCTCCAGGGCGAAAAAGGAATCGGCAGCCCCGATCGCCCGATCGCCCGCCGCGATAAAAACGTGACGTCTTGGTACTTGCTCATTCTCCGGCTTGTTCTTTATCTGTTCGACGCTCTCCGATTGGCGGCAATTGTGTCGTTCCGGCGAGAGACGTCAGACTATGTGGTCTTTGACCGCTATATTTATGACGAACTCGCGAACCTACCTCTTCACCATTCGCCGATTCGGCTCTACGCTCACTTGCTCCTCCGAGTTGTGCCACGCCCAGATGTGGCCCTTCTGCTGGACGCCGATCCCGAGACCGCAATCTCGAGAAAGCCGGAGTATCCGCTGGAATTCGTCCGGCGCAATCGGCAAGCCTATCTCACAATTGCGCGGATCGCGGGTATGACGGTCGTGCCACCTTCCTGCATCTTAGAAACGACTCGAGCCATTCGCGCATCGCTGGAGTTCCTGAGACCGGATGCAGGAGCCACGGACTTCACGAAACCACCTGGATTTCCCGCCGAAAGCGCTAAGACCCACGCTGGTTAACGCCTTTCTTCTCTACAACACTTGCTGGCTGGAGCACATCGAATCTGCTGCCGCCGAATCAAGCAGGAGGCTAATGAAGATCTGTCTGGTCACAACGTTTCCTCCCAGCACCGGGGGGTTGAGTGAATACGGATTTCATATCGCGCAGGAATTGCAGCGAAATCCCTTCCTCAGTCTCACAGTTCTAGCCGACGAACTCCCTGAGAACCACAGGGAACCCGATGGCTTCACAGTGATGCGGTGCTGGTCCTTCGATGATCCTACGGCACCGTATCGGCTGCTCAAAACAGTCCGACGTCTGAAGCCCGACGTGGTCTGGTTCAATCTGTTGTTCAGCACCTTTGGCAGAAATCCGCTGGTCGCCTTCAGCGGTCTCATGACTCCTTTGTTCGTTCGTCTGGGCGGGCGGTATACCCACGTCACCTTGCACCATCTCATGGACACGGTCGAACTGAAGGATGTCGGCGTCCGGCATGAAGGCCTCTATCGTCTGGCCGGTGCCATGGCGACGAGAATGCTTCTGCTGGCCAACTCAGTTTCTGTCTTGATGCCCGGATATCGCAAGATCCTGAACGATAAGTACGGCCGCGACAATGTTCATCTCCGCGCTCACGGACTGCTGGCCCGTCGGCCCGAGTTCCCTGATTTCTCGCGTCGCGGAACTCCGACGCACCGCATTCTGGCCTTTGGGAAATGGGGTACTTACAAACGGCTCGAACTCATGATCGAAGCATTTCACTCGCTCGAGCCAAGAATGCCTGATCTCCAACTCATCATCGCTGGCGGCGATCATCCCCAGGCCGCCGGCTATATGGAATCTGTCAGAAAACAGAATGCGGGCAATCCGCGCATCGAATTCCGTGGATATGTTCCGGAAGACGAACTTGCTGACTTATTCCAGGAATCGAGCGTGGTGGTGATGCCCTACTCCTCCTCCACAGGGTGTAGCGGTGTTGCGCATCTGGCGTGCGCCTTTAGCGTTCCGATTGTCAGTGCTGATCTTTCGGATTTCCGCCAGATGGCTCAGAGTGAAGAGTTGGCGATAGACTTCTATCCGCCGGGAGACGCTCAGGGACTCGCTGACTGCCTATTTCGCCTCCTGAAAGATCAGGAAAAACAATATGCCATGGCAATGCAAAATTTTTCTGCCGCACTGCGTATGACCATGCCCAACGTCGTGCAGAAATACTTGAGACACTTCGAACTTCAGCAACGAGTTGAAACACTCAAGTACATTTCCCGAGTCCGCCGCCTGCCTGAGTGGCTTCCTTCGAAATCTCTGCTGCTACGTTTTCTGACCCGCAACTCGCTCGGATGGGCGAAGCGCTCCGTCGTGCTGCACACCCCTTGGGAGGACATCTCTCGTCTCGGACTAGTTCACAATCACGGTAATGGACGTGGCAACCTGAGTCGATCCGGCGCTCCCGTTGACGGTCACAATATGGCTGTTCGAGACGGAAGCACTCTCAGTCACGCCGCTACTGGCGCCACAGGAAAGGCTACCAAATACGGCAGTACTCAGCATGGCAATCGATACGAGTCTGAAGGCGCACCTGTGATCGACCTTTCCCAGCAGCACAATCCCAAATAGGCCGAACCCCAGCAGGCAATTCGCCAGACTCAAAGACCGGACTTCGCGGTGATGCAATGCGGCGCTCGCACCCGCGGCACTAATAGTCAGGATGGAACTGGCCGTACTCGCGCCCGGGACGACCGAACCGGGAGCAAATGAACATTTCAAATTACTGGGAAGGCCAGAACACGCGAGAGCGACAGCCCTGTCAAATGGGCCCGCTTGCGCTGTCACGTCTACGGTTACGTTGCCCGAATTGCCGGCAGCCAGGGTCATCGTTGGTGCGCTCAGTTTTAGGATCAATTCTGCGCCGCCGCTGGTTCCGCAGTGAAGTTTCCCTTGCACAGCCGAGGAAATCTGATTTCTAAGGCTGGGCTTTCCTACGGCCTGTACGTAAAAGGTGTACGTTCCATCCGGAATGGAATAGCTGCAGAGGTTTAACGATCGTGTCCCTGGATTCGCGTGTGCCAGCGGCATCAGGTTCTTGCCGTCGGCGCTTGCGTATGCGACATAGTGATCGACGGTGTTCTCCTTACCGTTTAACGTCCAACTCAGCGAATTGCCCGAACTCGAAGCTGAAACACTCAGGCAGCCATTAATCCCGGACTCGATCTCTGTGCCTTCTTCGTAATCGTTCCATGTAACGAGCTGCAACGCCGGCAATTGTTTGCCCGAATTGTAGAGGCTATTGATTGCGGAAAAGGTCTGCAGCCAGGTTTGCCCGCACTGCTGTCCCATGATGCGATTCGCGCCCCAGGCCGCCAGCGTGTCATTGAATCCCTTGTAGGTCGCACCCACCGTTTGCTCACTCGCAAGCGCCATTCCTGTGTAGTAGAAGCTCTTCAGATAACTCATGCCGTAGTCCGTCGTTGTGGGCATGACCCAGGAATAACTCCCTTCACTCAATGCGTGGGTGAATCCGCTATTGTTCTGAAAGAGGAAAGCAGGCTTGCTCGACAGAGAAGCGCTCACATCGTTCCAGTTGATCGAATAGGCAAGATCGATGTCGAAGTTCGTGACCACTGGCTTGCCGTCCTGGGTCATGTAAGCCTTGGAGGGGAAATACGTCTGCTCCACGTACTGCAACTGGCGAATGAGAGCCTGCTGCGGCGAACAACCCGAACAGGAATTCCATTTGATCGCCCCTTGATCGACCATGATCGCGAACGTGAAGCCCGGATGCGCTTCTGCTTCCGCCATCACCAGCTTCGTGGCCTGGTCGATGCTGTTGTTCGGGCCGTACCAGTCGATAATCACGCCGTCTATTCCACGGCTGATGATGTCGGTGATCTGCCGTTGAACCTGTTTCGCATCGGTCGAACTGTAGCCGACATTCATGTGGTTCGAGCCTCCAAACCACAGCATCAGATGGGCATAGATCTTTGTAGTCGCGCCAGGATAGAGCAAGCTGTGAATATCAACTTTGCTCACGTTGCCCCCAGCGGCATTCCCGTTGTTCTGGGCCGAAAAACTGTTTGCGGTACTTGTATTATTTGCGGTCTGCGCGGCTAACGTCGTGGTGGGTTTGATGGAATTCCCTGCCACACAAACACCGGTCCAAGCAAAGAGCACAATCAGGGCACACCAATTTCGAAGACACATCTCGCCTCAGGAGCGGACTTGCTGAGGTCTTGCGCTTGCGTGATCTGGTTCTGGAGGGAAGGACGCCACCCTGTGGATTCCTCTGAACCAGTCGTGAACTTTCTGGGACGGAGGGAGTTTATGGCGAAATGAAGAGGGCGGCAAGTATCTTTGGTATGCGAACTTCTGGGAGGGCCCGGAGGCTCGGCTCGAAACTGAGTCTCCATCTCAACTTCTGAACCAACGTTCCAGGACGTGACTTCATCCAACTTCAGTCCTTGTCAGCCCGTCGTCTCGAAATCTTTCACAAGTGGGGTGCCGAGACTGACACTAGAGCTGAACGACTTGAGATGCTTCTGGAGATGGGCTGGTGACTTTGCCGAGGAACTGCCACCAAGGCACTCACTGCGAATTCAGGCCGATATTCCGTACGACGTAGCGCTCGCCATCGAAGCTCGTTACTGCTTTAACGGCCACACCTGGCTGCAGATTCTCATCCGGGTTGATCGAAGGCGGCAGGTACAGCTCATACGTTTTGTGGTCCACGGTTGAGTTGAGGACAATCAGCCCGGTCCGTAAATCAATATGAACCACTTGCCCGGAGAACGTGTATTCAGTCCCAAGTTGCGCGAGAATGGAAATCTCCGTCGCTGTATTGTGTTTCTCTCGCTCAGAACTGAATCGGATTGAAATTAAACATCCGGGAACAAGCGAGTTCAGCGATGCGGCTCGTTCGCCTCGTGTAACCCTCGTGGACGAATTTACCCGCACCTCCACTGGCTCCGGGGAGAGTGCATCGCGCAAGGTTAGTTCACCACGCTCGTGCTGGAACTTGAGGACGACGCCTTGACTGGTTCCCGTCGCATGCGATCCATTGAGCCGTATGCTGCGGGCAAATACGTCGCTGCCATCGAGAATCGTATCCAGGTAAATTCTCTCTCCTTCCCGTAGATCAGCAATTGTCACGGCCCGTCCACCCCGGTACACCTGCGTGCGCGGGTCAAACAAAAAACTCTCCTTACCCCCTCCGAATATTCGTACGGTGATTTTGTCGCGCACCCGATCGATTCTCTCCACGGTTCCACCGACCAGAGTCGCGTTCGCCTTCGGGACCGGTGGCAATTCCGGCAAAAGGCTAGCGGGATCGACAGTAACACCGCTGTCCTCGGAATCTTCTGCGATTGAGGGTTTCCTCGGTTCGATGGCTGCGGCGGCGCTCGCCTCCGATTTCGGCGAAACCATCGCCGATGACGACGCTTCCTTTGGGGCCTGCCCGACGGCAAGGCACGCGAACAGCATGCAGCCGACGACCATCGCCGCGCCAGTCAGTGCAGAGCTCATTTTAGATAGGGCTTTCACGCGGCGATTAGATGCCGATCAGGATGCTAAGGTGGTTCGGATTCAACACGAATCTCGGTATCTTGCGGCAAACAAATCGGCTTCGGCGGCATCAAAAACTCGTCTAGCAGTTCGCATCAACATCGCCCAAGAGGACATAACTCTGCATGCTTTCCAAAGGCTGGCTACTGAATTTCATCTTGATCACAGCCACATTGGTTCCTCGCTGCGCGCAGGCCGGAGACATCAAGATAACCATTCCGAGGCGCAGCAAGCTTACCCCCGTTCAGCGCCTGAACCGAGAAGGCGTGGAAGCCATCCGAAAGCACAACTACAAAAAAGCCGAGCAACTCTTCTACAAGGCATATCTGTTTGACCCTGACGACGCGTTTACACTGAACAATTTGGGATACATCGCCGAGTTACAGGGTCAGATCGATCGCGCACAGCAGTTCTATTCCCTTGCAGCGGAGCAATCCAGCGACGCCGTCGTTGACTTGTCGAGCAAGATACAACTCCATGGTCAACCCATGAGAATGGCGCTGGCCGTCACCAACGAACCGCTTCAAGTCAATCACGCTAACGTCGAAGCCGTGCGCCTTCTTCAACAGGGACGAGCGCCGGAAGCCGATCTCCTTCTTCAGGAGGTGTTGAAGACCGACCCCAACAACGTGTTCACGCTGAACAATATGGGTGTCACCAAGGAAATGGAGGGAGAAGAGCAGGAAGCGCTGCGGTTTTTCGACGCTGCATCCAGAGCAGCTTCGGATGCTACAGCCGTCGTAACCACCAATCCCGGCTGGCGAGGACGCCAGGTCAGCCGCATGGCGCAAGCGAATGCCAAGGCACTGCGCGAGCACTTGTCGCGCGAGCAGGACCTGTCCGGCCAGGTTGCGGAATTGAATCTGCGTGGCGTCTCAGCCGTCAATCGCAACGACCTGCGTAGTGCGGACGCTAGCTTTCGCAAAGCCTATGCTCTTGATCCCGGCAATGCATTCGCATTGAACAATATTGGATACGTCGCAGAGCTCGAGGGAGACCGCGAGACGGCCGACTTCTTCTACCAGCAGGCACGGCAAGCCGGTGGAGCGAACGCCACGGTCGGTGTCGCCAGCAATCGTACGGCAGAAGGCAGAAGGCTTTTCGCGGTGGCAGAAGACAACAGCGGCCGAGTCCAGACTCGGGTTGCCCAGGAACGCGATGCGCTTCGTCGTCAGGAAGCGCCAGTGGCTCTGCGCCGCCGCGACAACAGCATCGTAGAGGATTCCGTCCCGACTACAAATCCATCCTCCATGCGACAGCGTTAGGGCACGGCCAGCTCGGGCTGCGATCCTCGCGCGTAAGGCGCATTAAAGGACTTTCCCTGTGCGCGGCTGTAAATCTTGGGGTGGCGAGCGTCCGACCGATCCGGGCTTCAGCCTCTGCGGTGCGCTTCGCAGTCTAGGAACGGGTTTCCAGGAAGCGCCCCAGATCTGTCTCAGGATCGTAGAAGATATGCCGCAAGAGATTGGTCAAGTACCGTGAGAGCGTATTCACATTTGTTCGATACCAGCAGCAGCGCATCATGGCGGGCGACAGGCCGCAAATGAATCGAAAGCCGTCCAGAGCAGCTGGAGGCTGGGCCAGCATGGCAGCCGCCATCCGGTGATTTCCATCGAGAATCGTTAACGGACTGCGGAGATCCACTCCGATCAGCAATACGGTACGGCTGACCAACCCTTCCTGCACAGGATTGGCGATTCTGCATAGTTTGCCAAAGAACTCGTCCTCGGGCGCCTCTTGCCATTTTTCCCGAAGACATTCCACTACATCCGTTACGTAGAAACTTCCCTCGGCCACGCGCCGCCATTGCGCGCGCGGAAAGAACCGCACCCGAGCCAGATCTTTGCTGGCCAGCTTTACTTCGAACCATTGCGTGTCGTCCGGAAGCTCGCGCCACATGGCGCCACGGCGAAGGAACAGCAGGGCTCGCCGCAGGGCATTTTCCCGGTCGCTCGCAAGATTCGGCTCCTGCACCAGCCCTTCGAATTCCTGGCGATATTCTTCAAACTCAGGATGGTGAAACTCGCTGCGAAGAAACTCTGCGATCACCTCCTGCTCGCTCAACTCTTCCACCATGGCAAGGGGAGAATGAACATCCAGGTTTGCTGCCGGTGTGATCTCCCGCCGCAATAGCGGCAAGGCTACTACAACGAATAAGAGCACCATCAGGAAAAGCCGTTCGTAGATTACCTGCGCCAGGGTGTGGTGCAAAGCCCAGATTCCCAGGATCAAAGCGCCGCTGAATGCAAGTTGAAGCCAACTGGTGTTCGCGATCTTGCGCGACATCTCGTAACTGATCAACACCGAACTGAGTGAGTAGATTCCGGCGGCGACCGCGTAAAGAATGAGCAAGTTCGCCAGCCCGCCAGAATCAGCCGCCTCAAAATGAGCGCCAAACAGCGTCCTCCACAGAAAGCTGGGGATCGCCCAAAGCCCAAGGATCAACACGGTGAGTAGGAGTGACACCATGCCCAGCGACATAAAAAGCACGGGCCGTGCCTCGCGATCACTCGAACGCGCAGCCGCTGACACGGGGAACATGGTGTTTACCACCGACCAGACAAACATGTTGATCAGCCGTCCCACCAGCGAAACCGCCGCGTAAATGCCCGCCTGCTCCGGGATGAAAAAGTGGTTCATCAGAATAATATCGAAGTTGTTGATCGCTCCCTGGCCGGCAAAAAACACGATCGCTTGTACGCCCTCTCCCGATGCGATGGGGATTCTGACTGTCGCACGCGCCGCCAGCCTCGGGCGGGGACTCGCGAGGAAGTACGACGCTACGACTGCGATCACGCTGGAGAGCACCGCGCCAGTCACTCCCAGACCGAACTTGATGAGAAAATACGCCCCTCCAAGGCGTACCAGCCCTTCCACCATGAAGTTCACCGCCAATGAAGAGAAGGCGTGAATTCCCTGGATGTAGCCGCGCCGCGCTCCCAGCGGAATATAAAAGGCTGTTCCTAGCGCAAGCAGCGAAATCAGCGCCGGATCTGGCAAGTTCAGATATTTCGTGAGCATCCTATTGAATAGGAACAGCAGCAGGCCGAGTGTCACACTGGCCATCCACGACTTCAAATGCAACGATGAAAAGATCGCCGCTTTGTCTTCAAACGTCTCGTGACTCGCAACGTACTTCGCGCAGACCGCCTGGAACGAGAGAGTGATCGCCGATGCCAGCATCAGCAGTGTGTACACGGCCGTGACGTGCGCAAATCCTGACGGTCCCAGCATCCGCGCTGTGACCACGTTGTAAACAAGATTCGCTACACCAACCAGGCCGGATCCGGCAAGCAGCGTCAAGCTGCCTCCCAGGAGTTTCTGCCGTAGCGCCTTGGCTTCGGATGGAGTTGTGCGTGGAGGGTTGTTGCGCGATGTGTCGCGTATCCGAAACTTTCCCACAAGAGTCATTGGACTCGGCGAATCCGGTCTAGAAGAGAGTGAGATGCACAACCGGAAGCACAGTGTTTCTGCTCGATCCCGGAAAGTTGTAGAAGCTCTGCTGTTGCACACCGATCGAGAAACGCAGCGGGAAAGAAACCGGCGTCTCGACTGAACCGTCCTTCACACTTCCTCTCAGCGGACGAACGTAGGAAACAAGCAGCTGGCTCTGCACGTTGTCATACGCATGGAAACCCGAGCCTCGGGAAATCACGGCCGATCCCTGCACACTCCAACGCGGCGTCGCTCGAATCTCAAAGCGTCCCCCGGGCAATAATGCCTGCGCGATTGCATACTGCGTACCCTGTACCCGCCACGAACGCAGGTCTTCCGCCAGAATCGCCGCCGTCACTCTATTGCCGAACTTGTGCTGCAGCCCGGCATAAACCGACGAGTTGAAGTACTCCTCGACCATGGGACGGAACAGAAGGTCGCGAACGGAATAGCCGGTAATGAGCGAAGTGCTGCCCCAAGGACGGCCAACCGTAAACTCGATGTTGGCGAACAGGTCCTGCGAACGCAGAGTCTGATCTGTAAAAGGCCCCGCCTCCCGTTCCGCGCTTCCGGTAAATGAGATCCAATTGAAGAACGAGCTGCTGTACACATACAGAAACTGCCGAAACAGGTTCTGATTCATGAAGACGGGCGAAATCCTGTCGCGCCGAACTGTGAATTGCAGGCCACCATTGAACGTGATTGAGTTCGATCCAAACCGCAGGATGGGATTGATTCCGCCATTCAGAATCGTGTCGTATGTGTTCCGATCCTGAACTACCCCAACACTGGGAAAAAGCAAACGGCCGGTCGTCAGGCTCTGGCCTACGAATCCCGAGATCACGGGAAGATTTCCCAACCGCACCCGATAGTGCGACTCAACCAGGCTCTGGAACGAGTGCCGCGGCGGCGGCAGCAGCGCTGGATTTGTTACCTTCAGGATCTTCGCATCCAAAGCGTAGACGTTGATGTCCTCCAGGGCAGGAGTGAATGACCCTTCTGGAACGAAACTAACCTTTTCATTGATCTGGCGGCCTTGCTGTTCTGCTTCAACGTACTGAGATCGCTCCGCTACTCCATGATCCTCGGGGCCCGCGATCGTGCTGGCCTGCGCGAACGCAGCCAGCGAATGCAACGGGTCTTGACGCTGGCGGTAGAGATTCGCCGACGCCATCATGTAGTCATAATCGTCCTGGAATTCGCTTGCGGGTCCCAGGCTGGCTAAAGTTGCGCCTGCCTTCTGCGTATTACCCTCGGCAAGATACGTGTTGGTGAGACCAATGGCTACAGCGCGACGATTCGCCCCGGACATTTGTGCTTTGTAGTAATACTGCTCGGCCAAGTCGAAATCGTGCATCGCGAGAAAGAGGTTCCCAGCATCTGCAAAATCCTGACCACTTACAGGCGAGTCCGGGAACATCCGCGCTTCTGCGAACCCAAGCGCAATTTGTCGCTCAGCTTCATCTGCATGACCCTGACGCAGAAAAATCTGCGCCAGTGCCAGTCGAATGCCCATGCGATTACCGCCTGGAACTTCCAGGGCCCTCGAGAATCGCTGCATGGCAGCATCACGATCGCCCAACGTCAGCAGCGCATCGCCTGTGGCAGTTAGGATTTCCAGCCGGCCTCCACCAAGCCGATCGGCCTCTTGAATGTCTCGAAGCGTCTGGTCCCGATCCCCTTCCTTCGCGTGAATCTGTGCCCTGGAGGCATAAATCGCAGGCTCTGATGGTGCGATCTTGACAGCCGCATTCAGCGCGGCGACCGCCTCGTTATACTGCCGCATGCGATAGAGCACGTCGGCATAAGCCAGTTGCGTTTTCAGATCGTTCGACTCCTCGTCCAACGCGGCGCGGTATTCGGCTGCGGCGTGTGGATAGTCCACTTCCTGCCGGAACGCTTCCGCCCGCGCCAGGTGCAGTGCTCGCGACTTACCGAGAATCTTCTGCGCGGCATCCAGCCGTTTGAGAGCCGGCTTGGGCCGGTGCAACTGCAGATCCGCATAAGCCAGTCCGAGGTGAGCTTCACCATAGTCCGGCTGCAGCCTTAACGCTGTCTGAAAGTCCTTCGACGCTTTCACCGGTTGCTTCAGATCATTCAGCACAAAGCCTCGATTCACGTATCCGGTTGCCATCTTCGGATCGAGTTCAAGCGCGCGGGTGAAATTCTCGAGCGCGGTCTGCAAATCCCCATTGTGAACGTACACATTCCCTGCGATCAGAGGCAGGTCCTTATCACTCTTCAGTACCGGCTCGTACTTCTTCACTAACGAGAGAGCCTCGTCATGGCGGCCAAGGTAGTAAAGGTCGTACGCGAGATAATCAACGCCTTCGCGGTCGTTCGGAAGTTTGGCAATCACGCTGTAACCGAGTTTGGCAGATTCCTCGTATTGCTTCCGGAACGTCAAATAACGCTCGCGCTCCCGCTGCACGCGCACGTTGGCGTTGATCTTTTCATTCGCGCGCTCGAGCCAGTGTTGCGCCAAATCCAGGTTGTGCGATTCCAGGGCGGCATTCGCGCCGCCTGCGATAATCAGGGCATTGCTTGGCATCCGTTCATAAGCGCTCTGGTACTCGGTTTCCGCGACACGGAACTTCCGCTCAGCCGTGTAGAGGTCGCCCAGAGCAAGATGTGGTGCGTAGTCCTTCGGGTGGGCAGCGACGGCACGAGAAAAGTAGGACTCTGCTGACTTCGTATCTCCCGCATCTCGCGCCAGGTAACCAAGAGCAGACAGAGCCTGTCGATTGGTCTTGTCGAGATTCAGGACTTTCAGGAACGTGTCGCGGGCGGCATCTTTCTGCCCCATCTTCCACTGGAGCGTTCCGAAGTTCATCAGCGAATTCACATTGCCAGGTGCAAGAGCCAAAGCCTCTTTCAAGTCACGATTCGCAGCCTCCAGGGTTCCCGTCGCAGATTCCACGCTGGCCCGCAGTCGCAGCATCTGAGGTCTCTGCGAATCCTGAACCTGAACCTGTTCAATCGCGGCTGCGGCAACCTGCAACTGCTGTTTTGCATTCCCATCGTCGTCGAGCCGCGTGTAAACCTCGTAGAGATTCAGTCGCAACTGAATCGGGTAAAGCGGCCCTTCTTGAAAGCGCGCCGGGAGATTGTTCAATGCGGTCTTGTATTCCTGCTCTGCCTCGGGAAGTCGATCGTCCGATTCTGCAAGCGTCGCGAGAATCGCGTGCAGGCGATAGTTGTTCGCATCAATCGCCCGTGCAGCATCGAGAAAAGAAGTCGCTTGTTCTGGCTTCCCTGCGTTGATTGAGGCCTGCGCCGCGCTCAGTTGGTATCCGATGTTCTCCCGGGACCCCTTC
>Ga0335070_10005492_pt1 | contig 14900 bp, 12 predicted proteins | sample Lox_Sample_13_FD_206722 | JGI IMG/M metagenome (GOLD analysis project Ga0335070, IMG submission 206722) | Soil microbial communities from Loxahatchee National Wildlife Refuge, Florida, United States - Lox_Sample_1.3 | ecosystem: Environmental > Terrestrial > Soil > Wetlands | place: USA... | reverse complement strand
AGGAAATCCCTGTAGATGGAAGGCGCCTGGTTGTGCTGCACCACCAGCTCGATCTGGACATCGCCCCAGTAAGCGATGGCGGCGGTGATGTCGGCTTGGCCGGGCTTGCCGCGGAACTGCAGGCTGTCGAACTTGATGTGCTCGAAGGCGTAGAACGGCCCGATACCCAGCGTGCGCGACCAGTGCTGAACGGCACTCTCGAGGTCATCGACCACGAAGGCGTTCTGCATGACGGGACCGAAGAGCTTGCTCACAGTCGACTCCGATTGGGCTGCGATAGTGGGGAGCGGGCGCGCTGTGACCCTCAGGCGCCGCCGGCCCTGGCGATCGCGGCCGCCATCTCCCTGGGTGTTGGATTGCGACGCAGGGTGAGGCCGCCGTTGACCTGCAGGTTCTGCCCGGTCATGAAACACTCATCGCTCGCCAGCCAGACCGCGGCGGCCGCGATGTCGGCACGCGTACCGATGCGCCCGAGAGGGTAGCCGTCCACGAAGGACTCGAAGAGTCCGGGGACCTGCTTCGCCGCGGCGGTCATGGGCGTGTCGGTGAGTCCGGGGGAGATGGAGTTCGCGCGGATGTTGCGCGCGCCGAACTCGTTGGCGATGCAGCGGATCACGTGGTCGATGCCGGCCTTGGTGCCCATGTAGGCGGCATGGTCGTTCAGCATGATGGTGGCGGTGGCCGAGCTGATCTGTATCAGCGAGCCACCGCCGGTCATGCCGCGGATCATCGCCTGGAAGAACTGGAACGGGCCGATGAACTGCAGCGCCGTCATCTGCGCCAGCTCCGTGGAGCTGGTCTCGAGGAAGGGTTTCAGCAGGCCCCAGCCGGTGGCATTGACAGCGATGGAGATGCTGCCCATGGCCGCGAGCGCCGTCCTGGTCAGATTCTCCAGGTCGGCGGACCTGGTGATGTCGCACAGGGCGGCATGACCGCCGATCTCGGCCGCGAAGCGCTGCAGCTCATCCAGGTGCCGCCCGGCCACCAGCACCTGCGCGCCTTCGGCGCGGAATCGCCGGGCGATGGCCTGGGCCATGTTGCCGCGACTCGCCGCGCCCAGCACGACGGCCGCCTTGCCTTGCAGACGTCCCATGATGTCGGCCATTCTCGACGGTGGCGGGGCTCCCGCAACTGGCGGCAGTGCTAGGTGCGGGACTGGGGCGCGCGGTCCACGATCCGCCCGAGTACGGGTCGCGCTGTCGGGACCTGAGGAGCAGCTATGGATCTCGGCCTGAAGGGCAAGAAAGTCATCCTGACCGGTGGCAGCCGCGGGATCGGTCGCGCGGCGCTGGAGATCTTCGCCGCCGAAGGCTGCGACGTCGCCTTCTTCTCCCGCAACGCCGGGCAGGTGGAGGAGACCGCCAGATCCCTGGCACGCCACGGCGGCCAGGTGCACGGCTCGACCTACGACATGAACGACCTGAGCGGCTACCCGGCGTGGCTCAAGGCAGCCGCCGAGAAGCTGGGCGGTTGCGACATTTTCGTCCACGGCGCGAGTTCCTCGGGTTCGCAGGCCACCGGCGACTGGCACAAGAGCTTCCAGTTCGATCTGCTGGGCACAGTGCAGGGTTGCGAGGCGCTGCAGCCTTACCTGGAGCGCTCCGGGGCGGGCTCGGTCATCATCATGGCCAGCACGGCCGCGGTGGAGACCTTCCTCGTGCCGCAGGCCTTCAATGCCATCAAGGCCGCGCTGCTGACCTACAGCAAGCAGCTCAGCCAGGCCTGGGGCGCGAAGGGAATCCGGGTCAATGCCATCAGTCCGGGTCCGGTGAGTTTTCCGGGCGGCAACTGGGAGATGATTCGCCAGGCCATGCCCGATCTGTACAAGGCCACGGCGGCGCAGTTCGCGCTGGGCCGCTTCGGTGCGCCCGACGATGTGGCACGGACACTGGTGTTCCTCGCCAGCCCGGCCTCGTCCTATACGACGGGAACCAACATCGTCATCGACGGCGGCTACACCAAACGCGTGCAATTCTGATTGCGGCGCTCACGCACGCTGATCACGCGACGGCCAGGCGTCGCGGGCGCGCTCACGCGATCTGCAGCACCATCTTCCCGATGTTGCCGCCGGAGAACAGCTTCATGAAGGCCGGATAGGCGTTCTCCAGCCCACGCTCGATGTGCTCGTCGATCCGCAGGCGGCCCTCGCCTATCCAGGCGGCGATCTGTGCCCCGCCCTCCGCGAAGCGCGGCACGTAGTCCATGATCAGGAAGCCGTGGATCGAAGCCCGCTTGACGATCAGCTGCCAGAGATTGCGCGCGCCGTGCTTCTCGTCCGAGTTGTATTCGCTGATCAGGCCGCAGAGGATGACCCTGGCACGCGGCGCGAGGTTGTTCAGTCCGGCTTCGAGTATCTCGCCGCCGACGTTCTCGAAGATGATATCCACGCCGCCGCCGGCCGCGGCGCCGATCTCGGCGGACAGCTGCTTGACGGACTTGCCGCGGTAGTCGATCGCGACATCGAAATGATAGTCGTGCAGGAGTCGCTGACACTTGGCGGCGCCTCCGGCGATACCGATGGTCCGGCAGCCCTTGATGCGCGCAATCTGTCCCACGACCGAACCCACTGCCCCGGCTGCACCGCTCACCAGCACCGTCTCCCCCGGCTGCGGTCGGCCGACTTCGAGCAGCCCGAAGTAACCCGTGAGCCCGACCGCACCCAGGGCCGAGAGCAGATAGCTGGGCGATGGCAGACGCGACACGTCCACCTTGGTGGTGAAGCCGCCGGGCGTCACGATGGAATAATCCTCGAGCGCATTCAGCCCCAGCACCCAGTCTCCTGGCGCGAAATCAGGATTCGCGGAAGCATGGACCCGCCCGACGGTCGTGGCCCGAACGGGCTGGCCCAGGGGGATGGGCGGCATGTAGGACGGCCGATCGTCCATCCAGCCGCGCTGCGCGGGATCGAGCGAGGCGAAATGATTGCGCAGGATGAATGAGCCCGGCGCCGGCTGCGGCACCGGTGTACTGGCCAGGCGGAAATCCTCCGGCACGGGCTCACCGCGCGGCCGGCGCACCAGCAGGAACCGACGATTCATCTCAGACAGCGGTGAACCCTCCATCGATGACGAACTCGCTGCCGGTCACGAAACTGGATTCGGCCGAACACAGATAGACCACGCCGCCTCCGATCTCCTCTGGTGTACCCAGCCGACCGATGGGATGCGCGGCGATGATGCCTTTCTCGGCCACTTCGCGCGAGGGTACTGCGCCCAGGTCCACGAAGCGCTGCAGCATTCCGTGCAGCATCTCCGTGTGAATCCCGCCGGGGTGCACACTGTTGACGCGGATATTGTAACGCAGCGCACCGAACTCCACAGCCAGCGACTTCGACAGCAGTTTCACCGCGCCCTTGCTGGTGCAGTAGGCCGAACAGAACGCGGCGCCGCGCTGGCCGCCGACCGAGGAGAAATTGACCATGGAGGCGCCACCGGGCCGGTTGGCGCCGCTGGCACGCAGCAGCGGCAGCATGACCTTGGTCCCGATCACGATCGATTCAACATTGACGGCGTTGATCCTGCGCCACGCCTCGAGCGTCGTCTCTTCGATGCTCGCCACCATCGCTATCGCGGCACCGTTGACCAACGCATCGAGACGGCCGTGTTGCGACTCGATCGCGGCGGCGATTCGGGTCCAGTCATCCTGACTCGTGACATCGTGTTGGTGATATTGCGCTGCGCCGGGCACCCTGGCGTCGGCGGCGAGATCCGTCGCGATGACCGTCGCGCCGGCCTTGCCGAGAGCCTGCACGACAGCACGGCCGATGCCGCCGGCGGCGCCCGTGACCAGTGCAACCGTTCCGTCCAGTCCGATGCTCATCTACTCACTCCCTCAGCGCGCCGTCCAGCCGCCATCCACCACGAGTTCCGAGCCCATGCAGTAGCTGCTGTCGTCGCAGGCAAGAAAGAAGGCGGCGCCGGCAATCTCCGCGGGTTCCGCCAGGCGGCCGTTGGGAGTGGCTGCCGCGATGCCATCGATGAGGTCCTGGGCCGTGGCGGCCAGCCCCTGCGCCACCCACTTCTGCATGCCGATCTCCAGCAGAGGCGTGCGCACGAACCCGGGATGGATGGAGTTGACGCGGATCGGCGTGCGCTTGGTCGCGAACTCGATGGCCACTGACTTCGTGAACAGACGCACGGCGCCCTTGCCAGCGTTGTAGGCGGAAGTGTCGGTATAGCCCACCAGGCCCATGATGGAGCTGATGTTGATGATGCTCGAGCCGAACGGCGTGGTGCGGCCCGACTCCGCCAGCAACGGCGTGAACGTCTTGGTGCCGAGAAATACCCCGTCCACGTTGATCGACATGATGCGGCGCCAGGCAGCGAACTCGAGTGTCTCGACCGGGCCGGTGCAGTCCACACCCGCGTTGTTCACCAGGATGTCGAGCCTCCCGTGGCGCTTGCGGACCTCCGGCACGGCAGCCTGCCAGTCCTCCTCGCGCGCCACATCCACGCGCACATAGCTGGCTCGCGGACCCAGACGGCCGAGCGTGCCTTGCACCGATGCCTCGCGTGCTTCGGCCAGGTCCGCCAGGACGACCGAGGCCCCCTCGGCCAGATACCGTTCGGCGATGGCCAGCCCGATCCCGCGCAAGGCCCCGGATACCAGTGCGACCCGTCCCCCCAGCCGGCTCATACGCCCATCATCCCGGCGGTGCTCGCGCCGTCGATGCCGTACTCGGAGCCCGATATGAAGGCGGCTTCGTCGCTGGCGAGGAAGGCAACCAGCGCGGCGATCTCATGCACCTGCGCCATGCGCTTCAGTGGCGCCATCCCTTCGAACTGCGCGCGCGCGGCCGCGGGATCGGGTGAACGATTGATCACTCCGCGGATCATGTCGGTCTCGACGACGCCCGGGTGGATCGAATTGCAGCGGATCTTGAGGCCGGCGTTCGCACAGTGAATGGCGATCGACTTGGTGAGCGCGATAAGCGCGCCCTTGGTGGTGGAGTACCCCACGAAGTTGCCCATCGGCCGGTAGGCGCTCATGGAGGAATTCACGATGATCGAGCCCACGGCGCCGCCCGGATTGTGGCGCATGGCGCGGATGGCCGACTGGGCCGTGAGCATGACACCCGTCAGGTTCACGGCCAGCAGGCGGTTCCACCCGTCGATGGTGATCGTCTCGACGCTGCTGTCGCCGGCCTCGATGCCCGCGTTGGCGAAGGCGATGTCCAGCCGCCCGTAGCGTTTGAGGAGTTCTTCCATCAGCGCAGGCCAGCTCGCCGCATCCTCGACCCGGTGCGGGTGGAAGCTCGCGCCGGTCTCCGCGCTGATGCGCGCCGCCGCGTCCCGGTTCGAGCCGGTGAATGCCACCCGGGCGCCATCGGCCGCGAGGCGGCGCACCACCCCCGCTCCGATGCCCGAAGTGCCCCCGGTGACCAGGGCGACTTTCCCCTCCAGCCGGCTTGCCATATCGTGTTCCGCCCGCCCCTGAGCAAGGGCCCGAAGAATGACGCACACCCGCCCGGCGCGAATCTATCCTTTCAACTAGGTGACCCTTTCCGGGCACCGCCGCCATACTCTTGCGCAAGGCCTATGAGCAGTAAAGTCCGCCCCGAAGCACCGCCCGCCGGCGGGACCGGCCGTTCCACCGGCCAGAGCTGGATCGACCTGATGCAGACCGACGCACGGCCCGTGCCGCGTTTCCTGCAGGAGGAGAGCTACAGCTATCGCGGCTCCGATCCGCTGCCTGCCAGCCGTTACACCAGCCCTGAGTTCGCCCGCCTGGAGCAGGAGCGTATGTGGCCCCACGTGTGGCAGTTTGCCGCACGCGAGGAAGATCTGCCTACTGCGGGCGACTACGTCGTATTCGAGAATGCGGGGCGGTCATACCTGGTCACCCGCCAGGACGACGGTTCGGTGCGTGCGTTCCACAATGTCTGCCTGCACCGCGGTCGCAAGCTGCGCACAGCGCCCGGTCAGGCCGACCAGTTTCGCTGTCCCTTCCATGGGTTCACCTGGAACAAGGACGGCACGCTCGCACGGATTCCGTGCCGGTGGGACTTCAGCCACCTGCGCAATGAGCAGATGAGCCTGCCGGAAGCGGAGGTTGGACGCTGGGGCGGTTACATCTTCCTGCGCGAGACCCCCGGCGGTCCGTCGCTGGAGGAATATCTCGCGCCACTGCCGGAGCACTTCAAGCGCTGGAAGCATGAGGAGTGCACCACGGCCATCTGGGTTGCCAAGGTGGTGCCGGCGAACTGGAAGGTCACCATGGAAGCCTTCATGGAGGCCTGGCATACGGTGGTCACCCACCCGCAACTCCTGCCCTTCACCGGGGATGAGAACAGTGCGTACTGGACCTGGGGTGACAACATCAACGTGAATCTCGTGCCCTTCGGTGTCATGTCGCCGCACATCAACCCGACAGGCAAGGCCCAGCAGTGGATCGTGGATGAGTTCGTCAAGTTCAACGGCCGCTCGGCCGAGAATTACGACGCGCAGCAGGACGCGTTCGCCATCAAGGTGCCGGAAGGGACCTCGGCGCGGCGGGCACTCGGCCAGGCCATGCGCGAGAACTACACCAAGCTGTTCGGCCACGATCACAGCGAAGCGACCGACTGCGAGCTGCTCGATGCGCTGGTGTACAACGTGTTTCCGAACTTCGCCCCCTGGGGCGGATTCATGCCCAACATCGTGTACCGCTGGCGGCCGTGGGGCGATGTGGATCATTGCCTGATGGAAGTGCGCATCCTGACGCGGGTGCCGCCGGGCAAGCCGATACCGCGCGGCGCACCGATGAAATTCCTGACTGACGCGCAGCCGTGGACGGAGGCGGCGGAACTCGGAGTGCTGGGCGCCGTGTTCGAACAGGACATGCAGAACCTGCCGTACGTCCAGGAAGGTCTCAAGGCCTCCAAGACCGGAAACGTCAATCTCGGCGATTACCAGGAAATCCGTATCCGCCAGTTCCATCAGACGCTGGACAAGTACCTCAAGGGCTGAAGGCACGAACGCCCGACATGATCTTCGTGGCCGGCACACTCAGCATCGATCCGGGCGTGGTGCGTGATTTCCAGAACGACGTGAGCGCGATGCTCGCCAAGGTCCGTGCGGAGCGCGGCTGCCGCCACTATTCACTGCTGGTGGAGGATGCGCAGAGCGGCCTGATCAACGTGCTGGAGAAGTGGGATAATGATGCGGCGCTCGTGGCCCACCTCGGGCAGCCCTGGATCGTGGAGTTCTTCACCCGTTACATTGGGCATGTGCGCGAATCGACGGTGAAGGTGTTCGACATCGCTGGCGAGCGGCCGCTGCCGGGCATGTGATGACCCCGCGGGCGGATCGCAACCGCTTCTGGCGGCTGATCCGCCACCCGCAGGGGAATGCATTCGCATCGGCGTTTGCGCTGGAGAGCGGCGCGATCCCCACGCCGGCGGCGAACGAAGTACTCATCGCCAACGATTACCTCTCACTGGATGCCGGGACGCGCCTGTGGATGTCCCCGCGGACGGATACCTATCAGCCGCCACTGCCGCTCGGCAGTGAAATGCGCGGGCTGGTGTTGGGTCGGATCATCCAGTCTCAGCTGCCTGCCTATCCCGCCGGCAAGCTGGTCCGCGCCTTCGGCTCGTGGGCCGATTACTCCTGTGTCGATCCGCTACTGAGCGGGCTGTTCGTGCTGGATGAGTCCGTTAGCGATGTACGCCAGCATCTGGGCGCGCTCGGCATGAACGGCTGGACTGCCTATGCGGGCATTACCGAAGTCGGCCGGACCCGGCCGGGCGAGACGGTGCTGGTGTCCGCGGCCGCGGGTGCCACCGGAATGCTGGCTGCGCAGATCGCCAGGGTGATGGGCTGCCGCGTCATCGGACTGACTGGCGGCGAACGCAAATGCGCTTTCCTGCGCGAACAACTCGGACTGGACGCTGCAGTGGACTACAAGTCACCACGACTGGCGCAGCAGCTCGATGCCTTCGCGGGGGCCATCGATGTGTATTTCGACAACGTGGGCGGTCCGCTGCTGGACGAAATCCTGCCGCGCATGGCGCACTATGGGCGCATCGTGGTTTCTGGACTGATGGCCGCCTATGCATCCGATCGGCCCATGGCCCCGCGGCGCTTCGATCAGGTGCTGATGCGCCGGCTCACGATCAGCGGGCTGTTCTCTCCCGACTTCATGAGCCGCGGACCGGCGATGACGCAGATCCTGCGTCGCTGGCTGGATGCGGGCCAGCTACGCATGCCCCTTGATGTCACCGACGGACTCGAGCAGGTACTGGCCGCCTACGGCAAGCTGTTCGAGGGCGGCAACATCGGCAAGGTGCTGGTGCGGCTGGGCGCGTGAGCCGCAGTCGGGGCGCGTAGGCAGCAGCTGGGGCGTGTGAGCCGCAGTCGGGGCGCGTATGCAGCAGCTGGGGCGTGTGAGCCCTGGCGCAGTTCTCAGCCGCCGGCGACGTAGCTGTCCAGCGCCTCGTGGAACGATTGCACGCGCCGTTCCTGATGCGACAGGTAGAAGCTCTGGAACCCGGCCGAGCTCAGTGCGCGCTGCTGGGCAGCGGCCACGCTCAGATCCTGGTCCGCGGTGATGCCGAGCGATTTCTCACCGCACTTCACGATTTCCAGCGCTGCATCCTCGACCGGCAGATCCGGACCTCCGGCGGGCGATGGCGTGTAGTCGCGGCCCGCAATCGGCGGCACCATCCACCAGTGATCGAAGCTGCACTTCGCCGGATCGCTCGCATGCGGTCGCGGCCGCAGTAGCTGCACTCCATCGGGGCCTACCGTGATCACCGAGTTGGGGAACAGGTTATAGATGATGTAATCGGTCAGCTGATGATCCGCCAGGTGCTCGTAGTGCGCGTAGCCGCGCGTGGCACCGAGCTTGCGCTTCTGCGCGATGATGTCGCCACGGATGCGCTCCATCGCATCGCCACCCTGGTAACGTGAAGCATCCAGACCCCATTCCGCCATCAGGCTGATCAGCGGCTCGACCGGCCGGTCACCCTTGAACGAGCGCCCCGGGCGGTAGGAGGGAAACCAGCCGCGGTTGTGACCACCCGGCAGCAGGTCGAACTGGCAGAAGCGCGCATCGCTCTCGATGTAGGGAGCGAGTTCCTTGTGCAGCACGTGCACGTGATACGCCTCGTTGAAATTGTCCGTGATGATCTTCCAGTTGCACTCCACCTCGGCCGTCATGTTGAGCACGCGCACCATCCGCTCCATGCGGTAGGAGCCGATCTCGCGCACGACGGTGTCGCCGAGCGAGTCCTGCAGCGGGCGCGCGCCGCGGTCCATGTTGAACCAGACGAAACCAAACAGTTGCTCGCAGCGCACCTCGGCCAGCTGCAACCGGCCGCACGGATCGCCCTGCGGATAGTCGTTACGGTCGGGCACGTCCTCGACCTTGCCCGTGCGCCCGTACTGCCAGCCGTGGTACGGGCAGGTGATGCGTTCGGAGTGGCCATCCGGCCCGTGCAGCAGGCGCATGCCCCGATGCACGCATACGTTGTAGAAGGCCCGGAAGCTGGCGTCGTTCTGCCGCACGATGAGGATGGATTCCGGGCCCAGATCGGCCACGAGGTAGTCCCCGGGCTCGGGCGCCTGGTAGGCCACCCCGCCGATCTGCCAGGTCCGACGCCACATACCACGCCACTCCCGCTGGAAGTACTCCCGGGAGATGTAGCGTTCGGCCGTGATCGGGCTTCCGCGCAGACTGGGCTCGGGCAGCTTATCGGGGCGCAACAGGGGTGCTGGCATCGGCCGCTCTCGGATGGAGTCCCAGTGTGCGCCGGATTTTTGGTGGTCGCGCGGGCGGGGGTCAATCCTCATTTCCGCTAGGCCCGGCTGGCGGCAGTCGCCCTTACGATGTCTGCGTGGCGGAGCAATACGACTACATTATCGTGGGTGCCGGTTCCGCGGGCTGCGTGCTGGCGGAACGGTTGTCGGCCGACCCCGGCAAGCAGGTGCTGCTGCTCGAGGCCGGCGGCTCCGATCGGCATTTCCTCGTGTCCCTCCCCAAAGGCATGGCGCGGCTGGTATTGAACCCGGCCTTTGCCTGGCACTACCCCGTCGAGCAGCCCCGGCTTCCCGGTGCGCCGGCCAGCGAGGTCTGGGTACGGGGTCGCACGCTCGGTGGATCCTCGTCGATCAACGGGATGATCTACATCCGCGGTCAGCCGCAGGATTACGACGAATGGGAGCAACGAGGCGCGCGGGGCTGGAACTGGTCCGTGATGCGCGGTGCCTTCAACGAGATCGAAACCAACGAACTGGGCGCAGGCGTGGAGCGCGGTACGCAAGGCCCGGTCAACGTCTCTCCAGGGAAGTTCCGCTACCCGGTCGCCGAGGCGCTCATCCAGGCGGGCGAGCAACTCGGCCTTCAGCGACGCGAGGATTTCAACAGCGGCGAGCGCGAGGGCGTGGGCTACTACGCTCACAACATTCGCAACGGCCGACGCCAGAGCGCGTCGACCGTGTTCCTAAAGCCGGCCCTGCATCGCCCGAATCTGCGCGTGGTCACTGGCATGCTCGCGGAGCGAGTGCTGTTCCGCAACCGACGGGCATACGGTGTGGTCTGTCGCGCCGGCGCAGAGTCCGTCACGTGGGAGGCCCGCGGCGAGGTCATTCTGTCCGCAGGCAGCATTGAATCGCCGAAGCTGCTTCAGCTCTCCGGCATCGGCCCTCCTGAGGTGCTGCGTGCCGCGGGCGTCGCCGTTCTGCAGCCGAGCCCGGATGTGGGGCGGAGGATGCGCGATCACCTGGGCTTCTCACTGCCCCATCGACTGCGATCAACGCGTGGGCTCAATCATCGCTTCTTCGGCCCCGGCCTGTGGCTGAGCCTGCTCCAATACGCACTGACACGCGGTGGACCTCTGGCGACCGGACCTTTCGAGATCGGTGCGTTCGTGCGCACGCACGCAGGATCCACTCGTCCGGACGCGCAGCTGTACATGAGCGCATTCAGCTTTGCGCGCTCGAACGACCAGTTTCCCGTACCGCTCGCCGATGTCGAACGCACACCCGGTATCACGATGTACGGCCAGCTCCTGCACCTCACCAGCGAAGGCTCGGTCAGCATCCGCACACCCAACGCGGGCGATCACCCCAGCATCGCGCCCAACTGGCTGAGCACGACCGAGGATCAGGCGAGCGCCGTTGCATTGCTGCGCTACATGCGCCGTTACATGGCACAACCGGCTCTGCAGCGATACGTGGGGGAAGAACTCTCACCCGGAGCGAATTGCTCCTCCGACGAGGACATCCTGCGGGCCTTCCGCATCAGCTCCATGTGCGGCACCCACGCGGTGTCGTCGTGCAGAATGGGTAGTGATCCCGGTGCGGTCGTGGACCCGGACACGCGCGTGAATGGCGTGGAAGGCTTGCGGGTCGTGGACTGCTCGATCATGCCCGGGCTGGTTTCGGGCAACACCAACGCGCCGGCCATGGCTCTCGCCTGGCAGGCCGCGAAGCTGATCAGGAGATCCGGCGGCCCTGGTCCCTGAGCGCGCGGAAACGCCCGGTGGCCGAAAGGGACTCGCGCGCCGCATGCGCGGTCCACAGCTCGTTGCGACGGGCCACGAACGAGCTCTTGGAGAGCTCCTCGAGAGAAGTGGCCTTGGCGAACAGGAAGCCCTGGCCGGCGACACATCCCAGATCGAGCAACGCCGCCACCTGCGGTTCGAGCTCGATGCCCTCCGCCACGGTGTCCAGACCCAAGGTTTCCCCCAGCGTGATGACCGCGCGGGCGAGTTCCGGACCGTTGTCGGAATTGGTCAGACGGCTGACGAACGAGCGGTCGATCTTCAGGATATCGATCGGGAAGCGGTGCAGGTACGACAAGGAGGAGTAGCCGGTACCGAAATCGTCGATCGCCAGCCGCACGCCGAGCTGCTTCAGGCGCTGCAGGAGCTCCAGGTTGGCATCGGTGTTGTACATGATGGTGCTTTCGGTCAGCTCGATGACCAGGTTGCCCGGCTCGAGCCCCGACTCGCGCAGCGCATCGGCCACGTCCTGGACCAGGTCGCCGTGCTGCAGGTGGCGTCCTGAGATGTTCACGGCGACGCGCAGTCCCGCGCCGCCCGCGACGGAATCCCGCCACCTGAACAGGTCGAAGCAGGCCTGTCGCAACACCCATCGGCCGAGCTTGACGATGTGGCCGCACTCCTCCACCACCTGGATGAAGCGCGCCGGCATGAGTACCCCGGCTTCCGGGTGGCGCCAGCGCACCAGCGCCTCGACCCCGAGCAGGCTGCCGGTGCCCAGATCGATGATGGGCTGATACTCGAGAAAGAACTCTTCCTGCTCGAGGGCACGCCCAATGTCCGCTTCCAGACGCAGCCGCTCGTGCAGCATGTCCTGCATCTGCGGCTGGAAGGTCACGAACCGGTTCTTGCCCGCGGCCTTGGCGTGATACATGGCGATGTCGGCATTGCTCAGCAGCGATTCGGCTCCCACCTCCGAGGAGGACAACGCCACGCCCACGCTGGCCGCCACGCGCACTTCCATTCCATCCAGTGTGAACGGCTGGGCGAGTGCATGGATCAGTGCGCCCGCCAGGCGCTCGACCTCGTCCGTCGCGCTGATTCCCTCAACCAGCACGGCGAATTCATCGCCGCCCAGGCGCGCCACGGTATCCGAGGAGCGCGTGGTCTGCACGATCCGTTGCGCGGCCGCCTGCAGCAGGCGATCGCCAGCGTCATGTCCCAGGGAATCGTTGATGTTCTTGAAGTTGTCCAGATCCAGAAACATCACGGCGACCGAGTGGCCCCCGCGCGAGGCGAGCGTCAATGCGTGCTGCACCCGATCACGGAACAGGTTGCGGTTGGCCAGCAACGTCAGGGAATCGTGAAAGGCGAGCTGTCGCAGCTGCTCTTCGAGCGCCTTGCGTTCGCTGATGTCGCGCAGGTTGAGGGCCAGGCCCTGAACGGCCGGATCGGCCGTGAGATTGCTGCCGACGCATTCCAGTACATAACGGTTGGGGCCGCGTTCGATACGCAGCTCCACCGGACCGATGGTGCCCGATGTGGTGGCTGCCACCTCCGACAGGAACATGCGCAACCTCTCGCCGTCCTCGCCAACCCACAGGTCCAGCAGGTTCCGTCCGGTCATCTCTTCGGGTTTGAGGCGCAGAGTACGCTCGGAGGACGGTGATGCAAATCGCAGAGTACCGTCCGCGCTGACGATCATGATGACGTCGGACGCGTTGGCGATCAGCGATGCATAGCGATCTTCGACGATGCGAGCTGCACGCCGCTCGCGCACCAGCGCATCTCCCCGCAGCACGACACTCTGCCGCACCATGAGAAGGAGTGTCAGAGCGAACACCACGATGGTCATGACCGTCGCGGGTCCACCGATGTCATCACGCGCCAGATAGACCAGCACGAGAAAGGAAGCCAGCATTGCGGCGTACGGCAACGAGCGGGCCAGGGTGTCAGAGTTCTTCGTGGCCTGGCGGGGTGGCGCCTGCAGCGAACGGATCTGTTCGCGGCCCGCCGCGGCCAACGGCACATAGCAGGTCAGGTACAGCACGTCCTGGAAATCGCCGGGCAGGTAGTAGCCGCCCACCTTGGCCAGCGACCAGAGGATGTCGGCGAGGAACATCGTGCCGAAGCCCGTCATGAGCAACAAAGGAACCCGCTGGCCGCCGGTATTGACGGCACCCGTCAGCAGCAGCACGCCCAGCATCAGCAGCACCACGCAATCGAAGCCGGCGTACAGCTGACTCAACCATTGCTTCAGCGCGTCCACCTCACCCGCGGAACTCGCGGGCCGGATGACCAGGAACCAGAAGAAGGCGCCGAACCCCACTACGAAGATGGCGGCATCCAGTGACAGCTGCATCCAGGGCACGCGCACCGCGGCGGCGCGGATCAGCAGCAGCGCAGCGGCCAGCATGGCAGGATAGAAGGCGGTGAAGAACACATCGGCCGGGCCCGGGAAGGGGTCGCGACCGAAGAGCCATGAGCCTGCGGCGATGACGATTCCGCAGAAGTACACACCGAGGGCTAGCGCCACAGCGACCCAGGCGGAGCGCAGCGATCCGGGCGTCAGCCGTCGAGCCGTTGAGGTAGCAATCAGCACACTGCACAATGACGCAGGCAGATCGGAGACCAGACCAACGTAGTGGGTTACGTCGGGACCGCCGAAGCCCGTGAGCATCCATGCCGCGCAGAGCGTCGCGTAGGCGATCAGTCCAAAGAAAAGCCTGTCCGGCCACCGTGACGGAACATCCGAGCGGATGAGCTGCGCGCTTGCTACTTTTGTTTCCACGTCCGGGTTCTGTACGCCAAGCCTCGCCCGTCCGACCGGACAGGCGGCTACATAATGAGTCGGCCTCCCAGCAGGGAATTTGAGGCCAAACGGGTGGGTGGGCTACTGAATTGACGCCCGCACGTGACGCAGTTCTCGCGGCTCCTCGGCCTCATGAGCGCAGACGGGTATTACCGGGGTCGTAGAGGGGCTCACGGGCCACGACAGCCCGTCGTCGCTCCCCCAGTATCTCCACTTCGAGCTCTTCTCCGGGAGTGGTGAATTCGGTGCGCACGTACGCGAGCGCGATGCTTCGTTCGAGGCGGTAGCCGTATCCCCCGGAGGTCACCAGACCCACCGGCGTCTGGCCCTTGAATACGACTGACACTGGCGAAGCATCCGCATCCGCGGCATCGACCAGCAATGGCACGAAGCGCTCGGCGATACCCCGCTGGCACTGGCCACGTAGCGCTTCCTGGCCGATGAAACCTCCTGTCTTGTCCAACCTGACAAACCGGTCCAGCGACGCCGTCAACGGCGTGTAGTCGGTAGTGAGATCCGCCTTCCAGGAGCGATAGCACTTCTCCAGCCGCAGGCTCTCCACGGCATACAGTCCGAAGTCGATCAGCCCGAGTGAGGCACCCTCCTCCCACAACGCCTCATACACAGACGCAAGGTGTTCGACGGGCACGTGCAACTCCCAGC
>Ga0335070_10005491_pt1 | contig 14901 bp, 10 predicted proteins | sample Lox_Sample_13_FD_206722 | JGI IMG/M metagenome (GOLD analysis project Ga0335070, IMG submission 206722) | Soil microbial communities from Loxahatchee National Wildlife Refuge, Florida, United States - Lox_Sample_1.3 | ecosystem: Environmental > Terrestrial > Soil > Wetlands | place: USA... | reverse complement strand
CTTGCCGGTGAAGGAGCGGATGGCGTCGGACGGTAGCGTCGACGCCCCCGTGGACGAAGCGAGCATCGTCGCCGCCGTCGAGAAGGCACGCGCGCTCGGCGCCGAGGGGATCGTCGTCGCTCTCATCAATTCCTATCGCAATCCCGCGCACGAGCGCGCGATCAAGGCGATCGTCAATCGCGTGACGCCGGATCTGCCCGTGTTCTGCTCGAGCGACGTCTGGTCGGTGATCCGCGAATACGAGCGCACCACGACCGCGGTCATCCACGGCTACGTCCAGCCGCGCGTCTCCCGCTATCTGACCTCGCTGCAGGGCGCGCTGCGCGAGGCCGGTGTTCCCGCCGAGCCGATGGTGACGAAATCCAATGGCGGCGTGATGAGTGCGGAGCTCGGCAAGACCGCCTGCGCGCAGATGATCCTTTCCGGAACCGCCGCCGGCGTCATCGGCGCCAGCCACGTGGCAGCGCTCGCGGGGTTTCCGAGGACGATGAGCCTGGACATCGGCGGCACCAGCGCCGACGTCGCATTCATCCGCGAAGGCGTGCCGCAATACGGCATCGGGGAGATGATCGGCGAATTCCCGATCTTCATTCCCACGGTAGCGGTGACGTCGATCGGCGCGGGCGGCGGCTCGATTGCCTGGGTCGACGATCTCGGAGTGCTGAAGGTCGGCCCGGAAAGCGCAGGCTCCACGCCGGGGCCCGCGTGCTACGGCCACGGCGGCGTTCGGCCCACCATCACGGACGCATACGCCGTGCTGGGCTGGATCGGCAGCGGCGAGCTCGGGTACAGCGCGATTCGGATCGACGTCGAGAAGGCGCGCGCCGCCGTCGCAACCATCGCGGATCCCATGAAGATGTCCGTCGTCGCGGCCGCCGAGGCGATCATCGAGATCGCCGTCTCGGGCATGTACATGGAGGTGAGCAAGCTGATCTCGCGCTACGGGGTCGATCCCCGGGAATACGCGCTGCAGGCGTTCGGCGGCGCAGGTCCCATGATGGCGTGCTTCCTCGCGCGCGAGATCGGGATGGAAAGCGTCGTCGTGCCGACGACCCCCGGCGTTTTGAGCGCGCTCGGCGGCCTCATCGCGGACATCAAGAACGATTTCATCGCGACGGTGTTCCTGGACCTCGACGGGCCGTCATTGCCGGCGATTCGTCGGGGGTACCAGTCGTTGGAGGCGGCGGCTCTTCGCTGGCTTCGCGAGGAGCAGCGCTACGATGGGCCGCATCGATTCATTTATTCCGCGGACATGCGCTATCAGGGACAATCCTACGAGATCGAGACGGTGTTCGAGGGCGCCCATGTCGAAAAAGGCGACGTCGGCGCGATAGCCGAGGCCTTTCATCGCCGGCACGAGGAGGTCTACGACCACTCCGATCGCGATGCGGCGGTCCAAGTGATCAATCTGCGCCTGGTGATCGTCGGGCAAAGCCCGAAGCCGAGTTTCCCGCGCGCGTCCGAGGTTCGCGCGCCTGCAAAGCCGACCGGCACATGGCGCGTCTATCACGATGGCGCCGTGCACGATGTCCCGGTATTCGCGCGTTCGGACCTAATGGCCGGGCATTATTTCAAGTCGCCCGCCGTGGTGACGCAGAGCGACTGCACGACGTGCATACCCGCGGGATTTCTGGGGCGGGTGGATTCCTATCGAAACCTGATTCTGACCCTTGATCGGTCGATGGAATAGAAGGAGATCAGACGATGGCCATCGATCGCGTCACCTTGCAAATCCTTGCCAATCATTGCGCGGCCGCGACGGAGAGCATGGCTCAGACCCTGTTCCGAACCGCGCATTCCACCTTCGTCAAGGAGACCGAGGATTTCACCACGGGCCTCGCAACGCCCGAGGGCAAGACCTTCGCCTCGCCTTATGACCTCGGCGCCACCTGGTTCGTGGGGCTCGACTACGGCCGTGCCCTCGATCTCGTCGACGGCTACGAGGAAGGCGATCTCTGCATGACCAACGACCCCTATAGCGGGTTCGTGTGCACGCATTCCCCGGACGTGCATCTGTGGAAGCCGATCTTTCACGACGGCAAGATCGCTTGCTTCGCGGTCGGCCACGTACACAACACGGACGTAGGCGGTGCGGTGCCCGCCAGCTTGTCCCGCGCCAATGTCGAGGTCCATCAGGAGGGAATCCGCGTCCCCCCGGTAAAGCTCTACCGGCGCGGCGAGCTCAACCGCGAAATCTTGGACATCATGCTGCTCAACGTGCGCATGCGCGAGCAGAACTGGGGCGATCTCAAGGCGCAGATCGCGGCCATGAAGACGGGCGAGCGCAAGGTGCAGGAGATGATCCGGCGCTTCGGGGCGGAGGTGTTCAGCGAGGGGATCAACGACCTTCTGGATTATGCGGAGCAGCAGGCGCGCCACGTGATCCGCAGGATTCCCGAGGGCGAGTATTTCTTCGCCGACTACATCGACGAGGACAGCGTCGGCGGCTATCCCTGCCGGATCGCCGTTCGGCTGGTGGTCAAGGACGGCGAAGTCCTGCTCGATTTCTCCGAGAGCGACCCGCAGCTGACGTCCTCGATCAACATTCCAACGGGCGGCGATCCGCGCCACGTGCTGCTGATGGTGCCCGTGATCTACGTGCTCTACACCCTCGACAAATCGATCCTGCTCAACGCCGGCCTTTTGCGAGCGACCTCCGCCATTCTGCCCAAGGGCTCAATCGTCAATCCTCAGTTTCCTGCCGCGGTCGGAATGCGCAGCTTGAGCTGCATGCGTCTGCAGTCGGCTGTGTTCGGCGCCTTTGCACAGGCGCTGCCGGACCTGATGCCGGCCGCCTGCGGCGACGGCGGCCCCCTCATCAATCTGCGCACGCTCGACACCCGCACGGGACGGCGGATCATGGCGAATCTCGATCCGATCACCGGCGGCGGCGGCGGCACCTCATCGCGCGACGGCACCGAGGGATCCGGCGCGAATTTCGGATTTCTGAAGAACACGCCGGTCGAGATCAACGAGGCCGAGGTGCCGGTGAAGATTTTGAAGTACGGCCTTGCCCCTGACAGCGGCGGCCCCGGCAAGAATCGAGGCGGCACCGGTACGATCCTGGAATTCCGGGTCTCGGCCCCGGACACCGTGGTCACGGCGCGCAATCGAGACCGCAGCCACTTCACCCCATGGGGAAGCTGCGGCGGCGACGCCGGCAAACCGTCCGAATTTCTGCTAAATCCCGGAAGCAATCACGAGATCAATCTTGGCAACACCGATGTCGTTACGGTGCAGCCCGGAGACGTCATCCGCATTGCATCGGCGGGGGCGGGCGGTTGGGGTAATCCCCTCGAGCGCGAGCCCGCGCGCGTATTGGACGACGTGCGCCGCGGTCTCGTGACACCGGCAAAAGCCGTGGAGGACTACGGAGTCGTCGTCCGCGACGATCGGGTGGATCCCGACGCTACGGCAAGGCTTCGCACGGAGCGCGCGCAGCGACGGAGCCGCAATGGCTTCGGCTTCAGTCGAGCCCGCACGGAATTCGAGCATCGTTGGACGCGGGCGAATTACGCGCGCCTAATCGAGCTCCTCACGACTCTGCCGGTGGAGTGGCGGTTCTTCGTGAAACACCGGGTCTTCGAGCTGATGGAGCGCCTGCCAGAAAGCGAAATGAGCGGCCGCGGCGGCGAGGTCGAGCGTGCGTTCCGGCGCGTGGCCGCTCAATACGCGCAGCTGAAGCAATTTGTCCATTCGGGATAGGGAGAGTGGCGCAAGCGAAGCCTTTTCCGCAAGCCGCCACCTGTCGAGCGCGGATCTATCGCGAATCCGGTCACGCCCCCTTGAAGCGAGGCTTGCGTTTCTCCTTATGGGCCGCCACACCCTCGGCGAAGTCGGCGCTGCCGCGTACGCGGGCAAGAGCCTGGCTGGTTTGCACCATTTGCTCCACGGGGCCGGCTTGCAGAATGACGTCGTTGACGAAGCCTTTGAGCGTGGCGATCACCAGTGGGGCCATCTCCGCGAGCTCTCTCCCCATGGCAATGGCCTCCTGCTCATGCAGGCCATTGGGCACGACGCGATTGACGAAGCCCACCTCGTAAGCGCGCCGCGCCGTGATCTTGGCGCCCAAGAGCATGACCTCCATGGCAAGCTTGTGCGGCATGCGCCTCGCCAGCGAGCTGATCATGCCGCCGGTCAGGCCCAGCCTCGCCTCCGGGTAATAGAACTGCGTGTCCTCCGTCGAGACCATGAGGTCGCACATCATCACCATCACGATGCCGCCGCCGACGCACCAGCCGCTGGTCGCGGCGATGATGGGCTTGCCGGTCTTGAATCCCACATTGGGGATGCAGCGCCAGAGCTCCGGCAGGTCGTTCACGTCGGCGCCCGCGGTGAAGGCGCGCGCACCCGCGGCGGACAGCACGGCGACGCGCTGCTCGGACCGGTCGAAGGCCTGGAAGGCCGCTTGCAGCTCCAGCGCCGCGGGCCTGCTGATGGCATTGAGGCGCTCGGGCCGGTTGATCCGGATGATCGAAATGGGCCCCTGTTCCTCCACGGTCACTACGGGTGCGACGACGGACATGCAACCTCCCTTGTTCAGTCGAGCAAAGCCCGGGCATCGACGATCACACAGCCCTCGTCGCGCCGCCCCACTATCAGCGGGTTGATGTCGAGCTGCACGAGCCGGCCCCGCAGATCGTGGGCGAGCCAGCCGAGACGGACCACCGCGTCCACCACGCCTTCGATGTCCAGCGGCGGGCGGCCGCGCAAGCCCTGCAGCAGGGCGAATGTCTTCAGCCGACCGAGCATGTCGAGCGCCGTCTCCGCCGATACCGGTGCCGGCGCGACAACCGCATCTCGCAGCAGCTCGACGAGAATGCCGCCGGCGCCGACCAGGACCTGCGGGCCGAACTGAGCGTCGGATGTCACGCCGAGAATCAATTCGGTCCCGCCGGGCATCATTCGCTGAACGAGGAACTCCTCCAATGCGCCGAGACGGCTTTGCATGTCGTCCAAAGCCGCGCTCAGCTCGACGGCGGACGAGAGGCCGAGCGCGACAGCGTCTACGTCGCTCTTGTGCACGATGTCGCGACCGAGTGCCTTCAGGGCCACAGGATAGCCAAGCCGCGACGCCGCGGCGCGGGCCTCTTCCCGATCCCGGCACACTGCGTGATCTGCAACCGGAAACCCATAGGCGCGCAGCAGGCCGAAGACGCTCGCGGCCTCCAATGCGCCCGGAAGCAATTCTGCCGCCGGCACTGCCGGCAGGTCGGAAGGACGCTGCGGGGCCGCGCATACGCGGCCGGAGGACCAGTCGATCCAGCCGCGCACCGCGCGGACCGCGTCGTCGAGGCTGTCGGTGAAGGGCATGTGCCGCGCCACGAGCTCGGCGCGCGCGGATTCCGCGGCTCGGCCCGGCGCCATCACGAACAGGAAGGGCTTGCCCGCGGCGATCGCGGCATCGGCGATCTTGCCCGTCGTGCGCGCCAGCATCGGCGCGGTGGTCATGAGCGCGAGCGTCACGTCCTCGGCAGGGTCGGCGCCCACCAGCGCCGCGGTCTCGTCGGCGATCTCCACCGCCTCCCCGCCCGCCAATCGCCCGCCGAGGTCGACCGGATTGCGGGCCTGGCCCGGTGAGAACAGCCGGCTCAGGCCTTTCTCGGTCTGCGGGTCGAACCGGGTGAGGCCGATGCCGATCTCGGCCAGGCGATCCGCGGCGATCGCTCCGCCGCCGCCGGAGGTCGTGAGGATGGCCGCCGATCGCACCCTGCGGAGCGGAAAGCGCGTCAGTCCTGCGGCAAGCAGCATCATGGCATCGAGATCGTCGAGCAAGACGACGCCGAGTTCCCGGCACATGGCCGCCAGCGCCTCGTAGCTCCCGGCGAGGCTCGCGGTGTGCGAGAAGGCTGCCTGCGCGCCCGCCGCGGTACGGCCCGCCTTCACGAGCAGCCAGGGCTTTCCCGCCGCGCGCGCCCGGCGCGCCAGCTCGATGAACCGCGTCGGGTCCTTGAACCCCTCGACATAGGCGCAGATGACCCGAGTCCGCGCATCCTCGATGAAATATTCGGCGAAGTCGCAGACCTCGAGGTCCGCTTGATTGCCGACCGATACGCAATGCGTAAAACCGATGCCGCGAGAGGCGGCCCGGTCGAAGAGCGTCGCCATCAGCGCCCCGCTCTGGCTCACAAATCCGATGGGATCGACACCGAGCTCGTCGATCTCCAGCGCCGGGGACGAGCACAACACCAAGCGATTTGCAGGGCTGATCACGCCGAGGCAATTCGGCCCGAGGAGCCGCATGCCGCCCGCGCGAGCGCTGCGCACGATCTCCGCTTCCAGGGCCGCACCCTCCGGCCCCTCGTCCGAGAACTTGCTGGTGATGATGATGCCGCAACGCACGCCGATCTCCGCGCAATGCGCCACCATCCCCAGCACGCGCGGGCGCGGCACCGCCATGACGACCATCTCGGGAGGTTGAGGGGTCGCGCGGATGTCGGGATAGGTCTTGCGCCCGAAGAGCTCGGCCCGATGCGGGTTGATCGGGTAGACCGCGCCGGCGTAACCGTGCTTCAGCAGCATGCGATAGAGCCTGCCGCCGAACTTCGTCTGGTCCTCCGAAGCCCCGATCACCGCGACCGAGCGCGGCGCCACCAGCTCGGCGACGGGGGCCGGCGGTCGGCCGAATGCGGGGAGGTCGGGTCGGCTCATGGTCGGTCCAGCACCATCAGTTTCGCCGGAACGGCGGGTCGGTGCAAATGGGTCTCGGCTCGATGTCTCTCGCTCCTGAGGCGGGCCGGGGGGTCATCGGGATTGGGTTGGGCTCGCCCGGGTTGGCCCATGAACGGTCCAATCTCCACGAGCACACCCCAGGCCGCGCGATGCTACACTGCGAGTGCGGTAACGCGGGCTCGAAGGGATCGCCGCCGCCGAGCCAGTCGTCGATCTCCGCTGCCCGTGCTCGGGGAGCGGCCGGATAGGAGTTCGAGGCAGGCATTAGTGGTTTCATGCCGATATTCCGATGACTTGCGGGCGCTGATCGCGGCGCGCCTCGGCACTTTCGACGTGAACCGTCGAGCCGACGTCGCTGGACTGAAGCGCGCCGCCGTCGCAATCGCAATCGTGCCGTTGGACGGCGACGCCGCCGGGCAAGAAGCGACCGAGGCCGCCTTCCTGCTGACGGCGCGCGCAGCGAAGCTTCGCTCTCATGCGGGCCAGCTTGCGCTCCCGGGTGGGCGTGTCGATTCCGGCGAGACCATCGAGCAGGCGGCGTTGCGCGAGCTCTTCGAGGAGCTGGGAATAGTCCTCGATGGCACGGCAATCGTGGGCAGGCTCGACGATTACCAGACACGCTCGGGCTATCTCATCTCGCCCATCGTCGTCTGGAGTCCGTCGAGCGTCGTCGCCATGCCGAATAGAGCCGAGGTCGAAAGGGTCTTCCGGATTCCGCTGTGCGAGCTCCTGAGACCGGAGGCGCCCGAGATTTTTGCAATCGCGGAGTCCGACCGGCCCGTCATTCGGTTGGCGCTTCCCTCGCTCGGGGGCCGGGTCAATGCGCCGACGGCAGCGCTGCTATATCAATTCCGGGAAGTGGCTCTCGAAGGGCGTCCGACGCGGGTCGATCATTTCGATCAGCCGGTTTTTGCCTGGCGGTAAGCGCCGGCCATCGCTCACCGTCTCGGATTGCGATAGCTCATACTGACGATCGCCGATATCTGGGCCCTGAGCCATGCCGGTTCGCTCGCCTGCGCGCCGAAGCGGTTCGGGTCGAAGCGCGCTATCTCGAACCGCGACGGTTTTGCAGCAAGCAAGCTTCCGACGATCTCGCCGGCCATCGCGGACCACGTGACTCCGGCCGAATTCATCCCGGTAGCGAGAAAGAGTCCCTCGCTCTCGGGGATGCGGCCGATCAGCGGAAGCCCGTCGGGAGTGTAGACCTCCGGGCCGTTGATGAACCGCCGGATCGGTGCGGCTTCCAGTGCCGGAAAAATGCGGGAGGCGGCGGCGAAGTACGGAGCGACCTTGTCCCAATCCGGAGGAAGGAGAGTAAAGGAAAAGGGCTCCGGAAGGTCCTCCGGCTCGATCGTCTTCGCATTCTCATCGAAGAACCCCACGAGAAACCCGCCGACCTCCTCGCGGCCATAGATGAGAGCGTCGGGGCAGACGAAGGACGGCGTTTCCCGCTTTAGCGACGGCGACACCGAGGCTATGACGTAGAAATGCTCGCAAGGCCATTGCGCGACCGCGGCGCCGCTGCGTTCCAGGAGCGGACGCGACCATAAGCCGGCGGCAACGACCACCGCGTCAGCCTCGATAACCCCGTCCGCCAGCTCCACCCCGATGATCCGGCCGCCACGTGTCACGACGCGCTGGACCTTTGCCCGCTCGACGATCCGCACGCCGGAGTCTCGGGCCGCCTTCGCATAGGCCGCGGTGAGATCCGCCGGGTTCACTCGGCCGGAAAGCGAATCGAACCAAATCCCGGAAACGGCCGTCGGATCGAGGAGGGGGTGCCGCGCAGCCGCCTCTTGCGGGCCAAGCCAGCGTGCCTCCACTCCCCGCTCCTGCGCCGCCGCGTCGAGGCTGGCGAAATAGCGGAGCATCTCGTCGCTCTGCGCGAGAAAGATACGTCCGGTCTTCACCCAGCCCGTGCTCTGCCGCCCTGAGCGCTCGAGGCGGTCGATCGTCTCGAGGGCATAGAGCACGGATTCGTCGTGGTTCGATAGCGGCTTCCACGTGATGTTGCCGGCGGAATGCCAGGTGGTGCCCGAGCCGAGCCGATCGCGCTCGAGAAGGACGACCTCGCCAAGACCGCGCTCCGCGGCATGCCAGGCGATACTGGTGCCGATCACGCCTCCGCCGACTACGACGCACTTCATCGGTCCACCTCCAAGCGGTCGCGACGCAATCGCGGATCGCGATCAAGGTCTCATCGATCGAGCTTTGCGAGCGACCGGGCGAGGCGCGTGAAAAGCTCCTCGGCATCGATCCGCTCGACCACTTCGGCATTGGGCTTGCGCTTGCCCGATCCCCACCAGTCGATGGTCGACCGGCCGATGGTCTCCTCGCTCGCGACCTCTACTGTCACCGCGCAGGCGCGGCTCGGGAAAATCTCCGGCCACAGCAGGTAGGCCACTGTGCAGGGGTCGTGCAAGGGATGAGCCTCGACCCCGAAGCGGGCGCGGCCGCCCGGTCGCGGGCGCGTCATCATTCCCATGACCGCGCTCGAGACGGCGTTATCGAGAGCTGCGATCGGCGCGAGGCGATCCGGTGTCGCGAGCGCCTGATGCGTGGCATGCAAGCCGAGCATGACGATCGGCACGCCGAGCGTCAGAACGATGTGCGCCGAGTGAGGATCGACATAGAAGTTGAATTCTGCGGCGGGTGTTATGTTGCCGAGGTCGCGGGCACCGCCCATCATGACGATGCGATCGATCTTGACCGCGAGCTCGGGCGCCTGTGCGAAAGCGAGAGCCAAGTTGGTCAGCGGCGCGAGCGCGCAGATCGTGATGGAGCGATCCGCCGCGGACCGAAGCGTCTCGATCAGAAAGCTCACGGCATGACGGTCATGCGGCATTTTCGATGGACGCGGCAGAGCCGCCCCATCTAGGCCGTCTGCACCGCAAATGAATTGACCGGTTAAAAGGGGCCGCAGCAGCGGACGGCTGGCGCCGCGGAATACCGGCACCTCCGGGCGCCGGGCGAGCTCGAGGATGCGCAGGGCGTTGACCGTCGTCATCTCCACGGGAGCATTGCCGGCGACGGTCGTAATGCCCAGGAGCTCGATGCGCTCTCGCTCCGCCAGGGCGAGCAGGATCGCGACCGCATCGTCCTGACCGGGATCCGTGTCGATGATGAGCTTGAGCGGCGTCATTGCGTTCTTTCTCGGGGGAGAAAGGGCGACGGCGCGCCGCTCATCACGAGATGCGTGAGGTCGTCGGCGCCGAGCCCGTCGAGCGGACAATCCGCGGTCTTGCGGCCGTTCTTGAGGACCGCGACGCGGGTCGCCACCTGGACTACCTCGCTCATGTCGTGGCTGATGAGGATCACCGTCGCACCGGCGCCATGAAGCTCGCGGATCAGTCGAAGCACCTCCCGGCTTTCCGCTACCCCCAGCGCCGCAGTCGGCTCGTCCATCACGACGAGACGAGCGTTCCAGCGCAGCGCGCGAGCGATCGCCACCGCCTGGCGCTGACCGCCGGAGAGCCGCTCGATCGGCCGGTCGGCGTCGGGAATGTCGACCTTGAGGCGCGCCAGCAGACGGAGGGTCTCTCGCCGCATCCCCCGCTTGTCGAGGACGCGCAGGCCGGGCGCAAGCCGGCGGGTGAGCTCGGCGCCGATGAAGATGTTCTGCCAGATCGGCAGTCGCGGCGCGAGCGCGAGATCTTGATAGATCGTCGCGACCCCCGCCCTCAGCGCTGCCGTCGGCGATCCGAACGAAACCTCCCGTCCCTCGAGCCGCATAGTTCCCGTACTCGGCTCATGCGCGCCGGAGATGATGCGGATGAGCGTGGATTTGCCGGCCCCGTTGTCGCCGCACACCGCCAGGACCTCGCCCGCCTCGACGTCGAGGTCGATACCCTTCAAGGCCTCGACGGCGCCGTAGGACTTCCGGATGCCGCTGAGCCGCAGCAGCGGGACCGCATCGAGAGCGCGGTCCGGCGATGCCCTCATTTCGATATCTGATCGACCGTGGTGGCGTCGACCAGCGTAGCCTCCACGTAGAGGACGGGTCCGTTGACGATCTTCTCCCTCGGCGTCTTCTTGACGACGATCTGATCCATCGCATCGACCGCCTTTTCGCCGATCTTCTCGAAGGGGATCGCGTAGGTCGCCGTCAGCAGGCTGTCAGGGTCCTTGATCCGGCGATTGCTTTCCGGACCGCCGTCGATGCTGACCAGCACTACGTCGCCCTTCTTGAGGCCCTGCGCGCGCAGGAGATCGTCGATCACGTAGGCCTGGCCGTCGAAGGATGCCCAGATTCCCTGGAACTTGCCTTGATTCTGCAGGATCAATGCCTGCATTCCGCTGCGAACGTCCTCTTGCCAGCTCTGGGTGCGCGCCATGCTGTGGCTACCGAGCACCTTGATCGCGCTGTTCTCCGACAGAACGACGTCGAGGACCTTTCCGCGGATCCGCGAGGCCACGTTGTTCTCGTAGCGCTCGATCAGGATGTTTCCGCGGTAGTTGAGCTTGCTGAGAAGATAGAGCGCCGCCTGAGCCCCGACCTCGTAGTCGTTGACCTGGATGTCGAAGAGCGTATGCGGGCTCGCGCCGGCTACGGCGGTGATCACCGGAATTCCCGCCTGCTTGGCAGCCGCGAGCTGCGCGTCGGCCTCTACCGGCTTGCCCATCGCAATGATGAGGCCGTCGACCTTCGCCTGGATCATCGCTTCGATCTGCTCCGCGTGCTTCGGCAGGCTGCCCTCGGAATTGAGGATCTGCACCTCCCACCCCCTGGCCTTGGCCGCCGCTGCCGCAGCGTTGGCGACGCGAGCATGCGTCTCCGAGGACATCTGGAATGCGATGATGCCGAGCTTGAAGGCATGGGCGGGAATCGCGACAGCCAGCAGTGCGATCCCAAAGACCGTTGCGGCTAGACTCCTCCTCATGATGGTTCCTCCTGTGATTTCCCTGATCGCCTAGATGCCGAACGCAGCCTTCTTGATGGTGGAAGCGGAGACGCTTACCGAAGCGACGAGTATGACGCCGAGCATGATGTCCTGCAGGTAGTAGGGTGCGCCCATCAAGACCAGGCCGTTGCCGAGAACGCCGATCATCGCCGCACCGAGAAGCGTGCCGGCCACGTTGCAGCGGCCGGGCTCGAAGACCGTCATGCCCAGAAGCACCGCCGCAATCGCAGTGAGGAGGAAGTCGCCGGCCATATTGGGCGCGGCCGAATTGAGATGCGCGGTCAGGAGAACGGCGACGAGACCCGCGGAGAAGCCCGAGAGCGCGAGCCCCAGGAGCTTCATGGAGCGAATGTCGATCCCAGCAAGACGCGCGGCCTCGGTGGCCTCCCCCGTGAAGACGAGATGCAGACCGAGCCTCGTCTGGGTGAGCAGCAGCGTCGCAAGCAAAGCCGCTGCCGCCATCCACAGGACGAGCGCGGGGATCGCGAGCACCGCACCGCGGCCGATGGCGAGAAAGGAGGGGTCCCAGCGGCCGACGAAGGCAACGCCGCCGGTCACGGCAAAAGCCAGCCCGTTCGCGACGGAGGCCATGGCGAGCGTAGCGATGAGCGAAGGGATCTTGAGCCGCGTGACGAGCACTCCGTTGGCGATGCCCGCAAGACACCCCACGAGGATGCCCGCCGCAATCGCGAGCGCGGGAGCCGTGCCGCGGTGAATTAGGCCGCCGACGACCACCGCGGCGAAGCTGCAGACATTGGCAAAGGAGAGGTCGAGCTCGGCGGTGATGAGGGCGAGGCTGAATCCAATTCCGAGAATCGCGAGAAAGCTGATCTGCTTCAGAACATTGAGAAGATTGGTCGCGCTCAGGAAATTGGGGGCCGCGACGGCAAACACGCAGAAGACGAAGAATGCCGCGAACGCCGTGCCGTATCTCGCGACCAGGGCAGAAAATCCAACCTCGCCGGTCATGGCCTCCGCTCACGATGGGCACGCTGCAAGATCGAATGTGCCTGTCGTGAGCCCGGCTTCCGGCAGTCGCTCATGCCGGTTCCGCCGCCGACGCCTTCGGACGGTCGCCGTCGCCGAGCGCGAGCGCCGCGTCCTTGGCCTGACGATACATGCTTGCGCGGTGCGCGTAAAATGCCGCGAGCGAGGCCTGCGGCTCGAAGACGCGATGAGCGGGGCTCATGGTCGCCGCGGCTTCCGCCAGGCTCCGATGGATCCCGAGGCCGACCGACGCCGCGATGGCGCACCCGATGAGACCAGTCTCGGCGTGGGCCGTCCGGACGACGGGGAGGCCGAGCACGTCTGCTTTCATCTGGCACCAGCCCTCGGAAGCTGCGCCGCCGCCGGAAACCCGTATCTCCGAGATATTCCTTGCGACGCCGCGACCGGCAAGCTGAAGTATATCGCGCACGGCGTGCGCCACTCCCTCGAGCGTCGCCCAGAGAAACTCGTCCGGCGAGAGCGCCCGCGAGATGTTGTGAAAAGCGCCGCGCACGTCGGCACGCCAGACCGGCGCCCGCTCGCCATCGAGGTAGGGCAGAAACAGAGGCAGTGCCTCGCTCGGTGCGCGCCGCCCCGCTCGCTCCACCGCCGCCGCAAGCGGCCCGCGGATGCGGAGCGTCTCGCGGCACCATCGCGCGCAATCGGCACCGGCTTGGGTCGGCCCGCCGATCTGGTGCACGTCCTCGCCCCACACGAGAGAGACCAGCCCGGGCACCATTGCGCGCTCACTCGTGATGAGACCGGCGACTTCCGTGGTGCCCGCGATGTCGTAGCCTTGATCGGGAAGCAATGCCCCCGAGCCCACCGCGGTCGCCCACGCGTCCATCGAGCCGCCGAAGACGGGCACGCCGGCAAGGCGATCGAAGGGCGGCTCCCCTACGGTTACGGTACCCACTTTTCCCCAGGGCGCGATCCGCTCCACCGCCAGCAATTCGAGAGAGCGCGCGGCCCAATCGGGGATCGCCGGCTTCGCGCGGATCGCATCGAAGCGAGAATAGCTCACGGTATCCCCGGCGGTTCGCCCGGTGAGCCGCCGATTGAGAAAATCCTTCGGCTCGAGCACGGTGTGGAGCCGCCTGAAGATCGCGGGCTCGGCTTCTGCAACCCAGGCGAGGCGAGCGAGAGGATGAAACGCCGTGATGGCGTCGGCGGGATTATCGGCGAGGAAAAGATCCGCTGCTCGCACGGCCTCCGCTACGGCGCGGCGATCGCGAAATAGGATCGCCGGACGGAGCGGTGTCCCGGACTCGTCGAGCAAGACCTGAGAGCGTGTCAGCCCCGCGATCGCCACGCCTTGAACACGGGCCGACCGCGGCATCAGATGAAGAACATTGCCGACCGCTGTCGCCAGAGCCTTCCACCAGAGCTCCGGGCCGAACTCGCTCCATCCAGGTCGCGGCTCGGTCGAAGCCAGCGGGACCGTGTGCGAGCGGACGATGCCTCCCCGCGGCGAAACGGCTGCCGCCCGCAATGACCCCCCGCCGACATCGACCGCCAGCAAGAGGTCGCTTACGGCATTCCCCCGCCTCAACTACTCGAACCTTTTGCTTGCGACCTCATCCGATCCGATGCCTGGCGAAACACTCGAGATCACCACTCACCCGTCCTGCGTACCGCGGAGCAAGCCCCGGCTTCATGCGCGACGATCGGGATAGCTCACACTCATGCCCTCTCGCACATCTTGCTGAATGCCGTATTGCGGGAACGGATATCGAAAGCCGTTCTTCGCCAATGCCTCCATGCCCTCGATTGCCTGATCGAGCTGGTCCGGCGGCAGCGCCATCAACATCTCATCGTCAAGGACGCCACCGTAGCGCCGCTCGGCGAAGCATGGGATCGACAGGCTCGGCTGGCGCGTCTTCAGCGCCCTGCCCCAGGAATCGGCGCAAGCGGATTCGCCGACCACGCCCCAGTCGAATTTCCGATATCCCGACCATTGCAGGCCATTGATGAAGTACATCATCGCGCCGGGGGTTGCGTAGAAGAGCGCGATGTCCGGCGGGTCGAGCCGGCCGCTCGCCAACGGTGACATCGCGAGCGCTTCGTATTTGCCGTCCGCGACGCAATTCATCGCGGCTTGGTGCGCGGCCGCGTCGGCCTGGGTCTCGTACCAGACACCGGCCATGTGCGTGCCCGACTTCCACTTTTCGTCCTTTGCATTGCCGAGGCCGACCACCGCGCGGCATTGCGCGCCCACCAGGCCATCCGCCGTGATGCCGACGGTCCAGCCGAGGCGAGCGGTCTGTGCCACCACCTGGTCCAGCGTGTGGACGGCCTTGGGGCGACGGATGCGCGGGATCGCCTCCATCTCGGCCTTGCT
>Ga0335070_10005490_pt1 | contig 14902 bp, 13 predicted proteins | sample Lox_Sample_13_FD_206722 | JGI IMG/M metagenome (GOLD analysis project Ga0335070, IMG submission 206722) | Soil microbial communities from Loxahatchee National Wildlife Refuge, Florida, United States - Lox_Sample_1.3 | ecosystem: Environmental > Terrestrial > Soil > Wetlands | place: USA... | reverse complement strand
CGATGTGTTCGATGCTCTCCTGTCCTCGCTCGGAGTGCATGCCAAATTGCTTCCATTGCTCGGGCGTCAACGTCTTGAGCAGTTCGAGATTGGCTTCGCGCAGGACTCGCTGTTGAATCAGATCCTTCTTCGGATCGCGATTGTTGTAGCGCAGATTAGCGCTCCATGCGTCCTGATCGTAGCCCTGCACAGCAATTCCGGGTTGGCCCAGGATTGAACGCATGCGCCATCCGTACACGATTTCCGTGTCGGCGAGATGCGCCAGAACCTCCGCCGCCGACCACTTGTCGGGCGCGGGCTTCTTGCGCAGCTTCGCCAAGCTCACGCCCTGGATCAGGCGGGCTAGTTTTTTTGGCGTGGCCGCCTGAAGTTTGATCGGGTCCTGGTCTCCGGTATGGGACAGAATGCGCTGGGTGTATTGCTGGGCGGTTTCGGGCATAGGCTCTCCTTGTTTTCTTAACGGCCTTGATCTCGTTCATTGGACGCGGCTGGGAGGGGAAAGCATCGGGGAAATTTGGGATCCTACCGGATGCGGCAGTGAGGACGCCACCGCGAGGGCCGGCGAGACTGTCTGCTCCACACCAATGTCCGAAATGGGCTGCATTCCTGCTTCAGGAAATGCTTGCAAATTAGTGCTCAGAAAGGCATTGAAAAGCGCCCTCCACCTGCTTAATCTTGCATTGACCAGTGGTCAAACCAGGCCCTGGTCAGACCAGATTTGAGGGGGTACATTTTGGAGGGAATTGTAAGCAGTCTGGCGAAACCGGCCCAACTAAGGAGGGATGTAAAACCGAGGCCACGTTCGGAAGCCAAACGCGCACGCATCGTTGAGGTGGCAATCCGGCATTTTGCGGATCGCGGCTACAACGCGGCGCGCGTCGAGGATATCGCGGCGCAGCTTGGGATCGCCAAAGGGTCCGTGTTTCAACATTTCAAAAGCAAAGACGGCCTGTTTTTTGAGGCCTATAAGAAAGCAGTCTTATCGTTTCCGAAATACCTGCAAGTGCCCGCCGAGCTTGAACAACGCGGGTTTTTTGAAGTACTGCGTTATTGGCTGGGGCGTACCGAGAACATGTTGCGGGACAACCTGGCTTCTTACCGTATTTATCTGGTGGGCAATTACGGCACCGACCTGGCGCTCCGCAAGGAGATCAATCGATTTCTTGTCACCGAGGATCCGTATGGGTGGCGGGAGTTCGTGCAGTTCGGGATTGAGCGCGGCGAGTTGCGCTCGGATCTCGACGTCGACATGATCGGGTCGATCCTGGAGTGGACGATGGACCGCTTCCAGGATGCGCTGTTGACCGAGGAACTTGATCCGGGGCTGTTTCGAAAGACCGGAGCGCTTCCGGAGAAACGGGAAACGCGCATAGACCAATTCATCCAATTGCTGCGGAGGGCCATCGGGTCAGAAGCTGCGCAGATGAACAAATAATGACTTAAGTTCCCCACGTCTCGAAGGGCGAGGCGTGGGGTATCCTGCCTGAGTTCCATTTTCCTGGCGTTTCTTGATTGCGATGCGCGGGAAATCCTTACAATGGAGGGCCATGAAAACTGCTATTCCTCAAGCGGAGAGACTACCGGCGCGCGAACCCGCTTCGGTAGCCGAGATCCTGGACAGTTACGATGCCGGCGCGGCGTTGGCGGAGGCCTCGACGATTCCAGCGCCGTGGTATGTCGATGAGCGTATTGCTGAACTGGAGCGGCAGACTGTTTTTTCGCGAAGCTGGCAGGTAGTGGGACGCGCCGATCAGGTCGGGAAGCCCGGCCAGTTTGTGAGCGCGACAGTTGCCGGCGAGCCGATTGTTGCCGTGCGCGGCAATGATGGTGTGCTCCGCGCCTTTCACAACGTGTGCCGGCATCATGCGGCGGCGGTTGTGACTGAGCCTTGCGGAGTCGCTTCGATACTGCATTGTCCTTATCACGGATGGAATTATGGGCTTGATGGCTCGCTCAAAGGGATGCCGGAGTTCGAGGGCGTGCGAAATTTCGAGCGCTCCGAAAATGGTCTTGTGCCGGTGAAGGTTGAGACTTGGGAACAGTTTGTTTTTGTCAATCTCGATTCGGAAGCTGCGCCGCTTGTCCAATTTTTGGGAACGCTGGTGAAACGCGTTGCACCGCTGGGCTTGGGAAAGCTGCACTACTTTACAAGCAAGACTTACGACATCGCGTGCAACTGGAAGGTCTTCGTCGATAACTATCTGGACGGCGGCTACCATGTGCCGCACCTGCATAAGGGGCTCAGTTCGGTTCTCGATTACAAGCAGTACACCATCGAGAACGAAGATCGGTACTGTTTGCAGTCGAGCCCGATGGTGACATCGGACGAAGATGCGGCGACCGGTGCGACGCGCAAGGGTGATCGGGCTTGGTATTTCTGGCTGTATCCGAATTTCATGTTCAACTGCTATGAAGGATATCTGGATACCAACCTGGTGATTCCGCTTGACGTCGATCATTGCCGGGTCGTGTTCGATTTCTACTTCAGCGAGGTGGGCGAGGCGGCGCGGGCCTACAACGAGCAGAGCGTGGCGGTCGGTAATCGCGTGCAGGATGAGGACCTTGGAATCTGTGAGGCCGTGCAGCGCGGGCTAAAGTCGAGGGCGTACGGAGCGGGAAGGCTATCGGTTCGGCGGGAGAGCGGCGAGTGGTGGTTTCACCGGCTGCTGGCGGCGGATTTGAAACATAGTTCGTGATTGAACGCAGCTGACCGGGCCGCCGTCTCTACGACAGCCGATGCAGGACCAGGAAGGTTGCGGCGGCGAGAAATGCGGCGGCGGGAATGGTGAAGACCCATGCCCAGACGATTCGGCCGGCGATTCCCCAGCGCACCGCCGAAAGACGATGGACGGCGCCGACCCCTACGATTGCGCCCGTGATCGTGTGAGTGGTGCTTACCGGAATTCCGGCGAGCGCGGTGGCGAAGAGCGTGATTGAACCCGCGGTTTCGGCGCAAAAACCCCCTACCGGTTTGAGCTTGGTGATCTTCTGGCCCATGGTTTTGACGATGCGCCAGCCGCCCAGATAAGTGCCGGCGGCAATCGCGGCGTGGGCCGAGAGAATGATTGGCCAGTGCAGGCGTCCCCAGCCTCCCAGCATGTCCGACTTACTCATGAAGCCGCCGGTGTAGAGCGCGCCGGCGATGATGCCCATGGTTTTTTGCGCGTCGTTCGCGCCGTGACCGAGGCTGTAGGCCGCGGCGGAAAGCAACTGCAACCGGCGAAACAGGCGATCGACCGGCTGCGGCGCCGAGCGGCGAAAGATCCAGTAGATCGAGAGCATGAACAGGAAGCCAAGTACGAGGCCGACGACTGGCGCGACGACAATGAAGATCAGAGTCTTGTACCAGCCGGGAGCGATGATGACCGAGAAGATCGACTCAAAGCCGTGGTGCAGTGTAGCGTTCGCCATGGCTGCGCCTGCATATCCGCCAATCAGGGCATGCGAGGACGACGTCGGCAGGCCCCACCACCAGGTCAGCAGGTCCCAGGCGATGGCGCCGAAAAGCCCGGCGAGCACCACATACTGGTCGACGAATTCGAGGTGGATCATGCCACTGCCAATGGTCTTGGCGACGGCGGTGCCGAGGAAGAAGGCGGCCAGAAAATTAAATACCGCCGCCCACAGGACGGCCAGCCGCGGCGAGAGCACGCGGGTTGAGACCACGGTGGCGATGCTGTTCGCCGAATCGTGAAAGCCGTTCACGAAGTCGAAGATCAGCGCCACCAGGATTGTGATCAGGACGAGCAGAACGTCAGCGTGCACGGGGGAGCTTGGCCTCCTGAGAGATGTATAAGCGGGTGGCGAGATTCGTCACGAGAGTTATGCGCTCTTCAGCAGAATGGCTTCAAGGACATTGGCCGCATCTTCGGCCTTGTCGGTGGCCATTTCCAGAACTTCGTAGAGTTCCTTCATCTTGATGAGCTGGATGGGGTCTTTTTCGCTTTCAAACAGGCGGGCGATTGCGCGACGGCTGAGGTGATCGGCTTCGTCCTCCAGGCGATTGACCTCATCGCAATGCTTCAATACTTCGCCGTCTTTTTCGAGGACGGAGACGCCGCGGGTCAATTCCTCGCTTTGCAGGACAATGAGGCCGGCGAGTTCGGCGGCCTCCGGGCCTGGATCCGAGATCTTGTACATCACGAGCCGGTTGGCAGTCGCATTGACGAAATCGAGGACGTCATCGAGGGAGGAGGCCAGCTTGTGAATGTCCTCGCGATCGAAAGGAGTAATGAAGCTCTGATTGAGCTTGGCAATGATGGCATGGGTGGTGCGATCACCCTTGTGCTCGACCGCCTGCACCTGGGCCACGCGCATCGTGAGATCGCGTGGATCTTCCAATATGCCGCGCAGAAGCTTGGCGCCCTCGGTGAGGTAGCCGGAGAGCTCGGCAAACAGATCGAAGAATTTCGCGTCCCGTGGAATCAGGCGCACAATTTCCTCTCTTTCAATGTCGGATGGACGCCTCGGACTTGCTGAATGAGCCGGGCCGCTCCGCCCGGATCCACGACTGTCTTCTTGCGCTTCTCCGTACCATTCAGGAGACACGATGCCCTAAGGCTGCGGCGGGGCTCCTGCAGGACCTGCGAGTATACCGTAAGGGGACAGGCGTTTCAGTGCCGAGGCTCGCGAGCCGAACGCGCCTGGGTTTTGCGGCTGACTTGGATGGAGTTGGAGATGGATAGGTCGAGCTCAGACTTGAAGCTGAGAACTTGGAATTTGTTTTAGCGAATGCCCGGCCCGCCGCCAGGTGGCGGCATGTGGGGTCGTGGGGTTGGGCCGGGCAATGCTTATGTACTTCCCTTGGTTCTAGTAATTGAAGACACTTTATCCCGGGGATGTCCGGCTTGACTGTGATTTGCGTCACATTTGCCTGTGATTAATGCGCCACAGTTACCTGTGACCAGTGTCACCGCGCCTTGTCCGCCCAGGTTTTAAGTTGTGGGAGAGGTCCCAGGAAAGGACAGAGGAGAATATGGCGTACGTAATTACTGATAATTGCATCAAGGATCATCTTTGCGTTGATGTTTGCCCGACCGACTGCATTCATCCTAAAACCGACGAACCCAAGCTCGAGGAAGTAAGCCAGCTCTACGTCGACCCGGCCGGCTGCATCGATTGCGGCGCCTGCGTTCCCGCCTGCACCTCTGACGCCATCTTTGCCGTGGAAGATGTTCCAGAAGACAAGAAAGACTGCGTGGAAAAGAACGCCGCTTACTACAACTAGTTTTTTCTTCGCTGATTGGTTGCTTCTCCCACCCGCTCTCTCGGTTGAGGGCGCGGGTGTCTTTTTAACCTCTCCTGTCAGTCAATCAGCCATCAACCATCAGTAAAACCCAGACTCTAGCATCTTCGCCCGTGGGCTGAAGGCTATGAATCCATGAGCGTAGGTCCATAGCCCAAAATCTTCGTCCCAAATCTCAGAAAACATCGTTCCCGGCGTCAGCCTTGGCGAATGCTCCCTCAGCCATTGCCTGACGCTGTGCTCAGTGAGGCGCATGCCTCAATGAAGCACGAGGCTCGGAGCGGACACTGGTTGCGGGTCGAATATGCGGAGGGGTTTCCGGGCCGGTGTGGTATCGACGGCCGGTTCGGGAATCATCGCGTCGAGGATGCATTCGAGGGCTTCGGGAGAGCCAGCCCAACTGCTGGAAAGCGGTTCGCGGTAGACGGATAGTTCCGCCAGCAAACGTCCCATAGATTGAGGTTCCAGTTCGGATTCGGGCTGGTCGGAATCGCCCGACAGGGGAAGCGGCGGGCGGTTGGAGGGCGAGGCCAGACGTAGCGTCGCCTCTTCCAGCCAGTAAGCGACCAGCACCTTAAGATGTTCGCGCCTGCACGCGCTCCTCACCTGTTCCTGCTTGGCGAGCGAGGGATGCCAGCTAAGAATCTTCAAACGGTCGAGCCAACGGTTCTCCATCACCAGGTACCAGCCCTCATGGTGGAGAGCCATCTGCCCGCAAACGGAACAAGGTAACCGCTTTATGGTCATTGCTTCCCCCTAGGCGATGCTTACCACGGCTCGCGCTCCAGAGCCTCGGAACACGGCTCTTTCACTCAGGGGAACAGTCAGCATCCCCAGCTTGGGATCGAAATGCAAGGTGAAATGCAGCGAGCAGGCGCCGCACAGCCAAAAGTGCTCGCGTCGTCGCATTTTTCGTCGGTTTCCGTCGAAGTTCTCTGCGTCTTCGGCAACGAGCACCTCCGAGATGAAGAGCTTGCCGTCGCGAAGCGAACGGAAAGGGACGGTGCAGCATGGGTTCGCACATTTTTGAAGCATTCGAAGGTTCCGTAGTCTCCAATATCAGCCTTGGCCAGAGGAGATTCCACGGTCGCTGCACGCATACCGCCAAAGATCCAGAGTTACTCGGCATACCCTCTAGGGCGTATCCTTACAGCCAGTTATAAGGATTATCTTTTTCTTCGGCTAACTCGAACTAACTGCTGTTTGACGATATGCCGTCAGACATGCCCCGCAGACATGAAACCGACCCAAGCGCATGTGACAATCTCACATTTCGTTCCAATATGGAATTATCAGAAAGAGTTTAGGAAAGAAATGTAAGTACAGTCCAAGGTGGTTGCGCGGAATTTTAGCGGCTCAATTCCAGTGCTTGAGCTTCGCAATCAGAACATAAAGCCGCATCTTTCAGGTCTATCCACTCAACGGCGTGCGAAGGCGCCATCACGCAGGAGTAGTCGCGGCAGTGAGTTAAATCGAAGGTATGTCCGACCTCGTGCACGGCTTCCTTTCTGAGCCGGTCGACGACGATGTCGTAGTCTTCCGGCAAGCCGTAGAACTGCTGGCGAAGGCGGTGATAGGAGACGATAGCGCACGGTCCCCCCATTTGGGCTTCGCCAAAGACGAAAGTCAAAATGGGGATGTACAGGTCAGCCGCTGTCACTCCCAGCACGCGCCAGGAACCATTGGCGTAGGTCTGCATGGCATGAAGAAGCTCGGAAGAATGGTGCTGACCTCGCTCGGGATGGAAAGCAAGGCGCGGATCGAGGCGCGGGTCGACTTGCCGGATGCGGCAAGGGATGCGGAAAGCGTCCGCTATCCCGGGAGCCACATCCTGCAGCAGCCGCGGGTCGATCTCTCCGATCGGCAGCAGATCGATCATTTTCATCGCGTCTCGACGGGACGACTCCAGCCGTATTTCTTCAGCTTATGGTGCAGGGTGACCCGGTCGATTTCGAGCATCTCGGCAGCCCGGGTCTGGTTGAAGTTACATTGTTCCAGTACTCGCAGAATGTGCGTCTTCTCCATCTCCTCCAGCGACTTCGAAGTCCCATTCGTCGAAGCGGTTAAAGACTTGAAGGCGAAATCCTGTTCGCGGATCTCCGGTTCCTGCGCCACCACCATGGCGCGTTCGATGGCGTTTTCCAGTTCGCGGATGTTTCCCGGCCATGGTTGTTGCTGCAACAGGTCCATGGCCATGGGATTCACTCGGTTGATCTTCTTGTTCATCTGCAGCGAGAACTTGCGGACAAAGTGATTGACGAGCTGGGGAATGTCCTCGCGGCGTTCGCGTAAAGCTGGCAACTCAATGTGGAAGACGTTCAGACGGTAGAAGAGATCGGGTCGAAATTTGCCCTCCTCGATGAGCTGCTCAAGATTTTTGTTGGTCGCGGCAACACAGCGGAAGTCAACCGTAATGGGCTGCGTGCTGCCGACGCGGACAATCTCATGTTCCTGCAAGACGCGTAACAGGTCGGTCTGCGTCTTCAGGCTGATGTCGCCGATTTCGTCGAGGAATACCGTGCCGCCTTCGGCGATTTCGAATTTACCTTTTTTCCGGTATTGGGCGCCGGTGAATGCGCCCTTCTCGTGGCCGAAGAGTTCGCTCTCTAATAGGGTCTCGGTGAGCGCCCCGCAATGGATGACCACCAGCGGGTGAAAGCGGCGAGCGCTGGCGTGGTGAATGGCGCGGGTGACGAGTTCCTTGCCGGTTCCGCTTTCGCCGGTGACGAGCACGGTGGCATCGGTGGGAGCGACGGTTTCAATGGCGTGGTAGACCTTTTGCATCGCCTCGCTCTCGCCGATGATTTCTTCCGGCCTGGCCACTTCTGCCACCGTTTCGCGCAGTCGCACGTTCTCTTCTTCCGTGCGCTTGTGGGCGAGCGCTTTCTTGACCAGGTGCGCGATCTCGTCGGGATCGAGCGGCTTGGTCACATAGTCGTAGGCGCCATTCTTGAGCGCGGTCACGGCAGTTTCGACCGACGCATATCCGGTCATCATGATGACGATCAGGTTGGGATCGATCTCATGCATGCGGCGCTGGAGCTCGATGCCGTCGGTGCCGCGCATTTTGATGTCGCAGAGCACGGCATCCCAGGGCTTCTCGGCCATTTTGGTGAGCGCGCCATTTGCGTCTTCGGCGGTGCCAACCTCGTATCCTTCTTCGTGGAACCATTTGGCTAACGAATCGCGGACGCTGAGTTCGTCGTCCACGATCAACAGCTTCGCTTGTGGCGTCAAGGCAATCACCTCGTATTCATTTCTGTGCCTGCCATGGAACTAGTGGGCTCCATTGTTGTCGTGGAGCGGCTGGGCACGGGCAGTGTGATGGTTACGGTTGTTCCTTTTCCGACTTCAGAATCGATCTTGATCTGGCCGCTATGGCGCTCGATGATGCCACGGCTCACCGCGAGTCCGAGCCCGGTGCCGTGACCGTGTTCTTTAGTAGTGACGAAGGGCTCGAAAATTTTGGGCAGAACTTCCGGCGGAATCCCACTGCCGTCATCGCGAACGGTGAGCAAGACTTTGTTGCCGTCATCGGACAGGCGTGACTCGATCCAGAGATTGCCGCCTTTGGGCATCGCGTCAGCAGCATTCACGATTACGGCGAGCAGGACCTGCTCGATCTGCGATGGATCGCAGTGCAGCATGGGCAGGCCCTCGGCGAGTGAAGTGTGCAATTCAACGGAGGCGATCTTCAGGTTAGGCCGCACCAGCATGGTGGTCTGCCCGACCAGCTTGTTGAGGTCGGTCGATTGCACGTTCATCGGCGACTGGCGCGAGAAGGACAGCAGATTCTTGACGAGCTCGCCGCAGCGGCGGCTCTCCGACGAAATCAGTTCGAGGCATTGCTGCGCCTCCTGTTTCTTTTCCGCGGAGACCTGGCCACTGTCGACCCATTTCTTGATGAGCTTGGAATAAGTCAGAATGCCGGAGAGCGGGTTATTGATCTCGTGCGCGACCACGGCGGCCATCTTGCCGACCGAGGCCATGGTCTCGACATGCAGCACCTCATCGTGCGCCCGGCGCAGTTCACGCGTTTTCTCCTCGACGCGGTCTTCGAGGGTGCGCGCCCAGGCGACGACCTCCTCGTTTGCAGCCTGAAGCTGCAGGCTCATGACGTTGAACGAATCGGCCAGTAATCCAAGCTCGTCGCGGGAAGAGGACTTAATCTGGATGCCGAGCGCGCCCTCGGTTAGCTTTTCGGTGCCCTCCTGGAGGCGCTTCAAAGGCCGGTCGACCACACGGCGGATGAAGATCCAGCTCAGGAGCGCCGTCGCCGCCATCGCCAGCCCATCGCAAACAACGACCCGCCACGACAGCTCTGCCAGTTGCTGATCGGTCCGCGCCAGCGACAAATGCGTGTCCAGCACGCCCAGTATTTGTTGGTTGGCGGGATGGGCGTGGCAGCTCGCATTCGAGCAGTTCGTCTGGTTATCGATGGGCGTGATGATTGCCAGCACGCGCTCGCCCTTCGCAGGATAAATGCGGAACCGGTCCGGCCGGTTCAAATGAGTCAGCGGCTGCTGTTGTGCGTGACATCCGTAGCAGGCTTCGGCATCCTTGTCGACGGTTTGGTCGATCTCGGGCGCTTCCGAGGAGTAGCTGATGCGCCCCTCGCGATCAAAGATGCGCAGCCGCACTACGCCGGGCCCATTGGCCATGGCGGAAATTGCCCGGTGCAGGCCCCCCCGGTCATTGTGCAGCATGTACTCGGTGGTATTGCGGCGGATCACGTCGCTGATGCGCTCGGCGCTCAGCAGCGTGGCCGCCTCCATGTGCTGCCGCTGCAACCGAATTGTCAGGTAGCCCAGGAGGGAAAAAATACCCAGCATCCCTCCCAGCAGCATGACGATGAGCTTGGTTCCGAGGCCGTAACGAACCTTCGCGGCCCCTACCTTGCCATTCGCGTCTTTCTTAGTCTCCGGCATGGCTCAAGACCCCGGCTCCCACTGGTATTTCCGGTTCTTCGAGCTTGTGCGCTTTCTCGCTTTCGAAAATCGGCAAATATTTCACCGCGACTCCAAACGCCGCGAATCCGATGGCAATGATCATCAGGGTGATGCTGAACTCGGTCCACTTCGGCTCGTAGTGATGACCGACAAAAGACTCAAAGCCAATCAGCGCGATGTTGAGCCGGTTGGTGATAAACCCCAGCACGGTCGAGATCGAGGCCAGATAGAGAAGCGGCGGCGATAATCGAACCTTCTTGAAGCTCAACATGCCGATCGGAATGACGAACGTCAGCGCCAGTTCCAGCCACAGGAAATATGCCTCGTAACTCGGCTTGAAAACCTGCGACAGCATGCCACGATGGTAGAAATCCTCCATGCGCAGCAGCAGGTTGACCCACAGGGCTACCAGCAACGCCCCCCCCAGCGTGACCAGCACCGGCAGTTCGAGTTGCCGCCCGAAAGCTTTGGCGCTTTGCGTCGACTCAAAGATCGTCATGGCCAGTCCGACTGCGACCGCCGAACCGAAGAAGAAGAATGGCATTGCTGGCGTGTACCAGAACGGATGCAGTTTGCTCGGCATGATCAGATAGAGCGATCCAAGCGAGCTTTGGTGCAAGGTCGAGAGCAGGATGCCCGCCACGATCAGAACTGGATATATCTTTTTGATGACCTTGATCCCTTTATTCCAATTCAGCCGCTCAAATACATTGGGCAGAAATTCGAAGAAGAGCACGGTCGTGTACGTCATAACGCAGAATCCGACTTCGAACATGACCGAGTGCGGGTTCATGTAGATCATCTGGTGCCAGATGAACCAGGGCCGCCCCAAGTCGAAGAGCAGGCCAACGATGAAGAGCAGGTAGCCGAGGAAGGCGGTCAAGACGGCTGGGCGCACAACGGGGTGCAGGCGCTCCACATTAAAGAGGTAAACCGCGCCCACCATGCAGAAGCCGCCCGCCGCCAGCATTACGCCGCAAAGGCAGTCGAACCCGATCCACAGTCCCCAGGGGAACTGGTCGGTCATGTTCGAGACCGCGCCGAGCCCGCGGAAGTAGCGCACGAACGAGGAGTACAGGCCCAAGGCCATGATCACAAGGAAGATGACTCGCCAGAAAGTCAGTTTGAATTTCATTGCCTGCCCCCGTTCTTTTCCACCGCTTCAGCCGCTGCCACTTCGTCGCGGCGATGCGATACCCAGTAAATTCCGCCGAGCACCAGCGTCCACAGTGGAATGAAGTCGGGAATTCTCTCCATGACGCGCCCGGTGTATTCGGGCATCGGCGTTTCGCCCAGCTTGGCCGAGGCGGGATAGCCGAATTCTTCGACGTTTACACCGGCAATCAGCAAGACCGATGTGCCACCGACTTCGTCTAGGCCGTAGATGCGCTGCTTGTAATTCGCAGGATTGTCGGCTAGTCGTTTCTTGGCTTCCGCAATCAGTTCGTCACGCTCACCAAACTTAGTCGCGCCGGTCGGACAGATCTCCGCGCACGCGGTCTGCTTACCCGCGGCCACACGATCCGGGCACATGATGCATTTCTGCACTCTCGGATTGAGCGAGCCCCATTCGTACTTCGGCTGACCAAATGGGCACGCGACCATGCAATACCGGCATCCGATGCACTTCCATACGTCGTAGACGACCGGGCCAGCCGTCGTCTTGTGAAGGGCGCCAACCGGGCAAACCGACGCGCAAGCCGGTTTTTCACAGTGCATGCAGAGCCGTCGCATGTACTTGTCCTCTTTCGTGAGGACGACGGTGAACTTGTGCGCCGATTGGACCGATTCGGCTGCGACGTTGTCGTCGTACGGCAGCTTATTCTGCTGCGCGCAGGCGCCTTCGCATTGTTTGCAGCCAATGCACAAGGTTGAGTCGTACAAGATGGCCTTACTCATGGATTGATCTCCGGGCCACTCCGGAACAGGACTTCCGCGCGTCGGGCGTGGGCGTCGGCGGATGCGAGAGCCGTGGCGAAGTGGCAATCAAGTACCGGCTCAGCCGCCGAGCCGGAGCGTATGCCAGACAAAAATCAGGCTTCCTCGACCGGCAAACTGCACCGTTCGTCGTCGAAAGCTCGGAATTTCCTGAACGGCCGAATCGGCCGTCTTCGGAGTGAAGATCGGGGATAGATGCCCGGGTTCCACATCGCAGGTGAAACCCGGGCGGGCTGTTCCTACATGTATGGGCGAAGGTGCTTCGCAGCTCAACCAGTTTCGGCGAGCTGTCGTCCAGGAGTGCGATGAGCCCAGTTTGACCGGTCGCTTTCACCGCGCACCTCCGCTGGTACCGCGCCGCTGGGGGACCGACGGTAAGGCACCACAAAGGAATAGCCGATCTTCTTCCTGTTGAACCTGTTCCGGTAGAACCGAAACTACTTCAGGCCCTTCAGGTAGGCCGCGATCGCTTTCGCGTCGTCAGCCGAAACGCTCTTCACGTTCGCCGGGTGCTTCGCTGTGCCAGCGATCCCTTTTTCGATGGTGGCTTCGTCTTTGCCGGTAAGAGCCGGAGCTTTCATCGCCGGCTTGCCGGCTGCATCCGCACCATGGCACGCAGCGCACTTTGCCTTGTACAGAGCGGCGCCGTCATCGGCCCAGGACAGACTCGGAATCAGAATGAACAGAGCAACCGCGATCGTCAGTACAAGCGCCGCGATTTTGGTGGTCTTCATGATTGCTTTTCCTCTCAAAATTTAAGTTGGCGCGAGGGGAAACAGTGGCTAAAGTAACGTGTTGTTCTTTTCACCACTGCCGCGACATCTCGAATCCCGTTGTAGCGATTCACCGCATTTCCTGCCGCGCTGATGAGAGTTTCAACAATGTGGCAAATCTACGCGGTGACGGGTGTCACCCCTACCCGTGACCCAGATGCGGCCCCGTTGGGTTATACAGCACAATGAGTTACCGAAAAGCCCTGCCCTGCCATTCAGGGGTGGCAGGCAAGACAGAAGCCTTAGCGCCCCTCGACGGCAGTTTTCAACAATTTTCCGGCCACAAGCTCTTGCCCGCCCGGAGGTGTCAAACGCCCAATGACAGTTTGTCCAGATGGGGACGCGATCAGCCAACCCGACAAGTTCTCGGTCCCTACCCGGTTGACCTGCGGCGGTCATGCGCTTACCCTGACCTTCGATGACGCCGCCGGTTATAGGGAATGGACGCGCAACCGAGACGAATTGTCGAAAAGTGTGGGTGTTCGGTTTCAAGACTGGAGTACCGCCCGCATGAATCCCGAGCAGTGGCAGCGGGTCAAACGGCTCGTGGATCAGGCAATCCTCACCGATCCGCGGGAACGGTCCGCCTATTTGGACGCTGTCTGTGATGAAGATCGCGAGTTGCGGCGGGAGGTCGAATCGCTGCTCACCGCCCATGAGCAAGCCGGAACCAATTTCCTGAAGCAACCTGTGGTCGATCTAAGGTCCGCCGTCTCCGCTTCGGCAACCCGTGCCGGCAGCCGGATCGGCGTCTACGAAATCATCGACCAACTCGGGCACGGCGGCATGGGCGAGGTCTATCGTGCGGCCCGCGCCGACGGGCAGTATGACAAGCAGGTCGCCATCAAGCTGGTTCGGGTTGGACTGGACACCGACTTCCTGTTGGAGCGTTTCCGCCATGAGCGCCAGATCCTCGCCTCGCTCGACCATCCCAACATCGCCCGCCTGCTCGATGGCGGCACCACCGAGAGCGGCACTCCCTACCTCGTCATGGAGTTGCTCGAAGGGGTTCCAATCGATCAATACTGTGACGAACAGAAGCTCTCCGTTACGCAACGGCTTCAGCTCTTCCGCCAGGTTTGTAGAGCGGTGCAATATGCCCACCAGCGGCTGGTCATCCATCGCGACCTCAAGCCCAGCAACGTTCTGGTGAATAAAGATGGTGTACCGAAGTTGCTCGATTTCGGCATCGCAAAGATTCTCGATCCGGGAGGCGACGCGCAGACAACCCTGGGGCAATCGATGACGCCGGAATACGCCAGCCCAGAGCAGGTTCGCGGCGAAACCATCACCACCGCCTCGGATGTGTACTCCTTGGGCATCGTGCTTTACCAATTGCTGACCGGCTGTTCTCCCTACGGAGTGAACGCAAACACTCCCCACGAGTGGTCGTGTGCCATTTTGGAGACAGAGCCGCAGAGGCCAAGCTCCGTGGTTCTCAAGCCCATGGCTGTGCAGTCGGGCGATACCAAAACCAACGCAGAGCCGCTGAGTATTGCAGGCGAAGGATCGCCCGCGAAGTTACGCCGGAGACTGCAGGGGGATATCGACAACATTCTGCTGATGGCGCTGCGCAAGGAACCGCAGCGTCGCTATGCATCGGTGGAACAGTTCGCCGAGGATATCCGCCGCCATCTCGAAGGTTTGCCGGTCATCGCCGCCAGGGATTCGTGGAACTACCGGGCCGGGAAGTTTGTGCGGCGTCATCGGGCCGGCATCATTGCCGCGGGGCTCGCATTTGTTGCGCTGATCGTGGGAGTCGGCCTGATCGTGCGCGAAGCCCGCATTGCTCGCGCCGAACGCGAGCGCGCCGATCAGCGCTTCAACGACGTCCGCAAACTGGCCAACTCCCTGATCTTTGAAATCCATGACTCCATCGTGGATCTGCCCGGCTCTACGCCCGCAAGAAAGTTACTCGTCAGCCGTGCGCTCGAATACCTGGACAGCCTCGCCCGGCAGGCAAAAGGCGATTCCTCTCTCCAGAGGGAGCTGGCCAC
>Ga0335070_10005488_pt1 | contig 14910 bp, 14 predicted proteins | sample Lox_Sample_13_FD_206722 | JGI IMG/M metagenome (GOLD analysis project Ga0335070, IMG submission 206722) | Soil microbial communities from Loxahatchee National Wildlife Refuge, Florida, United States - Lox_Sample_1.3 | ecosystem: Environmental > Terrestrial > Soil > Wetlands | place: USA... | reverse complement strand
AATTGCATCTGCGACGGTCGTCTCTCTATCACTACTTCCGCAAGAAGGAAGAGATCCTCGAGGCGTTGATCGAAGAGCAGACCATCGGCCCGTCGCAGTCCGTCGAAAGCTTGTTCGCGAACGAGGCCATGTCGCCCTCCGAGCGACTGCGTCAGGCGATTATAAACAGCATTCTGCGCAAGCTCACCGGCAGTGCGCGCTTCCGCGTGCTCGACCAGATCGAATTCGAAATGCCCGAGAAGCTGGCCGCGCTTCACAGCAGAAGCAAGCGCCATGTGCTCGAGCTCTGGTCGCGCCTTATCACCGACGCGATCGTCGCCGGCGAGGTCCGTCAAATCGACGTTCGGCTCGCCGCATTCGCCATGCTCGGGATGGCCGCGTGGACGGCATGGTGGTATTCGCCCGAGGGCAAGCGAACACCGCAGGAAATCGCCGAGACCATCGCGGATATTGGACTGCGCGGGCTGCTGCGCACCGACCACGATCGCCCGCCGGCCGACACGCTCGGCGCCGCGATCAAGGCGCTCAAGGAAGACCTGCAGATCCTGGAGCGGCTGGCTCAATAAGAGACCCGCAATGCCGCTGCCGCGACGCGGCGGCGCCCGGACCGAACCGACGACGTCTTATTCGTGAGCACATGACGGCGCGCAGCGCCGCCAACCGCCTTTCAGGCACCGGCACCGACGGCACAGCGTCGGACTGGGCAGCGTTCGGACCTGGGCGATTGACTAGTCAGTCTCATGCGTCGAATATTGCCCACAGACGTCGATAACAAATGGGGGAGCCCGTGAAGCAGCTATCGGTTCGCGTCTTTGCGCGAGATCTTGTGTTTGGTGAGGGACTGCGCTGGCACAAGGACAGGCTGTGGATCTCCGACATGCTCGGCCGCAAGGTCTACGCTTACACTGAGAGCGGGCAGCGCGAGTTGATCGCCGAGGTGCCGGCGCGGCCGAACGGCCTCACCTTCCTGAAAGACGGAACGCTCGTGATTGCGTCGATGGCGGACCAGCGCCTGCTCAAGCGCCTGCCGGATGGGCGCATCGTTGAGCATGCCGCCCTGGCCCGCTGGATGACCGGTTATTGCGGCGACGTGGCCGCGGACGCTCAAGGCCGTGTCTACCTGGACGACGTCGGTTACCGTGTGTTCGAGGGTGAGAAAGCCAAACCTGGGCGCCTCCTGCTCGTTAGGCCCGACGGCAGCGCCGAAGTCTTCGATGATGCGCTGGAATTTCCGAACGGCATGTGGCTGTCGCCCGATCGGAAGCGGTTGATCTTCGCCGAGGGTCGGCGGGGCATCCTTCACGCCTACGACCTCGCTGCCGATGGACGATATACCGGCAAACGCGTGTTCGCGGAACGGCCGGGCGAAGTATTCGACGGGCTGACCATGGACAGCGCCGGCGGGGTCTGGGTGTGTGAGCCTTATGTGAAGCGGATCATCCGTGTTCTCGAGGGCGGCCAGGTGACGCATCAGATCGACTTCCCCGATATGAAGCCAGTTGCCTGCTGCCTGGGCGGCAAGGATCTGCGCACGCTATTCGTCGTGGCTGCCGACTATACCCTCGAGCGTATGGCCAAGGACGATTCCACGGCCGTCATCTATGCAACCGAAGCCGAAGTCCCCGGCTTCCCGTTGTGGTGATGCGGGGGCTCTCGGGCATCGTCCAATGCCGGCCGGATTGCCAAAGTCTCGCGGGCGGGACAGCGCTAACGCCCGGCTGGCGCCGCTTATACAGCCATCGGCTCCCGGCCTCGGTTTGGGCTTGACGAAACAGACGTTATTAGCGAAAATTCGACACTTCTGTCGATATCGGTTCGACGTTAGGATGGAGCAATCCCATGCGCGCCACTGTCACGGCCGAACGGGCCAATCGTTCCACGGATCGGCTCGTGCTCCACGGCGTTCATCACACCGCGCGGCCGACATGGAAGCTGCGAGAGACGATCGAGTTCTACCGCGACATCCTCGGCCTGCCCTTGGTCCACACGATTTGCGCGCGCGGCTGGGGCCCCGAAGGCCATCCGGACTTCCTCCATTTCTTCTTCGATTCGGGCAACGGCAGCACGATCGCGTTCTTCTACTATATCGGAACCGAGCGTCCCGAGGTCCTCGCGCCCTTCCAGTCCTGGTTCTACCGTGCGACCCATACCGCATGGCGGGTCGAGACCAGGGAGGAACTGCTGAACTGGAAGGAGAAGCTCGAGCAGCGTGGCGTGCCGGTCCGGCAAACCCGGCACGAGATCATCGATTCGATCTACATCACGGACCCCAACGGCTACCCGCTTGAGATAACCTGGCAGGTACGCGACATGAACCAGGCCGACGCGACCGATGCCGCGTTGACCCTCGAGGCGGCACTGCAGATCGAGGACGAAGCACGCAAGAACGGCGGAGCGCTTCGCGATATCGACAGCGTGTGGCGGAGAAAGGCCAAGCTCGTCGATGCCTATGTCGCGGGACGGTGACCATGGTTGCGCTCTACGTCTTGAAAGTCCCTGAATTCATGGCGCTCGCCGAAGTGGCCGGGCGCAATCCGAAGTGCAGTGTTCGTGACACTGGCCGCGGCTATATCCGAATCGAAAGCAAGGAAGACATCGTCTTCAGCCGTAAGGAGCTGGGCTTCAAGCCGGCGATCTGGTACGGCGCGCTCACCGGCGGCTTCGACGGCAAGATCGCCGAATTCGGGCGCGACAGCCTTCGCCTGACCAACGCCTAGGCGATAGCGCGTGAAGATCACGATCATCGGCGGCGGTCCGGCGGGGCTATATTTCGCCCGCCTCATGAAGCGCCGCGACCCGCAGCACGATATTCTCGTCGTCGAGCAGAATTCCCAAGACGCGACGTACGGCTTCGGCGTCACGCTCGGCGGGCCCGCGCGCGCGCGCATGAAGGCGGCTGACCCGGAAGTGCACGATCGGCTGGCCGCCACGATGGTGTTCAACAACAAGCAGAACATTTGCCTCGACGATCAAAGCGTCCTGCTCGAATACGCATCCGCGGGTGGCGCGATCGAGCGGCTGAACCTGCTCAGGATCCTGCAACGCTGCTGCCTGGACGTCGGCGTGAGGCTCAAGCACGGCGATCGCGTCACCTCACTTGACGCTTACGCCGACAGCGACTTAATCGTCGGTGCGGACGGCGTGAATTCGGTCGTCAGAAGCCTCCATGCCGAGGCGTTCGGGACGCATTCCTACTACCTGAAAAACCACTTCGCCTGGTACGGCGTGGGCCGCGCGATGAAGCCCAACGCCCTGGTCTTCCGGCACACCGACACGGGCGTCTTCATCGCGCACTACTATACTTACATGCCTATGATGAGCACCTTCGTCGCCGAGTGCGACGAGGCAGCGTGGCGCGACTCCGGCTTCGAGTCCGCGACCGACGAGCAGCGCCGCGCCCGCATCGAGGAGGTGTTCGCACCCGAGCTCGCCGGCGATCCGCTGATCGACAACAAATCGATGTGGCGCAATTTCAACGTGATCACGAACGAGCGGTGGACTTTCGGCAATATAGTGCTCCTCGGCGACGCGCTGCGCAGCGCCCATTTCTCGATCGGCTCGGGCACCAGGCTGGCGATGGACGACGCGTTCGCGCTGGCCGAGGCCTTCACGGCCGGGGGGGACGACGTCCCGGGCGCGCTGCGCCGTTACGTCGAGATCCGCAAGCCGATCCGCGACCAGTTCGGCACGGCGGCCGAGCGCAGCTTCAACTGGTATGAGAAGATCCGGGGTCCAATGGAGAAGCCGGTTATGGACTTCGCCTACGATTTCCTGACCCGCACCGGGCGCGTCGACGACGTTCGGCTGAAATCCTATGCGCCGAGCTTCTTCGAGCGCTATCAGCAATACCGCCCGCGGACTTCCGCCTAAGGCCAGGAGATCCGGATCATGGCCAATCCCGCTCCGCCCAACGCCAGCGCCGCTGTAACGCCCTCTGGCTATGAATGGCCGTCGGAGTCGATTTTGCGGGTCGCTCCGTTCGTCGTTCGGCGCATGGTCAAATGGCACGAATGCGATCCAGCCGGCGTGGTCTACGCCGGCAACTTCGTCACCTATGCCAGCTCGGCGAGCCACATGTTTCTCGGCCACCTCCTCGGCGGCCGATTTCACGAGAAGAAGCGCGAGATCGGCATTGATTTTCCCGCCAAGGGGTATCATCTGGTCTTCTATTCGTCGCTCTGGCCGGACCAGTATTTCGACATGACGGTCAGCGTCGTGCGCATCGGCCGCGCGAGCTTCACCAATCAAATCGTGGGGACCTCGCTGACGGGAGAGCCGGTCTTCGTCGCGCAGATGACGCCGATCTGCGTCGTGCCGGGCGGCCCCAAAGGGCGGCAATCCGTGCCGATTCCCGACCGGCTGAGAAAGGCGTTGCAGGACCACATCAATCCGACGCCCCATCCGATGGATGGCGGCGCATAATCGTAGAACGACAAGACGACGGGAGGATCGACATGCAGACCCTGAGCTACCCGATCCCGAAGCGGGTTCCGCTGGGACGCTAAAGGGCGTCGTTAGCCGGCCTGCGGCGCGCTGCGCTCGCAAGCAATCGCGTTTGCACTCCGACATTCGAAACAGGAAGCGACATGGTTGGTGTCAAGAACCCGATGCCGGGGGTGGTCTACCCGTCAAATGACGATCTTCGGTACTATCTGTCCGAAGGAGCCTTGACCGAGGAGACGCTGGTCGAGGCGTTCATGGACACCTTTGCCCGACATGCCGACGACGTCGCGGTGTCCGAGCCGGGCGTGCTGGTCACGCACCGGGAGTTCCACGACATCACCGACCGCGCAGCCGCCGCGTTTCTGCGCCTCGGGCTCAAGCCGCTCGATCGCGTGGTGTTCCAGATCGCCAACAGCAAGGAACTGCTGTATGCGTTCTTCGGTTGCCTGAAGGCGGGATTGATCCCGATCTGTACGCTGGCGGCGCACCGAAAGCAGGAAATCGGCTATTTGGGGCGCCATGCCGCCGCGACCGCTCATGTCGTCGCCGGCGACGATGCGAAATTCGACTTCGTGCGCTTCGCGCTCGACGTGCGCCAGGAAATCCCAACCATGGCCCACACCATCGTCATGCGCGCGCCGGACGGGCTCGCGGGACCGGGCGTGCACGACTTCGCGGCGCTGGTCCGCAACGAGGACGCCGGCCAGGCCCGCGCGCAGATATCCCGGATCGAGCGCGATCCCTATCAGGTCGTCGTCTTCCAGCTGTCGGGCGGGACCAGCGGGGTGCCGAAGATCATTCCCCGCTTCCAGAACGAATATCTCTACACCATGCGCGCCTATGCGCGCTGGCACGGCCACGAGCCCGGCATGGTGGCCTACACGCCCAATCCCCTGCTCCACAACGCGCCGATGATCTGCTACTGGGGGCCCGTCCTGCTGTGCGGCGGCGAAGTGGCCATCTCGCCGTCGCTCGACGTCGAGGTCGTCGCCGAAGTGCTGCGGACGCGGCGGCCGAGTTGGCTGTGCATCCCGCCGGTCATCCTCAACCGCATGGCCGCAGCCGGCCTGTTCGACCGCGATTTCTTCAGCAGGGCGCGCGGTTGCAAGGTCTCGAACTCGGCGCCGAAATTCACGGCGCTGACCGGCGCGCCCGCTTTCCATCTCTACGGCATGACAGAAGGGCTCATATCGTCCTGCCGAAAGAGCGACTCGTCCGACGCCCTGGCGGTGACGGTCGGCCAGCCGATTTCCCCCCTCGACCGGACGAAGATATTGGTACCCGGAACCGAGCAGGAAGCGGCGTTCGGCGAGCTCGGCGAGTTGGTCTTCAGGGGCCCCTGCACGACGCGCGGCTACTATAACGCGCCCGAGCGCAACAGGGAGGCCTTCACCTCTGACGGCTTCTTCCGCTCCGGCGACCTCATGCGGACGCACCGGATCGACGGCAAGACCTATCTGTCGTTCGAGGGACGCGTCAAAGACGTCGTGTCGCGGGGCGGCGAAAAGATCAACTGCGAGGAGGTCGAGCGGCTGGCGGTCGGCCATCCGAAGATTGCCCAGATCTCGATCGTGGCCATGCCGGACGAAGACTATGGTGAGCGGGCCTGCGCCTTCGTGATCCTCAAGTCGGACGCTGTGACGTTGACCGTCGCCGAGCTCGGCGCCTATCTCGAGCGGATCGGTCTGGCTAAATTCAAATGGCCCGAGCGCATCGAGATCGTGTCGGAATTTCCGCTCACCGCATCTGGCAAGCTCTCCAAATATTTGTTGCGGGAGAAGATCGCGCGAATGGTCAGGGACGAGACGGAACAGGCTGGAGCGCGACGCTCCGGCGCATCCCGGCGAATCGGGATCTCTGAGTGACCGATGCGCGGCCACTATCTCATCGTTGCCGCCGAGAGCACGTTCCGCGATGGCGAGATCGTCCGCGGACCGCAGTATATTGTCGTGCGGGACGGCAGAATCGCGGCCATCCATGCTGAGCGACCGTCCATCGAGGGCACCGAGACCCTCGATGCGTCGGCCGCAACCGTGCTGCCCGGGCTGATCGACGCGCATGTCCATCTGTTCGATTTCAAAGGCGTAACCGATGCGGCAACGATGGCCGAGTTCGTCGCGACCGGCATCCAGGCGCGACTGCACGCATTCCTTGCCCATGGCATCACGACGGTGAAATCCTGCGGCGATGCCGAAGATGAGGTTCTGATCATCCGTGATCTCATCGAGGCGGGCAAATTGCTCGGCCCTCGCGTGCTGGCCGTCGGCCCGGGCCTGACGGCGCCACGGGGTCATCCCGCGGCGTCCGTCTATGCCGCCAATCCGTGGTACAGCGCGCTGGCCACCGCCGAGGTCGACGAGCCCGAGGCCGCGCGCGACGTCGTGCGGCGGCTCGCCGAGAAACGTGTCGACGGCATCAAGCTCCTCTACCAGGGCGGTTGCAGCCACGAAGAGCCGTACTTCTTCAAATCGGCCATGTTCCCCGCGCAGTTCCGGATCTTCCGGCTGAACGAAACAGTGATGCGCTCGGCGATCGAGGAAGCGCATCGCTGGAACCTGAGCGTCACGGTGCATACCCACGAGGAAGACCGGGCGCGCACCGCCGTCGACTGCGGCGCCAATGCGCTCGAGCACGGCATATTGCGGGTGCCCATCGCGGACGACGGGCTGATCGGCCTGCTGCGCGACCGGGCCGTCACCGTAGCGCCGACCCTGACGATCGGCCGGTGCCACCCCGATTCGCTCGGCAACGTCAGGCGCCTGCACGAGGGCGGCGTCGGCCTGGCCCTCGGCACCGACCTCAACCAGATGTTCAACGATTGGGGACGCTGCTCGATCGACGAGATCGAGGCGATGATCCGCGCCGGGCTGACCCCGGCGCAAGCGCTCGCCGCCGCGACCGCCGGCGCGGCCCGGCACATCGGCCGAAACGACGATCTCGGCAGCATAGCGCCCGGCAAGCGAGCCGATCTCGTGGTCGTCGACGGCAATCCGGTCCAAGATATCGGCGCATTGCGGCGCATCGTTCTGGTGATCAAGAATGGCGAGATCGTGATCGACAACAGGGCGACGGCCCACGCCGCGGCGCCGGGCCCGCGTGAACGGATGAATTGACGTTTTTGACGGAACGCCCAACCCCAACCGGGGCCGGGCGGCTCGTCTTTCGTGGAGGAGTCATGGCGACGGCTTCATCGGCGTCCAAGCCCAAGACAGCGACGACCACGGCCGGCCTGCGTGGCACGGTCTGGAATCCCGACCGGCTGCCGCCCAGCACGACGATGTCGGTGCATCCGCTGCGCACGGAGGACAACGCGCCGGTGACCGGCTATCTGTTCCGCCGTGGCGGCGAGAAGACGGTCGTGTGCGCCATGCATCCGCGCGAGCTCAACGTCGCCCAGTATCTCGTCCCCGAGGTGCTCCAGGGCGGCTGTGCCATGTGGGTCATGGGCGCCCGGCAGCCGGGCAACGACATCCGCCTCGAGCACGAGACCGCGCTGCTCGATCTGGCCGCCGGCCAGCAGTTCCTGCACGAGCGGCAGGGCTTCCAGCATTCGGTCCTTCAGGGCACGTCGGGCGGCGGGCCGCTGGCGAGCTTCTATTGCCAGCAGGCGGCGACGGCCCCCGAGCAGCGGATCAAGCGCTCGCCGGGCGGTCGTTCGACCGGCCTGGACTCGGCCACCCTGCCGGCCCCGGACGGGGTGATCCTCGTGTCGTCCCATCTCGGTCAGGGCCGGCTTCTGATGAACTGCATCGACCCGGCGGTGATCGACGAGCGCGACCCGCTGCAGACCGACGAGAGCTTGTCCGCGTTCAATCCGGCCAACGGCTTCAAGCGGGCGCCAGAGTCCTCGTCGTATGACGCTTCGTTCATCGCGCGCTATCGGGCGGCGCAACGCGAGCGGGTGGCGCGGATCGACGCCACGGCGCGGGAGATGCTGGCGCGCAAGGCGGAGGGACGCAAGCGTCTGAAGGAGAACCCGAGCCGCGCCGACGCCATCCTCGCCGCCTATTCGCCGATCTTCGAGGTCTGGCGGACGGACGCCGACCCACGCTGCTTCGACCTCAGCCTGGAGCCCTCCGACCGTGCGTATGGCACGCTGTGGGGCGCCAATCCGATCGCCTCGAACTACGGCAGTGTCGGGTTCGCGCGCGTGTGCACGCCCGAGAGCTGGCTGTCCAACTGGTCGGCCCTGTCGTCGAACGCATCCATGGAGGCCTGCGCGCCGGCGGTCCGGCAGCCGACGCTGATGATCGAGTATACCGGAGACAACAGCGTCTTCCCGAGCGAGGCCAACCAGATCTTCGGCTGGCTCGGCGCAGAAGACAAATCGCGCGCCCGCATCCACGGAAATCATCACGGCCAGCCGATCGCCGAAGGCGCCCCCAGCGGGCAGCTCGAGGCCGGTAAGCGTATCCGCGAGTGGCTCGCGGAACGGAACTTCTGCTGAGCGGTGCCAAGATGGCGACAATCACGCGCATCGGACAAATCGTCCCGAGCTCCAACACCACCATGGAGACGGAGGTGCCGGCGATCTTCCGGGCGCGCGAACTGGCCGCGCCGGCAGACCGCACCTTCACCTTCCACTCCAGCCGGATGCGCATGAAGAAGGTGTCCAAGGCCGAGCTGGAGGCCATGGACCGCGACAGCCTGCGCTGCGCCGCCGAGCTGGCGGACGCGCCGGTCGCCGTCGTCGGCTACGCCTGCCTTGTCGCGATCATGTCGATGGGCCGCGGCTATCACCGGCAGTCGGAGGCGCAGCTCGGCCGTGCCATGGCGACCGAGGGCCGGCCCACGCCGATCGTGACCTCGGCGGGCGCGCTGGTGGACGAGCTGGCTTCGGCCGGCGTCCGGCGTATCTCAGTGGTGACGCCCTATGTGCGGCCCCTGACGGATTTGGTCGTTGACTACATCCGGCACGAGGGCATCGAGGTCCAGGCCGCGATCGCCCTAGCCATCGACGACAATGTCGCGGTCGGCGCTCGCGATCCGCTCGCCCTGCTCGATGACGTCGACTCGCTCGACGTCAAGGGCGTGGACGCCGTGGTGCTCTCCGCCTGCGTGCAGATGCCGTCCCTCGCCGCGATCGCCCGCGCCGAGGACAAACTCGGCCTGCCGGTCGTGTCGGCCTCGATCTGCACGGCGCGCAAGATGATGCGCGTGCTCGGCGTCGAGCCGGTCGTGCCGGGCATGGGCTATTTCCTGTCCGAGCGCAACCTGACGCCGAACAGCCTGGCAGGCGACACGCGGGCCGCCGAATGAGCGCGGGAGACGGCAGCCTGCTCGGCACCGGGCCGTGACCGCGATGCTGGCGATCAAGATCACCGAGTTCGGCGGCCCCGACGTGCTGCGGCCCATCGAGGTCCCAACGCCCGCGCCGGGCGCCGGCGAGGTGCTGATCCGCACCCACGCCGCCGGCGTCAACCATCCGGACATGGTCCAGCGTGCCGGCCGCTATCCGCCGCCGCCGCGCGTCACCGACATCCCCGGGCTCGAGATCGCGGGCGAGATCGTCGCCGTCGGCGCGGGCTGCGCGCGGTGGCGCGTCGGCGACCGGGTCTGCGCGCTGGTCGCGGGCGGCGGCTACGCCGACTATTGCACGGCGCCCGAGCCGCAATGCCTGCCGATCCCGCGGGGCCTCGACATGGTGCAGGCGGCCGCCCTGCCCGAGACCTTCTTTACCGTGTGGACGAACGTCTTCGAGCGTGGCGCGCTGACCGCCGGCGAGACGATCCTGATCCACGGCGGCGCGGGCGGCATCGGGACGACCGCCATTCAGCTCGCCAGGGTCTTCGGCGCGACGGTTCTAACGACGGCTGGCAGCCCAGAGAAGTGCCGGCTGTGCCTCGACTTGGGCGCCGCGCGGGCGATCAACTACCGCACCGAAGATTTCGTCGAGGCGGTGAAGGCGTCGACCGCCGGGGCCGGCGCGAACGTCATCCTCGATATTCTGTGCGGCGAGTACATGACCCGCAATCTGCGCTCGCTCGCCTATGACGGCCGGCTCGTCATCATCGCGCTCCAGGGCGGGGCGAAAGCCGAAATCGATTTCCGGCACGTTCTGGCGCGGCGGCAAACGATCACGGGATCGTCGCTCCGGCCGCGGACGCCCGCACAGAAAGGCGCGATCGCCGCGGCGCTCGAAGAGAAGGTATGGCCGCTGCTCGAAAGCGGCAGCGTTCGGCCGATCGTCACCCGCACCCTGCGGCTCGACCAGGCGGCCGACGCGCACCGTCATCTCGAAAGCGGCGCGCATCAAGGCAAGGTTGTGCTCACGACGGCCGCCCTCGGCAACCCCAAGCACATGGAGCAATTCTGAGGCATGGAAAAGCAATATTCGAAGTTCCAGGCGGAGACGCGGCGGCCCTCGTCCCCGCCACCAGCCGGTAGCTGGGATTGCCAGGTGCACGTCTTCGGCGATCCGACGATCTTTCCGCTGCGCAGGCAGGCGGCCTACCCGCCGCCGTCGGACGCCACGTTCCGCGCGGCGCGAAAGATGCACGAAGCGCTGGGTGTCGACCACGGAGTCATCGTGCAGTCGACGGCCCATGGCACCGACCATCGCATCCTCATCGAGGCCCTTGACGGCCTGCCCGGCTATCGCGGGATCGCCATCGTAGACGACACGGTCTCGGACCGGGAGCTGCAACTTCTGCACGATAAGGGCGTCCGGGGCGCGCGCTTCAACTTCTGGAAGCTGCTGAACATCGCGCCCTCGCCCGCTTCCTTCGAACGCTCGCTCGCACGCATCGGCGCGCTCGGCTGGCACGCCAAGATACATGCGGCCGGCGACGACTGGGTCGAGCTGCAGGACCTGCTCTCGAAAGTGAAGATTCCGGCAGTGATCGATCACATGGGACATCCAGACATCCGCCGTGGCATCGGCCAGCCGGCCATTCGGGCAATCACCGAGTTGCTCCGCCGGGACAATTGGTGGATTCTCATCTCGAACGGCGACCGCATATCGATCGAGACCGAGCGCTGGGATGACGTCCTGCCGCTGGCCCGGCACTACGCGAACATTGCTCCGGATCGCGCCATCTGGTGCACCGACTGGCCGCACGTTCTCTATTCCAAGCCGATGCCGAACGATGCGGACCTGATGGACTTCCTCTATCGCGTCGCACCGGACGAATCATTGCGGCGCCGGATCCTGGTCGAGAATCCGCGCCGGCTGTTCGGCGCCTAGACGGGGTCGCGCCGGCCGCGCAGCCGGGCTCCCTATCAGACCCCGATGTAGCGGCTGATGTCCGCAGCCTGCGCGATGAGCGAGCGGGAATCGCCGCTCCATTTCACGCGGCCGCGCTCGATCACGTAGTGGCGGTCGGCGAAGCGCGCGACCGCCTTGAGATTCTTGTCGATCAGGAGGATCGACTGCCCGCCCTCCTTGAGCTTGCGCAACACGCGCCAGATCTCGGCGCGGATGATAGGTGCCAGTCCCTCGGTCGCCTCGTCGAGGATCAGAAGCCTGGGGTTGGTCATGAGCGCGCGGGCGATCGCCAGCATCTGCTGCTCACCGCCCGAAAGCTGATTGCCCATCTGGTGCCGCCGCTCGGAGATCCACGGGAACAGATCGACGATCCCCTCGGTCGTCCAGCGGCCGCCCCCGGCGCGGCGCGCCGTGGTCGTGACGTTCTCCCAAACTGTGAGATCGCTGAAAATGCCGCGTCCCTCGGGAACGAGTCCCAGGCCGAGCCGCGCGATGCGGAACGGCGACCAGCCGCGAATTTCCTTGCCCTCGAATACGATCGACCCGCCATGGGGCGGCGTCATGCCCATGATCGAGCGTATTGTCGTGGACTTGCCCATGCCGTTGCGGCCGAGCAGAGTCACCACCTCGCCGCTTCGAATCTCGAAGCTGATATCGAAGAGCACTTGGCTCTGGCCGTAGCTCGTCTCTAGCCGGTCAACCTTGAGCATGGTCGCCTACCTCGAGCTCCTCTTCTTCGTCGCCGAGATAGGCGGCGCGCACGTCGGGGTCGTTGCGGATTTCATCGGGCGTTCCGGAGGCGATGATCCGGCCGAAGACCAGCACCGAGATGCGATCGGCGAGGGCGAACACTGCGTCCATGTCGTGCTCGACGAGCAGGATCGCGTAGCGCGATTTGATCTGCCGCAAGAGCGCCGTCATGGCCTGCGACTCTTCGATGCCGAGCCCGGCCATCGGCTCGTCGAGAAGAAGCATGACCGGCTCGGTCGCCAAGGCCATGGCGAGCTCGAGCTGGCGGTGCTCGCCGTGCGACATGCCGCTGGCGACTGCAGTGGCGCGCGACTGCAGGCCAACGTCGCGGAGCAGACGGCGCGCCGGCCGGCGCAGCTCCAGAATGCGGTCGGAAGGCTGCCAGAACTTGAAGCTGTGCGGCCGCGTCGCCTGCACGCCGAGCGCCACATTGCCATCCGCGGTGAAGCTGTCAAACACACTCGTGATCTGGAACGAGCGCGCCAGACCCAGGCGGGCGCGCTGGTCGGTCCCCAGCCCGGTGATGTCCTGCCCGAGAAACCGGATCCTGCCCGCATCGGGGGTGAGCTCGCCAACCAGCTGCCCGATCAGCGTCGTCTTGCCGGCGCCGTTGGGACCGATGAGGGCATGAACCTCGCCCTGCCGTACCGTCAGGGAGACGTGGTCCGTGACCCTTAGCGCGCCGAAGCTCTTGCAAAGATCGTGGATCTCGAGAAGCGGCTCGGTCATCGACCGCCCTGCGTCTCGGATGCTGCGCGCGCCGACTCGTCGATGAGATCGACCGGAAGGTCGGGCTCGGCCTCCTCGCTCTTCAAGAGGCGCATGACCACGCCCCACAATCCGTCGTGCATGAACAGGACGCGCGCCACCAGCAGCGGCCCGAACCAGAGCATCCAGTGTTCCGTGATGCTCGACAGAAATTGCTGGAAGGCGATGAAAATCGCCGCGCCGAAAACCGAGCCGATGATCGTGCCGGCAGAGCCCAGGATCACCATGGCGAGCAGGTCGCCGGACTGCTGCCAACTCAGCAGCTCGGTGCTGATCTGGCTCGTATGATTGGCGATCAGCGCGCCGGCCAGGGCGGCGATGCCGCCGGAGAAGATGAAGGCGACCAGCTTGTAGCGATAGGGCGGGAAGCCCATCGCCGCGAGGCGCCGCTCGTTGTCGCGGGCGCCGCGGATAACCGCCCCGAACTGAGATTTGACGAGCCGCGACGTCAGCGCGATCACGATGACCAGTATCGTCAGGACCACGTAGTAGAACGACGTGTGATCCCGGATGTCGACGATACCGCCGAAGGTGTTGCGGTGCGGCAGCGCGAATCCGTTCTCGCCGCCATAGCTCCTCAAGCTCTGGAAGAAATAGAACACCATCTGCGCGAAGGCGAGCGTGACCATAATGAAGGAGAAGCCGATGGTGCGCAGCGCTAGGGCCCCGATCGCGGCCGCCGCCGCCATCCCCGCCAGCATGGCCAGGGGCCACACGACGAAGGCGGCGGAGAATCCGGCGATCGTCAGCATGCCGGTGACATAGGCGCCGATTCCGAAGAACGCCGCATGACCGAAGCTCACGAGACCGGTATAGCCGAGCAGCAGGTCAACGCTCAGCGCCGCCAGGCCGAGAATGGCGATCTCGGTCGCAAGCCGGGTGTAGTAGACGTTCTGCAGCGCTGGAACCGCCACCGCCAGCAGGAAGAGAACGAGGAGAACGAGGTGCCGGCGCGAGCGCATCTCAACCACGCGCGGAGCCGAAAAGACCCGTGCGGCTGTAGAGCAGAACCGCCGCCATCAGAATGTATATGGACATGCCGGCGAGGGCCGAGCCCATCTCGATCCCCAGGATCTTCGGCAGCAGCAGGCGGCTGAACGTGTCAATGACACCGATACACAGCGAGCCGACCAGCGCGCCGCGTATCGAGCCCATGCCACCGACGACGATCACCACCAGGGTGACGATGAGAATGGGGTCGCCGATCCCCGATTCGACTGAGAACAGGGGGCCGGTCATCATGCCGGCGAGACCGGCGAGCGCGGCCCCCAGGGCAAAGACGAGGGTGTAGAGCAGGCCGATGTTGATGCCGAGCGCTTCCAGGATGTCCCGCTTGTCGCTGCCCGCGCGGATGAGCGCTCCGACGCGCGTGCGGGTGATGACGAGATAGAGCAGGCCACCCGCCACGATAGAGACGCCAGTTATGGCGAGGCGATAGGTCGAGTACGGCACGCCGGGCAGGATCTCGACCGCACCGTCGAGAAAATCGGGGATGCTCAGATAGAGCGGCTCGCGCCCAAAGATTACCTGGACCAGCTCGTTGAAGAAAAGCGTGAGCCCGAAGGTCGCCAACACTTGCTCGAGATGGCCCCGCGAATAGAGAGGCCTAATGACCAATATTTCGAGGACGGCCCCTATCGCGACGGTGACCACGAGCGCCAGGATGACGGCGAGCCCGTAGGAATGCGCGACCTCGCTCGTGGCCACGAGGCTGTAGCCGCCGATCATGAACATGGAGCCGT
>Ga0335070_10005487_pt1 | contig 14911 bp, 12 predicted proteins | sample Lox_Sample_13_FD_206722 | JGI IMG/M metagenome (GOLD analysis project Ga0335070, IMG submission 206722) | Soil microbial communities from Loxahatchee National Wildlife Refuge, Florida, United States - Lox_Sample_1.3 | ecosystem: Environmental > Terrestrial > Soil > Wetlands | place: USA... | reverse complement strand
AGGGGCCGGCCGCTGCCGGCCGCCACTGTGACCTCGAATCCGTGGCGACGAAGGAACGCCGGCTGACCGGCGAGCATCAGCAGGCTGAGTGGCGAGGTCACGGCAATCAGGAGCCGTAAGGGACGGGTTTCGGCCATCAGCGGCGGACTCCAGGAATCGCTGCCGGCATCATCGGGGCGCGCACCTGGGCCGGGAGCGGGGCAGCCACGGGATCGCCTTCCCATGCGCAACACAGCATGATGAGAAGCGGCAGCATCATGACGCGTTGGCGGCTGAGCGTCCCGAAGTTGCCCGAAGCAGCCGAAAAGATGATCAGGAACTCCGCGCAGTACAGGGCCGCCATGAAGATGACCGGGTTGTGACGCCAGCGACCGAGGGCCGCGAGGAGCTTGCGCCGCCGCATCCAGAACAAGGCCATCAGCGCGACCCCCTCCAGAGAGGCGATCGCCATCTGGGAGCTGCGGACCTCCCAGGGAAAGGGGCGGAAGGGCAGGAAGGGCGCGAGCGCCAGGCGACTGGCGAGCGACCCGCCGAACGACGACCCGCCTCCTACCTGCAACCCTTTCTGAATAGTCTCGAGCCGTGTCATGGCACTCTGGACATCCTCCACCTGGACGAATTGTCTTGCCTGCGAAACCAGGAAGTAGGTCCCGACCAAGAGGAGCGGGATGGCGAACATCCGGGCCAGCATGCCCAGCAAACCCTGCCGGTTCCGGCTGAGCAGGTAGGGGACCGTGCACGACATGGCCAGCATGGCGGCGATGTGGGGACGGACGAAGGCGGCTCCCACCATGCCGAAGGTGAAGAGCGCCCAGGACTTGGCATCCATCTTGCTGTAAATCCGCGCATAACCGTATATAGCCAGGCTCATGAAGAACAGGATCAGCGAGTCCTTGCCCATGGGAGCGGTCCAGTAGACGATCGAGGGAAGGAGCATCAGCAACGTGGCAGCCAGATAGCGGTTGCCGTTGGGCAGGGCCGCCAGGAAAGCGCGGTAGTAGAGGAACTGCCCGAAGTAGGAGAGAAGCGCGAAGGCGGCAACGGCCGCGGGAAACGACGTGCCGATCACCAGCAGCACCAACCCCGTGATGATGCCGGCGAATTCGGTGCTGGTGTAGCGGGTGAAGGGCCAATCGCCCTGGTTGCGCAGCGCGAGGACCACCCGCTGTCCCGCGTTGAAGTAACCGATCATGTCGGCGTTGCCGCCGTACACCCTGAAAAAGACGTAGACGACGGCGGCCGCGCCCGCCAACTTCATGGCGAGGGCAGCCAGCAAAAGCCGCCGCATGAAGCCGTCCCGGCTGGTGGACCGCAGGATCCAAGCCAAGGTCAGAAGGAGCAGGACCGGAGTGAAGAACAGAGCGGTGCCCGGGTCGAAGTTCTCGGGGAAGAACAGGAGTTGGATCCAGGCGGGCGAGGTCAGCGTGCACATCGCGCCGACCGCGCCGGCGAACAGCTTGCAGCGCGCCATGGTGGCCTGGAGCCCCGGGGAAACGGGAGCGCCCGTCCACTGCCCCGCGACCGTTGCCGGCGTGGCCATGACTACCTCCGCGCTCCTGTGGCGAGCGGTTCGTGTGGCTGGCCCAGCACGGATGCGAAGACTTCGTCCCACTGCGACAGCATCTTCTCGACATTGTAATACTGCTCGGCGAACTGCTTCCCCCGCCAGCCCGCGGTCCGGCGCGCCTCTTCGTCAGACATGAAGCGGTCGAGCATCGCCGTCCACTCCTGCGGCGTCGAGCAAGCCATGTGGAGGCCGCTGTCGCACATGGCGCGGGCGTAGGCGGGGGTGGCGGAGACGATGGCAGGCATGGCCATGCGCCAGAAGAGCAGGAGCTTGTTCTCCGGCTTGCCGCGGATCAACGGATGCTCCAGATCCATGGGGATGAGCGCCAAGTCGCAGGCGGTCATGACGGCGGCCGCCGTCTGTTCATTCCAGGCGTAGAGGTACACGCCGTCCAGGCTGCCGAAGGTCCGCCGCGCCAGGTCGGTGGCGTGGCGCTTGCCCACCTTGCCGTGCAGATACTCGCCGTATTCCAGGTCGGTGACCAGGTGGAGGGCGATCCGGCGCCGTCGCTTGATCTCGTCCAGCACACCGCGGATCTGCGAAAAATACGCGAGATTGCCCGGCAACCCCTCCCAAACAAAGTTGAAGACGTCGCCCGCGGCATAGTCCTGCTTCACCCGAGCAGTGACCGTGGAGTGAAAATCGAGGATGACGTGCACGTTGGAGCAATAGGGACGTATGTCGTCCTGCTGCTCGGCGGTGGTGCAGATAACGGCATCGGCGCGGCTACACATCCTCTGGATGCCCTTGACGTAATCAAGAAGCAAGTGCCGGTTCTGGCGGACGGCAAACTTGGCCGCTCCCCGGAAGACCGCCTTCCAGTCGCTGTTCCCGGCGGCCAAATAGGAATCGATCTGCTGGTAAATGATCTTGGCCGAGCCGCGATACCGCTGCCAGACGCTGATGTCGCCACCCGGGCTAACAACGACAACGTCGTAATCCCGGCGCGGGTCGGCAATCTCGAAATCCAAGCCACGTTGTTTCGCGTAAAAGCAGAAGCGCCGCCGGTCCCCGGGATGGGCGAAGGTCGGCTCGAAGGGCACGTAGCCAACTCGAAGATCGCGGGGGATGGTCACGGCCTGGAGAGTTTCCTTCCCTGGGTCCCAGCGATGGCTCTGATGCAGATCAAGTCTGGTCTAGCTTTGCTCGGGATGGTTTGTAGCAGCATTCTAATCAAAATCATCCACGGAAATCCGGGTAGGAGCGATCCGCCTGGGAGATGACCGAGACCGGAAGGGGCCAGGAGATCTGGAACGCGGGATCGTCCCAGCGCACGCCGGAGGCAGACGGAGCGTGGTACGGGCACGACATCTGGTAGAAGACCTCGCATCCGTCTTCGAGGGTTTGAAACCCGTGGGCGAAACCCTCGGGCACATAGAGCATGTTGTGGGCGGCGGCGGTGAGTTCGAGGGCGAACCAGCGCTTGAAGGTCGGAGAAGCGGAACGAAGGTCCACGATGACGTCATAGATACGCCCGGCGGTGCAGCGGACGATCTTGGCCTCTTCGTGCGGGGCACGCTGGATATGCAACCCGCGAAGAGTCCCCTTCTTCGTGGTCACGGAAAGACTGCACTGGGCGAGGCCGGGATTGAGGCCGTTGCGCCGGAACTCTTCGCGACACCAGGTGCGGGCGAAAAAGCCGCGTTCGTCGGTGAGGGGGTCGATCTCGATGACGCAGGCCCCTGCCAGCGAAGTAGGCAGGAACTTCACGCGATCACCTCGACCCGGGGGATGGGCACGACCAGCTTGCCGCCCCAATCCCGCACGTGCGCAAGCTGCGGGACGATCTCGTCGCGAAGATTCCACGGAAGGATCAGCACGTAGTCGGGCCGGGTCTGGGCGATCTTCTCCGGCCCAAAGACTGGGATGTGGGTGCCTGGAAGAAAGGTTCCCTGCTTGTACGGGCTGACGTCCACGGTGTAGTCGAGGAAGTCGGTGCGGATGCCGCAGAAGTTCAGCAGGGTGTTCCCTTTCGCCGGGGCGCCGTAACCGACAACCCGCTTCCCCTCGCACTTGGCGTGCGCCAAGAACGATAGCAACCCGAACTTGGCGGCATAGGCCTTCTGAGAGAACGAGGTGTAGGTAGCCAGGTCAGAAAGGCCGGCAGACTTCTCGGCCGCGAGCAGTGCCGCGACCGAGGGCATGACTGCCTTGGTCCGGTCTTCCGCGTGCCGGGCGTAGATACGCAGCGAGCCGCCATGGGTCGCGAGTTGTTGTACCTCGAAGAGCTCCAGGCCATGCCGCGCGAACAGTTCGCGGACGGTCAGAAAAGAAAAGTACGAGAAGTGCTCGTGATAGATGGTGTCGAACTGGTTGTCTTCGATCAGGCGCAGGAGGTGGGGGAACTCCATGGTGACGACGCCCGTTCTCTTGAGCAGCAGCTTGAGTCCGGCGACGAAATCATTCGGCAGCGGAGTATGGGCGAGCACGTTGTTCCCGATGAGGAGGTCGGCCTGCTTTCCCTGCGTCACCAACTCGCGCGCGGTCTGCGTCCCAAAGAATTTGACGAGAGTGGCCACGCCCTTCTCGCGGGCCACGCGGGCTACGTTCTCCGCCGGCTCGATGCCCAGCACCGGGACGCCCCGCTCCACGAAATACTGCAGCAGGTAGCCGTCGTTGCTTGCGATCTCGACGACCTGGCTCGAGGCGCCAAGGCCCAATCGCCCGGTGATCATCTCCACGTAGTCCTTCGCATGTCGCAGCCAGCTCTGGGAATAAGAGGAGAAGTAGAGATAATCGGAGAAGATGTGCTCCGGGAGCTCGAAGGCGTCAACCTGGACGAGGAAGCAACGGTCGCAGACGCGCGCATGCAGCGGATAGAAGACCTCCGGCTGCGCGAGCTGCTCGGGCTTGAGGTAGGAATTCGCCAGCGGCGAGACGCCGAGATCGAGGAAGGTGTGGGAGAGCGGCGCGCCGCAGAGGCGGCACTGGAGCGCACTCATCGCTCCGCCCCCGTTGGCGCGGGCATGGCTTGATAGGCGCAGATCTGGTCGAGCGCCAGCCGGCGAACATCGGCGCCGTCGCGATAGGCTTTGTACCACTCGACCGTGGCCTGCAGGGCGCGTTCCAGGTCCCAGCGGGGAGACCACCCCAACCGGGCGCGAGCCTTGCTGGAGTCGAGCTTGAGCACCTGCGACTCCGGCGGATGTGGCGCGGTGTCGGCCGCCCAGGAGGACCGCTGTCCCCAGAGTTCTGTCAGGCGCGTGACCACGTTGGACACCGGGACGCAGTCAAGCTCTCCAGGACCGAAGTTCCAGCTCCCAGCGTAGGCCTGGGGCTCCTGCCAGAGCTTTTCCACGAGAGCAAGATAGCCGCCCAGCGGTTCCAGGACGTGCTGCCAGGGCCGCACCGCCCGGGGATTGCGGATGAGAACCTGCTTACCGGCGAGGAAGGCGCGGATGGCGTCGGGCACCAGGCGATCCTCGGCGAAGTCGCCACCGCCGATCACGTTGCCGGCACGCGCCGAGGCGACCGCCGTAGTCCCCTTGGCGAAGAACGAATCGCGGTAGGCCGCGATCACCAGCTCGGCGCAGCCCTTGCTGCTGGAGTACGGGTCCCGGCCGCCCATGGGGTCGTCCTCGCTATAGCCACGCTCGGAGCCCGAGTTGTGGTAGCACTTGTCGCTGGTGATGACCAGCACGACGCGCACCTCCGCGCCCTGCCGCGCCGCCTCCAGCACCTGCACCGTGCCCATGACGTTGGTGGCATACGTGCCGACCGGATCGGCATAGGAGCGGCGGACCAGCGACTGCGCCGCCATGTGGAGAATGATCTCCGGGCGCTCCTCCCGCACCACCGCGGCGAAGCGCCCGGCAGCGCACAGATCCCCGATCACGGACCGCATGCCGCCGCCGACGCGTGCCAGATCGAACAGACTGGGATCGGTGGGCGGGGGCAGCGCGAAGCCTGCGAGTTGCGCCTCCAGTTCCCGCAGCCACAGCGCCATCCAGCTTCCCTTGAAGCCGGTGTGGCCGGTGAGCAGGACGCGTTTCCCCTTCCAGAATGCGGGATTCACCGCCATACCTTCCACGGGGCCTGCCCGGAGTTCCAGAGTTCCTCGAGGTGGTTCTTGTCGCGGAGCGTGTCCATGGGCTGCCAGAAACCGCTGTGCTTGTAGGTAGAGAGCTGGCCTTCGCGGGCCAGGCGCTCCAGGGGCTCGCGCTCCCAGATGGTGTGGTCGTCGGCGATGTAGTCGATGACTTTCGGCTTGAGCACGAAGAATCCGCCGCTGACCCAGCCTTCGCCGCTCGGCTTCTCGCGGAAGCGCACCACGCGCGAGCCGCGCAGTTCGAGGGCGCCGAAGCGCGCCGGCGGCTCGACCGCAGTGACCGTGACCAGCGTCTTCTGCTTCTTGTGGAAGGCCACCAGCGCCTTGATGTTGATGTCGGCCAGGCCATCGCCGTAGGTGAAGCAGCAATCGTCCTTGCCGAGGTACTCGCGGACACGCTTCAGGCGGCCGCCGGTCTGGGTCTCGAGCCCGGTGTCCACCACGGTCACCCGCCAGGGCTCGGCGGTGTTGCGGTGCACTTCCACCCTGTTGCGGGAGACGTCGAAGGTGACATCGGAGGTGTGCAGGAAGTAGTTGGCGAAGTATTCCTTGATCTGGAATCCCTTGAAGCCGCAGCAGATGACGAAATCGTGGATGCCGTGGGCGGAGTAGATCTTCATGATGTGCCAGAGGATGGGGCGCCCACCGATCTCGATCATGGGCTTGGGGCGCAGCACGGTCTCTTCGCTGATGCGCGTCCCCATTCCCCCGGCCAATATGACGGCTTTCAAATCCAGTCCTCCCTTACGCCAAGTCTTGCAGGAGCGCTTCATAGCGGGCCACGCCGGACTCCAGACTGAAGTGCGGGCGCGTGGCCTCGCGCGCGCGGGCCAGCTCGTCGGCATTGACGGCGGAGGCGATACGCGCCGCGGCCTCTTGCAACGCGGCGTCGGTGACGTCTTCCAGCACAATGCCCGAGCCCGCGCGGCGCACCCAGTCGCGCGCCTCAGGATTACACCCAGCCATCACCGGGCGCACGCCGGCGGCAAAGAACTCCGCCAGCTTGGTCGGCATGGAGCCGCGTTTGGCGATCCCCTCGTTCATCAGCAGCAGGCCCCAATCCATCGCGGACAGCCAGCCCGGCATCTCGGCGTGGGCGACTGTGCGAACAGTATACGAATTCTGCGTGAGCGAAAAGTGCGAGAGCAGTTGCGCCATGGCCTCAGGCTGCTGCGTCAGGCAGAGCAAGTGAGCCTCGGGACGCCGCTCCAGCACTGCCTGAAACAGGCGGAGACAATCTTCCACCCGATAGGAGGCATTGATGGAGCCGACCAGGCCGATGACCAGCTTCCCCTCCAGCCGCGCCCGGACCTCCGGCGGAACCACGGACAACTCTCGCGGAGCGAACATCCCATAGTCGGCGCAGGTGGGGATGGTCACCGCCGCCTTCCCTGCCCTGTTGCCCAGCTTGCCAGTGCGCACGTCATCGGCTTGCAGACCGGTGAGCGTGGTGACGGCGGCCGCATCCGCCACCAGACGCCGCTCCAGCCGCTTGGCAACGCGATACACGAATGGCCGGACAAACCAGCGGCCTTCGGCGACGCTCTCGTCGATCCAGTACCCGCGCATGTCGAACACGTACGGGACACCGGTCACTAGGCGCAGGGCCCAGGCAACCGAGGTGGCGACATAGGAACGCGCATGCACCAAGCGGATGCGCTCGCTCCGGATCAGCCTGCGTCCTGCCCAGAACAGCGCCCAGCAGTTCTGCAAGACCGGCCCGATGCCGCCGGTGTGATAGGGCAGGTGTGCCCACGTGATCCCGTGCGCTCCCAGCTCGCGCTCCAGTCGCTCGACGGCACCTTCATCCGCGAGGTCCCTTTGCCGCTCCATGGAAAGCAGCGCATACGGGAACCCGCGGCGGCTGAGGGCGAAGATGTAAGGCAGGACCTGCGACTGTCCCAGGGGCTCGAGGACCCCGTTCAGCGTGATGTACAGGATAGGAGCGTGCGTGGCGGAAGCGAAGCCCTGCTGCAGCGAATTTGAGGCCACGATATTCATCTGCGAGCGTGGGCTGCGAAGGGAAATAGCTTGATTCGCTCGTTGGCCTCGGCGAATTCGCGGCTTTGGAAGTATCCGGGGCGGTAGAACGACCGAAAATTCTTCCACGCAGTCCGCATGGCGGTTCCTGTCCACTCCTGGGTGTAGAAGGTATGGCCCTCACAAACACTCGGCTGGGCGATGCGCGGTACAGATTCCCCTGCCGCCAGGGCCTGAACCACCCGGACGTACAGGTCTTGCGCATGCTCCATCACTTTCCAGTGGAGCTCCGCGAGGCTTTCGGAGCCGTCCAGAGGCGTCTGCTCGGTGGCGACGATGGCTCCACTGTCGATCCCAGAATCCAGCCACATCACCGTGCTCCCGATCAGGTAGAACCAACGCCGGGCAAGACACCAGTTGGTGCAGTTCGGCCCCCCTTTCACATAAGGGGAAATGCCGGTGTGCATGTTAATGATTCCCAGGCGCTGGGCCGCCGATTCGATGATCCTCTTCCCGACAAGATTGGTACCGGAAACGATGACGAGATCGGGTTCGTGGCCGGTCAATGCGGCAAGTGTTTCAGGATCGTTGATATTGCGCACGCGCACAGTCGGCACTTGGGGGAAGCCGCCGTACTCGCGCGCGTAACGGTCCTGAAGGTCCAACCACGCTCGGATGAATGGTCTGCCCACGATCCTGCCCTCGATCCGGTTCAGCAGGATACTCAGTCTTTTTCCGGGGGGTGGAGATTTCATAGGGACGTTGCGGGACAGCACCACGGCGTTGAGCCGGCAGTGTTCAGCCAGCTTGCGGCAGAGCGCGGCCTGGTTCGGCGCGTCGTTGGTGAGAATGACGGCCTTCACAGGACGCCTCGAGCCCGGTACCCCAAGGCCTGGAATCGCACTTCACAGGCCGATTCGCCGGCCACCGAGATGCGTGGGTATACGCCTCCGTCCCCTCGGGCGAATTTCTCCTCGACCAACAGTACATGACGCATCCCGTGGCGCTTCAGGATGTCGAGCTGAGAAGGCCGGAAGCTGCCGTTCGGAAAAGCATAAATCTCCAACGGCAGGTGCAGAACATCCTTGAAGTAAGCGGCACATCGGGCCAGGTCCTGCTCGAAAAACCCGTCGCTTTCATGTCCCATCGAATCGTGCGCGTAGGAGTGAACTCCGATATCGTGAAATGCGGCCGCCTGGAGGACGGAAGCGCGGTCCATCATCCGGGTGGTCCCATCCGGCTTGACTTCTTGCAGCAGGGGGACGATCGACTGCCAAAGTGCTTCACGCTCGCTCCTGGGACGCATCTTCAGGAAATGGCTCAGGGCGGCGCCGAAGGCGGCCTTGGATCGAACGCTCGAGTCGGGAGGCGATAACGAGAATCCGGGCAGCCGGAAGCTGCGCAGCAGGGCCGGCGATGCCGCCCCCAAGAAGTCGTAAAGCTGAGTGTTCCACAGGGGCGTGCCGGACTCCACGCATTGGGGAACGATGTTCTGGTTGGCGCGCATCCCGTGCCTGGAGAGAATCGGCATGGCGTACTCCACGAAGTCCTGGTAGCCATCGTCAAACGACAGCACTACCGCGGGACGGGGCGGATCTTCTCTGAGGCTTGCCATCGAGAAGTGGCGCTTGAGAAAGACGAGCAGATCCGCAAAATCTTCGGGAGAAATGGGTGGCGAGAAAGGGTTCATCCGAGGCGACACACGGTGCAGGTTGAGAACAGCCAGGAACCTACCCCGTTGGATGCGGCGCACAAGACGTTGCTCCTGGCCCGCCAGTTCCAGCAATCGGAGGTAGAGACGCTTTATCGCCGTACGATTCATGGTGCGCAAATCACGCCCGAGTTTCCTGCGGCGCCACAGTCCGCCAAGTGCGTGCCCATCGCCAGTAGGCATAAACCACCCACAGCCTGTACGCCGTCATCATGTCCTGAGCGCGCAAACCGCTGAGCATTCGACGCAGCTCGGCGGCGTCGAGCGGCAGTCCCGGCAGCTCTGCAACCCAGTCCACGGCCTCCTCCAGTTGCGGGCGCAACGGTCCGGCGAGCCATTGCCCTATGGGAAGTGCGAACCCATGCTTGGCTGCCTGAAGGTGTTCCGGCCCGATGTGCCGGACGAACAGCTCCCGGGTGATGGGCTTGCGCACGCTTCCGCTCACCAGGGCGTCGTTGGCCAGCCGCCAACTGAATTCCACCAGCCGGTAATCGAGGAAGGGGGAACGAAGCTCAACGCTGTTCGCCATCGACATGCGGTCAGTCTTGACCAGGATGTCGTCGGGCAGGTAGAGCTGGAAGTCGAGGTAGCGGAGATACTCCAGGACGGTGAGCTTCGGAAGCCGACCAAAGCCGGCAGCCCAGCGCTTGAGGAATCCCGGCGAGGCGGAGCCCCCCTCGCTGCCCACAGTCATCAGCCGGCGATAGACTTCAAGCGCTACTTGCGAGTTGGAAAGTGCCGGCCGCATCCGCCGATAACGCGCATAGAGGTGGGCCACGGCGCCTCTCCACCCAGTGCCCCAGAGATAGCGGGTATATCCACCGAAAACCTCGTCGCCGCCATCGCCGGTGAGCAGCACCGTGGCGCCGCTTCGCGCCAGACGACAAACAGCATACATGGGCACCGAGGATGGGTCGCCGAAGGGTTCGTCAAGAACACTCATAGCGGAGTCGACGAGTTCCAGTGCATCCTGGCGCGAGAGCGTCAAAACTCGATGTTGAACCCCAAGCCGCCGGGCGATGGCCCGCGCTGCCTCGGCTTCATCCAACACTTCATCTTCCAGTCCTATTGTGAAGGTCTGTAAAGAGATGTTGAGTCGCTTGGACAGCATGAATGCGACCAGGCTGGAGTCCACACCACCGGACAGGAGCACGCCCACGGGAACATCGCTGACCAGCCGGCAGCGGACCGCGTCCTCCAGCAGGGCAGCGGCCTGCTCGAGGGCGTCGCGGTGCGACTGGCGACGCCGGCTCTGGGCGCGGAGGACCGCTTCCACCGACCAGTAGGGCCACTCGCGGGTCGAGAGATCAGCCTTGACCTCGAGGATATGGCCCGGACGCACCTTGCGCACGTCCTCGAAGATGGTGAGCGGCGCGGGGATGTACGTGAGCTGGAAGTAGGCCTCGGTGGCCTCGCGCGAGACGGTGTGCGGCCTGGTATCGGCGCGCAGGAGGGCCTTGATCTCGGAGGCAAAGGTAAGGCAATCGTCCGCCAGCGAATAATGCAGCGGCTTCTTCCCCAACCGATCGCGGACCAGAAACAGGGAGCGCGTTGTCGCGTCCCACAGGGCGAACGCGAACATGCCGTTGGCGGCCTGCAGCGTCGGTTCCAGCCCCAGGCTCTCGAAGCAGGCGAGCAACACCTCGGTATCGGAATGCGTGCGGAAGGAGGCGGCATCACGGTGGATGCGCCGGCACAGCTCGCCGGCGTTGTAGATCTCGCCGTTGTACACGATGGTGAAGCGCCCGCTCTCGGAGTGCATGGGCTGGTTGGCGGCGGGGGAAAGGTCCTGTATGGCGAGGCGGGAGAACGCCAGCGTCAGCAGCCGTTGCGGGTCCGTCCAATAGCCCTCCATGTCCGGGCCGCGGTGGCGCAGGCAGGAGTTCATGCGCCGGGCAACCGCTTGCATCGGTTCCGCGGGCATGGGCTGGCGGTGGAGACGTCCGGCAAAACCGCACATCGCTCAGGCCTCCACCGCAGCCGACACGGAACTCTTTTCGCCGACCACATTGACGCCGATGTTGGGCAGACGCTTCAAGCCGCCGATCCCCGCACTGCCCAGCGCGGCTACCACCTCGGACTCGGTCATGGGCTGATCATAGGCCGGGGAGAGCATGTCGAAGGTGTCGAGCACCGCCCAGCGGTAGCGCTGGCGCCAGGAGAGGTCGCGCTTCTCCACGTAATTCGCCACCGGGATACAGAAGCGGAAGACTCGCCCCAGCTTGGGGATGCGGAAGAGCAGGTCGGTCAGGGGGAACAGCACCGGCATGAAGAAGCGCACCAGGAAGAGCAGCAGCTTGGGGTCCATCCGGCGGGTGATGGTGCGGAGCAGGTACTTCGCGTGGAAGCGGGTCCATCGCCCGCGTTCGTAGACCGTGACCGCGATGCGCCCGCCGGGCTGCAGCACCGGAGCCAGGGCTTGCAGCGAGCGCCCCGGATCGGGGGTGTGCTGGATCACTCCGATGCAGTAGCAGCCGTCGAAGGCCCCGCGGCGGAATGGCAGATCGTAGATGCTGGCCTGCACCAGATGAACGTTGGGACGCGAGGCGAGGGTCTGGCGGGCCGCGTCCACGGCATTACTCAGGTCCACGCCCACCACCTGCGCCGGAGCACGGGACGCGACTTCGAGGAAGCGTCCCGAACCGCAACCCACCTCCAGCAGCCACTTGCCCTTCATCCAGTCCGAAGTCCACTCGGTCTCGGAGAAGAAGCGCTGCTCGGACTGGCGAGTGAAGTTGTCGGAATCGATCTGCTCCAGGCGAAAACGGTTCCACTGCAGGCCGAAGGAGGCGGCGTAGTTCTCGGCCGGGACGAAGCGAGGAATGCCGTTCACGATGGGAAACCGCTGCCCGCAGGGCGCGCACTCGAGACTTCCCGAGAGGACCTCGCCACCCGCCGATGTCTCCGCAAGACACGCCAGCCGGCTTTGGCAGCGCGGACATGCCAGGACCTCCAGCAGAGCATGCCGCATCGCCTATCCCGACCCGCCGGGCGATTTGAGTTTTGGATACGACACCGGTGTTTCCAGAAAATATAACAGTCCGAGAGGGTCTCGCCAGTACCCGTTCAGGAAGCTGCAGAGGGCCGGCGCGCCAGAGTGCGGCAGGCACGGACCATTTCCCCGCCCCCGATGGCCCACAGCAGCGCGCCGCTGACCAGCACTCCGGCACTCATCCAGGCGATTCCCGAGCGCGCCTGGGTCAAGGCCAGAACGCCGCCGAAAACGCCGAGCGCCAGCAAGATTCGCCCTGATTCAAAAGCCAGCGGGAAAAGCCGTTGACCGAAGGCGTAGGCCAGGAGCGCCTCGAGCACATAGGCGGCCAGGGTGGCGTAGGCGGCGCCGTACATCCCCCAGGTCGGGATCCACCAGAAATTGAGAGCGATGTTGGCGGCGCAGGCAGCGAAGCTCGCGGCCAGCAGGAATCCCGTCCTCTTCTCCTGCATGATGGCCAGGTGGAAGAGGCCGAAGAGTCCGTGGAAGAGATATCCGCCGATGACCCAGGGGATGACGCGCGGGTCGAGCACCAGCCGGGTCACGTCCTGCGCGATCAGGCAGCCGAAGCAGGCCACGCCTACGTAGAACAGGATGAGGCCGCTGGAGATCCGCCCGAGCAGCGGCCGGGCAGCGTCGCCGCCGCGCGCCACGTCGAGGAAGATGGGCGACCAGGCCTGTAGTACTGACGACGTCACCAGGTACATCACCATGCCGAAGGTGTAGGCCACGGAATACAGGCCGACCTCGGAGACCGGCCGGTAGCGCTCCAGGATAAGGCGGTCGGCGGCAATCAATCCCAGTGCCATGGCCTGGTGCGGCACCACCGGCAAGGAAATAGCGAAGGTCTCGCGGAGATGCTGCCAGTCCCATCCGCCCAGGAACCAGCGTCCCAACAGCACAGCGGCGAAGGCGCAGGCGACGCCCGCACCCAGAAACCGGCCCAGCAGCATGCCGACGGCGCCCTGCCTCATCGCTACTACCAGGACGAGTGCGGCCGCCGTGGTGAGCACGAACGTCACCCCCGATAGGGCGGCATAAGCCTTGCTCCGCTCTTCGCAGCGGTAGAGGGTGAGGCGCAGGTCGGAGAAGGCGGAGAAGGCTGCCGTCCCGATGGCCAGAGCCAGATAAGGATAGAACGGGACGGAGAAGCGGAAGGCAGCGAGCAGGTAGGGCAGGAACAGCAGCGCCAGGCCGGAAATCCCGGCGATCATTACCGTGGAAGCCCAGGACACGGTGGAGACATAGCGGCGCAGTGCCGCCGGATCGCCCAGGTACTGGAAGTAGAAGCGCGTCAGGCCGGTGGCGAAGCCCATCCCGGCGACCAATCCCACCAGGGCCGCCAGGGTCTCGGCGAGGGCGATGATGCCGTAATCCGCCGGCCCCAGGTATCGCGTGAAGACCAGCACCAGCAGGAAATTGAGCGCCTTGATCCCGAAGGTGGCGGCGCCATAAATGGCGGCGCCCTTCACCAGGCGGAGACCGACGGCGCGCAGGTCGAGCGAGGGAGCGTTGATCGACGCTGGATCGAGTGCGTCGGGCAAGCCGGCTTCGCCCGTGGTGGAGTTGGCGGAGGTTGGGGTCAGCGGCAAGAGGAAGAGAGCTCCCGCGCAATCGGGCGACGATGGTGAGCTTCAGTCATAGGCTGGGTATCAAGTTCGCGCGTATAGGAACTCGCGGTACCTGCCCGCACCAGCATACCAAGGTGAAATCGTCTTGCTGAGCAAGCGGAAGCCGTCGATCGCAAAACTTGACGCTGGTATTTCCACGTGGCCGTGTGTCTGAAACGCCACATCGCTATTCTCGTGATAGAAATAGCCACGAGTGCATCGCGCTATGTGAGCTAGGTATTCCCGTATCGTCCCAACGTCCATCTCGGAAAGACTACGCGTATTGAAAAGCACATCCACCGACATATCGGGCAGGGTTGGTAAACAATAATTGGGGTAAAGAACAGCGTCATACCGCCTGGGGTCAGCAAGTACGGTTTGGGGGTCCGATTCACCGTACAGCGCGACCGTTGCTGTTGGGTTGACAGAACACAGCCAAAAGGAGGCGATCAGCAGTACTTCGGGGAGGTCAAAATCCAGGTACGTGACGCCGCGATGTTGCAGGGCAAAATGACCGCATTCGCCGTATCCACCGCCGATTTCGGCGACAGTCCCGGGCCCACCCAATAACGTGAGTATCCTGGACGTGGTGTAATGATGGCGGAACGTACTTCCCATCACCAAGGTGTCGCCGATCCAGTAGCCACAAGGGTTTCCGACCGGTGGCGCATTCAGTGCGGTCAGATCGCCTCCAATGAGCTTCCGCCACACCTGATAATCGTGCAGTGCGGCGTTGGCGAACCCGACCTTCGTATACCACGTGGACAGGGCCTTAGGGTCGCTCCGGTCGGCGATACTCGCAACCGCATCGTTGCGAAACATGTTCTCAAGCACTTTCGTTAGCGGCCCTACATCGTCACTTAGCAACTGCAGTTTCTCTGCGATGATAGTGGTCCACTCGCCGGTCGGCTGATAGAAAGGCGCAGCACCGGCCTGGTCACGTTTCGCTGCGCGATAGGCTTCCCTGACTCGAAAAACGAGTTGGGGATTCGCAGGTTGCCCT
>Ga0335070_10005486_pt1 | contig 14912 bp, 11 predicted proteins | sample Lox_Sample_13_FD_206722 | JGI IMG/M metagenome (GOLD analysis project Ga0335070, IMG submission 206722) | Soil microbial communities from Loxahatchee National Wildlife Refuge, Florida, United States - Lox_Sample_1.3 | ecosystem: Environmental > Terrestrial > Soil > Wetlands | place: USA... | reverse complement strand
TCTCCGAGCAGGAATACCTGCGCTTCGCGCCCCAGATCGCGCAGGCGGTCCAGAACAAGAGGTTCCAGGAGGGCACGCTCGAGCTGATCCTCGCCGACGGCAGCGTCTTCCCGCACCGCGGCACCGCGTACCCGGCTGGCCTCGGCGTCGATCCGCGCACTGGCACCATCACGATCAAGGGCACGTTCCCGAACCCGGGCTATCACCTGCGGCCAGGCCAGTACGCGCGCGTGCGCGCCCGCACCTCCGTGCGCAAGGACGCGCTGATCGTCCCGCAGCGCGCGCTGATCGACCTGCAGGGCAAGAAGCAGCTCGCCGTGGTCGGCCCCGACAACAAAGTGGAGATTCGCGCGGTCACGCTCGGGCCGACCTGGGAGTCGTGGGTCGTCGTGGACAAAGGCGTCGCCCCGGGTGACAAGGTGATCGTCGAGGGAACCCAGAAGGTGCGGCCCGACATGGTGGTCGCGCCGAAGCCCGCGCCGCCCGAGCTCGCGGCCCTGCCGCCCGAAGCGAGCGAAACGCCCGCCGCGACGCCTGGCAGCGCGACCCCGAGCGGCGCGGCCGCTCCCGCAGCCGAGCGCAAAGCAGGGACCTAGGCGCGTGTCCGAGTTCTTCGTCCGCCGGCCGATCGTGGCGATCGTGATCTCGATCCTGACGGTATTGCTCGGCTTCGTCGCGATCACGCGGCTCCCGATCGCGCAGTTCCCCGACATCGCCCCGCCGGCCATCCAGCTCGCGACGACCTACGTCGGCGCCGACGCGCTGACGACCGAGCAGGCAGTGGCGACGCCCATCGAGCAGCAGATGAACGGCGTCGACGACTCGATCTACTTCTACTCGGTGAACACGAACGCAGGGAACATGACCCTGTACGTGAACTTCGAGGTCGGCACCAGTCCCAACATCGACCAGGTGCTCTCGCAGATGCGCTTCACCCAGGCGCAGTCGCAGCTGCCGCAGGACGTCAACAACTACGGCGTCACGATCAAGAAGTCGACTACCAGCCCGCTCGCGCTCTTCTCGCTCTACTCGCCGAACGGCACCTACGACGCGGAGTTCCTCGCCAACTACGCCTACATCAACGTCTACGACCCGATCGGGCGCGTGAACGGCATCGGCCAGGTCTCGGTGTTCGGCGCCGGGCAGTACGCGATGCGCCTGTGGGTGCGGCCCGACGTGCTCGCGCAGCGCGGCATCACCGTACCCGAGATCGTGTCGGCGATCCGCACCCAGAACACCGTGAATCCGGCCGGACAGGTCGGAGGCGAGCCGGTCCCCGCCGGCCAGGAGTTCACCTACACGGTGCGCGCCCAGGGCCGCCTCGTCACCGAGGAGCAGTTCGGCGACATCGTGGTGCGCGCCCTGCCCGACGGCTCGGTGATCCGCGTGCGCGACGTGGCGCGCGTCGAGCTCGGCGCGCAGGTCTACAATCTCACCGGCCGGCTCAATGGAAAGCCCGCCGCGATCGTCGCCGTCTACCAGACTCCGGGCTCGAACGCGATCCAGGCCATGCGCGACGCGCGCGCGCTGATGGAGCAGCTGAAGCAGCGCTTCCCGGCCGACCTCGACTACGTGGTCTCGCTCGACACCACCCTCGCGGTGAGCGAGGGCATCAACGAGATCCTGCACACGCTCTTCGAGGCGGTCTTGCTCGTGATCCTCGTGGTGTTCGTGTTCCTCCAGGGCTGGCGCGCCACGCTGATCCCGCTGCTCGCGGTGCCGGTCTCGCTGGTCGGCACCTTCGTGCTCTTCCCGGTGTTCGGCTTCTCGATCAATACCATCTCGCTGCTCGCCCTCGTGCTCGCGATCGGCATCGTGGTGGACGACGCCATCGTGGTGGTGGAGGCCGTCGAGCACCACATCGAGCAGGGGCTCTCGCCACGCGACGCCACGCTCAAGGCCATGTCCGAGGTGTCGGGGCCCGTGGTGGCGATCGCGCTGATCCTCACCGCCGTGTTCCTCCCGACCGCCTTCATCCCGGGCATCACGGGGCGACTCTACCAGCAGTTCGCAGTGACGATCGCGGTCTCGGTACTGCTGTCGGCCTTCAATGCGCTCACGCTCTCGCCGGCCCTGTCGGCCATGCTGCTGCGCCCGAGGAAGGAGGCGCGCGGGCCGCTCGGCGCCTTCTTCCGCTGGTTCAACCGCGTCTTCGGCCGCGCGACCGACGGCTACGTGCACTGGTGCGGCATGCTCATCCGGAAGTCCGCGCGCGCCATGCTGCTGCTCGGCGGCGTCGCGGTGCTGGCCGGCCTGCTCGGCTCGCGCCTGCCCGGCGGCTTCCTGCCCGAAGAGGACCAGGGCTACCTCTACCTCGCGGTGCAGCTCCCCAACGCCGCGTCGCTCCAGCGCACCGACGAGGTGTGCAAGAGGGTGGAGAAGATCCTCGCCGATACGCCGGGCGTGCAGAGCTACAACACGGTCACCGGCTTCAGCCTTCTCTCCACGGTGTATGCCACCTACAACGCCTTCTTCTTCGTGACCTTCAAGGACTGGGGCGAGCGGAAGGCGCCCGACGAGCAGTACGAAGCCATCAAGGCGCACATCAACGGCGAGCTCGCGAGGCTTCCCGAGGCGATCGCCTTCGCCTTCCCGCCGCCGGCGATCCCCGGCGTCGGCACCGCCGGCGGCGTGACGTTCATGCTGGAGGACCGCTCGGGCGGCAGCGTCGAATTCCTCGCCGAGAACACGCGGCGCTTCGTCGCGGAGGCGCGCAAGCGGCCCGAGATCGCCTCGGTCACCACGCCCTTCGTCGCCGACGTGCCGCAGATCTTCGCGAAGGTGGACCGCGACAAGGTGCTCAAGCAGGGCGTTCCGATCGACAGCGTCTATCAGACGCTCCAGGCCTTCATGGGCGGCTACTTCATCAACTACTTCAACCGCTTCGGCCGCACCTGGCAGGTGTACGTCCAGGCGGAGGGAGAGTTCCGCACGCGCGCCGACAACGTCGGGCAGTTCCGCGTCCTCAACTCCGCGGGCGGAGAGGTGCCGCTCTCCGCGCTCGTGTCGATGGAGCCCGCCTCCGGCCCCGAGTTCACGATGCGCTTCAACCAGTACCGGGCCGCACAGATCAACGTGAGCGCCAATCCGGGCTTCAGCTCCGCCCAGGTGATGGCCGCGCTCGAGCAGGTCTTCGCGGAGACCATGCCGCGCGAGATGGGCTTCGACTACAACGGCATGTCGTTCCAGGAGAAGGTGGCGCAGCAGGGCGTGCCGGCAAGCGTGATCTTCGGCCTCTCGCTGCTCGTCGTGTTCCTGATCCTGGCGGCGCAGTACGAGAGCTGGTCGCTGCCCTTCAGCGTGCTGCTCGGCATTCCGATCGCGGTGTTCGGCGCCTTCCTCGGCCTCTGGCTGCGCGGCTTCGACAACAACATCTTCGCGCAGATCGGCCTGATCACGCTGATCGGCCTCGCCGCGAAGAACGCGATCCTGATCGTCGAGTTCGCGAAGCTCGAGTACGAGAAGGGCAAGAGCGCGGCCGAAGCGGCGCTGGCCGGCGCGAAGCTGCGCCTGCGCCCGATCCTGATGACGGCCTTCGCCTTCATCCTCGGCGTGGTGCCACTCGCCATCTCGACCGGATCCGGGGCCGTGGCGCGCAGGCTGCTCGGCAGCGCGGTGATCGGCGGCATGCTCGCCGCCTCGGTGATCGCGATCTTCCTGATCCCGGTTTCGTTCTACGTGGTCGAGCGCATCGCGGGCGGCGGCAAGCACGAGCCCGCGGCGCCGCCGGCTGCGCCGCCACTGCCCGCGGCCCCGGCACCCGTCGCGGGAGGCAAGGAGTGAGAGCGCGGCGCGCGCTCGCCGTCTCTCTCGTCGCCGCCATGCTCGGCTGCGCGGTGGGCCCGAACTACCGGCGCCCCGAGCTGCCCACGCCTCCCTCCTTCCGCGACACGCCGGAGGAGCAGGCCTCGATCGCGGATCTGCCCTGGTGGGACGTCTTCAAGGACGAGGTGCTCCAGGCGCTGATCCGCGAGTCGCTCGCGCAGAACCGCGACCTGCTGACCGCGGTGGCGAACGTCGAGCAGTCGCGCGACCTCGCCGCCGTGCAGCGCGGCGAGCTGTTCCCGCAGGCGGGCTACGACGCGGGCGCCTTCCGCGGCAAGAACACCTCCCTCGGCATCCCGGCGACCCTCGGCTCTGGCAGCCACAGCGCGTACCTCGCGGCGCTCAACTTCGCCTGGGAGGTCGACGTGTGGGGACGCATCCGCCGCGCGACCGAGTCGGCGCGCGCGCAGATGCTCGCCAGCGAGGCCTTCCGCCGCGGCGTCGTGCTGTCGCTCGTCACGGGCGTCGCGCAGGCCTACCTCGAGCTGCGCGAGCTCGACCTCGAGCTCGAGATCGCGAAGCGCACCGTGCAGTCGTTCCAGGAGACCTTCGATCTCTTCACGCGCCAGTACAAGGGCGGCGTCACCTCGAAGCTCGATCCGCTGCGCGGCGAGGCGGCACTCGCCCAGGCCGCCTCGACGGTGCCCGACATCGAGAGGCGCATCGTCGCCAAGGAGAACGAGCTCTCGGTCCTGCTCGGGCGGCCGGCCGGCAGCATCGCGCGCGGCGCCGCCCTGGTGGATCAGGTGCTTCCGCCCGAGGTGCCCGCCGGCGTGCCCTCGCTGCTGCTCGAGCGGCGACCCGACCTGATCCAGGCCGAGCAGAACCTGATCGCCGCGAACGCGCAGATCGGTGTCTCCTTCGCGCAGTTCTTCCCGCGCATCGGCCTGACCGCGCTGCGCGGCGCGATCAGCACGGACCTCTCGCAGCTCCTGAAGTCGGGCAACGCCGCCTGGTCGCTCGGCAGCCAGGCCGTTGGCCCGATCCTGACCTGGGGCCAGACCTGGTACACCTGGGAGGCCGCCAAGGCCGCCGACGAGGCATCGATCTACCAGTACCAGCAGGCGGTGCTGACCGCGCTCGCGGACGTCTCGAACGCGCTGACCGCGCGCGAGAAGGTGGCGGCCCAGCGCGCCGAGCTCGAGCGGCAGGTGGCGGCGCTGCGCGAATCGGTGCGCCTCGCGCAGGTCCGCTACGTCGGCGGGCTCTCGACCTACATCGAGGTGCTCGACGCGCAGCAGCAGCTCTTTCCGGCGGAGCTCTCGCTCGCGCAGGCGCAGCGCGACGAGAAGCTGGCGATCGTGGCCGTGTACCGCGCGCTCGGCGGCGGCTGGTCGCAGGCCGAGGAGCCCCCGGTGATCCCGTCGCCGCTCCGGCCATAGCCGGGCTCAGGCGGCGCGCGCGGCCCACGCCCGCACGCGCCCTTGATACGCCTGTGGCAGGAAGGCGAGATCGGCGCCGCCGGCGCCGCGCTGGAGCCGCGGCGCTCGGATATGCTGCGCTCCTTTGCGACCGCCGGGCGGGCGCGATGGAGTCCCCGAATGAAGGATCTCGCGGGCAAGGTCGCCGTGGTCACCGGAGCGGCGAGCGGCATCGGCTTCGCGATGGCGGAGCGCTTCGCCCGGGCCGGCATGCGCCTCGCGCTCGCCGACGTCGAGCGGCGCGCGCTCGACGAGGCCGCGGCGCGCCTCGCGGCCCTCGGCGCGCCGGTGCTGGCGCTGCCGACGGACGTCGCCGACGCCGGCGCCATGGACGCCCTCGGCGCGCGCGTGCTCGAGCGCTACGGCGCGGTGCACGTGGTCTGCAACAACGCCGGCGTCGCGGGAGGCGGCCCCACCTGGGAGCTCGGCACCGCGGACTGGGAGTTCGTGCTGCGCCCGAATCTCTGGGGCGTGATCCACGGCGTGCGCGTCTTCACGAGGCATCTCGTGGCGCAGAACGAGGGCCACATCGTGAACACCGCATCGCTCGCGGGCCTGATCTCGGTCCCGGGGCTCGCCCCCTACAACGTCAGCAAACACGCCGTGGTGACGCTTTCCGAGACGCTCCATGCCGAGCTGCGCGGCGCGGGCTCGCGGGTCGGCGTCTCGGTGCTCTGCCCGGGCTTCGTGCGCACGCGCATCTTCGAGTCCGAACGGCACCGCCCGAGCGGCTGGACGCCTCGGGCCGAGGACGCGGAGGTGGCGAAGCAGCGCCAGGCGCTGCTCGACGGCGTGCTGCGCAGCGCGATGGCGCCCGAGCAGGTCGCGGAGCGCGTGGAGGACGCGATCCGCAACGAGCGCTTCTACATCCTCACGCACGCGGGCTCCGCGGCGCTGGTCGAGCAGCGCCTGCGCGCCATCCTCGAGGGCGCGAACCCGCCGCTGCCGCAGCCGCTCAGCTTCGCGGGGCCGGGCACTCCTGCGGGCGATTGACGGGCGCCGCGGCAACGTGCCTCGCGCCCCATGGCGCAAAGCCCCAGAGACGCCTGCCTCGCGGTCCGCCGACACCGCTGAAGGTCGAGCGCCGCGCGCCGCGGGCTGATCGCGACCCGGCCGGTCGGGATTCCGATCCCGGCACGGCTCTTGCGAGCCCTCCTCCACCATCGAAGCTCCACCCGGAGCAGGAGGAAGATCGATGCGTCTCGGAAAAGGCCTCTGGATCTCGCTCGTCATGGCACCGGTCGTCGCGGCGTTCGTCGCCGTGCCGGTCGCGAGCCGCGCGGCAGAGCACGAGAAGAAGGTGAAGTGCGAGATCACCAAGGAGGGCAAGGTGGAGACCAAGGAGGTCAAGAACGCGGAGGAATGCACCAAGATGGGCGGGAAGGTGGTCTCCGAGCAGAAGAAGAAGTAGGCACCCGGGCGAATCGTCGCCGCGGCGAGAGAGCCGCGGCGACCCGCCATGCCGTTCGCGGAGAGCCGCGGCGCGCTAGCCCCGATCCGACATTCCATGGAAGCGCCCCGCCCGACGGGCGACGGTGGGGGGGCGCCCGAGCGGAAGTCGAGCGCAGGCCGCGCTCGATGCTCGATCGCACTCCTGGGATGGATCGCGGCCGAGCCATGGAGCGAGGGCGCTACCCGAGGAGCCCGTCGGGGCCACCCGATCTCGCGCGCCGCGAATGCCGGATCGGGGCTAGTAGCCTCGCGCTTGCGGGGCCGGTGCGGGGCTCGAGGAGAGGGTCGCGATGCGCTCCGCGATCTGGCGGCCGAGCGCGCCGAGGGCGCGATTCTCGGCGCCGACCAGATCCTCGACCGAGCCGGAGGCCGTCGGCTCCTCGAACTCCGCGGACTCGATGATGGCGGCGTGCCCGTCGGCGACCGAGACGAGCGTCCAGCGCGCGCGCAGCGTCACCTTGGCGCCCGGCTCGCCCTCGAACTCGCGCACGTCGAGCAGGATCCGCCAGCTGGCGGGGAAGCGCGGCTCGCTCGGATAGATGACGACGCGCGGGGTGCCGAGCAGGCGGCCGAGGTCGTCCGCGAGGACGCGCAGGATGTCGCTGCGCAGCGAGCCACCCCAGCGGTGCGCGTCGAGCACGATCAGGCGATGCGATCCGTCGCGCGTCACGACCTCGGGTCGGTCCAGGTAGCGCGGGAACTCGAGCGGACCCACCACCAGGCCGAGCTCGGGCAGCGACGCCAGCGGCGGCCCCGCCGCCGCGCCCGAGGCGGGGGAGAGCGTGTAGAAGCGGGGCGCCGCGCTGCCGCCCAGGCAGGCCGTGGCGAGCGCGGCGGCGAGGAGCGCGGCGCCGAAGCCCACGCCGCGGACGAAGCGCTGCATCACTGGTTCCCCTTCTTGCCGAAGATCAAGGAGTCGGGCTGGCTCTGGATCTGATCCGCCGCGAGGCCCAGCGCGCGGGCCGCGTCGCCGAGCTCGACGAGCGCGCGCCGCAGCTCGGAGCTCACGCTCGAGTCCGGCCCGATCAGCGCCTCCGTCGAGGCCAGCGCGCGGCGCGTCTGCTCGAGCGTCGCGGTGAGCGCCGGAGCCACTCCCTCGGTCTGCTTGAGCGTCACGTTAAGCGCCTCGAGCGAGCCCTTGAGGTTCGCGCCGATCTGCTCGACGGGCAGCCGGGAGAGGCGCCCGACCAGCTGGGTGAGGCCCGCCGTGATCTCCTCGATCGGCGTGGGAATCGTCGGCAGCTCGGGGATCGGCCCGCTCCAGACGATCTTCGCCGGCGGCGCCTTCTCGTGGATGTCGAGCGAAACGACCAGTTGACCGGTGAGCAGGTTCCCGGACTTGAGCTGTGCGCGCAGGCCGGACGCGACGAGGCGGTCGAGCACCCCGCGCCGCTGCTGCTCGGTGGTGTTGCCCCGGCCGAAGCGCTCGGGCTCGATCGCGATCGTCACCGGCACGGTGAACTTCGCTTGCGCGGGATCGAAATCGAGGGTCACGTCGGTCACCTCGCCGATCACGATGCCGCGGAACTCGACGGGAGAGCCCACGGCCAGACCGCGCACGGACTGGTCGAAGTGGAGCAGGTAAGGGGTCCGGACGAGGTAGACGTGCCGCTCCGAGGCCGAGCGGCTCGCGTAGAGCGGGAAGACGGTCTCCGCCGCGGCGACCTCGCTGGTCTCGCCGCCCGGAGAGTCGAACGCGATGCCGCCGATCAGGATCGAGACCAGCGACTGCGTCTCGACCTTGAGGCCCTCGGCGCTGAGCGCGACGTCGATGCCGCTGGCGTTCCAGAAGTGGCTCTCCTTCTTCACGCGCTTGTCGAAGGGGGCCTGCACGAACACGCGCGTCGTGACGAAGTCGTCGTCCGTGTCGAGCTCGGACGAGATCACCCGGCCGACGGGCATGCGTCGGTAGTAGACGGGCACGCCGACATCGAGCGTCCCTTCCCGATCGGAGCGCAGCACGAACTGCGTCCCCGGCTCGTCCTGGGTCACGATCGGCTGTACCTCGAGGCCCTCGAATTCCCGGGCGCTCTTGCCCTCGCGCACCAGGTCCACGCCGATGTAGGAGCCCGAGAGCAGCGTGCCGAGGCCGGTCACCTGCCCGCCCGCAACCCGCGGCTTGACGACCCAGAACTGCGTCTTCTCGCGCAGCCACGCCTCGGCGTTCTTCACCATGCGCGCCTTGCACAAGACGCTCTTGAGGTCCGGCGTGAGCGTCACCTCCTCCACCAGCCCGACCTCGACGTCCTTGTACTTGATCTGGGTCTTGCCGGCCTCGAGCCCCTCGGCGGTCTTGAAGCGGATGGTGATCTCCGGACCGCGCTCGGAGAAGGCGCGCCAGGCGACGAAGGCCCCCACCAGGATCGCGACCAGCGGAATCAGCCAGATGATCGAGGGTCGGGAGCGCGCCTCCACGCGCGCCTCCGCGTAGCCCTCGCCCTCGAAATCGGGTCGCTGTTCGCTCATGGTCTGCTCGCCTCGCTGCGATCCCAGATCAGGCGCGGGTCGAAGGACTCCGCCGCCAGCATGGTGATCACCACCACCGCCCCGAAGAACACGGCTCCGCTCTCCGCCTCGATGGTGGCGAGGTTGCCGAGGTGCACCAGCGCCACCAGGATCGTGATGGCGTAGATGTCCACCATCGACCAGCGGCCGATGGCCTCGGTCAGGCGGTAGAGGCGCGTGCGTTCCACAGGTCTCCAGCGCGAGCCGAGCCGCACGGAGATCAGCAGGAAGGTGAGGATCAGGAGCTTGAGCAGCGGCACGAACACGCTGGCGATGAAGACCACCGCCGCGAGCGGCCACATGCCGTGCGTGAGGAAGTAGACCACGCCGCTCATGATGGTGTCGGCCTCGCTCCGGCCGAGCGACGTCACGGTCATCACGGGGAGCAGGTTCGCCGGCAGGTAGCAGACGAAGGCCGCGATCACGAGTGCGGTCGCGCGCTCGAGGCTGCGCGGCTTGCGCGCGTGGAGCGGCGCGTCGCAGCGCGGGCAGTGCGCGCCGTGCCCGGCGTGCGCGGGCAGCGCGCAGAGCAGCCCGCACTCGTGGCAGCTCGCGCACGAGGCCGCCAGCGCCGTGGGCGCCGCGCCCTTCAACGCAGCGCCTCCACGCGCTCCCACATCTCCTCGGGGTCGAAGGACGCGACCGCGCCGGCCAGCACGAGCATCAAGAGCACGAAGGACCAGAGCGCCAGACCCGCGACGATGGTGGCCATGCCCATCAGCTTCACGAGCGCGACCAGGATTCCGATCATGAACACTTCCATCATGCTCCACACCTGGGCGTGGCGCAGCAGTCGAAACGCGCGCTGCAGCTGCCAGGGTATGCGATTCCAGCGCAGCGGAACCAGCAGATGCAGTAGCAGCAGCATCTGGAACATCGGCGCCAGCACCGTGGTGAGCAGCACCAGCGCCGCGAGCTCCTGCTTGCCCTGCCGGTAGAGATCGATGACGCCCGACACCAGCGTCGTCTGCGTGATGCTCCCCTTCATCTCGAAGGACAGGAAGGGGAAGCTGTTCGCCACGACGAACAGCACCGCCGCGGCCAGCGTCAGCGCCAGCGTGCGCTCGAGGCCCTCGTGGGGGCGCTTGCGCAGCGTGCTGCCGCAGCGCGGGCAGCTCGCGCGCCCTCCCTCGGGCAGCGGGGGCAGCCGCTGGAGCAGATCGCAGTCGTGGCAGGCGACGAGAGGAATGGCGACCTCAGGCGGCCTGGAGCAGCACGTGCCCGTCCCGACCGGGCACGAAGGTCCAGCGCCGTGCATGATAGTCGGCGATCTCGGGCCGGTGGGCCACGGACACGATGGTCGCGCGGGGCAGCCGCTCCTCCAGCAGCGCGTAGACGCGCTTTTCCATGTCCTCGTCGAGGGCCGTGGTCGCCTTGTCGAGGAACAGCCAGTCGGGCCGGTGCACGAAGGCGCGGGCCAGCGCGAGCCGCTGCTGCTCGTGCGGCGAGAGGACCTGCTCCCACGGCTCGACCTCGTCGAGGCGCGCGGACAGGTGGCCGAGGCCCAGCAGCTCGAGTGTCTCGCGGATCTGCTCGTCCGGGAAGCTGCCCGTGGCCGCAGGGAACGAGACGGCGGCGCGCAGCGAGCCGAGCGGGAAGTAGGGGCGCTCCGGGAAGAACATCATGCGCGCCCCCGCCGGCACCTCGATGCGTCCCTCACCGAACGGCCAGATGCCGCCGATCGCGCGGATCAACATCGTCTTGCCGCAGCCCGACGGCCCCACCAACGCCACGCGGTCGCCCGTCGCCAGCGTGGCGTCGGCGACCTCGAGCACGGGGCAGCCGTCCGGCTCCTCGACGTGCAGGCCCGCGAGCCGCAGCGCCGGGCTCGCCCCGGCCTCCACGTGGATCTTCCCGCGCTCGATCTCGCGGCTCGTCTGGTCCATCACCTCGGCGAAGGTGCGGAGGCGCTCGATGCTGGCGCGCCAGCGCGCGATCTCCTGGTAGGCGTTCACGAACCAGGTGAGCGCCCCCGAGACCTGACCGTAGGCGAATCGGATCTGTGTCATGCTGCCGAGCGTCAGGTGGCCGGCGAAGTACGCGGGCGCCGCGACCAGCAGCGGCACCAGGCTGTTCGTCTGACCGATGCCCGTGGTGAGCAGCATCAGGTTCCGCTGGGCGCGGATCAGCTGCCACCAGTTCCCGACCACGTGGCTGAAGCGCTCGAGCAGCCCCAGCCGCTCGACGGCCTCGCCGTGCGACAGCGCCACGGTCTCGACGTGGTCGCGGAAGCGCGTCAGCCCGTAGCGGAAGTCGGCCTCGACCTTCAGCCGCTCGAAGTTGATGGGAACCAGCGGGCGGCCCACGAGGTGGGTGATCCAGGTGGAGAGCACCGCATAGCCGATCGCCACCCAGAGCAGCAGGCCGGGGATCCGGAGCTCGAGGCCGTCGGCGCGCAGCGGAAAGTGCCCCGACAGCACCCAGAGGAGCCCGCCGAACGACACCAGGGTCGCCACCGCCGAGAGCAGCGAGAGCGAGAGACCGAGCGCGCTCGCCACGAAGTCGCGGATGTCCTCCTGCACGCGCTGGTCCGGGTTGTCGAGCTCGCCCCGGTGCAGCTCGGCCTGAATGTAGGCGTGTCCGTTGATCCAGCGCTCGAGATAGTGGCCCGTGACGGCGCGCCGCCAGCGGATCTCGAGGGCCTGCCGGATGTAGATGCGGAAGGTCGAGACGAGCACGAAGGCGAGCGCGACAGTCAGAAAGAGCCCCGTGGCGGCGAAGAACGCTCCCGATTCCTTCAGCTCGAGCGCGTCGAAGATGTTGCGCTCGGCGTCCGAGAGCCGGACGTTCGCGTAGACCGTGCCGAGCTCGAGCGCGGCCGCGCCCGCGTAGAGCAGCGCCCCGATCCTCGCGTCGGGAGATGCCCAGTAGATGCGGATCAGGCGCCCGAAGGCGCGGGCGAAGTGCAGCCCGAAGATGGGGGCCCTGCGTTTCCTCGGCATTCGACGCTCCTCTGCCAGCCGCCAGGACCGTAGACCGTAACCCTGTCCGCGCCTCCGGCCCGCCGGTCCGGGCCTGTTCGACGCGCGGATCCGGGCGCCGGTTGCGCACGCGTTGCCGCTCGTCGCGAGAGGCCCCGCGAGCGCCAAAGTGCGCGGCGCTACCTGCCGATGAGGGACTGCCGCGTCCTGGAGGTCGCGGCGCAGGGCGCGCGCACCGCGCCGCAAGACGAGGGACGACCCGACGCATGGGATGGTTCGGCCGCCAGCGCAGCTACGACCGCGTCCGCCTGCTCGATCAGGCGGCGCGGGCGCGCCGGCGGGGCCGACGCAAGCGGGCCATCGCGCTGTACCGCCAGGTGCTCGCGGCCCAGCCCGACGACGCCCAGGTGCACCGCCGGATCGCGCCGCTGCTGGCGCAGACCCGCCAGCCGGACGAGGCGTGGAAGAGCTACCGGCTCGCCGCCGCGCAGCTCGCGCGCCAGGGGTTCGTCGACCAGGCGATCGGCGTCTACCGCGAGGCGACGAGCTACCTGGCCCGCGACCGGCGCGTCTGGCTGGCGCTCGCCGACCTCGAGGTGGAGCGCGGCCGCCGCATCGACGCGACCCACGCGCTGCTCGAGGGCTCCCGTCACCTGCGCTCGCGGCGCACGCGCCAGGAGGCGCTCGCCCTGCTGCTGAAGGCCCGCGAGATCGAGCCCAAGGCCTTCGAGCCCAGCTTCGAGCTCGGCGGCCTGCTGGCGCGCGCCGGCTCGAAGCAGAAGGCGCGGCGGATCCTCGAGGACCTCCTGCCCCGCGCCCGCGGACGCCAGCTGCGCCGCCTGCGCGGCCGGCTGTTCCGCATGTCGCCCACGCCCGCGGCCGCCTGGCGCTGGCTCGCCGCCGCGGCGCGCGGCTGAGGACGCGGTGTCGCGGGATTCCGAGCGCGCCCTGTTCCTCCGTCGCCTGGCGCGGCTCACCCTGCTGTTCTGGAGAGCGCCCGAGTCGTCCGGCGCGCGCATCCTGCTGGCGGTCACCGCGTTCTTCGAGCTCGCCACCGTGGGCGGCAACGTGCTGATCGCCAACGTGCAGCGCCGCGCCTTCGACGCCCTCCAGCTCAAGCAGGCGCTGCTCTTCTTCCAGATGGCGGCGCTGTTCTTCGCCACCGTGATCGCGTTCCTGTTCGTGTCCACCTGGCGCATCTACGTGCGCCAGATGGTGGAGATGCGCTGGCGCCGCTGGCTGACGGATCACTACCTGGCGCGCTGGATGAGCTCGCAGGCCTGGTCGGTCGCGGAGCTGCACCGCGGCGAGGTGGACAACCCGGACCAGCGCATCGCCGAGGACGTGCGCAACTACGTGGCGAGCGCGCTCGGCCTCTCGCTCTCGCTGCTGGCCGCCGTGTCGACCTTCGCGTCCTTCGCAGGGCTGCTCTGGGCGCTCTCGGGCGACTGGCGCATTCCCGTCGCCGGTCGCGAGGTCTACCTGCCCGGCTTCATGATGTGGGTGGCGATTCTCTACGCCCTGCTCTCCGCCTGGCTCACGCACCGCGTGGGCCGCCGTCTCGTGCCCATCAACTTCGACCGCCTGAGGGTCGAGGCCGACTTCCGCTTCTCGCTGATGCGCTTCCGCGACAAGGTCGAGGCGATCGTGTTCTCGCGCGGCGAGACGCACGAGCGTGTCGGAGCGGTGGCGCGCTTCGAGCGCGTGATCGAGAACTGGTGGCAGCTGATCCGGGCCCAGCGGAACCTCACGCTGACGACCGGGGCCGTGGGCAACCTGAACAACGCCGTGCCGCTGCTGGTGGCCGCGCCGGGCTTCTTCGCCGGCTGGCTCACGCTGGGCCAGATCGCGCAGGCACGCATCGCCTACGGAGAGGTCTCGGGCTCGCTCAACTGGTTCGTCAACGCCTATCAGGAGATCGCGGCCTGGCGGGCCAGCATCCAGCGCCTCCTGAGCCTGGCCGAGGTGTTCGACGCCACGCGCAGCGAGCTCGCGCGCGAAGGCCACGTGCGGATCCGCGAGAGCAGCCGGCTGCGCCTCTCGGGCGTGCGGCTCACGCTCCCCGACGGACGCGTCCTGCTCGACGCGCCGAATCTCGAGGTCGCGCCCGGCGAGCGGATCGCGGTGCTCGGCCCGGCTGGCGGCGGCAAGACGGCGCTGCTGCGCGCCATCGCCGGCATGTGGCCGTTCGGGAGCGGCGAGATCGCCGTGCCGCCGCGCGAGCACACGCTGTTCCTCACGCAGATCCCGCACCTGCCGGCCGGCACGCTGCGCATGGTCACGTGCTACCCGGCGCGCGCGGACGTCTTCGGCGACGAGCGGATCCGCGAGGCGCTCGCGCTGTGCGACCTCGACGGGCTCGGAGGGGAGCTCGACCGCTGCGAAGCGTGGGAGCAGGTGCTCTCGCCGAGCGAGCAGCAGCGCCTCGCGATCGTGCGCGCGCTGCTGCAGCGGCCCGAGTGGCTGTTCCTCGACGACGCGACCTCCGCGCTCGACGAAGGCGCCGAGCGGCGCGCCTACGAGCTGCTGGCGCGGCGTCTGCCGCGCGCCGCCCTGGTGACCGCGACGCGACGCCCGAGCGCGGTCGCGCACCACACGCGGCGCTGGCTGCTGGTGGCGGGCGCCGACGGACGCGTGCTGCTGAAGGCGGCCTGAGCGCGGACCCCGTCGGGCGGGGCGCCTCGATGGAATGTCGGATCAGGGCTACGAAACGGCCGCGTCGCCGCGCTCGGCGGTGCGGATCCGCACCGCGTCCTGCACGTCGATCACGAAGACCTTGCCGTCGCCG